>Ga0156526_1162_pt4 | contig 15809 bp, 5 predicted proteins | sample RifOxyB3_FD_111921 | JGI IMG/M metagenome (GOLD analysis project Ga0156526, IMG submission 111921) | Omnitrophica bacterium RIFOXYB12_FULL_50_7
CGCTGCATCTCAACTTGCTCCAAGCTTCGTTCAGCATCTCGAAAACTTGAGCCGTCAGGGTCTGGAAGGATTCAGACAGCATGGTACTCGTGCCTGGGCCAGCCATCTGGTGTTCAATCGAGCTTTCATTAAAAAGGTGGCCGGGATCGATATCCCGGAAAATGATGCGTTTTATACCTTTAGCAGCGATGTAGAGGCAGAACAGATGAAAAAAGCGGTCCCCTTCACCGATCCAAAGACATGGAAAAGATCTCTTGTTGCTCTTGCCAAAAAACAACCCCGCGGATCGGTCGCGATCCTTGGCGCCGGGCGCGGCTATGATATTCCGTTGCTTGAACTTGCTCTTGCGTTTTCTCAAGTCACCGTGGTTGATTTGGACGATTCTGTTGCCAAAGATGTGCTGGGCGATCTGCAAAAGAGTTTGCGGGATCTCGCGTTGCCGGAGGGTGAAGTGAGGGCCATTATGGGACGCGTTCGTTTTCAGGCCGCGGACCTGAGCGGTGTGGCCGCGGAGTTTTCGCAGCGCGTCGAAAAGATCAGGGCTCAAGGAAAATCAGAACAGGACCGGACTGATCTTTATGTTGCCTTGTTGAAGGATATGACCGCCAAAATTCCGGAGACCTTACCCATTCAAGGGCAATACAGCTTGGTCATTTCCTCTCTTTTGACAAGCGCTATGGCTACCGCGCTCAATGTTTCGGCGCTTGATTCTTTGGATCTGCAGGGAGTCGATGACACGGATTTTCTAGAAGCAAAGTATGCCTTTTACGACACACTTGGGGCGTATCATCTGGACCACATGAAAAAGCTCCTTGCCACTGACGGGAAAATTTACTGGTCGGATACGGTGGAGACGGTGCCTGTCATTCTGAATCCTGCTACGGGCCGGGAAAGTTATGTCATGAATCAGAAGCAGCTTTCATTTCCGATCCAAGCCTTCTTTAAAAAAGTCGAAAAAGATTTTCAGTTTAATCTTATGGGTCCGTGGGGCTGGACTTCGCATCCGCCGGATTCGCTGGTTCCGGAGGGACGCGGTTTTATGGTGTACGCGTTTGAAATTCAACCTCCGAAGGCAACCGTTCAAAAACCGGCACCCGCCGAGGTTGCCTGGAAAGCCGGGGACCGTGTTCGTGAAATTAGGAGCGGGAAGGCCTTTACGATCGAGACCGTGGATGCCCAGGCCCAGAAGGTTCATTTCCGGGAGGACCGTCCCGGAACAACGGTCAGTATTTCTTTTCTGGAGTATAAATATACGCGGATCGACGAAGGCGCGGCCGACGGCCAGGTTCAACAAATGGAACCTGGTGTTCGCTCCGAGGTGAGGGAAATAGAGTTGACGGAACGTCTGGGATTGCCGGCTGTTTTGAATCCTGAAACTTTGGAGATCAAATACGGGACGGGCGTTGGCTTCCTCAATGCATGGAAGAAGACGCTTTTAAGTGAAACCCCGAAGGGTAACGGGCTTCCACTTTGGAAGAGCTTGAAATTTGCGGCTGATTATGTGGATGCCCAAGGCGTTTTGATCCGCCAACCCGATCTGGCGCGATTTTATGACCCGGAAAAAACCCTTTATCTGGGTCATCAAGGCGCCTATTGGACGGATGCAGGGCTTTGGGCGCAACTTAAAAAACATAAGTTGCGTCCTGACGTGACGGCCCTGCCGGCCGGTTTTGTTGGCGACGAATATCTCCGCACCGAAGGGCATGATCATCTTTCCGGCTTTCCGGAGGTCTATGAAACCGTGTACGGAGAGAACAGTTTCCTCCTTTTCAAGGCAGTTCCAAAATTTTTCCTGAAAAATGCGGCTGTCAAAGCGGTCAAGAAGGCCCTCAAAGCCCTCAATTCCTTGCTCGTCTTTTTGTGCAAATTATTTTCCTGGAAGAAATTAACGCCGATTCACTTTGCTTGGCTGGACAATTACTCCGAGGATACCGAGGACATCGAGGATGCCATGTTCGTTTTTTCCGAGGCAGGGGATCATGTGCTTTTCCCGCCGGGGTATCAGCACATCAGCGTGAACACCGGAACAACGCCGTTCGTGATGACGGACTGGGTGAGCACGAAAGCGGATTCTGATTTCAAATATATCAAACGCCATAACGGCGCACCCTATTGGATCGTGAAGGGACCGGACGGTAAACCGCTCCCTGTCAGAAATCCGGGCTACAAAGGCAAAGTTCCCGAGATCCGGCTGGTCCGGCCTGCCGCGGAGATCAAACTGGACGGGCAAGTGATCTTCAAAAAAGGCGTTCCAATGTTCAACCTTGTGGAAGAAGGAAAGATCGATCTTCTTCGTTTCTTAAACAACACCAACTTCTTCGGACGCTATAACACCCTCTACCAACAGGCGTTTGTTCCGGCCCGTTCTGAGGTGAGGGGAATGACTAGCGCAACGGACAACGTGCGACGCGCAACGAAAGAAAAGACGTTGAGCGTTGACCGTAGTGCGTTGACCGCGGCCGCAGGCCGTACTGTCCGTGTTGGTTTGCTGGGGCTTTCATTGGCGGCGTTGGTTGGGTTTGGTAACGGGTGTGCGACGCAGTCTCCGATAGCGAGTTCGTTTGGGCAGACACATTCTGAATCAGTTCAGCAGCCGACGTTCAAAAATTTGGTGGATCAAGTAATTACGGTAGATCAAGTAATCATACATGATAATCGGGCGTGGGCGCGGGACAGGATTGGACGCCCCTATTTTTTATTTGGCATTGGTTCGTGGACCCCATTTACTTTTCCTGGGAAGGGGATAGAAATTCCCGATGGGGCGAAATACTTGAGATTTGAATTGGATCCGGAAGTTCCAACTTCGGTCGAGAAGGTATTCCGTCCTCCCTATATTGAGGTTTATAAGAACGATATTACCTCGGGCAACAAAGAGACCGCCATAACAGTCGGGTTGTTCGGAAATGTTATTGCCATGGATGGCTATTATAAATTGTACGGCTGGGACTGGGTTGTTCAGCCGGCAGATGCAGAGCACAGAATTTGCACGATCGATGTTCCTTTGAAAAAAGGAGCGCAGTGGATCAAAACCGTCGTTTTTTCAACGCACGGAGGTGGGGACAGACCGTCCTTCAGCTTGCACGAAATTAGATTTGTAACAGGGGCGGAGCATCGGCGCGTAGGGCAATTTACGAACGATAAAGATTTGCCTAGACGTTCGCAATTCGGAAATTTCCAAAATCCCGCTTACCTGATGCAAGGAGATTCCCGCTCCGAGATGAGAGTGGTTACGAAAGAGCCGGCGCTGTTGCCTAATGCAAACACTGCCCGGTATATTGCGGAAAACCGGCAATTTAAAAAGTTGCAAGTTGCCGCTGATAATCGCCCGGAGGTCCAGGCATTGAAGGTTCGTCGGCAGGCCGCGTTGAAGATGGCCTATGAAACAGATATTCGTCCTACAGATGAAAGACAAGCCCAACGGTTGGTGGCGAGTGTCAATGGACTGCTTGATGAACTGCGTCGTTTGGATCTGGAATTGGCCAAGCTTGTAGTCGAGGGAAAGGCAACGGTCGAAGTGAACTCTCCGTTACCTCGGTCGACGGATCGTTCTGAAGTTCGGGACGTTTCAGCGGATAGCAATCGACGTACAGCGAACGGTGAAACAGCGCCGATTGTGAGAAGGCCTGTGACAGAGGTTCTTGCGATTCTAACTGCGTTGGAGGCGCATAGCATCTATTCTCAGGAAGCAGAGGTGGGCGGGGCAGAGGCGCGTCTTTTTGGATTACCCCGGACGATATTAGTGCTGTGGAAAGATGGCAGGGCTCAACTGGCATTCGACCGACAGCCGGATGGCTCGCCCAATGTTTTTAATATTGCTGCCGGTGAAATCTTTGATGTCCGGACCAAAGATGAGGATGGGAAGAAAGTTGTTTTTATCCTTGTGCCGGACAGCATTGCGGCCGGAATTGAGCATTTGGGTTATAAGGAAATTATTTCAGAAGTCGTCCCGATCAAACTCGTTTTTGTCGGTGCCTCATCAGCAAACTCTCTTGAACCCCGCAAAGACCTCGCTGTTCAGATAGCTCAGGAAATGCTTAGCAAAGATCCTTTTATCGAATGGCTTGATGTTTTGTCTATTTTTATAAACATGGACCAAGGTCGGCATACGGATACAGTCAAAAAAGTATTGTCTGAGTTTGGCATATCGTTAGATGCCGCATCGTTAGCAAATAATCCAGAACATAAAAAACTTATTGGTGAAGTTGCGGAAGCTTTAAAGATGCTAAAGCGCGCCGAAGTCCGTTCAGAATTGCGACAGCGGAGTGAAGCATCCCAGGACGCGATTGATGATTTGGCCAAAAGAGTCCACAAAGAACACCAATGGCTGGCATTAAGAAATACGGTGGGAGAAGAGGGCTTTAAAAAATTTCTGAAGTTAACAGGCAGAAAAGAAATTCCGGAAATGAGCAAAATCGTGATGGCGATTTTGGTTTTAGGGGAATTGGTGCCGACTAAACAAAGTCTTTCCGAGACCTCGCCGGAAGTCGCCCGAAAGGAAGAAGAAAGACTAAGAGCTCTTGGCCACGAAGGCATCATGGAAGAACATTCAGCAAGAGTCAGAAACGGCATACGGATTTTATTGACTGAACATTGGGCGGAGGAGCTTGATTCAACCCGACAAAATCTGGAGCTACAGGGGGTAACATCGGAAATGGTTCGCCGCTTTATGAAAGAGGAGTCTATTGATAATCAAGCGAAGGCCGCATTACAAGGTGTGACGACGCGGTGGGGAGTTCCTCGATTAGAAGATATTCCGGTCAGTTCTTGGGCTCAATTTGCCCTGCAGTCTTTGATGGAAAGTTATCAAACGGAGAAACGTGCTGAGCTGCGGAGCATGGATCGCATTGTTCGTGTTGGTTTGGCGGGACTTTCGTTGGCGGGGTTGCTTGGGCTTAGTAACGGGTGCATGAGCTTTCGATCAAGTGGATTCCCTGATTTTTCTAATACGCTGCTGGTTCAACAATCGGCGGCTTCGAATCTTTTGTCTTCCAATCCTCCCATTGTGAAATTGCAGCCGGATGAGTGGGAGGCTGTGGATCTTGACAGTGAAAGCATTGATATTCCGGAGTCGGCAAAATATCTGAAGCTTATCTTGAAACCCCTTACACCTCCCAGTTTTTTAAATACTTACATTGCGCCTTTTATCGAGGCTTATGGAGATTCCCACCAACCGGTCATTGAAGATCCGGATTACCCTCCGACCGGCAGACGCCCATACTATAAACTTTTTGGAGGGGATTTTGGTAAGCAGGTGGGGGATGTATTTGTGATCACGATTCCTGTTCGTCCCGGTGCCACGAAGTTAGAAAAACTTATTTTTTCAACCCATGGTTCGGTCCAGTACGTTTCCCCTGTTGAGGTTCAGTATGTCGGTTTTACAGATGCGGGCGGGAATGCAGTCCCTGCTAGTGCGCGGCAGGAATTGCGCGCTCCACGTTCCGAGGCCCGTCAACGTGAAGATATGACGGGTCCATCTGCTGTGGCACCATCGGGTTCCATTATACGGGCCGAGGTGCGGACGGAATCAAAGACCGGGACGTATGGCAAAAAGCACAAACGACATGATGAACTGGGTCCGAATGCGGCCGTTGCGCTTTTGAGGCTACAGGCTGGTAATAACGCTACGGTCGGTGAGTTGACTAAAAAAGTCCTGGCATCCGGCGGCTCGACGGCTGTTGCCGGCGGGATTGGTATTCCCGACTCCTTAATCCGCAGCAAGCCCACGCAACGCTCCGAGGTGAGGGCGGCTGACCTGAGTGCTTTGGAACAGTTGCTGACTGAGGCCGGACATGTAGCTCTGAGAGAAAAGGATCCTCTCTTGAAGAAAATCGCTGAGGAATTGATCCGGATACTTCCCTCGCAAGAACGATCCGTATCAGAGTTGAGACCGATTGGCGCAAAGCTCGCGGGGCTTTCGATCGAAGAAAGTCGGCGATTGTTCTGGTGGTTTGCCAAATTGGCGGGCGGCCTCAGGAATCCTTATCTTTTTCAAAACGGAATTGTTGCGGCCATCATTTCTGACATTTATCGTTCGCAACCGTCTGCGAAAGATTTGACCGCTGAAGCGCTGCAGAAGATGGTTGATAGAGAGATGCAAAGGTATGAAGAAATTGCTATACGTAATACGTTCAAGAAAACGGCATCGGGTACAGAAGGGACAGGTTCGAAGCAATCCCGCTCCGAGGCACGAAAATTGGTGACAGTCACCAAAAGTGACAGTCACCACGTATCCGGTATTTCAACCCGCTCGGAAGTGCGTTCGTCAAGCTCAGGACGGGTGCCGGGTGATGCCGCTGGGGCAGAGAAATATGGCCGTGTTCGAGCTGCAACCGGCCGTCTGTATCATGAGCTTAACATGCTTCCGATCCATCAAGCGGATCAGGAGCTATTGGAATCTAAGGCGCAAACATTTCTAAAAACAACTTCCCATATTGTATTTTTTGAAGAAGCCCCGAGTTTCATAGCTCATATTTTCGATCTGAGCACCGGACGATTGATTGCGAGACGGGAGTTTTCATCCCGCGACGGCTCGATTCTAACAAACAGCCAATTCTTTAGTGCCTCTGCGCGCGAGGTCCCTTCGTCTCGGGGTTTTGTTTCCATAGTCCCCGGGCATGGTATTGTGGCTCGATCCCCGGAACCGAGGACAGAATATGTTATTGAAACTACAGATCTTGGAACGGGAAAAGCAGATGAACAAACATTTAGGACGGAAAAGGAGTGGCTCGATCGATGGAATGAGATAGGGCGAACTGCTGCCAACCAACGCCGCTCGGAAGTGAGGGAAAACACATTCTCGGTCACGGGCGACGGAAAGACATCTCTTGCGGAGCTTATCCGAAACGCCATTATTGGAAAGAAGGCCGATCTGGATGATCTTGATTGGATTAAAAGAGGCGGAACAGTCATCCCTTTAAAACACCCGCGCTTGACTTTTGCCACCGAACTTTCGGTTATTATTCCCGAAAATGGAGAAAAAGTGGAAGCCCATTGGTCCTCACTGAGCCAAGACGAAAATCAAGAAATGGTAGAGGAGACGGTAGAGGATTGGGTTCCCACAGGTGAAATTGTAGAGGAAGAGGTAGTTTATTCAGATGGTTTGATTGAGATCAAACGACGTCCCGTGATGGAGAAAAGATGGGTGACTAGATGGGTTTCCAAACCTCGGCAGTGGGAAGCCATGCAGCGTGATGCCGAAAATCAGGATCGCTCGGAAGTGAGGGGACTAACAGCCGGGGGAACGGCTAACGGGGAACGGGAAACGATGCGTTCAGCGTTACCCGAGATGACGTTACCCGCAGCCAAAGGCCGTCGCTCCGAGGCGAGAACAGTAGAACAGGATCAAATGCCGGCTTTTGTTTCGAGGACGGATACGCGGTTGGAAAGAGAAGGAACTGCAACGCGGACGACATCTTCAACTCGCATCAGTCGATTTTCAACCGAAGATAACCTTTCTTCAACGGCAGTTAACCGTTCCGGAATCGGCGCCACAACTTCGGTGACGGCTCGAAAATCCGCTCGCAGACTTTCAACCAGAACGCCAACTTCCGTGTTTGAAAAAGCTTTATCGTTCTTCTTGCCAAGGGTCATAAATAATCAAACGCCGACTTTGGTTTCGAGGTTGGTGAGTCGTACGTTGATAGATGGGATGGCGACTCGGATGGCGTCTTTGACGAGCTTCATGTCGATTCTAAGTTCGTGGACATCGGTTTTTAGCACACCGACATCACCTTTGACCGAAACCAAATCTTCCGCAATAACTGCAATGTCGTTGCGCAGTGATTCCACAAGCGTTCCGACTTCTGTGCTTGAAAAAGCTTTATCGTTCTTCCTGCCAAGGGTCATAAATAATCAAACGCCGACTTTGGCTTCGATGGCGGAGACGCGGCGGGTCAATGACGGAATTGCAATGCGAACGCCGTCCTCGATCGTGATGAGTCTGACTTTGACTTCCGCCATGTCGGTTTTAAGAAGGCTGACATCCTTTTTGACCGAACTTAGATCTTCTGCGATGACTGAAATATCATTGCGGACTGATTCCACGAGAGTTCCGACTTCTGTGACCGAATATGTTTTTTCATTTTTCTTTCCGTCTATCATGTTGAAAACCTCCCATGCGGTGCGAAGTTTAGCAGGGAAGGCCAGCCTTGTCAATATAAATAATCAACAATTTTATAATCCTTTTTCAGCAATAAGCATTTTAACAGTTTCCACCGCCGCCCACTCGGAAGTGAGGGGAATTTTAGGGGATAGGGGACAGGGTATAGAGGATAGGCAAATACTAAACCCTAACGCCTATACCCTAAACCCTAATGAAGGCCGTTCGGAAGTGCGGGAAGCTGATGGTCAGGTCACGCCTCGAGAAAGTGACGGCTCATATACCCGTTTCGGCGAAGCTTCAGCGAGGCGTACCGGTATGCAGGGACGGGTACGAATACCGGAAAAAATATGGTCGTTGGAGGAAAAGCCTGATGAAAATGAAATGAGAAGACGAGTCGTTGAATTCTATAAGAAAACATTTCGTTCCGAGCCCTGGGCCCTTGCCGCACTGTCCGATTATTTGCGCCATGTTATTCCGTTGGCGATCGCCGTAGAGGCAGCGTTTTTAAAACAACGGGACTTGAAATTGAGCCGTGCTGAGATTGCCCTGGAAATGGCCATCGCAAAGATTGCTTTTCAGAGGCGGTTTCAGTGGCTTGAAACATTTTTCTTTTTTACGCAACTCGTTAGAAAGGTCGTGGCACAGGTTTCCGGTGACAAAAATAGTTGGGTTATCCCTCTCGACCCCTCAGAGCTTGAAGCTCTGTCTCAAGTAGGTATTGCAAAGACCGAAGCCGAAGCCATGATTTTGGAAACCATAGAAATTTTCAGGGGCTCTGTTCGTTTGAATGGTGAAAGTAAAAAAACAGTCGCTGATTTTGTCTCCTCAAAGGGCAAACCGAATGATCTACTCACGTCAACTTTTTCGGAAATGTTTCAGGGGAAAATTCCACTTACCGTAAAGAGTGAAACAAAAAGCCCTTCGGTGCTGTCCAGAGCAGAATTGCGGTCTTATATTCCTGAATCACTTCGAAAAGTTTTACTCTCAAGTTCATATGACTCTGGCGTGGAAGGTGACGCTGGGGATGGAACTCGAGTCCATATTTCCGGTCTCTTTGCGCCTCATATTGAAGCATCCATCAAAGAGCTGGCGGGAAGAGAACACATCACAACGCTTTACGATCTCGTCGCCTTTATTCTGGAGAATCCGGACGCGGCTGTGAAACAATTCGGTTTGATGAAACATGGCCGCCTTAATATTCGTGACAGTAGTTTTCTTTTCAACGGCATATTGATGTCAATTGATGACCAGGGAATTACCGACGCTGTCGCTCGACTTTTTATCCTGTCCCCTGAAATTCGCAAGATATTCCCTCTGCGCACAGTGGCTGTGACTGTCTATGATTACACCGGGGAATCTGCCATGGCGCCGAGTCAAGGGGACGATACATTCGAAAGACTCCCAACCGTGGCGAGTTTTATGGAACATCTCGGGCAAGCGCCTTCCATCGAAAAAGGATTCGAATCCATAACGGATAAGTACGTTCGCGCACAATTAAAAACTGTTCTAAAACGCTTAGGGATCGATCTGCCGTTGCCTCAAGACCCAAAATCCCGCTCGTTCGCCAGAGGCGAATCCGTCCATCGGCAGATTCGCCTCGCGGACGAATCCGCCTCAGGCGGAGAAGTGCGGGGAAATAAACCGCTTGGAGCGAGCGCCCCGAATTTGGCCGCTTACCTATTAGTTAAAGGTCCGGAAGAACGGAAGGCTTTGTCTCCCGTTTTGGTGCAATTAAGATCTGATGTGGAAGGATATGCGCGAGAATTTCTTAAAAAGGAAAAAGATTTTGAAAATCTTACCGTCACAATCACCCCCGTGGGTAAACAAAATTTGATTGATATGGAGGTTGCCTTTAAAGCTGCGCGTTACCGTCATGTTGCGGATGAGCTGCTGAAAGATCTAATAGCCCGTTTCCCCAGCCTTTCCTCCGAGTCTTTTGTTCAGGATGCGGGCTATTATTATTGGCTCCGTCTCATCCCTGCCCGCTCGGAAGTGCGGGATCAAAATAGCGCAACGGTCAACGCTCAACGGTCAACGTTGGATGAAAAAGATTCTGCGTTGCGCGTTGCGCCTGATACGTTGAGCGCGGCCGAAGGCCGTGGCCGCTCGGAAGTGCGGAATTTATCCGCGATAGATCTCTTTGCGATGCCCCACGGCAAGGATCAGAATGCCGGCCTTCTCCCTGTCGAAGATCACGCGGTAGTCACCGATGCGGAAGCGGTAGCAGGCAGGGCCGGCGCCCTCAATTTGGGTGTTTTTGGGCAGTTTAAGAAACATCCGCTCGGCATGCCGCGTGAAGTCGTAACGGATCATTTTGTGTTGGGAATACCGGCTTTATATTTGACTTCTTTACTGCTGACCCGGCCGGACACTCTTGATTCGTTGAGGGCTTTCAGGAAGGCGGGACTTACGGCTTCCGCGTTTTCTCCGATCTCCGCAAGGGTCTCGGGGCCGAATACAACCGCGATCGTGGCGCCCTTGGCGTTGATCATCCTGATGATGCCTTTGACCGGGAACGGCAGTTTGGCGCTCGTGGCCGTTGTTTTGACAAGCATGATCTTTTCTTCGGAAAGGCTTTTGAGTAATGGTGTCATGATAACTCCTCTGTTTTCTTTGCCACGGATTATAGCCCGGCCCGATTCTTTTGTCCAACCCCGCCGCTCCGAGGCACGTTCTGCGGTGCGCCTGACGTCAGAGAAGAAGGGCTTTACTATAGAATTGGGTAACAGGTGGCACAGAGAACGGGTCACCAATTATTATTACGGGGACGACGGAACATACAGCGAAAAATCTTTCCTTCTCGAGTTCCCGCTGACAGTGACCATTACTATGCCCCAAGGCAGATTTAGGGTCCCCATATTCAACAGTCCTTCTGGTGGATACTGGCGGGATACGATCCAGCGGTTATTCGTTGAGTTACCGGGAACGGAAGGTGTTTTTATCGCCAGTATCTCTGGTGTGACTTCCAGGGAGGCTTGGAATCCAGACGGCTATTTGGGGAAGGCGTTGCAGAAGGTGATTAAAAATTATCTTTCGGGGAATGAATTAAAGAACGGATCCGCTCTCTTGAAAGGTGAAAAAGTTTTGTTCACGTCAGGATTATCCGGGGCCGTTCTTTGGAGCATTCCGGATGGAATAAAGTTTAAAATTCATTTTTTAAATAGCAAGGGACAAATATCTTATTCTGCAACAGCCACCCTACAGATAACTTCTTCGAAGACAAACATTAAGATCGAGGGCGCAAAAAGTTGGCGAGGATACGAGAAGAAAGGAAGCACATCAATTTTTACCGATGACCGAGAGATGTTGAGACTAACGCCAATGGAGGGAGGTCATCTGTCGGTATTGGCGATTGGAAATCCTTTTGAGCGTCGTGTATCGCTTGAGCGTATGGATTTGTCCCTGCCTGCCGGCAGGCAGGCGCCAATTTTGAAGGCGGCGGCTAAGACGAAAATAAGTCAGCGGGTTCAAGACCTGGCAAATGATAAAACTGTGCGAAGCGAAGTACGCCTGCCCGCCGGCAGTTTGTCCGCTACATTGCGGATGGACTCGTCCTCTGGCGAGGAGGGAACCCGCCAAAGCAGTGTGGCGGGGGTAAGGGAAATTGCCCCACTTAAGGAAGACCTTACGCTTCAAGTAAAAGGGAATGCCAAAGAGTGGGTCGACCAGTTTGGACTCGTGACCAGAATACCGGTGGATATGTCTAAGCGGAAATCAAAATCGGCTATGAAAACGCTTTTAGAATTGAGCGATCTGACAGACCAGGTGGCGCGCAGTGCTCAGTACCATGTTGTCTATCACATGGTGACGACGGAAGGCGGCATATATGCCGGGGTGGAGATCGCGAACCCTGACGGTAAGATTTTTATCATCGATCTTCGCCAGCATCCAGGAGGTGCGCTCATATCTGAATTTCCGGAAGCTTATATCGAGGCGCTGAGAGCGAAGCTTATTAAAAATGCTGTGATGGTCTCCAACGGTTTTAGAGCGGTTTCCGTGGATAGAACTTATGAGAAATCTAATGGTCAGACTGTTATTATTAAAGCCAAACAGGCCCGCGCTGAGGTGAGGGGAATACTTAGCTCCACGGGCCACGGGCCACGGATCACGGAAAAAACAGAACGTGGAGCGTGGATCGTGGAACGTGGAACGAAAAAAGAAGTGCGCTCGGAAACGCGAATGGAAGCAACGGTTGCGAATGACTGGCTGTTGGCGGTGAGTTATGAAAAACCAAGGGTCGAGAGTTCTCCGCTGGAGACAGGGACGCGCGGCATTCTCGCGACCGCGAAACAGGTGACGGGGAACATTTTCGCGGTTAGCGTCACGAAATTAAAATCATTCGCCTCTGTCATCGCGCAGGCGTTTTTCCCGGAACATTTTAGCGCGGAAGCCGAGATCATGCGAGGCATGAATGTTGCGGCAGCGCGGCAGATCCTGCCGATCAAGGTCACGGAAAGCGGTCACGCGATCGTTGTAACGCCGGGAGTGGTAGAAATGGGGCTTCTTCCGGTCCTTCGTGCGGTTTTTCAGAGTTCTGATATTTTTGTGGTTGGGGCGGATAATGTTCAGGAACGGTTGGCCAGGGAAATGGAGCAAAAGATATCCGGATTGAAACTGGATACCGTTGTCGAATTTGTCAAAGACTTGCCGGCCTTTCAGGCGGCTGTGGCCAAAAGAACAGCCAAGCGGGGAGTCTCCAGGATGCAGTTCTCCGGGCTTTCTACGGCGAATGATCCCCTTGAACTCGCAACGGCTTTGAAAACGCAGATCCCGGATTTCATGTCTGTCACGCACAGTATTTTCCAGAAGTTCCAGCCGTATACGAACGAATTTATCCAGGGTCTTGTTGCGGAGTTCCAGGCCGCCATCAGCCGCGAACGGTCGGCGTAAGCTTTTCGAAAATGTTCCAAAAGGGGACAGACAAAGACTTCTTGTCTGTTCCCTTTTTTGATTTTAGAGATCAAACGCCAGCTTTGGCTTCGAGGTTGGAGAGTCTTACGTTGATGGATGGAACAGCAACGCGAACGACATCCTTTAACGAACGGAGTTCAACTTCCACGGAGGAAAGTCGCGTTTTGACGTCATCCATGTCGCTATGAAGAGAAATAACTCCTTCGGAGACGGACCGGATATCTGTTTGCAGACTTTCTACAAGCGTTCCGACTTCCGTAACAGAAAATGTTTTGTCAACTTTGGATTTATTGTTTGGCATGAAATCACCTGGAATGTTCGAGAGCGATGATGCGGGTTTCGTGTCCGGAAACTTGAACCGAGAAAATGGGAATAGCTGATTTGATCACAGCGACATCGTTTTCCACTTTTCCAAACCGGTTCTCAATCCGTTCCAGACGATTCTGGACATCACCAAGACCTTCGCCGAAAACACGGAATTGGCTTTGAATGTCTTCCAGTACTACCGTAAATTCTTTTTCACGGGAGTGTTCAGAATCTTTTCGTGGGATCTTCATTGTTTCTATAATTCCTTTACTGGGGTGTTATCGATACTTGCCAGGGATGGACTCTAGCAGGTCCAGGGGCTGATGTCAATTCATCTTTTAGCAATTGTTTATTGTTGATAAATCAACCTTCGAGGCTTGCGTCGATTCTCCCTCAGGAATCAAAACACGAATCCATCTTGCTTTTCGGGTAGAGGCGAGGGGTTTAACAGCAGGGTTGCGGGGCGTTGCCCGTTTCCCGGTATTATTTATTTGCCAAATTTTGAAAGCGGGGGATAATGAACTCCATTTCAATCGGTTTTTGAAAATGAACTTGAACACAAGAGGAGAAAGATCATGAGACTGAAAAGAGCCGGTTATCTTCCATATTTAATCCTGGTGTTGCTCGCCCTGTCTTTTTCAGGGTGCTCGACGGCGAGCGTGGGAACTCCTTCCGGATTTTTGCAGGATTATTCAGATTTTCAGAACGGAATCTATTTCAAGCAGGAGTATATCCCGAAGGGAACCAGCTTCTCGGGCTATAAGACCGTCAAGGTGGCACCGGTTAACTTGAACCATCTCGACGATCAAAGTTCTTGTGATACCGGGGATCTTGAAAATCTTGCCCGGGAGTTCCGCGAGGATGTTGAGGCGCAACTTAAAAATAGCGGCTTTACGGTTACCTCCGATCCTTCGGGACGCACGCTCGTGCTCAGTTTGGCGCTCACGAATATCGAGACTCCGGACAGGCTTTTCAATGCTGGGATGACGGCAGCATCCATCATGTCACCCGTACCGCTTCCCTTTGATAAAGACGGTAAAACGGCGGTCGAAGGGAAGATCACGGATGGCGCGACCGGACAGCTTCTGATGGAATTCGCGGAAGTGAGATCCGGCGCAGGCGACAAGAGGAGCTTGAAAACCCTGACGGTCGGCAAATACCAGAAATTCACCAACACTCAAGCGGTCTTTGCCGGATGGGCGCAAACCCTCGCGAAAATGCTTCAAAATCTGACCGCCCAAAGCGGTACGGTGTAAGGCGCATGGTATACGGCACAACCCTCTGTCCACACCCGGTGTGGACAGAGGGTTTTATGTTATAATTCCTCATGGCTAAACTTAAGATCCGAACTTATCCCGATCCTGTCCTCAAGAAGAAAGCGGTGCCTGTAACCGATTTCGGGCCCGCCATGCAGAAGCTTTTTGACGACATGATCACGACCATGCATGCTTCCGACGGCGTGGGACTTGCCGCACCCCAGATAGGAATCTCCCAGCAAATATTCATCGCATGTCCGACCATGCGCCACGGTGAAGCACATGTTATGGTGAACGCCGTGATCGAAAAAAAATCAGGGACTTCGGTCGCGGCCGAAGGATGTTTGAGCCTGCCCGGAATCTCCGGAGAGATCGTGCGGGCCACCAAACTCCGGCTGACCTTTCAGAATCGCTTCGGAAAAAAATACACCCTTGAGCTCGAAGATTTCTTCGCCCGCGTCATTCAGCACGAAATGGACCATCTGAACGGGATCCTCCTGTTTGATCATTTTAAAGGCGAGAAGCGGGAACAGCTGATCGCAAATTACAATGCATTAAAGAATAAAGGAATGTAGCTGGCGCAATGCTCGACGCGCAACGCACAACGAATAGCTTCTACGTTGTGCGTTGACCGTTGTGCGTTGTCCGATCTTATGAAAATCATTTTCTTCGGATCTGACGCGTTCTCCATCAAAGCCCTCGAGTCCTGTCTCCATTCTTCCGGCATGGAACTCGCGCAGGTCGTGACCACGCCCCCAAAAAAGAAGGGACGCGGCCTCAAACTTGAATCGAGCGAGATTTTTGATTATTGTCAGGCTAAGGGCCTTCCCGTCATCGAATATCCCACGCTGCGAGAGGCCAAAGTCAGCCAGGAGTTGCTCGCCCTGAGGCCGGATATTTTTGTCGTCGCATCTTACGGGAAGCTTATCCCCAGCAGTCTGCTCGAGATCCCGAAATACCGCCTCAATGTTCATCCGTCGCTTTTGCCGAAATACCGGGGGGCCGCACCCATTCATTGGCCCATCCTGAACGGGGATAAGGAGACCGGCGTAAGCATTATCGACATCGCCGAAAAGCTCGATGCCGGTGACATTTATTGCCAGGAGAGGATCGTGATCGATTCGCGAACCGATGCCGCACAGCTTGCCTCCGAACTGGCTCGTTTTTCTTACGGGATTCTCAAAAAAGTTCTCTCTCAGGTAAAAGATGGGCAGCTCCGAGGCGTACAGCAAAAC
>Ga0156526_1039_pt2 | contig 15409 bp, 12 predicted proteins | sample RifOxyB3_FD_111921 | JGI IMG/M metagenome (GOLD analysis project Ga0156526, IMG submission 111921) | Omnitrophica bacterium RIFOXYB12_FULL_50_7
TTTTTTTGCCCGTTTGGCCGTGGAGATCGCCAAGGTTCGCGAAGCTCAGGGGATCAGCCAGCGGGAATTGGCCGAACGGCTTCATACCACACAACAAACAGTCTCCAGGCTGGAGAACCCGCGCAACCGGAGCTTCTCTCTGATGACTTTAATCAAACTTGCCAGAGTTTTTCATAAGAGTCTCGAGATTCATCTGGTCTGATGGGAGGCAGGGGACTGTCACCCAAAAGGGGACAGTCATTAGAAGATTGCCTGTCCCCAAAAAGGTGACCGTCACTTTTTTTTCCATTTAGTTAGCTCCGTACTCCTTCCGCCGTACACCTTCCTCGTTTCGAAAGTAGACGCAGCTCTCCAGGCAGGATACAATCCACCCCATCATGTTGACCGATATGCATCTTCATTTACAGGATATCCCTGACATCCACATGTGCAAGAGCGTTTTAGCTCTGGCGCAGGATATGAGAGTGGGGCGATTTGTGTGTAATGGCACGCGGCCGGAGGATTGGCCGGCGGTGGAGAAGTTCGCGGCAGAGGACCGGCGGGTTGTGCCGTTTTTTGGGGTTCATCCGTGGTATGCGGACAAGCTTTCGGCAGATTGGTATGTAACGCTCGAAGGTTTTTTAAAAAGAAACCCGGACGCCGGAGTCGGCGAGGTGGGTCTTGATAAGGCACGGAATATCGATCTTGCGAGGCAGACCGAAGTTTTTCATCGTCAGCTTGAGATCGCGGGACGTTTGGCGCGGCCTCTGGCGATCCATTGTGTGCGGGCGTGGAGTAATCTTTTAAATGTCCTGAAAAGAAGTCTTCCCGCCAAGACACGTTTTATGATCCATTCCTATCAGGGTTCTCCCCAGGGGCTGAAGGATCTTTTGAATCTCGGGGCCTACATCTCGTTTTCCTGGAAGAGTCTTGAGCGTCACACCGAGGAGTCGATCGCGCTTATGCGCAGCGTGCCTCTCGATCGCCTGCTCCTTGAAACGGATTTTCCGTATACGGAGCCGGGACGTATCGGTGCGGACGCGCATGATGAGAAATATTATGAAACGCTCCAGGGAGTTTATGATCTTGCGGAGCGTGCCAAAGGGGTCGATGTTGAAGCGTTAGAGAAAGCGGTGTGGGCGAATGGAACGGCTTTTCTGTCTGGAGCTCCTGCTCGGTAAAGAGAAAGTCGAGCGGCTCAAAAAGGCTTTTGTCGTGGTGATCGGAATCGGTGCCGTGGGAAGCTACGCGACTGAGGCTCTTGCGCGCTCCGGCGTCGGCCATCTCCGGCTCGTGGATTTTGACACGATCAAACCAACCAATTTTAACCGCCACATTCTCGCCATTACTCCCAATCTCGGGAAACTCAAGGCCGAGGCTGCCAAGGAACGTATTGCCCAGATCAATCCCCATTGCAAGGTTGAGGTGATAAGCGTGTTTGCGGCAGAAGAAACGATGGAGCGTATCGTCGAAGGGAAGCCGGACCTTGTGATCGATGCTGTGGATTCCCTGAATCCCAAAACACAGATTCTCGCGTACTGCCACGAGAAAAAGATCCCCGTCATTTCCTCCATGGGCGCTGCGATGCGGATGAATATTTTTTCGATCAAGGCCAGCGATCTTTTTAAGACGACGGGTTGTCCGCTCGCGAGCTATGTCCGCTCGCGTCTTCGGCACCGGGGGATCACGAAGGGGATTTTCTGCATTTATTCCGATACGCCGCTTTCTGAAGAGCCCATCCAGAAGACCCGCATTCTCAATGAAGAGCAGGATAACGACCGCGGCCGCCAGCGCCACAAGCTGGGGAGTTCTCCGACTGTCACCGGTGCCTTCGGCCTTGCCGTGGCTCACCACGCTCTTCTTTATCTCATCGGCGATCTCAAGTTGACATAAGGATGACGATGCCTGCCGACACAAAACATTCCTCAAAACATACCGGTCCCAGGAATATCTTTCGCGCGCTGCGGCATAAAAATTACCGGCTGTTCTCTATCGGACAGTGTATCTCGCTCGTGGGAACCTGGATGCAGTATATTGCCGTGAGCTGGCTTACGTACCGTTTGACGAATTCGGCTTTCATGCTCGGGCTTGTGGGATTTGTGGGCCAGCTCCCGACGTTTGTGATCTCGCCTTTGGCCGGGGTGCTGGGAGACCGGTATGACCGGCGTCGCATGCTGATCGTGATCCAGTCGCTTGCCATGATCCAGGCGGCGATCCTGGCTTTCCTGGTGCTGTCGCACCAGATCCAGGTCTGGCATATTATTGCTCTGAGCGCTTTTCTCGGGGTGGTCAATTCTTTCGACATGACGATCCGGCAGGCTTTCACGGTCGAGATGCTCGATGACCGTGAGGATTTGGGGAATGCCATTGCTCTGAATTCGACCATGCTTAATGCCGCGAGGTTGATCGGACCGGCGATCGCGGGGCTTTTGATCGTTTCCATGGGGGAGGGGATCTGTTTTCTTCTGAATGCGATCAGTTACATTGCGGTGATCGTGTCACTTCTTGCCATGAGGATCCCTAAAACCAGGATCGCCGTGGTTTCTCGCAGGATCCTTCTGGAATTAAAAGAAGGGTTCATCTATGCCGCGAATTTTCCTCCCATCAAGTGGATCCTTCTGCTCCTGTCGCTCATCAGTCTGATGGGGGTCTCGTATCAGATTCTGTTGCCGGTCATTACGCGCGAGATCTTTAAAGGAGGGGCGAACACGATGGGTTTTTTCATGACCATGGCCGGGCTCGGAGCTTTGGGTGGGGCTATTTTTCTGGCCGCACGGAAAAGCGTGCGGGGGCTTCCGAGGATCATCGCGTGGACGGCCGGACTTTTCGGTCTTACCCTGATGGTTTTTGCTTTTTCGCGGGCGTATTGGCTTTCCATGGGGATACTCCTGGTCTCCGGTTTCGGGATGATGGTGCACATGGCGGCCTGCAACACGATCTTGCAGACGATCGTGGAAGAGGACAAGCGCGGCCGGATCATGAGTTTCTACACCATGGCTTTTTTGGGGATGATGCCCTTCGGGAGTTTGTTGGCTGGGGCCCTGGCCGCGAGGATCGGCGCGCCGTACACTTTATTCCTTGAAGGAGTGTGTTGTGTCCTGGGGGCGGTCTATTTTGCTTCCAAACTTCCGCTGATCAGGGCGAGGATTCGTCCGATTTATATGGAAAAGGGGATTATCCCGGAAGTTGCGAAGGGGATTCAGGCTGCTACGGGTCTTGAAAGTCTCGCGAAGGAATAAGAGTATTTTTTTCTTCAGGTCGCGGGTAAACTGTGCGTGAAATTTTGGCGGAGTTTCCCGCTTAAGTTGTCATCCCCGTCCGCCAAAAGGCGCTGGACGGTTGCGTCTCCCCGTAGGTCACATTTAAATGTGACCTACGGGTGGCAAAGAAGGAACGTATCTCCCAAAGAAACTGGAGCAACGCACAAAGGACCGCAGAATGGTTTCTGGATTGCGAAAGAAAAGAAAAATGGTAACACCCAAGCCCCGGTGGTTACTGGCGCCGGACGCGATCGAAAGAATCCTCCGTTTTGAGGAAGGGGATCCTTTCAAGACTTTGGGCCCTCATTCTTCTAAAGATGGCCGGAGCGTGATCATTCGCGCGTTCCTCCCGCGCGCCTCGATTGCCTGGGTTCGAGTTCTTGGAGGAACCCACGAGCGCAAGCCGATGGAGAAAATCCATTCCGGAGGTTTCTTTCAGGCTGTTTTCGAAAAAACCGGCGAGATCTTTCCCTATAAGATCGTGACTTGCGATGAGGCCGGACTTTTAAATGAAACTTCGGATCCCTATGCTTTTTTCCCCGACCAGCTCAGTGATTACGATCTTCATCTGATCGGGGAAGGGACCCATCGCCGGAGTTACGAAAAATTCGGAAGCCATCTCCTGACTCTGAAAGGTGTCCGGGGTGTTCTTTTTACGGTGTGGGCGCCCAACGCGAAAAGTATCAGCGTGGTCGGAAATTTCAATCACTGGATCCCGGGAGCGCATCCGATGACGCGTCTTTCCACTTCAAACGTCTGGGGCCTTTTCATTCCCGGATTGGAGGAAGGGGAGATCTACAAGTTTGCGATCCGTTCTGCGGTGGACGGGCAGGTCCGTTTTAAGACGGATCCTTACGCGTTCGGTACGGAATTAAGGCCGCGGAGCGCCGCAGTTGTAACTCGTCTGGACACTTTCTCGTGGTCAGACGAGGCGTGGATGACCCGGCGGAAAGAGAAGGATCTCTTGCGTTCACCGGTCTCGATCTATGAAGTGCATCTTGGTTCCTGGAAGAGAGAGGAGAAGAATGGTTGGGGGTTTTTGAATTACCGGGACCTGGCACATCAGCTTGTGGAGTATGTCAAGTTCATGGGCTACACCCACATTGAACTCATGCCCGTGATGGAGCATCCGCTGGACGATTCGTGGGGCTACCAGATCATTAATTATTATTCCCCGACGCGGCGCTTTGGCACTCCGGAGGATCTCATGTATCTGGTGGATTTTTGCCACCGCCATAATGTGGGTGTGATTTTAGATTGGGTGCCGGCGCATTTTCCGAGGGATGGGCACGGTCTTTTCGATTTTGACGGCCGGCAGATCTACGCCTCCGAAAGTTGGCGGAGGGCCGAGCAGCGCGAGTGGGGAACGATGATCTTTGATTTTGGTAAAAAGGAGGTCGATAATTTTCTGATCTCCAATGCGCTTTTCTGGATGGACCGGTATCATGTGGACGGTTTGCGCGTGGACGCCGTGGCCTGCATGCTGTATCTGGATTATGCCCGCAAACCGGGGGAATGGGAACCCAATCGCTACGGCGGGCGTGAGAATCTTGAGGCGATCGAGTTCCTCAAAGAATTCAACAAAGTGGTCCATGCTTCTTTTCCGGGCGTTCTGACGATCGCCGAAGAATCTACGGCCTGGCCCGGCGTTTCAAGGCCTGTCCATTTGGGAGGGCTCGGCTTCAGCATGAAATGGAACATGGGCTGGATGCATGACACGCTGGAATATTTTTCCAAAGATCCTCTTTTCCGGAAATACCACCAGGGGGTTTTTCCGTTCTCGAGCCACTACGCGTTTTCGGAGAATTTTATCCTTCCGATCTCGCACGATGAGATCGTTTATGGAAAACGGTCGCTTCTTGAAAAAATGGCCGGCGATGACTGGCAGAAGTTCGCAAATCTCCGGCTTTTTCTCGCCTACCTCTTTTCATTTCCAGGGAAAAAGCTTCTTTTTATGGGGAATGATTTCGCCCAGAGGAACGAATGGGATTCCAATCGATCGATTGACTGGCACCTGATGAACGCCCCCAGGCACCGGCGGGTGAATCTTTTGATCCGGGACCTGCACCGTCTCTATCGCGAGAATCCGGCTTTGCATGAAGGGGATTTTTCGGGGGAGTGTTTCGAATGGATCGATTGTTCGGATGCCGACCGTTCGGTCGTAAGTTTTCTGCGTTGGTCTCGAGGGTACGGGCAGGTCCTTATTTTTGTTTTCAATATGACGCCCATGATCCTTGACCGTTACCGTGTGGGGGTCCCCCGGGCGGGTTATTACAAGGAGATTTTTAATAGCCAGGCCTTTGATTATGGTGGTTGCGGGTTGGGGAATCTCGGCGGTCTTCACTCCGAAGATGTGTCGTGGCAAAATCGTCCTTGCTCGTTAAATCTCCAAATCCCCCCGCTCGGTGCCCTTATTTTTCGTTTGCTGTAAGCGAAAAAAACAGTTTCTTTTCTAGTGGCTTGCCCGTATAGGGTGCGTGCGTTTTGGATGTATAGGGAAAAAGATTGCCTGAAATGCGGAGAACAGGTAACTTACAATAAATCTACTCCCCGCTTGATCAGCCGCAAGGCCTCGGGCGGGGTTATTTTTTTTATACACGCCAGATCGAACTCAGAGACCGCTTTCATACTCGATCTTAGGAGAAATATAACTTTCAGCGACATGATGCCATTGTTGTTGCTATAATTCGGCATCAATCAGCAGTATGCGCAATCTTGATAACCGGAAGGGTTCGTTCGTGAAACTCAAAGAAAATGAAACTGTAGAGCTGAAGAAATCAACCTCCGAGCTCAAGGAAGCGGTCATTTCGATTGTTGCCATGCTTAATAAGCACGGCAAGGGGGAGCTCTATTTTGGCATCAAGGATGACGGTACCGTTCTTGGGCAGATGTGTGGCAAGGACACGGTCAAAGATATTACTGAAGCCATATCCACACATATTGAGCCAAAGATATTCCCTAATGTGAGCGCGAAGAATGTCCAAGGTAAGAATTGCATCAAAGTCATATTTCACGGAAGCCATCGTCCTTATTTTGCTTATGGCCGGGCTTACACAAGGGTGGGGGAATCGGATAAACAATTGAGCATTCAAGAGATGGAAGATGAATTTGTCAGAAAAAATAAACATCATTGGGAGCTGGAGATTTCAAAGAAGAAACTCTCGGATGTGAGCGTCAAAGCCGTCAAAGAATATATGCGGAAAGCAAATGACGCGAAGCGCATCAATTTTAAATTTGCCGGTGTCAAAGCGACTTTGAACAAGCTCGGCCTTCTGGACCGAGGTCGCTTGACCCGCGCCGCCGAGATCCTGTTCTCAATGAAAACTCCATGGAGGTCCAGGCCGCCGTTTTTGCCAGTAAGGATAAGATCACCTTTATAGATATCCAAAAATTTAGCGGAAACCTCTTTAGCTTGCGCACTGAATCCGAAGAATACATCAAGAAACACATTATGTGGCGTGCGGACATGAGCGAGAGCCGCCGTAAGGAGATCCCCGAAATCCCAGTCAGAGCGTTCTCGGAAGCCATCGGCAATTCGCTTTGCCACAGAGACTACTCCAATCCGAAGGGCAACGAGGTCGCGATCTTCAAAGACAGAATCGAAATCTACAACCCCGGGAAATTCCCTGAAGAGGTTCGCCTGGCAGATTTCCTGAAGGGCAAAGGACGTTCCGTTCTTCGCAATCCCCTGATCGCCGAAACTATGTACAAATCCGAGGATATTGAGAAATGGGCAAGTGGTCTGAAGCGAATTTACGATGAATGCCAGGCTGTTGCAGTGCGCGTTGAATTTGAGACGATTAGCACAGGATTTCTCGTCACTTTTTATCGGCCTAACTGGGAGCAGGGAGAAGGGCTGAAAAAGGGCGATCAGAAAAGGTTGGTAGAAGGGTTAGTAGAAAGGTTGGTAGAAAACCAAAAGAAAATCATTAAGTTGATCAACGGTAATTCGTCTATTTCAATAAATGAATTGTCGGATAAAATCGGCATTAGCACTACAGCCATTGACAAAAATATTAGTCAATTGAAGAAAAAAGGTCTGCTCCGTCGCGTCGGTCCTGACAAAGGCGGCCATTGGGAGATCATGAGATAATCGACAAATTTCGTCTTCCTGCCCGCCACTAAAACGTCGGCGGGTAAAGATGCAACCGGATACTAACGGATACAAAGCTATGCTAAATGCATCCGTAGACGGTAAAAGCAGTTCTGTCGTAAGTTGTTGAAATGGGGTGCGTTAAAAAATCCGGACGTGGATTGCTGGGGGTGCCCTCCAAAAAGCTCTGGCGGACAGGCGTGTGGTAAGCGTATGGACAAGTGAAAATCAATTTGATTTTTCGGAATAGCTCGTTATAATTCGCTCATTGTTCTCGAGGGGCTAAATTTTTTAAGCCACTCGCCCCGAGCAAAAGCGAGGGGTTTCTTTGAAAGAGTGAAGTGACAGTATTGGGGAAGAGAGACCTGCGGTATTGCGCGCAGGGACTCCACGGTGCCGCCGCTGTCGGTAAGGACGAAAGCGAATTGCCACTGCCTTGAAATGCAAGGTGGGAAGGCTCGCGAGTAGGTTTGTACTTGCCTAGTCAGAATATCAATCTGTCGCTTAAACAGTTAAGAGTAAAGAGTTCAGAATTAGGAGTGAAATGCTTTTGGTGCTCCGAACTCAAAGCTCCCAACTCTTAACTCACGCAGTGCCTCCGAGCAGAGGACGAGACAGGCCAGCCCTTTCTTGCCCCGTCCAGAGGCAGAAAGGGTTTTTTTGTGTCTAAAAGTAAAAAAATCCGGAGCGAGCATCTCCGGAAGATCAGTTGTTTGTTCCTCGCAATTTGCCTGATGAATATCGGATGGAGTTGGCCGTTTTCCAAGGGCCGCACAACAAGCAACGCTCAAGGTACAGCGAAAAACGAATCAGCCCAGCCCACTGTGAGCGTGGCGTCCATTGACCCGAAAGCAGAAGTTAAAGGTCCTCCTCGTCAAGAAGCGGCGGATGTGACGGTTTTGGCCTCAAGACTTCCCAATTTCCGGAAAAAACTCACCGACGTTCCTTTTAATGTGACCTATAAAGACGCGGCGGCATTGAATGCGATCAAACCGAATACTTTCCAGGATGCCGTCAAAGATGCCGAGGGCGTTGTCCTTTACGATTCCACCGGGAATGGATTTGACTCAACGTTTGCTCTTCGCGGTTTTACGGATCCCAGCACCGTTATCTTTCTCGTCGATGGTGTTCGCGTCAACGAAGTGGACGGAAATACGATCAATTTCCCTTTAATGCGAATGCGTGATACCGAGTCGGTGCAGATCGATCGCGGGTCAGCTTCTTCGGTCTATGGAAGTAACGCGTTCGGCGGCGTGGTCCATGTGACCACGGGGCAGCCGAGTGAAAAGCCCGTCAGTATTTTTGGGGGTCTCGAATGGACCAGTTTCCACGGCTTGAGGTTTAATCAGGGAATCAGTGGAACGTTGAAAGATGAAGTGACTCCGATCGGTGGCAAGCTCGGCTATTATTTCAATGGCGAGCGCGACTCGGAACACGGGTTTCGTCCAAATAGTGAATTCCGTCTTACCTCTTTTGATATCAAGACCGCCTACGAGTTGCCCGACGAACAAGGAAAAATTTCTTTTGGGATGAAACACATCGAGGATGCGGCTTCCATGCCGGGAGAGATGACTTATCAGCAATACCAGCACGACGATCGTCGCTGCAACAAACCGCTCGACGGACGCAAGTTCAAGAACACGATCGTTCAACTCGGTGCTGAGAAAAAATTCTTGGATGACCGGATCCTGGCCTCGATTCTTGCGAGCGAGCGGTGGAATGACATCAGCTTTGTCAATACCACCGGGACTTTCGTATCCTATGGTTACAATCCATACACGTCTTTGCTTAATACCAAGAATCAGGAGCGTGATCTTACCTGGCAAACTCGTTTTCAGGATACATGGGGCTGGCTCGGGAATGAGAGTCTCCTCGGCATGGAGTATCGGGCGGGCCGCAATTGGTCGATCCAGCGCGACGCTCCCAACGGAATGGTCAACTCTTTGCCCGTGACCCGTACGGACCGAACGGCTCAGGTCGACAATGTAGCTCTTTTCTGGAGTGAAACGCTGAAGTTGTTTGATCGTGTCATCCCTTATGTCAGCATGCGGCATGATTACAATTGGTTTCATTCGGCCACGGCCTTGAATCGATCCGCGGGCCAGTCAAATCGTTGGAACAAGACGACTGTTTCGACAGGCGTTACCGTCAAGCCGGTCAAGAGCGTGGACCTTTTTGCCAATTATTCTCAAGGGTTCCGTGTTCCGACGATTGATCAGCTCGCGCCGTATGGTGGCACGAGTCTCACGCCTCTCAATCCTGAACTTTCCAACAGTTACGAAATCGGGTCCAGGGTTCGTGCCGGCAAGTTCGCGGAAGCCAAAGCGAGTTATTTTCTTATTGATGTCGACGATGAGATTCGCTATGACAGCACGGCCATCACTCTCGCGACGCCTTGGGGACGAAATATCAATGTTTCCAAGACTCGTCGCTATGGTATCGAAACCCGTTTGGATCTGACGCCTATTGACGAAGTGAAGCTTTACGGTGGGTATACCTTCACCAAGGCTTGGGTTCGTGAAACGGATGGAGCTCAAAGTCTTAAAGATGGACGGGCTCTCGGACAAGTTCCTGAAAACCGTTTTGTGGCAGGCATGACGATCTCTCCGTTGCTGTCGTGGGGGGAGAACTACAAAGGATTCAAAGCCGGGCTCTACGGAACCATCACCGGCAGGCAGCATCCGTCTGGCTATGAGACCGCGAGCCAGGCTCTTCTCAATGCGACGGGGGGTGCGGGGCATTGGATCAAGGTCTATTCTGTGTGGGATGCGATTCTCTCGTATGATTGGCATGGCAAAGAGATCTACATCAAGGTCAATAATGTGTTCAATGAAAAATATTATTCACGAGCTATCAATGGTACTTCCTTTGGGACCGCGATCTATTCGGCTGGAAATTACACGTGGGTGGATCCCGGCGCTCCTCGCGAGTTCGTGATTGGCTGCAAATGGGAGTTTTCATAATGAAACAGAAAGGTGCTCTTTTCGCGATTGTGTTTTTTGCAGGGCTGGTGATCGGGGCTTTGCCCTTTCTGGGTCCTTTGATGCCCGGAAAATTCCCGATCCGAATCCAAGTGGATTTTGGACCTGCCGGAAAACCCGCCTTGATGCGGACTCTGGAAGTGGACCGGATGACCACGTCGAAGGAAGCTGTCTCGTTGGTTTTTCCGGTGATGTCTGGGAAAGTTTGCTCCAGCCTCCACGATCTTTTGGAAATCAACGGTGTCCGTCCTGATGCGGCGAAAAATTATTGGTGGATCTTGACGGTTAATGGTTCCCGGAGAGTCTCGCCTTATAGGACCCATCTGAAACGGGGAGACCTTGTGGAGTGGCGGTATCTGAAGGAAATAGAAGAGAAGAAGGCCAAGCCGGAGATGAAATCATGAGAAAAATTCTCGGGGGAGTCTCGGTGCTTGCCCTTTGTTTTTGCGGGGTTCGGCTTGCCGCACAGGAAACTGTTAGCCAAGGGATGTCGCCCTCGGAGGCTAAACCAGGAGTTTCTCGCGGTGTTTCCGTCTGCATGACTGCGAAGGGGCAAAATTCCTTTCGCTTTTCTCATCCAACCGTTGATCCGAAAATTCTGAAAAACGAAAACCGAACGGAGGGGACGCCTCCGTTCCCGGTCTCGATTCCAGCCACGATTGTTTATCCCAAAAAAGCGATTCGTCGTGGGTGGGAAGGACAAACGGTGGTCGCCGCGGAAATTCTTCCCAATGGTTCCGTGGGGCGAACAGCACTGGCGAAGTCTTCTGGCCATGAGGTTCTGGACCATGCCGCACAAGAGGCTATCCAGACATGGAAATTTGCCGCAGAGCCGGGAAATGATCCTGTTGTTTCGCAGTATGTGGATATTCCGGTGACGTTTAAGCTTGAGGGCCGGGAGCTTCAAGGAGAAAATTGATATGAAAGCCAAAGCCATCATGGTGCTGGGAACAGGGTCGGGCGTTGGAAAATCGGTGATTGCGGCCGGTTTTTGCCGGATCCTTTCGAATTGGGGATATCGCGTGGCTCCGTTCAAGGCTCAGAACATGTCGAATAATTCCTATGTCACTGAAGAAGGGGGTGAAATGGGGCGTGCGCAAGTAGTTCAGGCAGAATGTGCGCGGGTTCGTCCACACACCGATATGAATCCGGTCCTGTTAAAACCCGCGGCTGACAATCACTCCCAAGTGGTCGTGCAAGGACATGCGATCGGACATTTTGAAGCTAAGAAATATTATGGCCAGCGCGAAGTGATCGCTCGGGCGATCCGCGAATCCTATGAACGACTGGCCTCGGAATATGAAGTCATCGTTCTTGAGGGAGCAGGCAGCCCGGCGGAAATGAATCTTAAAAAAAACGATCTCGTGAACATGCAGATGGCGGCATGGGCGGATGCCGCGTGTGTGCTTGTCGGGGATATCGACAAAGGAGGAATTTTCGCGTCGCTTTTGGGAACCTTGGATCTTCTCACGCCGGAAGAGCGCCAGCGCATCCAGGGATTGATCGTCAATAAATTCCGCGGGGATCTGACGCTCTTTAACGACGGAATTGATTATATCGAAAAACGAGGCGGTAAAAAGATTTGGGGCGTGTTGCCTTATTTCCATTCCATCAAACTCGATGAAGAGGATGCTTTGCCAGAGAAAAACACTCACGCGCTGGCGGCGTCCAAAAACGATCTGGATATTGCGGTAGTCCTGCTTCCCCGGATGTCGAACTTCACGGACTTTGAAGTTTTAAAGTCGGAGCCGGGCGTTCGACTCCGCTATGTGGACCGGGTTGAGAAGCTGGGTTCTCCGGATCTTTTAATATTACCCGGGACCAAAGCGACCATGGCCGATTGTCGCTACCTCAAGGAGTCGGGTTTTCGGGAAAAGATTCAGGCGTATGGGGATCGCGGCGGGTCGGTGTTAGGAATTTGCGGCGGTTATCAAATGATGGGAAGCAAATTACTAGACCCGGATCGCGTGGAATCCGAAGTCGCAGCCATGGAAGGATTCGGTTTTATCAATATGACCACCCGGTTTGGAGCGCGAAAGGTTTTGCGACGAGTTTCCACTTACCTGGATGTGCAGTGGCTCGGGTGTTCGATTCAAGGAAAAGTGGAAGCGTATGAAATTCATATGGGGAGTACCCAGCTTGACGGAAAAAATGAGTCCGACGGTATTTTGAGCCCGCTTTATTGCTTCGGGAATTTTGCCGGGACTTATTACCACGGTCTTTTTGAAAGCGCGGAGTTTCGGGAGTCTTTTCTAAATGCTCTGGCGAGTCGCGCGGGTAAACAGCGGGTGGGAGACAAGAACGCTGTTTCAGCATGGACAAGAAAAGAAGAGCATTTTCGGCTTTGGGCCGATCATTTGGCGCAGAACCTGGACTTAGGGTTATTAAAATCGTGCCTGAATCTTCCTGTAGCGAAAGAGGTTTGCTCGTGAAAGTTTTTGTTTCGTGGAGTGGCGGCAAGGATTGCATGCTTGCTTGTTACCGGATCATGCAGCAGCCGAAGATAGAAGTTGCATGCCTATTAAACATGCTCGCGGAAAACGGAGAGTGTTCGCTCTCGCATAACCTGCCGGCAAATTTACTTCAGGAACAGGGGCGGATGTTGGGAATCCCCGTGCTTCAGCGCAAGGCTTCGCGGAAAGAATATGAAACCGAGTTTAAGAAGGCCATTGCGGATTTGAAACAGCAGGGTGTTGGGGCCGGTGTTTTTGGAGATATTGATTTGCAAGCGCATCGGGACTGGTTGGAGAGGGTGTGCCGGGAGATGGAAATGGAATCTTTTTTTCCGCTCTGGAATGACAGAAGAGAAGATCTTCTTGAGGAATTTATCCGCGTGGGATTTAAGAGCCGCATCGTGGTGACGGATGAGGCGGTGCTTGGCGCCGAATGGCTGGGTTGCGAGATCAACCGGGATTTTCTCGGAAAAATGAAAACCCTGCCGCACGTTGATGCCTGCGGTGAAAAAGGCGAATATCACACCTTCGTTTACGACGGGCCGATCTTCAAAAGTCCCGTGGTGGTACGCGAATCCGAGCAGCTTTCGATTGAAAAGCACTGGGTTTCAAAACTTGAACTCGGGAGTTTGGCATGAATCTTGGAAAACAAGCTCAAGGCGCAAGGTTCAGGGCGCAAGGAAAGATTCTGTTTTGCGCTTTGAGCTTTGTCCTTTGCGCGGGCCTGCTATCGCCGATCTTTGCGATGGAAAAGGGGTCAGGCACCATTTCCCTAAAAGGGGGTCAGGCACCATTTCTGAAAGACGAAAATGGTGCCAGACCCCAGCGGATTGTTTCGCTCTCGACGGTGGTGACCGAAGAAATATTTCTTTTAGGCGAAGGGAAACGCCTGGTCGGAAGGTCGCATTTCTGCGTCCGTCCGGCGGAAGCTCAAAAAATTCCGGAAGCGGGGAATATTGTTGATATCAATCTCGAGAAGGTGGTGTCTCTTGCGCCGGATCTTGTGACCGTGACCCCGATGCTCGATCCTCGTGCTGTCGCGAAAATGCGGGCCCTTGGGCTCCGGGTGGAAACATTCGCGCCTGCGAAGAATTTTAAAGGAGTGAACGAGTCCTTTCTTCGTCTTGCGCGGATGCTTGGCAAGGAAGCGGAAGCCGCGCGCATTGTGGAAGAACAAGAACGGGCGATGGAATTGCTGCGCCGGAAGGTTCCCCCGAGTTCCGAGCTTTCAGTGTTTCTCGAGATCGGTGCTGAACCGCTTGTGACGGTGACAAAGGATTCTTTTTTGAACGATCTGATCGAATTCGCGGGTGGAAAAAACATTGCCAAGGGCGCCGAGCGAGCGCTTTATTCCCGGGAAAAGGTGCTTTCGCAAGATCCCGATATGATCATTATCTCGAGCATGGGATTTGACGGGGAAAAAGAGAAACAAATGTGGCGAAAATATCCGGAGCTCAAGGCGGTCCTTGGAAACCGTATCGTGATCGTTAATTCGGACCTTTTTTGTTCTCCAACTCCCGTGACTTTCACGCGTGCACTCGAGAGCATGATCCACATTCTTCATGCAAACTATGTCACGTAATCGTTCCAGGCGTTGGTTGCTCTGGCTGGGCGTGATCGTATTGGCGGCGATTGTGGCCGCGGTACTTGCTTTGATCTCAGGATCCTCCGGCATCCCGGCCGGAAAAGTGATCCGAATTCTTTCCGAGCATCCCAGTGGTCTCGAAGGCCGAATCGTTTGGGATATCCGTTTCCCGAGACTTCTCTTGGGTTTTGCCGTGGGCGGCGCGCTAAGCCTTGCGGGCGTACTCCTGCAAGGGATGTTCAGAAATCCCTTAGTCGAACCCTACACGCTCGGGATCTCGGGAGGAGCTGCGGTCGGCGTATCGCTCAATATTCTTTGGGGGTTTTCTGGGGTCGGTCCTGGCTTGGTTTTTCTTTTTCCTCATGGTAGCCAGGACAGCCCCAATCTCCTCTTCGCTACGATTGATCGGTATTGGGACTGGCATCTCGGTCTTCCTCTTTCCGGATTTTTGGGCGCCTGCTTTGTGATCTTTCTGCTTTATCTCCTCAGTCGCCGGGGGCGGGAACTTCCGCTTCAGGCTATGTTACTCACGGGTGTGATGCTGACCTTTATCTCGTCGTCGCTCATGCTGCTCATTCTCGCCGTCTCGCGGACCGAGGATCTCCAGGGAATTCTTTTTTGGATCATGGGATCGCTCGATGAACCGGATCCCGTACTCATCCGTATCATGATCGGGATTTCACTGGCCGGTCTTGGGGCCTGTTATTTTTTTCATGCGGATCTAAACGCGTTGGCGCTTGGAGAAGAGGAAGCGCGCCATCTTGGAATCCGGGTCGAACGAACCAAACGCGCTTTTTTTATTATCGCATCAGTGCTAACGGGCGTGAGCGTGGCGGTGGCGGGTGTGATCGGATTTGTCGGGCTTGTGGTGCCGCACATCATGAGAGGCTTGGTGGGTCGTGATGCCAGGCTTCTTTTAGTGGCCTCATTTCTTGCGGGTGGAACTTTCCTCGTGCTTTGCGATACGGTGGCGCGTACCTTGATCGCCCCCGTGGAGCTCCCGGTCGGGGTGGTGACGGGACTCTTGGGTGGTTGCCTTTTCATTTACGTTTTGGTTC
>Ga0156526_1141_pt4 | contig 15016 bp, 16 predicted proteins | sample RifOxyB3_FD_111921 | JGI IMG/M metagenome (GOLD analysis project Ga0156526, IMG submission 111921) | Omnitrophica bacterium RIFOXYB12_FULL_50_7
CGGCGGCGAAGTCTTCCGGCCACCGTGCCCGCTCCGCCTCGCGAGCGTCGCTCGGCACACGGCTTCTTTCTCCGGCATGCTCGCAACTACGGTGGTGCACCCGCCGTACTACATCACGAGAGACTTCTTGGCTTCTTTTTCTATTTCCTTTTGCTTCTTCTTGGCTTCTTTTTCAGCTTCGCGCTGTTTTTTCTTAGCCTCTTTCTCAGCCTCACGCTTCTGTTTCTCGGCCTTTTTTTCAACCTGACTTTTCTCGTCTCCAGATTTTCTCGCAAGCTTTTCAGTTTCTTTCTCGGCTTCTCTCCCAAGCTTCACCGATTCTTTTTCGACTTTTTTAGCGCCTCTTTCAATTTCCTTTCCCGTTTCTTTTCCGATCTTGCCGATCTCGTTTTCAACCTTTTTGGCGCCTTTTGTATTTCCTTTCTTTTCCAACCCAGGAGGCATCGGGGGCATATTCTCTGACCAGCCTTCTTTCTCGCCTTTATTCCAGCCCGCGGGATTCGTTTCTCCGTTCTCGGCAAAAGCAACGCTTCCGCCAAAACTGAGACCTAAAACCAACAGAGAAACGCACAACCACCTCAAGAGGCTTGTTCTCATCGTGGACTCCTTTTTTTTCAGGTTTTTGATTTGTTAAAATCAATGAAACCTGGGATCAACATTTAGAACCGGATATCAGATCTTTAGAGACGACTCTCCTTCAAGAGCGTCCCTGTGTGATATCAGGATAGGTTTTTATCTTCTTTTTGGCAAATGAAGAGAAATGAATTTTTCCACGGATCGATTATATTCTTTTTCGATGTCTTTGGGGAAATAACAAGCAGGCAACTGGTTCTGACTCCGGTGGTAAGCCACACACTCACAGCAAATCCCCTTGCGGGAGCAAGGATCGTACGAGCAATTGCAGTGCTTCTTGTTAGCTTCGACCTTACATTCCATCAGTCTCACCTCCCCTGATGACTCAAAAAAATGGTCGGGCCTGGCACGAAAGCCAGGTCCCGATTTCCTTAATTCTTCTTTATTAAAATAAAGAATCGGGGCGATAGGATCGATGCGGACACGACTCACTTTGAGGAGTGCCGGCATCGCACTTGCACACAGGTGCAAATGTTGAACCGACCCTTGGGTCGCACTACTTCGCCCGCCCAAAAACCGGCGGGTTCTGTCTTCCCTTTTTAGAAAACCTTCGGTTTTCTATTTAAGCGCAAAAAAATGGTCGGGGCGATAGGATTTGAACCTACGGCCTCTCGGTCCCGAACCGAGCGCACTACCAGGCTGTGCTACGCCCCGACGTACTATCTAAATTCCTAATGTTCGCCGGGACTGTCCTGATTTTATTAGAATTTTTACTGAAATCAAGGCGTCCCGATAAATCTTTAAAATCTCTAAAGACCGAAAAGGATAAAAGCGGCGGGATTATATCATCCTCATAGCGTGTATTCAATCAAAGGCATTAATCATTGACCGCTAGATCGGCGGTGGCGGCGACCTGCTCGGAAGTGAGAGGAGAAGCACTTTCATGATGAGGCTGCATGCCTCGGGTCAAAAGCGCCGCCTCCATGACTTCTTTGAACACCGGGGCAGCAACCGTGCCGCCATAATAAAGAGGCCGTGCTTCATCCAACACGACCACCATGGCATAGCGAGGGTTACCCGCAGGCGCGAAACCGATGAACGAAGACATGAATGCGTCATGCGAATACCCCCTACCTCCCGAAAGGATCTTCTGCCCCGTACCAGTCTTACCTCCCACCAACACATCCGGGATCTTTGCCTTGGTCCCTGTTCCCCTTTCGACCACCTGCGTCAGGATCTCACGCATCATCACGGCTGTTTCAGGCTTGATGACCCGCTGCTTGATAAACGGTTTCTTCTCTTTGATCGTCACACCCGCCGGGTCCTGGACCCTGGAAACAATATAGGGTCTTACAAGATAGCCCCCATTGGCGATCACGGACATGGCGGTCACCATCTGAATCGAAGTCACCATAACCTCTTGCCCCATGGGAATATTGTACGGAGAGGTCTTGGACCACTGGGACGGCGGTCTCGTATAACCGGGCGCTTCCCCGGCCAAATCGATGCCGGTCCAGGTCCCAAATCCGAAACTTTTCACATAATTCTGAAATTTCTGCGAACCCATTTTGAGAGCGATCTTCACGGTACCGATATTGCTCGATTTTACGATTACTTCCGCCATCGGCAACATGCCATAGGGATGAACATCATGCAGCACCTTGAACCCATAATTCCATTTTCCATTTTCGCAATTGATGACTGTCTCCGGCGTGACCACTCCCTCATTAAGAGCACCGCCCGCCGCCACAATCTTGAACACCGAACCCGGTTCGTACATATCGGTAATCGCACGATTGCGCTTCGCGTCCGGCCCAACATTGGCATAATGATTGGGATCAAAGCCGGGCTGATTCGCCATCGCCAGAATTTCGCCGGTCTTGGGGTCCATCACGACCGCCCAGGCACCTTTGGCCTTCCACTGTTTGAAGGCTCGTTCCAACGCTTTTTCGGTCAGATACTGGAGATGCTGGTCGATGGTCAACACAACACGGTTTCCATCGATCACAGGCATACTTTTCATTTCGAAAGCCTTGATCTCCCGCCCCTTGGCATCGCGCTGAGTCACGCGCTTACCGGGCTTCCCACGAAGATCGCCATCCATGGATCGCTCGAGTCCCTCCACCCCCTGATTGTCCACGGTGGAAAATCCGAGTACCTGCGCAAGCATCGTTCCTTGGGGGTAAAATCGTTTGTATTCTTCCAGGATCCCAAGCTCTGGACACTCGAGTTTCCTGATCTTCTCAGACTCCTCAAAAGTTACCCGCCGTTTAAGCCACACGAATGATTTATCCCGACTCAATCGTTCCATCACCCATTTCCGGTCAAGCCCCAGTATCTTCGCGATCTTGTGGCTGAGGTCTGAGCGTTCCTCATCTTTCAAGGCGCGCGGCACCGCATAAATGGATGGTATCTTGAGATTGGTAACGAACTCTTTTCCATTACGGTCCGTGATGGGACCTCGCAAGGGCGGGACATCGATCGTTAAATAATGTTGGCGGTGCGCCAAAGCAAGAAGCGAGGACTGATGAAACCAGGTCAGCTGAACCACCTGATAAATCACGAGGCAAAAAAGAACAAATAAAACGATATAGAGGAACCAGAATCGACGCGGCGAAAGCAACGCACGCATTTTTTAGGAGGAGAGATCGGTCTTGGCCTGAGCCGTTTGGATCCACCGACCAAGAAAACTCGTAACCTCGGAGGAAAAGGTCCGCGTGACCTTTTGTTCCGATGCCACGGGAATAACAAGCTCGGACACAGGCGGGACTTCCACCACTTGGATCTTGTTGGGAAGCGCCAAACCCATGTCGTGACGTTTCATTTTTTCTTCAAGAAGGCGGGGGGCTCTCAACTGGTCGACCTTGAACTGGAATCTTCGAAGCAACTCTTGTTTTTCGGCGAGGACTCGGGAACTTTTATGGATATCAAATGAAACGAGAACGGAAGAAACCTGCAGATGCACAAAAAAAAGCATCGAACAGGTCAAGGTCGCTATTAGAATTAATATTTTTCCGCTGCCTTTCATGATATTTTTTCAATCACTCTCAGTTTGGCACTTCTTGTTCTTGGATTATTCAATATTTCCGAACGGTTTGCAACCACTGGTTTGCGAAAAATCAAATTTCCACGTTCTTCATCGTCCCATTTCCTAAACTGTTGCTTCACGATCCGGTCTTCAATCGAATGAAAACTGATAATTCCAAGTCGCCCTGCTTTCGTCAGATGGCCAAACGCCGCAGCCATACCTTCCTTGAGCGCCTCCAGTTCATCATTCACTCCGATTCGGAGCGCTTGAAACACCTTCGTCGCCGGATGACGCCGCGCCCATGAGGGTCTCTGTCCTTTTTTAAATCGCATATGGACGGGCAATGCCTGCTCCAGTGTTTGGTTGAGATCTTCGATCGTCTGGATAGGTTGTTGGCGCCGCCTTTCAACGATCACGCGGGCAAAACGCCGTGAGTTGCGCTCTTCGCCATAATGGTAGAAAAGATCCGCAAGCTCAACCTCGGACAACTGGGCGAGCAACTCTGAGGCTTTAAGACCGACTTCCGGGTTCATCCGCATATCCAATTCCCCTTCCGTTTGGAAACTGAAACCGCGCTTCCCATCCGCCAACTGTTCCGACGAGGTCCCGATATCTAAGAGCACCGCATCGAATCCTGCTACTTTCAATCCCGAAAAGACTTTTCCTAAATTCCTGAAGTTCTCATGCACCAACATGACCCGTGGATCCCCTTGGAACAACACCCGGCATCTCGCAATCGCGTCAGGATCCTGATCAAATCCGATCAATCTCCCCGAAAGACCTATTTGCCCGAGAATTGCTTCTGCGTGTCCCCCGCTCCCGAGAGTCCCATCCATCACTACCGCCCCGGGTTTTAACGCTAAGTGCTCGAGGACTTCTTGTAAAAGAACGGGATTATGACGCAAAACTTAGGATCGCCTCTTCTTCCGTCGAATAACTTTCCATCAAACCATTGACCCCGATCATCTGGAAAGTCTTCTCCACTTCGGGGCGCAGGTTGCACAATTTGATATCCCCTTTTTGTTCGCGTACCTTACGCAAGCGATCCACCAAAATACCGACGCCCGCTAATTCCACATGCTTCGTGTCCTTCAGGTCCAACAAAAGACGCTTGTGATTCCTGTTGAGCAACCGGTTCATGCGGCCTTTCATTTTAATCATACTAAGAACGTCGAGATCTCCGTTAAAACGCAACACATCCACTCCAACCTTCGTCCTGGCATGATAAACCATAAGGATTCCCTTTCTATTCCGATGCTAATTTTTCTGCGAGTTCTTCAAAATGATTCTTGTGATGATCAAAAAAGCCTTGCCATTTTTCTTTCGCCCAGATCTCAATGCGACTTGAAACGCCGACGATCATAACCTCCGCTTTAATGTCAGCATAGGTCTTGAGATAATCCGGGATAAGGATCCTCCCCTGCTTATCGCAAACAACTTCGGAAGCGCCCGAAAAGAACAGTCGATTGAAGGTTCTGGATTCGGCCTTGGTAAAAGGCATATCACGAAACTTCTTTTCTTCCGTCTTCCACTGTTCTTCCGTGAAAACAAACAAACATTGATCAAGACCGCGGGTAATGAAGAAACGCTCCACATAGCGTTCCTTGAAGATCTCACGGAACTTGGCAGGGATCATCACACGACTTTTGACATCGATCACATGTTCGAATTCACCGTAAAACATGGACTTTCTTTCCTTTCAAGGTTCCCACTCTCTCCCACTTCCCCCCACTTCATTATCGGCGGTAGTATATATTTCCCTTAATATCGTGTCAACATTCTTTTGGATTGGGAATCCGTTAAACGAGAAAACCCCCTATCCCGGAACAACTCTCTGTGGGAGAATCCGGAGGACAAGGGGCAAAAAATTCCTGTCTCCAGGTGGAAAAAAGCAGTCAGGTCTTGGATCTATTTGGATTTTATGGCAGGAAGCGGTCGGGGCGAAAAAAGCTAATTTTCGAAATAGAGAATGCGGGAGCAATTCTCACAAACAATGATCTGCTCACCAAGCCGGATTTCATTGATAAGTTGTGGGCGCAACTTCATCTGGCAAGCAGCACAAACCTCGCCGTTCACGACGGCGAGAGCAAGTCCCTGCTTTTTTAGAACGATCCGGCTGTAAAGCTCTCCAAGCTCAGGCGGTAATTGTAAAACGGACTCTTCGCGCTGTTTTTTAAAATCCGAAAGACGCCCCTGCAAAACCTTTTCTTGACTTGCCATTTCGTTGTCCCGATCCTGAAAAGATTTCGCGATGGATGCCAGCTTCTCTTTTTCTTTCCGAGTCTCTTCTTTGGCCGCATCCACTTCATCCAGAATGTGGATGATCCCCTCTTCAAGAAGCGAATTATCAGCCTTGAGAGAAGCAATCTCTTGCTGAAGCGCGGCGTATTCCTTGTTCGTTTTCACCTGAGAAAGCTGTCCATCGAGCTTTTTGATCTGCATTTCTTTTTGCGAGAGCTCCAGCTCTTTATCCTTCAACTTTAATTGAATATCCTTGAGAGATTTTTCCAGCTCATTCAAGCGAACCTTTTCGAGTTCCAGTTCGGATTTGAGCTGGGCCCGCTCGGAAGGGATCTCTTCCAGAAGGATATGGGTGCGATGGATTTCACTGTCCAATTGCTGGGCTTTTTTCAGGACATCAAGGTTCTGAGTAATGGGGCTTGCCATAAGTAAGGGGATTATAGAAGAGATAACAGGCACCATCAAGAACGAAATACAGGGATCTCGTTTGATCGAATAACTTCAGACTCGATGCAGAGCCAGAGACAATTCTGCAAGACCCGCGATTTCCTGTGACGTCAGGCGAGCGCTCTGCAAAAAACTCGTCGTGGAAACATAAGCGCGAGGGGGCGCCCCCTCATTTTGGGCAGGATTGAGGACATGCCCAGAAGAAGGGATCCATTTACAGATCCGGACGCCGAATTTTTCCTTATCCACGTCACAAAGGCTCGCATACTCAAAAAAGCTCAAGCGATCGCTAAAACCATTCATCCTTAGAATCTGCTCGCGATCCAAGTCTGGATAGAAAAGGTAGAGCACCGCGTCATTGGGCATCAGCACCCAGAGCTTCTTGATTTCCTGTTGCAACTCTTCCACAGAAAAATCCCGCATTGACCGATAAAAGATACGCGCCCATATTTTCGCATCCTCGCTTTTGAACAGAAACGGGGTGCCGTTCACATCTTCGAGAATCACTTTATCCGCATGAAGCTCCTGAATCGACGAACGAATCGATTGGAAGATTTCCTGTCGGACAGCACGCTCCTGGGTCGCGATCATCATGATACCTCTACTAAAGCGCTGGCCTTCGCTTTTCTCTCCAAAGAGTCGATCCATCCGGCCAGCATGAACTTCTGAAGACTGGGCTTTGCATTCCAATGCTGATATTTCAATGGCTCCGTGTAAAGGGCCGCAGAAAAATGCCGCGCAGGGTCCGCAAGGTCCATCCACCCCAACCATCCAAGATGAGCATCAAGATGTCTGGACACAAAGTCTGAGAACTGATCGAAGGCCATTGCCCCTTGCGCTTCCTCCGCCTTTCCAGATAAGGTGATGTAAAATTCGAGTTGCGGGTTAAGCGCAAGCCCGACCTTCATCATCTTGTAACCTTCCGTCAGGGATTCAGCCGTCGGTTTTAACAATAGTACCCACTTATCCAACAAAGAAACCGCCTTTTCAAAATGAAGAAGGTGACGATATTCGAAATCCAGAAAGATATCCCGACTCTGGAGTATCCCCTCAGCTCGAGGCGGAAAAGGCTCGCTGATAAGATCGCGGAGCTCATCCCAATAAAGACAATACCGCTCGAGATGATTCCCGAACGATTCTGGCATACCCTTTCCGGGACCTGAAGAAACCTTGGCGTAACGCGATAGAACGCTGAGAAGAGAGCATGCTTTACCCGAAGATGCGATCTGCGAAGCAAAGAACGTGTTCAAGAGGAGCGAATCGCCATCGCAGTCGGGGCTCGAAACTCCAAGCACCTGGACTTCGGGAGAACGACGGACCGGGACTTCCTCAGAAACCGTGTTAAAAAGAGACGAAATATCTTTCAACCCGCGAACGAGTTTTCTGGGATCATCCATTATCAGGCAAACTCCATGTAAGAGTCGACACCGCCATAGGCATTTTCTTTCTGCATCGGCTGACTGGGATCCACCTGCCACTCCCCGTCCACAATGAACTTGTACCGGAACGTCTTGAGCTCCACCGAAATGACCTTCTGCCAAAGCCCGTCCTGATCGCGGCGAACGAGAGGCTCAGGAACCCAGCGATTGAAATCTCCGGCGATTTCCACCGAGGACGCCGTTTTGCTCGAGAATTGGAAAAGGATCCCATCTGAGATTTGTCGCGGCCCGAAATGGTTCTTAAAGACCTGCTCCCAACCGAGTTCTTTTTCTGGAAGCTTCCGGTTCCAATCTCGCTCCAGATATTCCACCGCGAGATTCAGATAATCCTGAAAAGCCGACGATTGGGGCGCATATTGGACAATACTCTGCCCCGCGGCCGACGATTCTTTCAGGCTCACATGTTCGTGAATGATCGTTGTAAAAAGACGGCTCTGAAAGTGCGCTTTCACTTCGTCATAAATTTCATAAGAAAAATTCACCTGGGAATTAAACAACGTCAAAAGTGCATGAACGTCCAGAGGCATTTCCCGGCTCCGGTTCACGACCTGAAGGGTCTCCGATATCTTCGCAAGCCCGTGAAGTGAAAAAAAAGAAGGTTCAACCGGAACTATGACCTCGTCAGCAGCATTCAAGGCGTTCCAGGTGAGGGTCCCGAGATTAGGAGGGCAATCAAGAACCACAAAATCATAAGGGTGCCGATCTTCATTGATCCGGATCAGGAGATCGCGAAGCTTGAGATGGTAATTGGGCATAAACCCGAATTCTTCTTCGAGGGCATTTAAGCTGGCATTGCAGGGAATGAGATCGAAATCGGGTTTCAGGTTCTGAATAACTTGAGAGAAAGGAGGGGCAATCTGCTGAAGCGGACTTAAAAGATCATAAAGGGTCAACATCCCCTTCTGGGTCTTGATTCCCAACCCGATTGTGGAATGCCCCTGCGGGTCCAAATCGATCACGAGAACTTTCTTCTGAAGAAAATTCAGACACGCCGAGAAATTGATGCTTGTCGTGGTCTTTCCACACCCGCCCTTTTGGTTCGCGACAGCGATAATTCTCAAAAAATTCGTCTCCTTGAATGAATAATAGTGGGTGTTAATGTAACGACTTCGCTTAGTAAATCTTTATAGTAATGAAATCGCCTTGGGAGAGATCAAAATATTTGGAGGAAGATCGGCAAGAAAAATAAAAAACCGGAACGGCTTTAGTAAGATCTATATCATCGAAAGTTTTATCGGACGGAGGAAAACGGGTAGCACTCAGTGTTTCTCAAACACAAGAAGCCGCTCGATCGGGACAACCCCTTTAATATCCCCAGCGCGATCGGTCACTACGGCATAAGATTGGCGTTTTTTCTGGAGGGTCAGGAAAGCTTTCTCCAGGGAGGTGTCCTCCGAAATAAAAATGGGCGCCCGGAGAAAATCATGCAGCCCTTGAGCGTTCTCCTCCTCCCAGAGGATATCGAAAACATAGACCATCCCCATGACAATGGAAGGTATTTCCTCATAAACGAGCATCATACAAACGTGTGTCTCGCGCGCGATCTGCTTAACATCTTCGATCTTACTGTGAATATCCACCATCGGCACCTTCCCCACCGGGACCATCACTGAGGAAACATGGATCCGCTCAAAATCAAGGATGGTATGTATTAACTTTTCTTCTTGGGGCCCTACAATGCCTCTTTGCGTACTCTCTTCGATCAGCGAACGGAATTCCTCTTCATTCACGAAAATATCCCGAACCACGCCTTGTTGAAAAGACGGCCAGAAAAAGTTCAGCGCCTTGAAGAACAAAATGATGGGCCCATACAAAACCGCCTTGAGCCCCTTGAGCCAGAAGATCTTCCCCATCAAAAAAGGAATGGCGTTCAAGCGACCGTAGTCTTTGGGAACCATCTCCGCAAAAATGATCAAAACCGGAGCGATCACCAGCATCACCGCCCATTCGCTGTCCCAACCGAAATATTCCTTAAAGATGCAAGTCGCGATCGAGATCGCTGTGACGTTTACCGCGTTATTTCCAATCAGAATCGCGGTCAGAAAATAATTGGGATGCTGCTGGAGCTGCATGACGAACCTGGCTTTTTTATCTCCGGCATCCGCCATCTCACGAAGCTTCAGCTTGTTGGCCGAAACAAAAGCCATCTCAACCCCCGAAAAGAACGCCGATGCCACCAGAGACAAAAAAAACAGGGTCAGAAGACCGATCATGGCTTCCTCCTGACCATGACCTGGTGAATGCGCTGACGAACCATATCCTGGATCACAAAATCGAACGGCTCCGTATTTAAAACCGTACCTTTGATCGGAACCACACCCATTTTTTCAAAAAGATAGCCCCCGAGCGTCGTCGCCTCTTCCGCCACCAGATGCGCGGAGAAGAAATCATTGAACTCCGTAAGGCTGACTTTTCCCTCCACCAAATAAAGATCCTCGCCCAAGCGCCGGATAGGATTCTCGACCTTGGCATATTCATCATAAAATTCTCCGAATATCTCTTCTAAAATATCTTCCTGCGTCACCACCCCGGCCGTCCCACCAAACTCATCCACGCAAACCGCGAAACGCTCATTCTTGCTTCGAAATGTTTCCAGAAGATCGTCGATCCGTTTACTTTCCGGAACAAAAAGGGGCTCCCGCATCACTTGTTTTATATCAGAAAGAGGCTCCTGCAAAAGATAACTCTGCGATTCAACGACCCCCAGAATATGATCGATCGAGCCCTGAAAAACAGGCAACCGTGTAAAGTGGAATTTACGGATAAGCTCTTCATGTTTTCCAGAAGGCTCTTTGATATCCAAACCGATCAGGTCCGTCCGCGGCGTCATGATATCTTTGACCGGCCGTTCACCAAGATCTAAAAGCTTTTGGATCATGTGACGTTCCTGCCCCCCCAAAACCCCCTCTTCTTCCCCAATCTTCACAAGCACCTTGAGTTCCTTTTCCGAGATCATGTCTGATTGATCGATCTTTTCGTGAACAAGAAAGGACAGAATGCGATCGGTGGCAAAACGCATCAGGATCCTGAAAGGGGCTAACAATAAAGCAAAGAATTTAAGCGGCAGGGACACCCCCAAGGCCATTTTGACCCGTGACCGGACCGCCAGGATCTTGGGGAGCATTTCGCAGAACACGATTAAGAAGATAGTGAACGCTGCCATGATCATACCGAGCCGCGCATTCCCGAAAAGCTTAAGGACCACAAGCGTGACCGTTGCCGTCGCCAACGTGTTCACCACCAAATTGCCGATCAGGACCGTACCGAGCGTTTTGCGTGGCATTTGCAAGGACTCAAAAATCCATTTTGAAAGATGCGGGTACTGTTCTTTGAGCTTGCGCTTATCAAGCTTGGAAAGAGAAAAAAGGGCTGTTTCGGACGCAGAAAAGAAAAAGGAAAGCAGGAAGAGCACTCCCAAAACGACCCAATGCAAAGTTGTGTTCATGTGCTAGTTTTCCCGGTAGAGCGCATGCGCGTAAATGTATTGAAGAACCTTCGAAGACACGTGATCGTCCACATTCCTTTCGCACTTGATCGCCTCACGGATCCCGGAGGCAGAAATCGGACATAAAGGCATCTGAATCCATTCGGCGCGAGCACCTTCCGGCACATGAACTTCACAGGCGCCTCGCTTGGCCACCAAGAACCGGATCCTTTTCTTGAGCTCGTCGGCACGATACCAGGCATCGATCCCCTCGAATGCGTCTCTCCCAAGGATCAAAAAAAATGTGGCCCCGGAATATTTTTTTTCAAATTCCGAGAGAGTATCAAAAGTATAAGAAACACCCTTCCGCTTGAGCTCACAATCCGAGACTTCCATGGAAAACTCACCTTCAATGGCCAGACGAACCATTTCATAACGATCTTCAGGAGAAGTACACGAAAGAAGTTCTTGTTTATGAGGAGACTGATAGGCTGGAACAAAGATGACTTTATCGAGCGAGAATTGAGCCCGGGCATTTTGAGCCAACTGCAAATGCCCGCGGTGGACAGGATCGAAGGTCCCGCCAAAAATACCGATCTTCATGCGGAGAGACCGCTTTTAAGAACGTATATGGCCATTCCCTTCCACGATATATTTGTACGACGTGAGGCCTTCAAGTCCCATCGGACCGCGAGCATGGATCTTGTCGGTCGAAATACCGATCTCCGCACCGAACCCATACTCGAACCCGTCGGAAAAACGAGTCGAGACATTAACCATCACAGACGAAGAATCGACCTTTTCCTTAAAGATTTTGGCCGCTTTTTTGTCTTGGGTCACGATCGCGTCGGTATGATGGGAACCATGCGTTTCAATGTGCCGAATCGCTTCTTCCAGATCTTTGACAACACGCACCGCGAGGATCTTTTCGAGAAATTCATGGCCATAGTCGGCTGCCTTCGCGCGTTTCGCCCAAGGAATAGCGCGACAAGTCACGCCATCTCCGCGGACCTCGCACCCTCCTTGTTTTAGCAAGTCACCGACTCTCGGCAGGAATTTCTTGGCAATATCTTGATGGACCAGGAGCGTCTCCATCGCATTACAAACCCCCGGACGCTGCAATTTGGCGTTCAGCGTGATCGCAATGGCCTTTTGAAGGTTGGCCTTTTTATCGACATACACGTGGCAGATCCCTTGATAGTGCTTGATGACGGGAATGCGCGAATTTTCTACGACCCGGCGAATCAACTTCTCCCCGCCGCGAGGAATCACAAGATCGATCCTTCCTTCCTGTTTCAGAAGAAAATCCACAGCCGCATAGTCCGTCGTCGTCACGAGGTTCACATGAAAAGGCGAAAGTCCGTGTCGCTTGAGGGACTCTTTAAAGATCGATACGAACGCTCGGTTGGAAACCATGGCCTCACGCCCACCACGGAGGATCGCCACATTCGAACTCTTGAGGCAAAGTGCCGCGCATTCCACGGTCACATTCGGACGGGATTCATAGATCATCAGGATCACACCTAGCGGGACGGTCACTTTTTGAAGCTTGAGACCGTTCGGCCTCGACCACTTCGCCTGCACTTGACTGATCGGATCCCTGAGACGGGCCACCGCCCGAACACCTTCCGCCATGGCACTGACACGCTTTTCATTAAGTGTCAGCCGATCGATCATCGCGGAAGAGAGTCCGATTGTTCGGGCCGCCCGAAGATCTTTGCGATTCTCGGCAACAAGCCATTTTGTTTTTCTCTCAATCCTCGAAGCAACGTCCCGAAGAAGCTCTTTTTTGAAGACCGAGGATTCCTGCCCGGCATGGGACGCCGCCTCGCGGGCGCCCACAAGCACTTTTTCCAACTCTCGTTTCCAGTTCATCGTTCGCTCCAGATTACAAGATCGTTCCGATGGATCACTTCATCGTGAGATTTTTTGCCCAGGATTGCCTGGATCTCGTCGGTCCGTTTACCCGCAATGCGGCTGAGGTCACGGCTATTGTAGTGCACCACTCCGCGGCCAAAAACTTTTCCGTCCAGCGTCTCAAGTTCCACAACCCGTCCGGCTTCGAAATTCCCCTGGATCTTCACGATCCCTCCGGGCAACAAACTCTTTTTGGCAAGCAGTGCCTGATAGGCCCCGCCATCGACCACGATACTTCCGCTCCGGGTCGCTGAAAACGCGATCCACTTGTGCTTCATGTCCTTTGGGGCACCGGAAGTGACGAACAAAGTCCCGACATCCTTACCACCAACAATCTCCTGCAAAACATGTGGCCTGTGGCCATTCACGATCATAAAAGGGATCCCGAGACGCATCGCCACCTGCGCAGCTTTAAGCTTCGCGCGCATCCCGCCAACGGTCTCTTCTCGTTTTTTATCCGCCAAATGCAGCACGAGTTTATTGTCGATCTCGTCTTCGGAGGTCACTTCCCGCACACGCGTTCCATCCTTCAGGAGGAACCCTTCTGCGTCCGAAAGGTTGATCAGGAGGTCCGCACCCACCAGATGCGCCACATGAACCGAAAGAATATCATTATCCCCAAAAGCGATCTCTTCGACCGCCACGGTATCGTTCTCGTTGACGATCGGAAGGATATTGAGCTTCAAAAGCGTCTCCAGCGTATTGCGCGCACAAAGGAACCTCTTGCGATCCTCAAGCCCGTCGCGCGTCAGGAGCAGTTGGGCGGTATGTACCTTCTTCTTGGCAAAAAAACTCTCGTAGGCATGCATGAGCTTCCCCTGCCCAATGGCGGCACAGGCCTGAAGTTCTGCCATCTCTTTCGGTCGTTTTTTAAAACCGCAACTTTTCATCCCGAGCGCGATCGCGCCCGAACTCACCAGGACTGGCCGTCGGCCTTTCTTGATAAGCTCATAGATTTCCTGGCAAATACGGGCATGCTCTTTATAGGAAAAACTTTCCTTGTGGTTTTTGAGAATGCTCGTACCAATCTTGATAACAATTTTTTTGGCACAACGGACGCGATCAGACATGACCTTCGTTCTCGATCCTTTCATGGATGAACTTCATAAGAGATTCTACTCCTTCTCCGGTTTTCACCGAAATCAAAAAATAGATCTGTCCCGAACTCTGGAGCTCTTCCTGGATCTTCCCTATATCGTGCCCCAGATCGATCTTGTTGACCACCACCACACTCGGGATCTGCCGGTAGGCGACATCATGCTCATAAACGATCCTTTGCAAAGCACTCAATCCTTCGAGGGCGGTAGGGGAAAACTTCAAGGTCGCGTCGATCATGAACACGATCAACTTGGCGCGAGCCAAGTGTCTTAAAAAATCGGTCCCCAATCCTCGCCCGTTCGTGGAACCTTCAAAAATGGATGGCAGCTCGCAGAAATTGATCTGTTTATAATCGTCATACGGATGAACGCCCAGCACCGGACTTCGGGTCGCGAAGGGATAAGCCTTACCTTCCACAGGGGCACGCGTCAAATGGTGCAACAGGGAGGATTTCCCGGAACTCGGAAGCCCCACAAGAAAGACATCCGCCATAATGCGGAACTCCACATCGATTTCGAGTTTTTCGCCTTCTTCACCGGAAGTCGCTGTCTTGTCGCCGATATTCCCGGACCCACCCCGGCCACCACGCGCCACGATCACCTCCTCACCCTCGAGAAAAAGATCCCGGATCGCAAGATGATTTTCGCGACGAAAGATCGAAGTCCCGATCGGAACTAACACGATCAGATCCGCCCCCTTGCTTCCACGCCTATTATCACTGCTGCCGTGTTCGCCGGACTCTGCGTCCAAATGTTGCTTCAATCTGAGACGATCAAGACCTGGGGCGTTATGCGAAGCGCGGAAGATCACGCTCCCTCCGTCACCGCCATCGGCACCGTTGGGAACCTT
>Ga0156526_1166_pt1 | contig 14846 bp, 15 predicted proteins | sample RifOxyB3_FD_111921 | JGI IMG/M metagenome (GOLD analysis project Ga0156526, IMG submission 111921) | Omnitrophica bacterium RIFOXYB12_FULL_50_7
CGTCTGGGAGGGCGTGCAGCATAACAGGGAGATTCACCGTAATGGCAAAAGGTAAAGTTAAGTGGTTCAATAATCAAAAAGGTTATGGATTCATCACGCCTGAGAATGGCGCCGATGTGTTTGTCCATCACACTGCGATCCAGGGCGAAGGTTACAAGTCTTTGGAAGAAGGTCAGGCCGTGGAGTTCGAGATCACCCAAGGTCCTAAGGGCGATCAAGCGGTCAACGTCGTCAAGGCGTAAAAGTCCGTAAAGTCCAGGGCCCGGTCTCAAAGCCGGGCCCTAACTTTTTCAAAGTCTCAACTCTCCTCAAATCAGAGTTACTCAAAAGGGTGCTGTCTCCTCAATGCTTTTAGAGGGGCTGTCTCTTTTCACTGTTTTCCTTAAGGATCTATGACGACCCAGAAAAGACGTAAAGATGTCCGAAATGTCGCCATTGTCGCTCACGTCGACCACGGAAAGACCACGCTTGTGGACGCCCTTTTGAAACAGAGCGGTGCTTACAAGTTCGAGGCCGGAGAATCCACCATCATGGATTCCAACGACCTGGAGCGCGAGCGCGGGATCACGATCTTTTCCAAGAATGCCTCCTTCCGCTACAAGGACGTTCAGTTCAATATCGTCGACACGCCGGGCCATGCGGATTTCGGCAGCGAAGTGGAACGCATCCTCAAAATGGTTGATGGCGTTCTGCTCCTGGTGGATGCCTACGATGGACCGATGCCTCAAACCAAGTTTGTTTTGAAAAAATCTCTCGCTTTGCATTTGAAGCCCATTCTGGTGGTCAATAAAGTGGACCGTCCGAATTGCCGGCCTCATGAGGTAATGGACATGACGTTCGATCTTTTTTGTGAACTGAATGCGACAGACGAGCAGCTGGATTTTCCCGTGGTGTATGCCTCGGGCCGGGAAGGATGGGCCGCGCTGGATCTTAATGACGAACGCAAGGATATGACGCCCCTTCTCGAAACCATTTTGCATCGTGTGCTTCCTCCCATCGCGGATCCCGAGCAGCCGTTCCAGATGCTAGTGACCATGCTTGATTATGATAATTATGTGGGGCGTATCGCGATCGGGCGCATTTCTCACGGACAGATTCGTTATGGCGATTCCATGGTCGTAGTGAAGCACAGCGGAGAAGTGATCCGCGGTAAGGTGACCAAGATCCTGAAGTACCAGGGGCTCAAACGGGTCGAGGTTCAGGATGCGATGGCCGGGGACATTATCTCGATCAGTGGGATCGATGATATCAAGGTGGGGGAAACATTGGCTTCTCCGGAAAAACCCGAAGCGCTGCCGACCCTGAAGATCGATGAACCCACGATCTCCATGAATTTTTCTCACAACACCAGCCCGCTTGCCGGGAAAGACGGCGGCCGGTTTCTGACTTCTCGTCACATCCGTGACCGGCTTGCGCATGAAGCGATGATGAATGTCGGGGTCAAGGTGGAAGAAGTGGAAGGCGGAGAGCGCTTCAAGGTTTCCGGTCGAGGAGAGTTGCATCTTGCGATCCTAATTGAGACCATGCGCCGGGAAGGTTACGAGCTGGAAGTTTCTCCGCCGAAAGTCATTTTAAAGACGATTGCGGGAGAGCTTTATGAACCCGTGGAAGAAGTGACCGTAGAAGTGGATCCCGGATATCAAGGTTGGGTAATCGAAGCGTTGGGCAAGCGTCGCGCCGAGATGAAGCATATGAACATGAGTGCGGTGGGCGGGACGGTTCGCATGGAATTTCTGGTTGCGTCGCGCGCGCTCCTGGGTTTTCGCAATGAATTTATGGTTATGACGCGCGGGACGGGCATGATGTATCAAAATTTTTTCGAATATCAGCCATTCAAAGGGGAAATGCCCGAACGTCAATCCGGGGTGCTGATCTCGCAACTCGACGGGAAAGCGGTGGCCTATTCGCTTTGGGGTCTTCAAGAGCGCGGGGAGATCTTTGTTCAGCCCGGCACGATTCTTTATGAAGGGATGATCTTGGGCGTGAACAATAAAGGACACGATCTGGTCGTGAACGCGATCCGTGAGAAAAAGCAAACCAATATGCGTTCGTCCGGTGCCGATGAAGCGATCCAGTTGATCACGCCCAGGGAAATGACGCTTGAGTTTGCCCTCGAGTTTATCGAGGAGGACGAGCTTGTGGAGATCACTCCGAAGAATGTGCGGCTACGTAAAAGGTATCTGACCGAGAATGATCGCAAGGCGATGGCGCGGGTGGCTGTGGGGAAGCGTCTGGGTTCTTCGTAGCGCACACTTAAGTGTGCGCTTCATCAAAAAGATCAACCGGTTGTTAGCAAAAAATCCAAACAAGGAAAGGAAAGTTTATGAAAAAATGGTTCCTGCTTTCTTATTGTCTTCTTCTTGCAGGATGCGCGGCTCAGACATCCACGGTTGCGACGACTTCAAAAAGCGCGTCATCGACCCCGTCAGCGAGCGCTATTGCTACAACGCAAGCCGTGACGCCTGCTCCGACCTTCGTTACTTCCACTCCAACCCCTGAAACAGCAAAGGATGACACTATCGTGAAAATCAAGATCGAGACGACGCTGGGAGATATTTACGCAGACTTGAATGAAACTGAAGCTCCGAAGACGGTGGAGAATTTCGTGACGCTTGCCAAGAAAGGTTTTTATGACGGGATCATTTTTCACCGCGTGATTCCAGATTTTATGATCCAGACCGGCGATCCGACGGGAACGGGCACAGGCGGGCCAGGGTATCAGTTTAAGGACGAGTTCTCGAAAAAATTGCGTCACGACAAGCCGGGCGTTCTTTCCATGGCGAATTCCGGGCCGAACACCAACGGCAGTCAGTTTTTCATCACCGAAGTTGCGACCTCGTGGCTCGATGATCGCCATTCTGTTTTTGGTCAGGTGACCGGAGGGATGGATGTGGTCCTTGCGATCAGTAAGGCGCCCCGCGATCGCCAGGACAAACCGGTCCAGAAGATTGCGATGAATAAGGTCGTTGTTCTTTCCGAATAGCTCTCAATCATCAAGCGCCAAGAGACAAGAACCAAACAATATTCAATAACCAAATTACAATATACAAAACAAGAACAGTTTGTTTGGTTGATCGAGATTGGTTATTTGAATTTGAGATTTGTTTGGTTCTTGTATCTTGGATCTTGGAATTTGTCCCGGCGGATGAATGCTAAAACTTTGTCCGGTTGCTTAGGGCTCGGGTATTTATGGAATCTTATGATGTAGTCGTTATCGGCGCAGGACCGGCGGGTCTTATGGCCGCGATCCCGTGCGCCGAGGGCAAACTCCGGACGCTGATTCTTGATACCAAAGAAACGATCGGGGCGAAGCTCCTCATCTCCGGCGGCGGCCGCTGCAATGTGACCCATCTCGAGGTCAGCGAAAAAGATTACCAGACCTCCGAGCCGCGTACCGTCCGCAATATCCTCCGGGCTTTTCCGCCTGAACGAACTCTGGAGTTTTTTAAAGATCTCGGCGTGGAGATGGTCCTCGAAGAAGGAACCAAGTATTTTCCAAAAGCGCAGTCCCAATACCCATCAATTTCCACTGAGTGGAAATTGGGGCAGTCCCTTTCACCGTTAGAGAAAAGAAATGGAAGAAAGGGACAGTCCTCAAAAGTCGTGCTCCAGGCATTGCTTCAAGCTTCCCATTGTGCCGGTGTTTTGATCGAGCGAGGCAAAAGGGTCAACGCTGTTTCCAAAGAGGACGAGATCTTTCGTGTCTCCGGAGAAGGCTTTGAACATCTCGCCAGGGAACTTGTGATCGCGACGGGCGGTTTGTCATATCCGGGGACGGGGAGTGACGGGTCGGGTTATCTACTCGCGAAATCCCTGGGGCATTCCGTGGTTTCGACCACTCCGGCGCTTACGCCTCTTATGACGAATGATCCTGATTGGAAAAAACTTTCGGGGATTACGTTGCCGGTGGAGCTTTCGATCCTTGCGGAAGGAAAGAAGATCGCGCAAAGTGACGGGGCTCTTCTTTTTACACATATCGGGTTCAGCGGGCCTGCGGTGCTGGACATCAGCGGGCCGTGGCTTCGTTGTGGTACGAAGCAAAAAGAACTTTTGGCGAATTTTCTCCCAACGAGGAATATCTCAAAAATATCGGAGGAATGGGCGAGGTTGGTTTCAGAACACCCCGATCGAAGTTGGAAACGAGTTCTTGCGCGATATTTCCCCGAGCGGCTTGCAGAGGTTCTCCTCAAGAAAGGCGGGATCGATCCCAGGAAACGGCTCGATCAAACGTCTAAAACAGATAGAGCTGCGTTCATTCGTTTTCTTTTCCACTGTCTGGTGGCTGTGACTGGTTCTCAAGGGTATGAAAAGGCCGAGGCGACGGCTGGCGGGGTGGACCTCGGCGAAGTCGACGCGAAGACTTTGGAATCGAAGTTATGTCCCGGCCTTTTTTTTGCGGGCGAGGTTCTGGACGTGGACGGCCGCATCGGCGGGTTCAATTTCCAGTGGGCCTGGGCGAGCGGGACTGTGGTCGGAGAGGCAATCCGCCAAAGATTCCAAGGCCGTCAAGCTTGACCGTGTTCCGGCCGTTAGAAAAGAATACAATTTTATAGTCAGCGCGTGTTTTTATGAGTAGATTATGCCGTGTCGTTCCGCATTCAACAGCTTAAAATGGGGTCCTTCATGAAGAAAAACATTTTGTTTTTATTTGCCTTCCTTTTTATCTTTTCCACGGCCTATGCTGACGAAGAACTGCCGCCGCTTCCCAAAGGGCCGATGATTCTCACAAGCGCCACTCCCGCGATGCAATCACCGGAGTACTGGATCAAGCGTATTCCGGGCGCGGAAAAACCCATCAAGACAATGGATCAGATGAAACATTTCAACGAAGAGATCAAGAATATGGTTCCTGAAAACATTGATGTGCTCAAGCTCGACAAGAGCCGTCCGGGCAAAGCGGTCATCGATCAACTCCAGCTCGAGTACGACACGTTGAAGGGCCGCAAGCTTTTTGACGCGAACGATAAAGTAGTTCCAAAAAGTTTCTTCGAGGACGAGATCAAACCGCTTGTGCAGATCGACCAGGTGTCATCCAGGATCAAGGTAAAGTTTGGCGTGGCGACGCGGGCCACCTCGGTGCGCGCGATCCCGACCATGGTAAAAATGATCGAAGGGAAGGGGGATATCGAATTCGACCAGCTGCAATTCACATTGATCAAGCTCTGGACGCCGGTGGCGATCTATCATAAGTCGAGTGATGGAAAATGGTTCTATGTCCAGGCGCCGTATGTCCGGGGATGGGTTAAGGCCAAAGATATCGCGATCTTCGAGGGGCGGGAAGAACTGAAGACGCGTCTCAAGAGCGGAAGTTCTCTGGTGGTTACGGGGGAAAGTGTCCGTGTGTTCCGCGATGCGGCTCTGAAAGATGTTTTTCAGCGGCCGAGCATGGGAACTGTGATCCCGATGGCGTCTTCCAAATCCTCCGAAGGGCCTTATCCGGTCTGGATGCCCTATCGTAAGGAGGGCGGAGACGTGGGGCTTACGAAATGTTATATCAGCCGGAAAAGCGATGTGACCAAGGGTTTTCCGGTGTACAGCCAGGCGAACGTGATCCGTCAGGCGTTCAAGCTTTTGGGGGCGCGCTATGGGTGGGGCGGGATGTATAACGGTCGGGACTGTTCGGGATTCACACATGACGTTTTCTTGAGTCTGGGCGTTGATTTGCCGCGCGATTCAAAACAACAGGCCATGGTTGGAACGCAGCTAGGATATTTTGAACCTTTTCAGAATGACGCGGAAAAAAAGGCGGTCCTTCGGTCCGCGCGTCCCGGAATCACGCTCATGAAAATGCCGCATCATCAGATGATCTATCTCGGGACCGTGAACAATCAGTTCTATACCATCCACTCGACCTGGGCTGAACGTACCGGGGATGACCAGGTGGCGGACGAAAAGAACCGGATCAACCAGGTGGTTGTTTCCGATCTGGAATTGAACGGTCGCTCCTACATCGGGTCGCTTTTTGACCGCATTCTTTCTATCAATGAGGTTGATTAGCGTGTTGCGTAGGGCGCTTGTCCTATCGATAGCTTTATTCCTGATATTTCCAACCCTGTTTCTCCGCGCGGAGAAAGTTGAATCTTCCTCGAAAGGATTCTCGATCACGCCCTCTCAGGATTGGATCGAGCTGTCGCTTCCTTTTCAGGGTGTGGTGGTCTCCTACGGGAAAAAAGGGACTCTGGCTACATTCCATATCACTGAGAGAAATCTGGACAAAGATAAGACCGCCTCAAAGACCGTTGAGCAGCTGAAATGGGAGGACCTTTTTAGCCCGGAATTCCGATCGATCAATATCCGCAATCAAAACATGACGCTTCTCGGTGGTGAGAAAGCGAAGTTTTGCGTTTATACGCTGAAGCCGGGCGAATTCAAAAAAACGATGGAAGGTAGCCTTCCGGCCAAGTACATGAATTATGTCCTGATCCACCAGGGGAAACTTTTTTCCATTACGTTCAAGGATACCGAGGACGGGTTTGCCTTGAACTATCCTTCGTTTCTTACCGTCATTCGTACACTCCAGTTCGATGATTCGAAGCCGGTTCTCCAAAGGAAATCAACATGACATTCCAGGATTTTCTTGCTCAGATTCAGACGATGAAAGTTGAAGAATTCCGAGCTCAGACGGAGGAATATTTTGAGGCCGTGATTTCCAGGGAGGGTCTCGATCCTTTGCATAAAATCCTGACAGTTTATTTTGGCCCCCCTCTCAAACCTGAAGGCCATTCGCCTTCCGGGAAGGCGAACCGGCATGCCAAACCCCACGGCGGAATACGTAAGGATCAGACGATGTATTTTCGTCAGGATGGAGAGTGTGCCGAGTGTGCTCTCCTTTGGCCGTGGGGAGGTGGTTCCCGCATCACGATCAAGGTCATTCAGTCCAAGAGTTCCGGTCCAGCGACGGGTTTGTCGGGGTTTCTGGCAACTCTTTTCGGCCGTAAATAAAGGGGTCAGTCACCATTTTAGGCCTACCTGCCGGTAGGCAGGGAAATGGTGACTGACCCCTTTAAAATTGCTATGAACTGGACAAAAACAGTCTGGTTTGCTATACTCCAATCGTATAGGGGAGAGTTAAACATGAGATATACCACAAAGACGGAATACGGGGTTATTTGCCTGGCGCACATGGCTAAGAAGCCTTGGCCGGGGGCGAGTGTTGCCAAAGAGATCGCCGAGCACGAAGGGTTTTCCGTGACTTTTACGGAGAAGATTTTGCAGGGGCTCAGGCGGGCCGGCATCACTACTTCCCAACAGGGGAATAAAGGCGGGTGGACCTTGACCCGTCCATCGAGTGAGATCACCTTGAAAGAGATCATCGAGGCTTTGGAAGGAAGCACCTTCGAGGCCTTTTGCGACATCAAGCACCGGAAGAGCATCGTTTGTACCCATTTTTCATTATGTAAATTAAAACCGGTTTGGTACAAGACACAGAAAACCCTGGATGAGCTCTACGAAAAGATTACGCTAGAGATGATTGCAGAAGACAGGCTGGGCGGAGTGCCCAAACCCGAGCTTGTGTTTGCTCCGAGGAAGAAGCCATGACAGATGCCGACTCTTTTATTCCTAAGGACTACGCGTATGGTTTCGTAACTCCGGTTGATTCGGATGCCGCGCCGCGTGGTCTTAGTGAAGACACGATTCGTTTCATTTCCAAAAAGAAGAATGAACCCGCTTTCATGCTCGAGTGGCGCCTCGCCGCTTACCGAGAATGGCTCAAGATGAAAGAGCCCGACTGGTCGAGCGTTCGTTATCCCAAGATCGATTATCAGGACATTATTTATTATTCCGCACCGAAGCAAAAAAAGGATGGGCCGCAAAGCCTCGCGGATGTGGATCAGGAGATCCTCAAGACCTACGAGAAGCTCGGGATTCCCCTGGAGGAGCAGAAAATGCTGGCAGGCGTGGCCGTGGATGCGGTCTTTGACAGCGTCTCTGTCGCGACGACCTACAAGGCGAAGCTTAAGGAATACGGGATCATCTTCTGTTCTTTTTCGGAGGCGGTGCGCGAGCATCCGGAGCTTGTGAAAAAATATCTGGGGTCCGTGGTGCCAGTGAAAGATAACTTTTTTGCGGCGCTCAATTCCGCGGTTTTTAGCGACGGTTCCTTTTGTTATATTCCGAAGGGCGTGCGCTGTCCGATGGAGCTTTCAACTTACTTTCGCATTAACGCCATGGATACAGGCCAATTCGAGCGAACTTTGATCGTGGCGGATGAAGGAAGTTTTGTGAGCTATCTCGAGGGCTGCACCGCGCCGATCCGTGACAAGAACCAGCTTCACGCTGCCGTGGTGGAGCTTGTGGCACATGAAAAAGCCTCGATTAAATATTCGACGGTACAGAATTGGTATGCGGGCGATAAAGACGGCAAAGGTGGTATTTATAATTTCGTGACAAAGCGCGGGCTTTGCCAGGGCGCGTATTCCAAGATCTCGTGGACGCAGGTTGAAACCGGCTCCGCGATCACCTGGAAATATCCGAGCTGTATCCTGCAGGGTGATCACTCAGTCGGCGAATTTTATTCGGTGGCGGTGGTCAATAACCATCAGCAGGCCGATACCGGGACTAAGATGATTCATCTCGGTGCGCACACAAAAAGCACGATCATCTCCAAAGGCATTTCCGCGCGCTTCGGCAGGAACACTTATCGCGGGCTTGTGAAGATCACGCCCAAGGCCACGGGATCGCGGAATTATACCCAGTGCGATTCGCTTCTGATGGGAGACAAGTGCGGCGCGAACACGTTCCCGACGATCGAAGTGAGTAACCGGACCTCGAGCGCGGAACATGAGGCCACGACATCCAAGATCAATGAAGACCAGCTTTTTTATTGCCGGCAGCGCGGCATGTCCCAGGAGAATGCCATCTCCATGATCGTTCACGGTTTTTGTAAGGAAGTCTTCAAAAATCTTCCGATGGAGTTCGCCGTCGAGGCCCAGAAGCTCATGAGTGTGATGCTTGAGGGGAGTGTTGGCTAAAAAGAGCGAAGCCCTTTTTAGCCGGGGAACGGCAAACGGGAAACGGTTAACGTGAAAAGCATTTTGCTTGCGTTCCCCGTTACCCGTTCCCCGCAGTGATAAGGCAAGTTCAGATGTGAAGTAGGCTTGTATTGGGAGGTGGGAGTTTGTCGGAATTCAAAAACATTACAATGGGTAATTTGAAACCTTACAATAACCTTCCAACGTTGGGGACTGGCTCATTTTTCGAGAAGAGGGACAGACACCCCGCCGTTGGCGGGAGAGCCAGTCCCTTCGAAATAAGCGCCTGTCCCCCCTTATTGAACGGAGGAGATAGAGATGATTAAAAAGGCGGCTTTTACGAAATTTTTTTGTTTGATAGGTATGATTATTTTGGGTTTGTCTGATCCGGTGAATGCTGATGTAATACCTCTGCATCAAGGCTACAAATTAAATGGGAAAGTAGTCAAGGAGCAAGTCATCTTCATGCAAAATGCAACGGTTGCTTTAAGAGAGACATTTTTTCTTATTAAACGTAACCCGATGACAGGCGGTTCGATATGGAAGTTTGAATTCGATAATACCTTTATAGGGAAAATCGCAGACTGTGAACTAACGCAGGAATTTCAATCTCGTAGCGGCATCAAGACTAATCGTTATGAGGCGGCATCGTACAAAGCGTTTCAGCCGGGCAGGGTCACGGTGCGTGTTTTAAGAAGCGAGGAGAAATATGTAGGTAGTTCCGGGGGACGGCTTAGATTTAAACCCACCGGAAGGTTTACAATTTACGCAACCTTTGTTGTGGATGTCGTGTCTCCTTCTGAATTGGTGCGGAATGTGTCTGAGACAACCGGTGATAATCTGGTAGAGGTCGAGTTAGTGCCTTCTGGCTCCGTATTTAGAACGGAGGAATATGGCTGGTTAACGATAGGCGCTTCTGAAAGAAGCAGCACCCGGCACAAATGGAAGAATCTGACATATCAATTAAACGAAAAAGGTCCCTACGGTAAGGTGACACGTAACGCTTTAAACCCTGAAGTGTCCGGCTGGGGTAAATTATTAAAAGGGTCTTGGGATGGCGTGCCATTTCAACATGGCGTCAAACTTGCAGTGGGCTACTGGAAAGCGCCGGGTATGTACCAATATATGGTTCACCTTAAGGCTAATATCCAACCCTCAGGGGAAACCAAAACATTTTCCTCGAAGCCTATCACGGTAGAAATAGTTAAACCGACGCGGCGCGAGGGTAAGAGGAAGTGACGAAACAGGGTCCGTCCCCTTGTTGAAAGGAATGAAATGATGAAAAAAATATTGTTCGGAATCGCGGCGTTGTGCTTAGCGGCAACGGTCGGGTATTGCCAGGAAAAGACTTCGCCGCTCCAACTCACCATCAAATCCGACAAGCAGGTGTATGAGGTGGGGGAGGAGATAAGTCTCACAGGCTATTTTAAGAGCTCTTCATCAGGGGAAATCTATATTGTTAAAGATTATATGCCACTGAAGTATTGTCGGTTAAAAGTGAGTGTCCCTGGTGGAAATGTATTTGAGCATGACCCTAATCCGTGGCAACAATTCGCTGGAGCTCCACCAAGTTCTTACATTGCTCTCAAACCGAATGAAGGCATAGAGTATTTTTCTGTTAAAACAAAAGCGGGAGAATCAATGGGAGATAGAGACAATTGGTCGTCTGTAACATCCAATGAGTCGTCTCTAGTTCCATTTGTCGCAAAAGGTGTCTATGAAATTAGATTTGAATATATAAATCTAACGCCAACAAAAAAAGATGCTTTGAAAGGTATTTTTACCTCCAACCCCATCACCATCGAGGTGTTTGAGAAGGGGAAAAATAGCGCAACGGTCAACGCTCAACGCGCAACGTAAAAACTTATTCGTTGTGCGTTGCGCTTTGCGCGTTGCGCGTGACAAGAGGAGTAACAATGTTAGAAATCAAAAACTTACACGTTAGCGTTGAAGGGGTGGAGATCCTGAAGGGGATCGATTTGAAGGTGAATGCCGGAGAAGTGCACGCGATCATGGGGCCGAACGGTTCCGGGAAAAGTACGCTTGCGCGTGTTCTGGCAGGGCATCCGGCGTACGTCGTGACCAAGGGAATCGTCACTTATGAAGGCAAAGATCTTTTGGCCATACCGGTTGAAGAGAGGGCGCGGCAGGGTGTGTTCCTGGCGTTCCAGTATCCAATCGATATTCCGGGTGTGAACAATGCCTATTTTCTGAAGGCTGCGCTGAATGAGATCCGCAAGGCGAAGGGCCTGGAAGAGCTGGATGCCATGGAATTTCTCGAACTCCTCAAGGAAAAGATGAAGATCGTGGAAATGGATGCGAGTTTCCTGAATCGTCCTGTCAATGAGGGGTTCTCCGGCGGTGAGAAAAAACGCAATGAGATCCTTCAGATGGCGGTTCTCTCGCCAAAGCTCGCGATTCTTGACGAAACGGATTCCGGTCTCGATATCGATGCGCTTAAGATCGTGGCAGGCGGGGTGGACAAAATGCGCAGCCCCGATCGCGCGATCCTCTTGGTGACGCATTATCAGAGAATGCTCGATTACATTACGCCGGACTATGTGCATGTGCTTATGGGCGGGAAGATCGTGCTGTCGGGCGGCAAAGACCTCGCGTTCAAGCTTGAAGAAAAAGGGTATGAGTGGGTGCGGGCATGACGAAGTCATGCCCGGTCGATAGTACATGGTACATAGTACATAGCGCGCGGAGCGCGAAGCTTTTCCATGTACCAAGTACTATGTACTATGTACCGGAGAAGTCATGGAACTAAAACAATACCAAGATGCGTTTGAAATGTTGAAGAAGGGTCGTCAATGCGATCTGTCGTGGCTCTTTCGTCTGCGCGAAGAGGGGATGGCGGCTTTTCTCCAAAAAGGATTTCCGACGGTGAAGGATAACGCGTGGCGGTACACGGATGTGACGGCGATCCGAGAGGCTGCTTTTGTTCCAGAGGGAGAAAGCATTCAACCTGCCAGGCTGGACAGGCCCCTGGAAGGTGTCGAGGTTCTGGATATTTTCGTGGCGATTAAGACGTTCCCTGAACTTCTGGAAAAGTATCTGGGGCGGCAGGCAGGTCACGAAGGCAATCCTTTCACTGCTTTAAACACGGGATTATTCAGGAGTGGGACTTTTATCCGGATCTCCGACGGTGTTATTTTAAAAGAACCGATCCGCATTGTTCATTCCGCTTCGCCGGCCCGGAAGGCCGGCGCCTTTCAGCGCCGGACAATCATTCTGATGGGAAAGGGCAGCAAAGCGTCGATTGTGGAAACTTACGTGGCGGGAGATGGACAAAATTATTTTACGAACGCCGTGACGGAAATAGTTCTTGAGGAAGGCGCTCAAATGGAACATTGCAAGATCCAGCAGGAAGCTCCCGAGGCCTTTCATATCGCGATGACGCAAGTGGCCCAGCGTCGCGGGAGTTCTTTTGTTTCATTTGCACTTTCAACCGGTGCTCGGCTCATGCGAAATGATTGTCGCGTGGCACTCACGGAAGAAGGCGCGTCCTGTGAACTGAACGGGCTTTATCTGGGAGATAAGGATCAGGTTCTAGATCACCAGACTTTTGTAGATCATCAGAAACCGGATGGCAAAAGCGATCAATTTTTCAAGGGGCTTTTGGCCGGAAATTCCCGGGGTGTTTTTCGAGGGCATGTTATGGTGCGCCAGGACGCCCAGCGGACTGATGCACATCAAACCAATAAGAATCTGCTTCTTTCGGATACCGCGAAGGTTGATACCCAGCCGCAGCTTGAGATCCTTGCCGATGACGTTAAGTGCGGTCACGGCTCGGCCATCGGCCAGCTCCAGGAAGATGCGGTTTTTTATTTGCGCTCACGGGGGATTGGCGAAAAAGAAGCAGCGCGCATGCTGGCTCAGGGGTTTGCCCGGGAAGTGATCGAACGTTCGAGCCTGAGTTTCATGAAAGAAACCTTGTTGGAACTTGTGAGTGAGAAGCTGGGAAAACAATTTAATTCGCTCAACGGGCAATGGGCAACGGGCAACGAATAGCCTTTACGTTGAACTTTGCACGTTGACCGTTGAACCCGAAGAAGGATGAGGACGTGAAATGGATAGATCAGCCGATGCGAAAATATTCGATGTAGAACAAATAAGAAAAGACTTCCCGATCCTCCGGGAACAAGTCTACGGCAAGCCGCTCACGTATCTGGATAACGCGGCGACGACGCAAAAGCCTCTGGCTGTGATCGATACCCTGACGCAGTATTATTCCAAAGAGAATGCGAATATTCATCGGGGTATTTTCTGCTTGAGCGAGCAGGCGACCAAGCGTTACAAGAGCGCGCGGCATAAGGTCCAGGAATTTCTGGGCGCGGCTTCGGATAAAGAGATCATTTTTGTTCGTGGAACCACGGAAGCCCTCAATCTTGTGGCGCAGTGTTATGGCAGGACTTTCCTCAAGGCGGGGGATGAGGTCCTTATCACGCATATGGAGCACCATTCCAATATCGTGCCCTGGCAGATGCTTTCGGAAGAGATCGGCATCAAGCTCAAGGTGGTTCCGATTAACGATCAAGGCGAACTCATTTTGGAAGAATTAAAAAAACTTCTCACGGACAATGTGAAATTCGTGGCCGTCGTCCATATCTCGAATGCGCTTGGTACCATCAATCCTGTCAAGGAGATCATCCGGTTGGCACATGCGAAGGGAATTCCCGTAGTGGTCGATGGCGCGCAGGCCGTGGCGCATACGCCTGTGAATGTTCGGGACCTTGACTGCGATTTTTACGCCTTTTCCGGTCATAAACTTCTCGGGCCGACGGGGATCGGGGTGCTTTACGGGAAAAAAGAATTTCTTGAGAAAATGCCGCCTTATCAGGGAGGTGGCGACATGATCCGTTCCGTGACTTTTGAAGAGACAACCTATAATGACCTGCCGTATAAATTCGAGGCCGGCACGCCCCACATCGCGGGCGTGATCGGGCTTGGCGTGGCCATTGATTACATCAGTTCGATTGGGCTCGGACGGATCGAGGCTTATGAACAGGAACTCTTGAACTATGGGACCGAGAAGCTTTTACAGGTCCCAGGCCTCAGGCTCATCGGAACCGCGAAGCACAAGTCCGCCATTCTTTCCTTCGTATTGGGTGAGGCTCACGCACATGATATCGGGACGATCCTGGATCGCCAGGGGATTGCGATTCGTGCGGGTCATCATTGCGCCATGCCCGTGATGCAGCGTTTCAATGTGCCGGCCACGACGCGTGCGTCGCTCGCTTTTTATAATACACGCGAAGAGATCGATCGTTTGGTCGCCGCGCTTCATGAAGTGACGGAGGTGTTCCAATGATAAAAAATAAAGGGGTCAGTCACCATTTTAGGGAAATGGTGACTGACCCCTTTATGCTCGCGAGGAAGGGGTTCCAATGAACGAGGATATTCGCGAACTTTACCAGCAGATGATCATGGACCATAACAAAAACCCGCGGAATTTTCACGCGATGGCGGATGCCGATCGGACGGCGGAAGGCTACAACCCTCTTTGTGGGGACCATTTCAAAGTTTATGTGAAAATGGAAGGTGAGATTATCAAGGACATCAGTTTTGACGGTTCGGGATGCGCGATCTCGAAATCCTCCGCTTCGATGATGACGGCGGCGCTCAAAGGGAAAACCCGGGCCGAAGCCAAGGCCCTTTTTGAAGAGGTCCATAAGATGCTCTCCCGCGGGATCGGCGAACCGTTCGATGCGGCCAAGGTTGGGAAGCTTGCGACGTTTTGCGGTGTGTGTGAATTTCCGTCGCGCGTCAAGTGCGCAACGCTTCCGTGGCATACCCTGCTTGAGGGCCTGGATCCTACAGGGAAGCAGGTAACTACCGAATAAATTCTTCGTCTGCTGATAGGCAGCGAAA
>Ga0156526_1131_pt2 | contig 14840 bp, 16 predicted proteins | sample RifOxyB3_FD_111921 | JGI IMG/M metagenome (GOLD analysis project Ga0156526, IMG submission 111921) | Omnitrophica bacterium RIFOXYB12_FULL_50_7
GATGAGCCCTCGGCCTTTGGTTTGCGCGAGGCGCTGGATCATCGGAACCCCGAACGCCAGGGTCTTCCCAGTCCCCGTCTGAGCAACCCCGATCACATCCTGCCCTGCAACAGCAAGCGGAATAGCCTTCTGCTGAATAGGCGTAGGCGTATGGAATTTCATTCTTTGAAGCGTTTCTAAAATATGCGGGGCAATACCCAGACCATAGAAACTTGCCGGCGTTGGCTGTGCTAAAGAGGGTGTTGTCAGAGGCATAGTGGCCGTAGTATAGAATGGATCCCCAAAAAACACGAGCTAATAAAACGCCCCAGCCCCCGTAGGATCAACCTCCAAAAGGCACAAAGAGAACCACGGTTAATACGACACCGATCGCGTAGAGTGCTGTAGGATTCTGCACAAAATAGGGGTAGGCCATGAGGATCACACCGATCACCAGAGCCTTGAAATTCGACTGTTTTTTTCCATAAATAAAGGCCGCGAAACCGATACTTCCGAAAATGACTGACGCGAAGATGGTGGCGGTGCTCATAAGCTTACTCCCCCGAAGATCTGAAATGTGAAAGCTAGGGCCGTATTATACCAACCCCGCTCCCCCTAAGGCATTTTTATCAAATGATGAAACTTTTCCAACAAGATCACTGTCTAATCAGGCAAGATTCCAAAAAAGGTATTTCAGAATTTTCTCAACGGAGGATCAGTTATGAAAAAGCCAACCCTGAGTCGCATCTCGATCTTTGTTCTGGTTTTAAGTACCCTTTGCTTCGTCCAGGCGAAAGATTCCTTCGCCAAACCCCCGCGTCCCCGCCAGAACCATGTCCCAGGACCTTCTTTTCGCCATTCACCACCGCGTCCCTACTATCACCGGAACCTTCCGTGGGGATGCATCTCCCTCCGAGTCGCGGATATGCTCTATTACTATCTGGAAGGCACCTACTACCGGGAAACTCCCTCCGGCTATGTGGTTGTCGCTGCGCCTCGTGGGGCCTTGATCACCACCTTGCCTCAAAGAAACAAAGTGATCGTTTATGACAACACCGATTATTACTATTACAACAGTACCTATTACGTAAAACAACCCACGGGATACACCGTCGTGACACCGCCACCCTCCGTGGTCTCCTCCAACGCCCCGGCGGTCGAAGCGCCCGAGAAAACGATCGTGGTCACGGTCCCGAACCCCAATGGCAGCTATATTCCTGTCACACTTCAGAAATATAGTGATGGCTACGTTGGACCGAACGGTGAGTTCTACCCTGATTATCCGACCATCGATCAATTGAAGGCGATGTACGCGAAATCTTCCGCGATCGCGGAAAGACCCGAACCTGCGGAATTGACGTTGGATATCCCCAATAAGAACGGCAGTATCACCAAAGTCAAAGTGACGCGAACCAAAGACGGCTACGTCGGGCCGGAAGGCGAATACTACACTCAAAAACCGACGATTGAACAACTCAAGATCATGTACGCGAAAAATTGAACCGCTGCAAAAAAATCTTAGGGGACAGGCAATCATTTAATGCCTGTCCCCTAAGCATTAGACAAAACCCCCGTCTGGCAAACCTGTTTGAATTTAACGGCACTTTCCCGGATCGTCCTTTGCTGTGTGGTGTAATCAATACCGATCAGTCCGAACCGGGGACCAAACCCCTTATCCCATTCGAAATTGTCCAAGAGAGACCAATAAAGATACCCCAGAACCGGTACACCTCGTTCCATGGCCCGGTGCATATGCTCCAAATGCTCGAAAATAAATTCCCATCGCAGGGCATCCTCGGGAGTACAAATCCCGTTCTCAGTGATCATGACCGGCAGGTTGTATTTCTTAAGCTTGAGCAGAAGATCACACAACCCTTCTGGATAAATATCCCAACCCACAGCGTTCTTTTTGACAGGATGGTGAGTGCTTTTGCAAACGTCCGCAAATAAGTTTCGGATCCCCCACTTTTCGATGTCCACAAGCTGGCGCGAGTAATAATTGAGCCCGATGAAATCCAGGGCTTTATGTCGTACGAAATTATCGATAAGTCCCAGATTGAACCATTGGTGACGCAGAAATGCTGCGAATTTATTTTTCACGCTGCTCGTACACGGCACAAAGGCCTGCATGTGCTGGGCAATGCTGACGAGAGGTTTTTGAAGCTTGAGTTCTTTATAAATTCTATGAATCAAACGATAGGTCTTGATATGAGCCGCAGCTAAATGGTTTTTAACGAGCATCGCTTTCCAGATCGACTTTTTCTGCGGCGGCCACACTCCAAAAATATAAGCGTGGGAAAAATAAATTGTCGGCTCGTTCAGTGTGATCCAGTAGCGAACATACTTCGCCAACGCGCGGACCACGTGTCCCGAATAACGCAGAAAAAAAGCCGCAGCTTTTTTGTTTTCCCACCCTCCGGAGTCCGCGAGCCAAATAGGATTCGTGAAATGGTGCAGCGTTACGACAGGCTCAATATTCCGCGCTCTTAAGGCCTGAATGACATCGACGTAATGCTTGAGGGCAGCTTCCGAGAATTTCCCCTCCTCCGGCTCAATGCGGCTCCATTCCACGGAGAGACGGTGAGCGTTATGCCCGAGCCCCTTCGCGAGATCGAAATCAAGCTCATAAAGATCATAATGGCAACACGCGAAACCGGAATTCTCTTTCCCGGCCTCCTTTTCCCAGCGCCACCAGTCGGAACGATCGTTATTCCCCTCAACCTGATACGCCGCCGTTGCTGCACCCCACAAGAAGTTATCAGGAAATTTCAGCATACTATAAGATTCTCGTTTGTCAGGTCTTCGGTCATTGTTTCCTTGATTTTTTTAACACCCAAAGGGTCAATCGAATGAGCCAATAAATTGGATACGCGCCGATCGCTATCAAAAAAATAAGGCTTGCAACATCACGCCATTTCTTGCCCTCTGGACATTTCTGCCCGATGGTTTTCACCTCGAGGGATGCAAGAGGATCGACCGGGTCCTTTAAACCTGTCCCTTTAAGAAAAGCAATAATCCTTGCCTTGTTTTCCTGTCTATTTTTTACTTCAAAAAGATTGTAATCGTAGCTAGTAATTTGGTGTATGCGCTTGTTATATTTTACCTGAAATACCCCTTGGCATTTGGAAGGCAGTGTACTGACCGCATATCCACACGCCCCAATGACTATGAAAAGGCAAAGAAGTATCAGCACCTCTCTCGCGACCATCTTCTTAACATTCATTTCCATAATCCCCTTTCCTGTCCTGAGGGCAGTATAAGCAGTATAAGTCGTAACGAAGAGCGCTTTCATAATCGGGATTGTATTCCGCTTTTGAGAAACCGTCAAAACCTACCTCGCCACCCTGTACACACCGGGTGTGTACCAGAGCTATTGTCTTTACTGCAAGAACACTGTAGATTGTGGCCCATGCGCTCACTGATCCGGCAGATCAAGAAAACTTATGGGATGGCCAAACCTCACGAGCGAAAAACCGTGCTCCGTAATTTCGCTTCGCTTTCGGTCCTGCAAGCCATCACCTACGTCCTGCCGGTCCTGATCCTGCCTTATCTTTTCAGGGTCATTGGCCCGGAGAAATTCGGTCTGATCGCCTTCGCACAAGCCTTCGTCCAGTATTTCATGATCCTGACCGATTACGGATTCAGCATCTCCGCCACCAAAGAAATCTCCCTTTGTCAACACGACCGCACGGAAGTCAACAAGGTTTTTTCTTCCGTTATGACCATGAAGATCGTCCTGGCGCTCATAAGCCTTGGGATCCTCGGCTGCGCCGTCTATTTCATTCCAAAGTTTCACGACGACTGGCGGGTCTACCTTCTGAGTTTTGGCGCGGTCCTGGGAAACACTCTTTTCCCGGTCTGGTTCTTCCAGGGCACGGAAAAAATGAAGTATATCGCCGACCTCAATATCGCGGGCGGGATCCTCACGGTCCTGTGCATCCTCTTTTCCGTCCGGGGGCCTCAAGATTACCTCATGGTCCCGCTCATCAATTCTTGCGTGGCTCTGATCACCGGACTTTGGGGACAATACATCGCTTTCAAGCACTTAGGGGTTTCGTTCCGTTTCCCGGGATACACAAGTTTGCGCCGGCAGCTTACGGCAGGTTGGGACATTTTCGTTTCGGTCGTCGCGATCAATGCTTACACCACCACCCGCATTTTCGCCGTGGGGCTTCTCACCAACAACACGATCACGGGATTTTATTCCATCGCTGAGAAACTCGCTGGTCTCTGCCAAACTTTTCCGCTGGCCTCTTTTTCCCAGGCGCTTTTCCCGCGCCTGAGCAAGATCTTCCACAAAAGCAAGGCCCGGGCTTATGAATTCATGCAACGCATCCAGCTAATCACGATCAATATTTCCCTCATCTGCCTGCCGCTCATCTTTGTTTTTGCAAATCCGATCATCCGGACGATCTTTGGCGGGAATTATCCGGAAACCGTGCTCTCCTTCAGACTTCTGCTCGTCTCGGTGCTCTTTATCAGCTCCAACGCTTTCCGCGTTCAGTTCCTGCTTGTTTGCGGTAAAACGCACATTTATTCCCGGATCCATGTGGTCATGGCAATGATCGGACTGCCAATGATCTTTATGCTAATCTCGTCATTTTCTTATGTGGGAGCGGCGATCGCGACCATCCTGATCGAGGCGGGCATCTTCGCCATCACCTACGTGACCGTGCGAAGACTTAAGTTCGCTTAAAAGCCGTGCCAAATAACCCCATCAAAGTTTTTGCATATTTGCAGGGACGGTTCTCTCGAAGAGAACCGTCCCCAATCTACAAATTTAAGCGGGAGTTATTTAGCCTAAATTCTCAGCGCTGTAGCGGGCAATGAGCCCGGTACGCAAAGCACTCTTGTAGATTTTCGAAAAAAATCCATAAGCTAAAAAGATGTACCCCACAGCGAGAAACCCGCCAGCAAGAAGCGCCCATCCAGAGGCCGTCCCGCCCGAAACGATTGCCCGGAGTCCCTCAAAAACATAGGACGGTGGTAAGAAGCGCGCAATCCATTGCATCCAATGAGGAAGCGTCGCCACAGGATAAAGAACGCCCACAAACGGCGAAACCAGCGCCGGAAGCGGCCAGATGAACCATTCCGAAGCCGGACCAAAACGGAGCACCAGCGCGCTTCCAAAAATTCCCAGCGAAATCCCGAAGAGAAAAAGCACCAGGAGGAACGGCAGGACCATAAGGCCATAAACAAAAAAAGATAATTTAAAGGCGGTCGCAATGACAAGCATAACGGCAAGACCCACGGTACTTGTTGCGATACTTGAAAGAATAAGACCGCCAGCATATTCCGACATCAAAAGAGGCGTGGCAAAGATATTCAGGAAATTGCGCGACCAGACATCCTCGAGAAACGCCATTATGATCCCGTGCATGATGCGAATAAAAAAATCCCACAAAAGAACCGCCCCGAGAAGCGCCGGGACAAAATTAAATCCGGGCATGGCGACCGTATTAAGATACCGGGTGAGAAATCCCCAGAGAACCATATCCACGGCGACCCACGCAAAAAGCGGCACCACTCGCGAGAAGCTTCCCCGAATGAGATAAAACTGGCGGATGACAATGGCGAACGTGCGATGAAAAGACATCGGCTATCCCATCCCCAGCGTAAGCGGTTCCCGAGCAACGGTAATAAAAAGTTCTTCGAGTGTTTTCTTGCCGTGTGCTGCCGGCATTTTTTTCGGATCTCCCTCAAGGAGGATCTTGCCATGGGAAAGGAAAAGCACCCGGTCGCAAACTTCCTCCACCTCATACATATTGTGGGACGTCCAAAGCACGCCGCTTGTCCCTTGTCGCACGAATTGACGGATCCCAGTACGGATCTCACGCGCCGTGGCCGGATCAAGCGACGCCGTGGGTTCATCGAGCAGAAGGAGCCCAGGACGATTGATCATGGCCTTGGCGAGACTGACACGGGTTTGTTCTCCTGAGGAAAGAACACCACATTTTTTGTTCCGGAAGACATCAAGATCGAACTCTTGGAGAAGCTCCTCGATGCGTTTCGAAAGGTTTTTCACTTCATACAGGAGACCGAAGACGCGGAGATTTTGAACCACCGTTAGATTCCCGGGCAAAGGAGTATAGACCGCAGCAAAATTGGTACACGCGAGCGCCTGGGAACGGTTCGAAGCCACATCGACGCCTTCGATCTGGATCGTTCCTGCATCGGGACAAAGAACACCGAGCACCATATTGATCGTCGTTGTCTTCCCCGCTCCATTCGGCCCCAGAAGTCCAACAATCTCTTTGGGCCGAACCTCGAAAGAAATTCCATCCACTGCGACGATGTTGCCGTAGGCCTTTCGCAACCCTTGAATCGAAAGCGTCTTTTCCATGACCTTCTTTCAGTTTTCAGGAATAACCAGGCTTGGTTTCATAAGTTGCCGTAAATCCAACAACCGCCATCATTGGATCTTGGCGTTTCGTCGCTCGATAGAAGCGATGAGCCAACAAGCAAACCAACCGCAGGCTACGCCAAAAACGGCGCCGCCCACAAGATCCGTAGGATAATGCGCGCCAACATAGACGCGGGTGATGGCCACCCAAGCCGCCAGAGCGTAGGCCCAGCGCATTTTTTGAGGATAGTAGTGATTAAGAATAAAAGCGATGGAGAAAATAATCGCCGTGTGCCCCGAGGGAAAAGCACCATTCAACGGCTTTGAAAAAATAACATTCACATGTCCCCAATAAATATGCGGCCGGGGGCGATGGAAAAAAGCCTTTAAGGCAGGCGACAACCAAGACACCATCAAGACCGCCATGCCCGTCGCAGAAACGCATTGGAAACTCTTTTTTTTACCGAAAAACAAAATCGCCGGAATTAAAAGGCTGAGAGTAAGCTGGCCTTCGCCCAGGCGTGTGGGCCAAGCCAGAAAATAATCAAGCCAGGGTGTTTGCAGGTACTGAAAAAAGAAAAATATGGAATGGTCGAAACTCAGGATCATTTCTTTAAGAAAGTCCACGATATTCTCCAGTTAAAAAGGCTTTTGCTTGAAAATAAAACTATGGATCAAATACGCAAGAAAAAGGCACGCAATCCCGGAAAGATAGGCGACTGTAAAATTCAGCCTAAGCCATTTATTTAAAATAAAGGGAATAAAAAATGTCAGCGAGAGAGGCACCGCGGCCAAGATAGAGATTGCGAATTCATTGATCTTCGCCATATCCCGGTATTGTAAATATGAAAAAAGAATGGCAAGTATGGACATAAGCGGAAGCGCAATAATAAAACCAGCGAGGATGGGGTTTTTCCCAGCTAACCAAGAAGCGCCGACAAGAATCACGGACGATAAAAGCACTTTGGCAATAAAAGGAATGGCTTCCATGCCCGTTATCATACCTTCCTTGTAATAAATTGGAATAAAAAAGGACGCGGCTCGGACGAAATCATCAAGATTTCACCGAAGCCGTCCTTGTGCGTCGGGTACAAAGACAACTGGCTTATAACCTCGGGAGAGATGGAAATCCTTAAGATCCTGACCCGAGAACTTCCGGTTGCTGTTTCTTGAAGGGAGACACCTCCATCCTAACAGAGCGGGAACCCCCGTTAAGTTAAAGACTTCCGGAGGCAGCGATAGTTTTGTGTCCGATTGAAATGCTCCAATCGCTTTATAAGGGGAGCATCTCCCTTACGAATAAAGGATCCGCCCTTCACGGCAAGATGCTCATCATAAAGTCCTACGTAGACAGAAAGTGGCTTTCCTTCGGCATGCAAAACTGCCTTCAGAACATCCCGCAGACTTGGAGGGGTATAACGCCCATTAAGAAATTCTTCTTCCAGCGAGGTTCCGCGAGCAACAAATGTGGGATTCAAATGCATGTTAATAGACAACCGGTATTTGAGTGAGATCTCGCTCAGATAATCAATGCCCTTTCGAACGTCATCGACCGCCTCCGCATCGCTCATTTTAGGGACCGGTTTTTGCATAAAGTAACATTTCAAATGATAGCCAAAAGGAGCTATCTTTTTCGCCAACTGCTCAAGAACCTCCAGCGGCAGTCCTTTCCTAAAAATCTTTTGGCGCACCTGGTCATCAAAAGCCTCAACCCCCACGGCCAGCTCCAAAATAGTGGGTGTCTTTCCCTCTTTGAGAACTCGGGACAAAAACTCCAGTTCTTCCATGTCGACATATTCTGCCCGCGTTTCCAGGCTTACAATTTCAAGGTTGGGCAAAAGCAGGTTCATCTTCGCTATCAGATAAATGAGCGCCGTCGACGAAAATGTTGCTTCGTCCAAAACGGAGCCATTATTGCTAACGATGACTTTTCGGATGAGTCTCCGTTTTGAAAGGACTTTGGAATCACGAAAAACCTGATCGATCTGTCTCATCAGAGCTTCAAAATCGATGTGCTCACGGGAGGATGTGGACGGAAGATTACATCCGAGACATTGAGACCAGCGACATGCCTGGGTGTAAAAAACTACGAAAAGAATCAATCCTTCGCTGGAATACTGGAACCATGTTTCAAGAGGAACATCTTTGTTGTGTTTCGCGTTAAATGAATATTTCTTGCCGTACCGCAGCTTCGCTAAAGAGGCGGGGTTTTTATCTGGGGGGTTTTTCATAACGCCACCGAACGCGGGCCAATCAACCGATCCCGCCGGTTTTGAGACTCTGGAGTTTCTGGAGCCACCCTTCACGATCGACTGTTCCGGGCAACAAGCTTTTCCGGTTGCAAAAGATCTTGGCGCATAAGGTTTGATATTCTCGAGTCTGGCCTACTGCAGGCTGGATGATATCTTGCATAATAGCTTTTACCTCTTCAATCCCTAATTTTTTGCCCACGGCTTCTGCATAAAGTTCCGACTTTAGCTCAGAAAACATCGCCGCAAAATAATCCTTCGATAATTCTCTGAGCTCATTCGTTACTTCAGAGGAGACGTCTCGTCCCAAGGTAGGCTCAATGGCCCAACGAAGGAAATCTTCCCGGTCCTGCCCTTCAGGATCCAGCATAGGAATCACGAGACTTCCCGGTCTCCCTGGCCTCAGCATATCCTGAGAAAGTTTATCGATACGCGCGGTTAAGAGCAACCACTTAACTTTCCCTCTCAACAACGGATCGGACATCATGGAAAGAAGCCCGGCTTGAAGCCTTTTTTCAGTGGCATGCTGATCCCGGTCATTGAGGCTCGTAAACTGCGCGTCAGCCTCATCGATAAACACGAGTACATTGACAAAGGTGTAAAGCATCCGACGTAGTCGTTCAAGCCGGACATCGCTTTCTCCATACCATTTGTCTCGTAATCGCGCAAGCACCAGAACGATCATCCCGGATTCTGCAGCCACGGCTTCCCAAAAAAAAGTTTTCCCGGCTCCAATCGGACCGCAGACGGCGAGACCTGGAAGGCTATCTTTGCCGGTACTCTTGAACCTTGGAATCACTTTTTTATTCACATAATCCTTAATCTGCGAAAACCCCACGACATCCTTCAGAGAATGCCCCGGCGTCTTAAATTCCACAATGTCTCCCAGCTCTCTTTCAATGAACCACTGAACTTCGGTAGCTACATCCTTTTGACAAATTTCCCCGCCTGCATGAGCTGCTTTCTTCAGAAGCTTTCTTAGCGCAAGAATATTCAGCCCGGCCGTATCCCGAGCCAGGTCTTTTTCGACTTTCGGAGAGGATAACCGGTGAGAACGATCCTGTTTCTTATTGAACCATTGGATAAAATGCGCCCTTTTTTCCTCATCCGGCGAGAGAACAGCAATTTCGACGATATTTGTCAATCGGGAGATCGCGGAGTTAATCATACTTTTGGATTCCGTGATCAAAAGAACGGCATCACGGCTTTCATTAAAATCAGGGTCTTTAAACCAATCGAGACATATTTGAATCCTGATGCGATCACTATCGCTTAGCTGCCCAAGAGACTCTAATGGGATGATGGCTTCCGCGCCCTCGATCATAATCAGTAATTTCTTGCTTAAGAGGCGATTGCCGCCCACATCGCGCCCGTCAGCGGCCTGGCACATTTCCCTCAAAAGCGCTAAAGCATAGGTAGGATTCCCAATGGCTTTTTGGCAAAGAGATCCAAATCCTTCCTCATCCTTTTTTCTATTCTGTTGCCGGAGCAACCAGGCATTCGCAATGAGTTTCGCATCACTCGCGCTCTGAAATTTAATCCCTTCTGTTATTTTATAGGTCACAATAATGTTGCTTTGCAAACTCATGGAGGTTTTTAAAAAATTTAACATCGTCTCATAATCATCTGTTTTGTCAGAATAAAAATGGTCATACACATTTCCCGTGAGGATGACGGTGCTGGCCTCCAGAGAATTCAAAACTCTTCCGGTCGTCAAAAGAAAATCATAAACTGGCTTTTTCATGACAGTGTGGCTTTCCGCTCATCCTTTCGAGACTTTATCCCAAAGATGGATGAACTCTTCATGGTTTTTGGTGTAGTTCGGATCAAAGGTGGCGCGCGTGATCTCGTCTTTTTGTTCCTCGATGGCCTGAAAGTCGACGGGCTGTTTCGGCAAGAAAACGGGGGCCGGTTTATCGTAAACAACCGTGGACCCTGGAAATTCCTGGAAATCCCGCTTCCAATTCCAGAAGGGCGACAACCCAACCACGCGGTCGCCCACCCGAATTGCTTCCGTCAACTCGTGCGTAACCATCAAAACCGTGTAAGGAGGCCTCTCGTTCTTTTGCTTGGCCTTGACGTTTTCAGCGTAGAGCGTCAGAAGCATGTCCTGAAGCTCTGTCCGTGTCGCTTCATCAAGAGCACCAAAAGGTTCATCCAGCAGGAGGATCCTCGGTTTCAGGATAATGGCCTGAGCAATCGCGACCCTTTGGCACATACCGCCGGACATCTCGGCAGGATATTTGTAAAGATGGTCCTTGAGCTTCACTTTTTCAAGCATCGCGGTCGCTTCTTGAAGATGGCGTTTGCGGAGTTTTCTCCACCCCAAAGGCCTGAAAAGCCGTGAGGGAATACTTGTTTGGTCCAGCATTAAGCCTATCGCCACATTCTCAACCGCTGTGAGAAAAGGAAAAAGGCTGTAACGCTGATACACGATGCCTACATTCCGGTCGGGTTTCGTTTTCTTTTGGGCGACCTCGTTCTCCTGGCCCGAAAAGATTAAGATCTCTCCCTCTTTCGGCGGGTGCGTCCCCACAATGCCCCGGAAAAGAACGGACTTGCCGCAGCCCGAAGGACCCACAAGCCCCACAAACTGCCCTTCCTTGACCTTCAGGTTCACGTCATGGAGGACACAGTTCTTGGTCAAACCCTTCCTGAAAAAATGGCTGACGCTACGGATCTCGAGGACCGTTTCATTCATCGGATTTAATTCTCTTTTTTGACATACCAAGCACACCATTTCGCCTGTGCCTTTTTCAGGAGCCAGTCCATAAAGAATCCGAAAAGAATGAGCAGGGCAAGGTAGGGATAGACGACATCCATATTTACAAGACGGGCTTGAAGTCGAATGCGGTAGCCAAACCCGATCTGGGCGCAGGCATACTCTGCCGCGATCAAGTACACAAGCGCCGGTCCGATTTGTAAACGAATCGAATCCAGTATGTTCGGAAAAATATACCGAATGATAATGTTCCAGACAAGCTCGGTCCGGGAGGCCCCTAGAGTGAGCGCTTTGTTAATGAGTTCGGTCGGAATTGCCTTGATGGAGAGATAAATGCTCTGCGCTAAGGCGGGAAGAAGACCGACCACGATGATCCCTACATACATGCCGGTTCCCGTTCCAAGCATCACAAAAAACAGCGCTAATGCCGCAGTGGGGGGTAATTTCGCTAGGATTGCCAGAGGAGGCGCAAAGGCCGCCTCCAGCAACTGGAAACACCCAATGAGGAGGCCTATCAGGATGGCACCAAGGATGCCCCAAAAAAATCCTAAAAACAGCCGTTTTCCGGATTCCGCAGAATCCTCAACAATCCAACGTTTGCCGGAGCGGTGATCCAGCACAACGATCTTGACCACCCCCTGCCCCAGTTGGCTCCAGGTTGGAATGGTCTTATCCAGGGGGTTTATCTTATGTTGTTCGCGGGCAAGATAGGTATATCCTCCAAGCAATACGGAAAACGAAAGAACCATCACGAAGAAAAAAACGGACGGACTCAGAGGTTTTCCAATCAAAGGATATTTCTCCTCGCAATATACTAAACTGTTTTACGCTTTTGGTTCGGCCGCAACAGCTTTGATGTAAGAAGCATCAAAATCAAGCTGCACATCTGAAGGGCCGTAGCCGATCGTTGGCGCTTGCGGAATAATCTTCCTTTTAAGAGAATATCCCACGACCTTATCCATCGTCGTTTTCAAAGACGGACCTTCAAACAGTTGCAAGGCCTCTTGCGGAGAGCTGTAAAATTTGGTTTGTTGCACGACTACCCGCATGCTTTCAAGCCCAAGGTTACTGAATTTTTCCCCTAAAGCGACCAACGTATCATCCCCGATGGCCGGATCAGCCAACATCTTATTCACTTCATAGAACGCTTCGATCACTGCGCTGGCGAATTCTTTTCCTTTCGGGCGCTGGAGAGCAGATCGGCTTGCCACGACCATATCGATGATCTCTCCCGGGATGGATGTTGAATCAAAAAATACGCGCGAATCCGGCCGCTTCTCAAGCGTATCGAGAACAAAAGGATTCCACACGACAATGGCGTCCAGTTGTTTTTGCTGGAATTGAAGCGCTGCGGTTGCTGGATCCATGTTTGCGTACTTGAAATTGTCCGGATTTTCGCCCCGTGATTCCAGGTTCTTGTCAAAGGTGTAACTCGAAACGCTAAGATCAAGTCCCGCCACTTGGACCTTCTTCAGATCCTCCAGGTTTTTGATCTTGTCGGATACAATGAGAGCATCTGCTCCAAAAGAAGTCGAGGTCGGTAAAATCGAAACCGAAGGAACCGAAAGTGACGGGCTCAAAATATCCATGTTCGTAATGCAGACTGCATCCGCCTTTCCCGAAGCGTAAAGCTGTATGGTGGAATCATAATCCATTTCTTTTAAAACAATATCGACGCCCCATTTTTTCTCAACAGTTCCCAATTCCCCCTCTTTCCCATTGATCACCCCGGCTTCATCGAGAACCCCAAAGGTGCTCCAGGATGGGTATTCGCTCCACGCAAGCACGAATACAGGTTCGCCCTTGGCCTGTAGGGGAGAGTTCGCAGATACTAGCGCCAAACACAAGAAAAGAAGCCCTACTGTTATTTTACGCATCACGGTCTTTCTCCTTTCGATTGAGAAACTTTCGTTTTCAAGTCATTGCGTACTATTCTTTGTATTGATCGCTTTTTTCCTTTTTTCCTTTTTCTTTCTCTGATTTTGAACCGCTGTCCACAAGCCCAATCTCAGTAAAGAAATCTTCACTGCCGGCTTTATCGGCCAATGCGATCAACTCTTCTTCTTCAGCCTTACCCTCATAGCCCGAAGTCTTCGCGGCGAGCTTTGTTAGATTTTCCGTATTACTCACAGACTCTCTCACTTCACGAAGCAGTTCCGTGGTTTCATCGCCGCTGACACCGACTTTGGCTTCGTAGAGTTCCTTTCTTTCTTTGGCCGAAGCGACCTTCGCCATAGCACGATCTCTTTCCTTCCCCAAATCATCAAAATCTCTCTGCATTTGTTTGATGTCTCTTTCGAAATTTCCGAGCTCTTTAACATCGTCTCCCATTTCAAGCTCCAGATTGGCAATATCCCGATTCAGCAACTGCAAGGAAGACCCCGCATCGGTGCTCTTTGCGGCATATTCCGCGATCTTTACATCCACTTTAATGGCTTCAAGGTCCAGCCCTTGTTTCTTCAATTCGGCGGCACGACGTTGTCCCGCAATCTTGGCTCCCTGTACAATCTTTGCTTTTTCTTCAGCCTGGCGCCGGTAATCGGCCAATTGAGTTTTTCTTTTATCCAAGGACGTCATGAGTCTGGAAACAGCTCTTGTCACTGTCACATAGCGCGCTTTTTTCTCCTGAAGGATCCTGTTATATTTCTCGCCGATCACAAAAGGGTCTTCAGCCCAGATTTCACTGATCTGATTGATCCGTCCCGACAAAGCATATCCGATGGTCGTCAACAGCTTCGCTATCGCCCTGAACATTTTTTCCTCCCGATTCTCTTTGATGGATATTTTCTTCAGTGGGTCAATTGAACACGTATATTTAAAAACCGTTTAGCTATGATTATCCAGTTCTTTCATCCTCTTATCTGCTTTTTCCGCAATGGCGATACCGTCTTGCAGATCACCGATGATTGAAAGCAGGTCGGCCTTATCGCCCCCTTCTTTGTACCCAGCCCCCTGAATCCGTGCCAGGATATCCCCTAGATAAGACGTTGTCTTTTCGATTTCTCCGAGCACGCTTTGACGGAGATTTAACAGTTTTTCCTTTACCTCCGGATTCGAAATTCTAGAAGCTCTGCTCCAAAGTTGCAATGACAATTCCAGGCGCTCAACGCATTTCGCGAATAGTTGCTCTTCTTTGAGGATGATATCAAAAGCGGTTTTAATGTCCAGACGGGACTGCTCAAGGCTACTTTCCCGGATTGCATTTGAAATTTCCCGGAGGTCCTGCAACAATTTTTCTGTTTTCGGGTCATCATCCTCACCCAGCCTGCGATAAAGATCGTTCAACTGCTGCTCGCGGGAAGCCACGGCCTCTTTCTCCATCTCCTCTTTAACTTGCCGCGCGATTTTTTCCCATGAGAGGAAAAAAATATGTCCGATAGACCCGGCGGTTAGAACAAAAAAAATAAGCGGTAACAACATCAAGAATGGCGGGGAAAAATCCAGCGCCCAACCAAGGATCAGAGAAATAGCTCCCGCCCCCGCGCATACGACCACAGGAACTTGGGTTAAAAGTATTTTGATAAACTTGAACCACTGGTTGCTTTTT
>Ga0156526_1135_pt1 | contig 14410 bp, 2 predicted proteins | sample RifOxyB3_FD_111921 | JGI IMG/M metagenome (GOLD analysis project Ga0156526, IMG submission 111921) | Omnitrophica bacterium RIFOXYB12_FULL_50_7
AAAGCTGAATGTTTATGATCGCATATTAGACTAGTTAAGCTATGTTTTTAATAAAGAAGCAATTAAATGCTTAAAATTCTATATTAACTATAAAAAATGCATTTTATGTTATAAATACTAGTTTTTGCTATGTATTTTTTTGGTAGGCAAAAATTTGAAAATGGGGCACGAAGAACACGAAGACGTTTGACGCGAGAAAGATCGGTAACCGTTCAGATGCTCCGTGGATTCTCCGTTGAGACCCGGCTTGAGACCGGGAGTCGGTCGAGACCGGGTGTCAAATCCGGGTGATCTAAAAGGTTATCAGGTTCTAATAACGGCAACGGTCACGAAACCCGTATCGGCTAAGGTTATGGTGACGTGACCGTGGCCGTAAGACGAAACGGGCATCGTTGCCGTAACCAGAATTCTGTCCTGTTTCTCCCCCGTGAGTCTGTTCTGGCGAATTGAGATTGACGGTACCTGAACGGTTACATTTACGCGTGCTATTGCGTCGCTTTTCGACGTGATGCTGGCGAATTCGAAAGAGTTAGCATAGAAACGGTAAGTTTTTACCCTTTTCAACACCCGGTGTTTGACTTCGTGCCCACGTAGCTTAACACAGGGTGTTGATTTCCAGAGTGATTAAGCAGCTTTCCGGGAGGCTTCCTGCGCCAGCGCTTCAGTTACAAGATCCTGAAGCAGCTTCAGGAATTCCGGATTTTTTGCGGCCTGATAAAGATTTGGATTTAAGGCAATGATGCGATAGAGAATCAAAGAAACAGGTTGTTCCGTGAGCACCACATACCTATCGCTCTGATACCCCTCTTTCATAATTGCAAAAGGCCATTTCCTTGCGATCTGCTGAAATTTCGGAGTTTCACTGAGTAATTGATTAATATTTTGCACCTCAAATCGTTCAATCCCGCGAGGCACAAGCAGTATCTCCGGCACTTCTTCAAGCGGTACATCCTGAACCAAGGCGAGCACATCCCCGCGAGCGAGGATTTCTTTGACGCGCGTTTCGGATCGGGGGTCAGAAAGCATTCCCTGAAGAACGCTGATCGAAGAGACCAGCATCGCTTTCTGTTCAGCACGGTGGGCCTGTTCCATCAATTGTTGGACGGTCTCACGTTGCTCAGACCGTGTGAGAGTCATGAATTCCGATTCTCTAAACGCCGAAATGTCCACAATGCCCGGACCGCCGGATCTCCGGAGGCGTTTTTCCGCGACAAGCCGGGTGATTTTTTCAGCTTTTGAGACACTAACGGTTTGGCCCTCAAAGACCTTGGATGCTTTCCGGACATCTTTGGTTTGGAAAAGAACCTGGAGGGCCTCAGAGAAGCGTTCGTCGATCCAGGCGATAGCATTCCGAAGTTCGGAGAGTGTTTGCCCGTCGGCCGACGCCGACGCGGGGAACGGGGAACGGGGAACGGGGAACGTTGAACGATTGCGTTTCCCGTTCCCCGCGTTTGGATTTTCTTTCATTCTTTCGTTATAAATCTTTTCATTCATAGGGGTACCGCCGAATTCCGGCGTAATCGTGATATAGGAAATGCCCGCGTCGCGAAAGCGTTGGGAAAGTCCGTCCGTGTGGAAGCCGCCTGTCACGATCGCGACATTGCCGGCCAGGGAAGGGTCATTCACGAGCCTGTCAAAAAAGATCTCGTCGCGTTTTTTAACTAACTCATAAAAATCGAGCGATAAAGAAAGCGCTTCCGAAAGACCGGCGTTGGCGAGTTCTGACTGAAGAACGAGCTTTTCACTTTCGTAGGTTTTGATGTCTGCAGGCGTTGCTTGAAGCAAAAGAATTCGTCGCGCGAGGTAGAACCGCTCATTTTTCTTCCATAGGGCGTTTTCCTCAGGAGTGCGGACAAGTTTCCCAAGGATACGGCCGGTCAAAGTCTCGATCTGAGACGTCAGGTCTTGCAAAGAGATTTGATCGCGCATTTTGTAGAGGAGTGTCAGTTTCTTGATCTCGGGATAAAGGCCGAGCTCTTCGGAGGGGATCTTGCCGCCGCGGATCAGTTCTTCGAGCGTCCAAGGCCTGTTCTTGTATTTTTTTATGACCTGCTTGATCTCTTTTTCGAGGCGTTCCTTCTCGAAACTTTTTTCAAGGGCCATGATGTCTCGCACCAAGGTGATCTGAGCCAGGTCCGAAGACGCAGCGCCTTGGGCGGCAGCCGTTTTTAAAAGGATCGGAAAGAATTTCCCGAGGTCGGAAGTTTCCCGGAATTTTCCAAAGGCGTCCCCAAAGGACAAAAGCTCCGGTCCCCAGGTGGATTTTAGCGACTCTTGCAGAGAAGCTCCATAAGTTTGTAGTTTTCCATCGATCTCTTTTGCTTTTCCGAGATGATCCAGGAAAAGAGCTCTGTTTTTTTCATAGGAGGTTTCGTCTTCAATCCCGACAAGCGTGATCGGTTCCGGCGACATGATCGCAGCGTAGGCCGGACCTGAGATGCGGTCATCCTCAAGCAGGGTTCCGGCGAGAAGCTGTTTTTCACGCGAGGTTGGGATGGCGTGGCTTTTGGGAAGAGAGGTGGATACCCAAGCGCCCTCGAGCGCGGCCTTTTCAATGCCGAATACTGTACAAAGTCGTTCCAGAATAGCCGCGATGTTCTGTTGGGCTGTGGCCTGCGCATGAACGTCCTGGATCTGAATGACCGTTCTCGCAGTATTGCCAGTGAAGCGCTCCTGGACTTTTCCGATCTCCTCGGGGACCGCGAGATTCGATAAGGAAAGGGAAACATCGGTGCCAGTCTCAGGCGTTTCGGAACTCAAAACAACAGGGGCGGCGATGAGCGTAATGATCAAGAAAAGAAAAACAGTGCAGAATTTTTGTTTCAGCATTTCTTTCATTCTCTGTTTGTCCAAGGCGTTGAAATGCCCGCTCCGGAGTTCGGTTTCGAAGCCAGGTTCTGAAGTGGATCGTACTTACATATATAGCCCAGAACCTACTTAAAAGCAACGCTCGCGACAACAAGTCGACCCAAGATCACCTCGTAGGTGCACCTACGAGGTGATCTTGGGTAGGTTAGGCAAAAAAATTTCTAAAACTTTCAAAACAGAAATCCATTCTTTTTCTTCAAGGCTGAGCTTTTTATGTAACCGTTCAGATTGCCCGGCGGATTTGACTCCCGATCTCAAACCGGGTCTCACCGGAGAATTCACGGAGCATCTGAACGGTTACAAAATTGCCGAGGGGGAAGTTTTGTCCTTGACTTACTTTTCCATAGACATCTTCTAGCAATTCATAGCGATTGCCTAGAATGGGATGCTCCTTTAAAAGACATTAAACACGCCTTGATAAATCCTTTTTCAAGGCCTTGAAATTTAAGAAAACTGTGCTATCTTCCTTTCAAATCTTCCGTCAAAATTTTAATTTCTTTTCCATGATGATAGTGCGCTGTTCGTTAAGTTCGTGTAACCGTTCAAGCACCCGACCCTGTACACACCGGGTGTGGCACGCCACACCCGGTGTGTACAGGGTGGAGAGATGGAGGCTGAACGGTTACAAGTTCGTACCGGATTTTCCATATTTTCTTCCCCCTTTCGTAAAGGGAGATCGATGGGGATTTAAGAAATCTCCCTGCCTGCCGGCAGGCCCCTGCCCTTTTTTACGAAAGAGGGGGAATTCTGGTACGCATTTATCGAACGCGGTAGTAGTTTTGACAGCCCCAATCTCCACTTCGTTCCGATGGGAGTGTCTTGGGACCATTTGAAAATTCCGAAAGGGCAGACCTTCATTTCATGAATTGTCTCAAGCGGTTACAGAGATTTTTTTCGAGCGTTATGGTTGTCACTTTTTTCGTGACTAACACGCTTACTTCTGCCCCCATCGCCCACGCCTCGACCGAGGTGCTCAGTCGAGGATCTCAAATCTTAAATTTCACAATTCCTGCTGAATTCGGCAAAGTCACCGACGTTATTCCCGCCTCTCCGTTAAGCGACCTACGACCTACGACATACGAAGGTCAGGTTTTAATCCATATCCAGGAAGCGCACACGAATTATGACGCGCAGACCAACATTAAAAATATTCTTGAACACCTTGCCAAAAATTACGGCGTGAACCTTGTTCTTCTAGAAGGCGCCGGCAACAGACTCTATCCCGAACTTTTCAATTTTTTCCCCGAAGACCAGGAGCTCAATCAAGCGATCACAGACAGCTTGATGAAAGCGGGGGAGTTGACGGGGGCGGAGGTTTTTCTGATCAACGATGATCAGAAAAACCGGGACTCGTCGCTCGGGACTAGGGACTCGGAAAAGCTAAAAACAAAACGAGGGACCCAAACGAGTCCCGAGGAGCGAGTCCCGAGTCCCTTGCTCCGCGTCGAAGGGTTTGGCATCGAAGACGCGGAGGCGTATCGCAACGATCGCGAGGCCTACCGGAGCGTTTATGAAGGCCGCCAACTCACGGGAAGCTTTCTTGATGCCTTCTACCGTCAGTGGCAGAAATCCGCCGACCGGACGCTGAACAAACCCTTGAGAGAATTTCTGGGACGTGAAGTTGATTTTGAGGAGGAGCACCTGCCGCTCCAGGATTGGATGGCCTTCTTGAAAACGGCGGTGGCGCGGGATCTCAAGCTTGATCTGGAAAATGTTCGCGAACAGCAGGATTGGCCCGTCCTGGTCCGCTATTTTCGGTTGAAAGAAATTGGGAGCAAGATTGATGCGGCAAAAGTTGAGAAGGAAAAGAAGCAATTTCTGGGAGACATCAAAGTTCAGCTCAACGCGCAACGCACAACGCGCAACGATGGCGTTGACCGTTGCGCGTTGACCGTTGCGCAGGATGTAAAAGAAATATTTGATTCCGCCAAGAGAGGCAACTTGCCTGTTTATAAAACAAGATTTGTCTTCGAGAAACTGCTAGACCAGCTCCCTGCCGATTTCTCATTCAATTCTTACCCCAACCTCCGTCTTTATATTCAGCAGATAATCCTGATGAGCGAAATCCAGAGCGAGACTCTCCAGCAGGAGATAGCCACATTATCCCAAAAGATCCTTGCCGCGCATGTCAAGACCGGGCCGGAACAAAAACTGGTCGGGATCCTGCGAAACTATCGTCTTCTTAAAAAACTTTTCAAGCTCGAACTCAGCCGCAAAGAATTTCTGGAGCTTCGAACGCAAGCGATCACTCCGGAGAAAATGGCCTCCGGCCTCGAGCTTCGATCCTCCCGATTAGCGCCTGTCATTTCACTCTTCGAGAAAGCGGTCTGCTTTTATGAAAAGGCGATCACGCGCGAAGATTTTATGATGAAGAACGCGTTCCGCCGGATGCAGGAGAGTAAACAAACAAGAGCGGTCCTTATTACCGGGGGTTTCCACACAGAAGGGTTCAAGGAAAAGATCCTTGCTTCAGGAAGTTCTTATATCGGGATTACACCGAACATTTCGGAAGTGCCGGCGGATTCGCGGAGGAATTACATCAGCGCATTGCTGGGGCAACAGACAGCGCAACGGTCAACGGACAACGGTCAACGCAAAACAAAAATAGACAACGTTGCGCGTTGCGCGTTGCGCGTTGCGCGAAATCATATCGCCGCCCTCCTCGCTCTTGGTATTACCTATAAGGATATAGACGCTCGCAAGATCATGGGCGCCGACGATCCCTTTTTGGCCGCACGATTAGCGCGAATGAAAGACACCGGCCGCCAAACCATCGCCCGCGTCCGCTCCGAACAGCGCGAGCTGCTCACTCAACAGTTCGAAGACAAATTAGCCGAGGCTTTTGGCAGGGGCATTGTCATTCCCGAGGAATCGGGAATCCAGCGTTCAGAATCGCGACCGGTGGCAACGGAAGGAAAAGAAGCATATCCCACAACGGGAATGCCGCGGCGTCGCTTTTTGGGCGCAGCAGCATTGGGAGTCATGGGAATCGGTTTGGGACAGTTCGCGGTGCTTCATGCGTCTGTCGCAGGTGAAGTTCCTGGCCGATTGTATTCTCAACAGCGAACACTGCCCTCGGAAAAGGATCTGGCCCAGTGGACTGCGCAAGAGCTTTTATCCCATATGGACGCAAGTTCCACGCTTGAAGCCAGCAAAAAATCGATCCGTCTTGCGGTCGAATGGCTGAAAGCTAAAAAATATCCTGATCAGGCAATGCTTGATTTGTACTTGAAACGATTGGATCAGGGTCAGGAAATAGACAACACAGTTAAAGGGATTATGGCATTAGCCAAATTTCTGAAGGATGACGGAACCGCGCAAGTGACGATAGATCCTCAAGCCGTTGCAGACAAGATCCGGTTTTTTCAAAAGATCGGTTCAGGTGATTTGTTTGTTTATCTCTTCATTTCGAATCTTGTCCGGGAAGCTTATGGAGTCATCTTCGTGGAAGCCAATGCCCAAGAGATCGGCCAGACCAGTGCGGAGGTCAACAAGGTATTTTCCGCCGTAGGAACAGAAACAAAAGAACAAAATGGAGATTCTGCGGGGGTTCTTATAAAAGGCAAGAATGCGTTTTACCGTCATGCTGCCAATATCATCGTAAGCGAGACCGCAGAAGCCATGAAAGAAGCCGAGGCTGCTTATAACCTTGAGAAAATGGGATTGATGGATCCCCGGATTTTGAACCCGCTCATCAAAGGAAATGAAGAAGTTAAACAAATTGTTCTTGAGTCCACTTTAGGGCAGTTCTTGTTTAAATTTAAAGGGGAAGCTAGCCAATACCTAGCTTACTACCTGCAGAGGTCCTTGGTGGATAATGGATTTGCAGCCCTTTTGGAAACAGGACGCGCAAAGTTCGGATATGAAGCTTATTCGGCGATCATGGTTGCAGAGATGGAACTGTTTAAACGAAGTAACGGGCGAGAAGGGTTAGACCCCACCATCGAGCAGGATCTTAAAGAAGGAAAGAATATTGATAACGGGCGGCTTTCGCCTGTCTACAAAAACATGGGACCCCTTCTCAAAGAAAAATGGGACTTACTGAGGGCGCAAACAGATCAATTCCTGTCCCGCTCGGAAGTAAGGGAAGCGCCGTCGTACAGGATGAATATGTTTGTTGAGCAGGCCGCGATGGAGTATTCCAGGATCAAAACTTTTTGGAGTTCGGTTCAAAAAGAACCCTTGGTCCAGAGTGCGCTAACGCGTTTGGATGCTGCTTCTCCGGAAGATTGGGATGCCAGCATCGAAGCGTTGCGTGCCGCGATCGAAAAAACCTTGAAGACAGATCGGAAGCGGCTTCTCACGGAGGTTTTTGGGTTTTCCGGGGCTTCATTAATCATGACGGGAGCCGGGGCGATCTTGCTGGGAGCCGCTTCGTTAGAAGCGTTTATTAGGGAGGTCCCGTCTGAATGGAAAACCGGTCTGCTAATTGGAGCGGTATGGACCGCCGCGAATTTTTCGGGTCTTTTTCGATGGTGGATCCGCGGCAAAGAAAGCGTGGGGTGGCCGAAAAAACGGCGGGAATCCATCCCGGAACAATACCGGAACATGGGAGCAACCCTTCTTCATGATCTGAGAGAAGTTAATAAGTACATGCGGCCACCAATGCCGAAAAATACAACTGTCAAAGGACGTGCGGAAACGCGCCAGCTTCAAGATGAGGATGCGATTCCCCGCGAAGAATTGTCCCTCAGAATCGAGAACGCTTTTGAAAGAATCCATTTTCTAACGATCGGTGACGTGCGTTCCCGATGGCTGGAGTTATCTAAGGCGCGTTACTTTGGTCCGGTGAGTTTTTGGAAGCTCTACGACTGGATGGAACAGAGGGGTACCCCTTTGACTTTTGTCGAACCCATGGGGTCCGATCCCGTCATTCGCGACCGCTTGCGGCCGGTGTCACTTAAACGTTTTCCGTTTAATAAAATTTATGGAGACCAGCACAAAAAAAGAGCCGTGACGATCTTTGACAATCTGGGACTCCGCACTTTCGGTGATTTAATGGATTTTCCCCTTAACAAGCTTAAGGAAAGAGGTATGCGCCTGCAAGATCTTGCAGGGATCATGAGTGGATTCCAAGAGGCTTACAAAAAAGAGGCGGTGGGTCTACAAAAGTGGACGACCGAAGATTTTCAAGCCGCCGCGAGTAAATGGCTGAAAAGCGTCGTGGGGGATAAAGGTCATTTTGTTCGGTCGGTACGGGAGCATGGCGAGGCGTTGGTGGCGGGTAAAAACGGTGTTTTGTTAACCGAGTACGAAGAGGCGATTCTCAAACGGTTTGGTAGCCGCCCTCTGACCGATTTTGATCATAGGGTTCGCGATGACGTTTCCACTGAAAGAAAAAAAGAGGCGGGCACAAATTTGATTGAAATTGCCAAGGCTATGGAAACGGACGAGTTTGCTTTTTTATTCCGGTACGCATCACTTCCGAATGCCCTTGACACACTGGCGCGAGCGGCGGTCTCCAGGCCGAGCGAGGCTGAAATACAGAGGGCCTTGGCAAGCCTCCAACGCGTTGTGGACAGCGATCGTGATGCCTTTCACGATTTTACGAGACGTCTTCAGGATCCGGCATTTTTAATCCGGATGATCCAGGCAATTCCGGAGCTGAATCTCCTTCGATTTTTGTTTAAAACCATCGAAAGAGTGGAGCCGGCGGAAGAAGTGAGGGAACTTTCAGGGGCCAAGGGCCAAGGGCCACGCCTGTCCGCCGACGCATCAGTGGCGAAAGCCACGGAAAAAACAGAACGCGGATCGTGGATTGTGGATCGTGGATCGAAAATAGGGCGCGCTGAGGTGCCCTTGACTTCGGTTAAATCAAGGACTCCTCGGCCGGCAACCGAGGAAAGTCGCCGTGCGGAGGTGCGGGAGGACGCTGGGTCGCTTTATTCAGAAGTGTGGGGGAACGTTGAAGAAGGAGAGGTGCCGTTGGACTTGCAACCGTATCAGGCTGAGTATCAGAACCTGCTTTCTGAAGGCGGGACACTCTATGATCTTTTGTACAATCTACGCCGCGACCACAGGGAACTCGGGATTCCCTCCGACGAACAATTGAGAATAACCAAAGTCGTATTCTTTGATGCAAATAATGTTTCCGGGAGGTACCAAGGCCAGGGGAAAACGAAATATAGATTTCCGGCCATTCCACTAGAAGCTTTAAATGATGTTTTATTATCAGACGTCGGAACGAATCAGGCAAGCTTGTTTAGAGCAGTTCTCCTGAAAGAGATCGAGACGCCATCTTCGCCGGCCGGACAAGAAAAAAAGGTTTCGATATTGGAACCTGGACGCCCGAAGCTATCTCCTAGGCCTCCTTCAATGACCGCTGCTCCCGTTCCGGTTGGGAAAGGGACTACTGTTACGGTGGTTCCGAGTTCTGCCGGACATGCAACGGAAGAGTTGCAGACGGCAGATATCCATGCCGTGCTGCAAGCCGTGGATCCTGCCGGCAAGGTACAGCAAAAAAAACCGATGCCCGGTGCTTCTGCCGTGGCGTTACTGACAAACAAACCCGCAAAAATAGCTGCACAGCCGTTGGAGAATTCTTTCCCGGACAATAGGACCCTTTTGGAAAAGATCATTCCGTGGATCATGCTCGGTGCTGCCTTAAATATTCTGATCTTTGCGTGGCCACTGTACAAAGGACAACAGCAATGGGTCCTGAAACCAGAAGCCCACCCTTTCCCGGTCTGGTCCGCGATGATGATTAGCCTTTCCTCAGTTGCGCTCGTTTGCGGGTGGCTCTATTCAAAATGGAAACAAAAACGCGAACTCGAAAAAATGATCACCCTATCTAATTCAATCAACCTGCGCCAGTGGGAAGCGAAGGGAAAACAGACTCCATCCGGGAAAGCCCGCTCCGAGGTGAGGGACCCAAAAGCAGACCATGGACCATGGACCATAGACCATGGACACGGCGAAGCCGCTGGGCGGGCGGAAGTAAGGAAAGCGGAACCGTCATTTTTAACGCAGGAAAAGAAACCGCATGTTGCCCTTGGTTTCGACAGCAGCGGTAAAGAAGTAGTAACGCTTAAGGATGTTTCAATCGTGGCGCCGGTTTATCCCTCCGAAAAGCTGGCGAGAAGACTGACCAAACTCGGCGTTTATAGCGAAAGCGCGGATGTGGCAACGGCTTTTGAGATTTTTCCGCAGCTGCGCATTCTTCCGAAGGGGGTGGCCCTTTCCCGCGCTTCCAAAGGAGAAATCCTGGATTTGAGGACATTGAAAACCAAAGGATTTCTGGGTTGGGGCAGCAAATCGCTGGAAACCATTCTCAACATCGTGCTTCGTGACCGGGCCAGCAAAATCCAGGTCCGCATGAAACCCGAAGGATCTCTTCAGATTTATTTTGGGGAAATTCGTTTTCCGGCATCCAACGCCGATCACTTGGCCTTTGAATTAGGAGCCTTTGGCGTCCCGCCGTCTGCCGCGGCGACTCTCCGGGAAGCCAGCACAGATCCCCAGAAATATGTTACCACCCTGCAGGATTTGATTGCCGCTGCCACTCGCTCTGAGATTCGTGGGGTGACTGTTCCCTTTAATGATCGCTCCGAAACCCGGAGCCGGGATGAAATCATTGCTATTTATAAAGCCAGAAATCAGGCATATCAAATTCGCCTCGTATCGGAACCGATTTGGGGAGGAGTTGAGATCCAGTTTTGGCGGGGCGCCAGCTATTTTGAGGATAAGAATGTTTTTTTGTCCAGAGAAGTCCCTCTTCAAAAGGCAAAAACTTTTTTGACGCAACTTATGGACAGACAAGAAGGATCTTCGTTGCCCCTGGCCCACCAGGCAGTCCAAGAATGGATTGGCGCGCGTGCTGAGGTGCACTTGAATTCGTATTCAAGTACTGCTCAGCCGACTTCTAAGGAAAGCCGTCGTGCTGAGGTGAGGGGAAACGAGGAGCAAATTTCGCCTTCGGCGTCTCAAAATAACGTTGTGGTCAAGGGTGCCTTGGCTCTGGAGATCTTAAATAAGGTCCTGGAGAAGGTGAACCCCGTAGAAATAGGTTACGTCAAGGCAGATTTGCCGTCCTCTCTATTATTAAAGTCGGAAGGCGGGCAAATAGAGTTTAAGAAAAAACGACTGTCCAGCATCGCACCGGGACAAGTGGTTTATCAAGACCGTTGGGAAAGCTTTGCGTTTTCCAAACACGGAACGCTTGGAATTTCCAAGGACGGTCGGATGACTTATACCGAATCCTGGTATGTCAAAGAACCCGATTCCGCCCTAGATCAACTTCCCGCCAGCGAAACAGAAGCTCTCGTCACCAAAATTCTTCAAGCTGTTCGTTCCAAACGAAAGGTGGCTTCCGATGCTGTTGCGTCCAGGATGCGGAGCGAGCTGCGTTCGCCGATGGGGCCGGTCGCGCGTCTGTTTTTGATCATGGGTGTCCTTGCGGCCACCGAGGCGCTTATCATGTTGATCCCCCAATCGCTTTCACCGTGGCGCAGGGCCCTGTTCGATGTCGTTTTGCTTTCCGCAGTAGGATTTTCTATGTTTTATTCTTTGATAATTCGACCAATGAAAAATCAGATTACGGAGCATCAGAAAGCGAAAGCTGCCCTTGAAGAAGAGGTGACCAGAAGGCGCATTTTATTTGACCAATCATCGGACGGTATTTTGGCCATTGATCCTGGGTCCGGAAAGTTTTTGGAATTCAATCGCACGGCCCACGAACAATTAGGTTATACGCGTGAGGAATTTTCACGATTAGGTATTCCAGATGTGGCTTTCACAGAAAAGCCGGAGGAAGTGCGAGCCCATATTCAACAGATCCTGGAAAAAGGACAAGATGACTTCGAGACTGTCCATAGAACGAAAACCGGGGAGTTCAGGAATGTCCATGTTACCGCGCGGTATGTGACGGATACCTTGACGGGCAGAAAAGTTCATTTTTGTTTTTGGCGAGACATCACCGAGCGCAAGCAGGTGGAAAAGGCTCTGCGGGAATCGGAGGAAAAATATCGGACGATTTTTGATACAAGTCCTGATGGTGTAATTATCGCTAACAGCCAAACAGCAACGATCATGTTTGCGAATAATGCTATGTGCCAGATGTTAGGATATTCAGCTGAAGAAATAACTGCATTATCCTTGGAGGACATTCACCCCAGAGACAGCTTGCCAGAAGTCCGAGCCGAGTTCCAAGCCCATGCGCGCGGTGAAAAAAAGGAGTCGCATAACCTTCCGTGCCTACGTAAAGACGGGACGGTTTTTTTTGCAGATGTCAAAGTGGGCACAATCATTCTTAACGGCGCAAAGTGCAACGTAGGTATTTTTCGCGACATCACCGAGCGCAAGCGGGCGGAGGAGGCGTTGCGCGAGAGCAGAGAGCTGTTCCAGAGCATTCTGGACAACTCCAGCGTCGTTGTGTTCCTCAAGGATTTGGAGGGCCGCTACATTATGGTCAACCGGCGCTACGAAGAATTGTTCCATGTGACCCGGCAAAACATTGTTGGCAAGTCGGACTATGATCTTTTTCCGCGGGAGCACGCAGACAAATTCCGGCAGCAGGATTTGCTTGCCCTGGAGGGGGGCGGTTCCATCCATGCAGAGGAGATCGTCCCCCAAGACGATGGCTTGCACAACTACATCTCGGTCAAGTTTCCGCTCCTCGCTGCTGATGGCAAACCGTATGCGGTGTGTGGCATTGCCACGGACATCACCGAGCGCAAGCGGGCGGAGGAGGCGTTGCGCGAGAGCGAGGAACGGTTCAGAGATGTCACGTTCAGCACATCTGATTGGGTGTGGGAGGTGGACGAGAAGGGTGTTTATACCTACAGCTCGAGCAAAGGTTCGGACCTGCTTGGGCGATCCCAGGACGATATTATCGGGAAGACGCCGTTCGATTTCATGCCACCGGATGAAGCCAAGAGAATCGCAGCGATATTCTCTGAAATTGTGGCAAACAAAGCGCCTATCAAAAATCTGGAGAATTGGAGTATCAGGAAGGATGGCAAAAAAATCTGTCTTCTTACCAATGGGGTGCCCATTCTGGACACAGAGGGTCATCTCAAGGGATATCGCGGCGTGGATAAAGACATCACTGGGCGCAAGCAGATGGAAGAGCAATTGAAAGCGGCTCAAGTGCAGCTGGTTCAATCCGCAAAAATGGCGGCCGTGGGAGGATTGGCGGCAGGGATTGCCCATGAAGTGAATAATCCTCTGGCAGGGGCCATGGGGTATGTCGAGTTAGCGAAGAGGCGTTTACAGGGAGGAGATTTCTCTCAACAAGAAAGGGCCAGAGTTCTCGAAGATCTTGGGAGGGTTGAAGGCGAAACCGAGAGAATCAGAAAAATCGTTAAGAGGTTGACTGATTTCTCAAGACCCTCTGAAGGCGAGAAGGCTTTCATGAATGTGTCCGATGTCATCAGCGAAGTTTTGAAAATAAGAGAAAGTCAGCTGAAACTGAGAGGGATAGAGGTTGTAAGAAGAGAGGACGGTCCTGCGCGTCAGATCTACGGTGATAAGGCGGAACTCATTCAAGTGTTTTGGAATCTTATCATGAATGCGGAACAGGCCATTGGGAGGCGCACCGAGGGGGGATCCGCTAACGCGGTGTCTGGTTCGAGAGGAACGATTCAAATTATAACCCGGAATGTTGGGGAGGATCGAATTGCTATTGAGATTAGTGATACAGGAGTAGGGATGGATGAGGCGACACTGGCCAGAATTTTCGAACCATTTTTTACAACAAGAAGGGAGAAAGGCGGAACAGGACTTGGCCTGTCCGTTTCGAGAACGGTTATTACGGAGATACATCGGGGAGAAATAACCGTAAAAAGTACACCGGGGAAAGGGACCACTTTCACCATTATTCTTCCGCTGGGGAAATCGGTAACTGCTGACGCGGAAAACAGGATCCTTAGCGGCGTAAAAGAAAAAGGTTTAATGGTTCATCCTGCGGTGGCTCCCGAAGAAAAGGTGAACGCGAGTTCTCCGAAAGCAGGCCCGACCGTTTGGAGGTGGAGCAAAGTTCTCGTTGTGGATGATGAAAAATCTATGCGAGCAACAATGCCCTCTAAACTGCAAAAGATCAATCCCGCTTGGGAACCGATCACAGCGAGTGACGGCGATGTAGCTGTTGAAATGTTTGAAGAGTGGATCCGAAAAGGCGAGCCTGTCGCCGATCTTGTCTTAATGGATTTTACAATGGTGCGGATGAGAGGAGATGAAGCGGCTCGACGTATCCATGAGATCGCTCCCCAAGTGACGATCATTTTACATACCGGTTACGGAGAGCAATCCCCGGAAGCAATAACTCTCAAGGCGGAGGGAGTTATCCAAGGCGCATTAGGCAAACCCTCCAAACCCGAAGAGACTGCTGCTTTGTTTAAATCGATAAACGATCAGCTTCCCTCTTCCTCAGGAGCCGGCGAAGAGCCTCGAAATCGCTCCGAATCGCGGCGCCTGCCTGCCGGCCAGGCAGGGAGTACCGGAAATTTGACATCCGATGTCAAATCTCGGGTCGCGGATCAGACACCCGGTGTCGGGGGGGGTGTTCTGGCGGAACTGCGTGGGCAGGATAAAATCATTGCCATTT
>Ga0156526_1147_pt2 | contig 14381 bp, 12 predicted proteins | sample RifOxyB3_FD_111921 | JGI IMG/M metagenome (GOLD analysis project Ga0156526, IMG submission 111921) | Omnitrophica bacterium RIFOXYB12_FULL_50_7
TTCGCCACTCCATTCTCGAACAGGAGATTATGCCAGTGGTTTATCACTGGTATCGCAAGATCCTCGGCCGCGATCCGAACAAAAGCGAATATGACGACGTGATTCGTTGCGCGGATTATGAGGCGGGGACTTTTGATCTTGAGGGATTGAAGAACGATCTTCTCGCCGGTCAGGAATTCGCGGACCGTACCGCGCAGGTCAATGCGATCAAAGCACGGGTGGAAGCCGAGCTCGGGAGATTGTTGACTTTGTCGGAGGAAGCACGGCTTGCTTATGCCATGGAGCTTGGGATCGCGTCCTCGGAATTTGTCACGCTTTCCGCGTCCGATATTCAGGCGATGAGCGAATGGCTCGATAAACAACCCCTCCATTTTGGGCAGTCCGCATTCATCGCACTTGAGGCGCTGCTTGAAAATGCTGGGATCACATTATCGCGCGAAGAACTTGCCAGCCATCTTATTTTAATCGATATCCTCATCGGAACGCTTACGTCTTTGGACAAGAACGATCTTCTGATCTCGCTTTATGCCATGAAAAAAGTCGCGGCAAAATACGGGCTCGAACTTTCTCCCATGGCCATGACCTACGACGCTCTTCAAAGCCTTTTCGAGTCCCAAGGTGCGAGTCCCGAGTCCCGAGTTGTCGCGCACATCAGCGGCAATCACTACATCATCATCACCAGCGTTACGGACACCAAAGTCACCTATATTGATCCGGGAGCGGGTCCTGACACGGCACTCGAGACCGTGACGATCTCCAAAGAAGATTTTCTCAAGGTTTGGATTAATCCGAAAGGGACTGGCTCCGTTTCGGAAGGAAACGGTGCCTGTCCCTCTTGCGGGAACGATGGTTTCGGTTATGTTCTTTCACCTCGCCCTCCGCCGCTTGCCCTGAGCGGGGTTGAAGGATCCGAACTAAGTACCAAGTACCATGTACTAAATACTGCTTCTCAGATGCAAGTCCGCGGTGCGTTCTTCCCGCTCCTGATTTTTATCGTTATGGCGATCGTCAATGCCATTATTGCTGCAGTAAGCGCCGTGGCCGCTGCTATTTCAGCGATTGTAGGAGGGTTGATCGCCGGGATCGGCAGCATTGCCAGCGGATTCGGCGCTCTTGTAAGCGGACTTTTTAGTGGGAATTTCCTTGCCGGTATTGGCGGACTCTTCCAGGGTATTGCAACGGGTCTTGGGCAGATTGCGGGCGGGGTTTTTGGCGGGATCGTCCAGCTGGGGCAAGGCTTGATCGGCGCTTTTACCGGGCTTCATGCCAGTCTGGTCGGAGGGATTTCTCAGGGACTTGGCACGGGTTTTTTCGGTTCCATTTTTGGAGGTGCTTTTCAGTCTGGTTTTTTATCAAGTTTTGTTAGCACGGCCCTTGTCGGCATCGAACTTCAGGGTGCGATGACCCTGATGGACGGGATCGGGATCTCACCCGAGCTTCAAGGCTCTTTTATGAATGGCCTGAATGTTGTGATGGGCGTCGGCATGCTCGTGACCGGAAATCCGCTCGGGATCGGGCTTGTCGCGGGCGGGACCGCGGGATTCCTCAGTCAATACACGGACTTGTCTCCGGAACTTGCCGGGATTATCAGCATGGGTGCCTCGGCCGTGGGTGCGTTCGCGGGCGGGTATTTTGACGGAGGTTCTCTTGCCGGCGTCGTGAGTGGTTTGAAATCCGCGCTTCCGTATCTTTCCATGGATCTCGCCTCCGCCGGCCTCACTGCTGTCGGCAGCACTCTCGGTCTCGATCCCCGCCTGACGGGACTTTTGAATATTCCCGTGAGAGCTGCGGTCGGTGCGGGCGCGAATTATTTGGCGAAAGGCCCCGGTCATATCCAGATCGGCGTCAACGAACTGGGCGAGGCGATCTATGCCCCCGATACGCGAAGCTTTATGCAGTACGTGAGCGACGCTGTTTTTAGTCCCAGCGCCATGGTCTCGATCGGGGCGAATATCGCATTGGATAAATTCGGTCTTCCGTCACTTGCAAGTGAACTTGTCAGCGGCTTTGTGTCCGGGCTTGGAGGAACGGAAGCAGGGAAAGCGATTTTTTCGAAGATTGATGACGGAGTCGAACGGTTTACAGGATGGATTTCTCAAGGGATCGGTTCGATCGTGGAATTCGGGCAGAAAGCATTGAGCGGCGCGGTCCACATTACTGAGGCCGGGTTCAGAAATGCTCTTGGCGCGTTCTCATCGATTTTTAGCCGCCCGACGCAGGAATATATTTATCAGGATGTTGCCGGAATCCGGAGCGGGACCGTGACCGTAGACGGTGATATCTGGACGTGGCGGAGCGGGGACAGTCGTGTTGATTATGATGTAACGACCGGAAGAGTGGCTGAATCCTTTGGAGTGAACGGAACTGCCAGGATCGAAGGTCTCGGTCAGGATGCTTCAGGGAACGTTTATTACCAGCAGTTGACTTATGAAACGGTTCAGGGACTGTCCCCGAATGGGGACTGTCCCTCTGGTTTTTGCGGCACACTGACGCAGATGTACGGCGCTGGCGGTTATCTACAAGAATGGAGCTATGAATACGCAGACGGGACAATTATCCGCTCGGTAGCTGATGACCCGACAGACCCATATGCCTGGGATGCTGACGGCAATGTCCGGAACGGCACTATTGGGGTCGAAACCCTCCCCGTTATTATTAACGGCCCCCAAAATCCCGATCCTGATTCCGAACCCGATCCCGGTTTCGACACCGCCTCCAACGAATACGCCGTCTATGCCTTCCATATCCACAATGGCCAGGTCCAACCGACCGCCGAGGTTGAAGTTACTACCAGTTCCGGCGGCGGATCTTCCGAGGGAGATGTTCGCCGGGATAAGCCGTTGTTTGTTTTGACAAATGGAATCAATAATCCTAACCCGGGTCTTGACACAGTGCCGGATTACATTCAGAATTTCAGGCAGGATCTTAATGAGGAAAGTAAAAAACAGGATCCCGCGGATGAAATTTCAATCGAAAAAGATACGATTCCAACGCCGATCTTTCAGGGGCTCAGGATGATTCAACCGGATCAAGGCGGGAATCAGACCATCAATGATCTCATTAACGTGATGAAAGATAGTCTGCATGTGCTCGTGGAAGCACAACTGAGGAAACCGAATGCGCCTGCCGGCTTGAAAGTCAAAAGTGACTTGCTAAAGTTTTTTGCCAAGAAAATGGATTGGCTGAAGCGTGCGATTATCGGGGTAGGATATTCAGGCGGGTTTGTTCCGATGCTGGAAGCTTTGCGAATAGGCGGGTATAATACAAAGGGCTTGATCGGATTGGGTGCCGCGACGCTTGATGTAGAAAAGGAAGTTTTCTCTGTCCTGGATTTGCTCGCGGAAGCCGTGGTCAAGATTGAAAACAAGGCGACGGACGGACTGGATTGGGTATTGACGCAAACTGTCGGCAGGTTACCGCTTTTTGGAAATATTTTGGCAGGCATTGGCAAAACCGTCACTGCTTTTGCGGATGAAATAGTAGATCTTGTTGCGAATGGATTGGTGGGCAACGCGTTGGATAAAATCCAGGAAATGGTCAGCCCCTACTTAAGGGAAATACCTCTGTTGGGATCGATGGGCCTGACGGGAATGCCCGTTGAATTTGTGGTGAATGTCTGGGGTGAGGATGATATCCTGAACAAGCTCAAGATCGGCGGGTATCGGGCAGAGATCGGGGGATTTATCTCTGGCGACCAGCGGAAGCCACTATTCAACATCGAAATCAAAAACGGATTATTGCCTGATCAAAAAGCAGATCATTTTGCGTATCAACGTTATCCTTCCGCAACCGCATGGGACAAAAAAGTGAGCGATTTTGTGGCGCAGTTGACCGTTGCAAGTCGTGGATCAGGGGATGAGATACGAGATTTTCTCGCAAGGCGTGTGGCGCTTGGATTGATTTCTGTTGATGAACGAGGCGTCTACGTTTTGGACGGGAGCCTATTGTGAGGATAGTTCATTTTGCAATCTATCAGGTTCTGATTTTTACACTAGTTGCGTCAAATGCATATTGCGATTCTAGTAAATCCGGGCAAGCTTTAGAACCAGATGGGCATTTGAGGAAAATTTACGCCCAATTTGATCTGATAAGGGCCGGTAATCAATTGATGGATCAGGGGTTGTTAGATGAGGCCATCCTGAAGTACGAAGAAGCTATGGAGCCGGAGTATCTTAATTATGAATATGACAAAGCATCCCCGCTTGGGCATATTTGCAGTGTGCTTAAATTCCAGCATAAATATGAAGAGTCTTTGAAACGATGGCAGTGGTTTATAGATTTTAATCCCAAAGGCGACGGGTGGGTGCCTCAGAAACGGGAGCTGGAGGCATTGTTGGAGGCGCAGAAAACTGGAAATACAACAAAGCTCTATGAGCATATCAAGTATTTACGAGAAAAACATCAAAAATGGATGCCGCCCAAAGGCTATCACACTTCTACGGCGGGCGTGTCTAGTGTGATTATTCAACTCTACGACCACATTGGCGATCAGGATGCCGGGATTGCGTTTTGTGATGAGATGATAGAGTTTTGCGCATCCGGAAAATCTTGTCGTGGCAATGATTCCAGAAAGTACGCCTATTCGATGAAAAATCCCTATTTCCAAATCAAACAGGCTTTTGAGCAGGATAAAGCAGAAAGTTTTAAAGGCTGCCTTGACGCCAAACCTGACGATGCCTGCATGGGCCGCGCTACCAAGGCCCTTATTCAGTCCGACTATTTTCCCTGGTAAGTCTCTCCTCCTGTTAGTTTTTTGTTTATCCCGCTTGCTAAGCCCCATGAATTTCCTATAGGACATTTCGAAATATCCGATGGACTATGCATGTATAAAAAAGCTAATGTGGGAGGTCTGTCCATGCCAATAGAACGAATATTTGTGCGGGCGCTTATTGTTTTGGCCGGGATATCGGTTATTCTGGTGCTTGCCTTTTGCCCGCCGAGCTATGTCGTGCCTGTCATTATGTTCCTTTTTATTTGCGTCGCAGCGGAGTTTGCTTTGCCTGTCACCCCGGCGAGTGAAACAAAGAAGTTATCGAAAGCGGTTATCAACGCGGTTATTATTCTTTTAGGGATTGGTGTAAATAACCGGACGGCGTCCGGCGGGGAGGGGTAAGGCGTGAATTAACATAACCGGACGGCGTACCACGGTACTGCTTCGCTGTCCGGCGGGGAGAGGTAAGGCGTGAATTTGAGGAAAGGATGGTATTTGTGAATGCCACGAAAGAAAAGAGAAGAAAGTCCGACGGGGGTTTATCATTGGATCGTCCGTGGAATGAACAAGCGGAAGACCTTTCATGATAGGGAAGATGGAGGTCAGTTTTTCAATTTGGTGAAGGAATATCAAAAAGAAAATGGGATTTTGATTTATCATTATTGCCTGATGACAAACCACGTGCATATGCTGGTGTGGGTAACCGGACGGCGTCCGGCGGGGAGGGGTAAGGGGTGAGTTTTAGGGAAGGAAGGTGTTGATGAATGCCACGCAAGAAGAGGGAAGAAAGTCCGACAGGGGTCTATCACTGGATCGTTCGTGGGATGAACAAGCGGAAGATCTTTCATCATGGGGAAGATATCGTTCAATTTTTCAGTTTGATGAAGGAGTATCAAAAAGAAAATGGAATTTTGATTTATCATTATTGCCTGATGACGAATCACGTGCATATGCTGGTATGGGCCGGAAAGATGGAGTTGTTATCTCGATTTTCTCATTATGTGCAAAGGCGGTACGCATATTATTACTGCAAGAAATACAAATGGACCGGGAGTGTATTCCAGCGTGGTTATAAAAGTTTCGTAATTGACCGGGATGAATATCTGCTGGAATGCGGGCGGTATATTGAACGAAACCCTGTGAGGGCAAAGATGGTGAAGGCGCCGGAAGAACATGAGGCTTCAAGCTATCGGTATTATGCGGACGGAAAAAGTGATGATTTGTTGACGCCATCGCCTGCGTATCTTGGGTTGAGTGAAGATTCGAAGAAGCGGCAAGAACTTTACCGGAAACATGTTTGTGAAAGCCGGATTTATGAAGAAATGAAAGAGCGGGGATTGTTAGGTGATTAGACATCTAACCCCTCCCTTTCGGACGGCGTCCGGTTATCCAATACGCCTCCGCAAACATACATCCCTTACAGCTTGCTCTTCAGGATCGTAAACAGTCAGGTCCAGCAAGGAAAAGCCGAAGTCACTACAACCAGTTCCGGAAGCGGGTCATCAGAAACAACGGATCCTGATAAGTTGCTTTATCTGCTAGCGAATGGCATCAATAATAGTGATCGGTTAATTTGGGAAGATACCGGATTGAAACCTGAATATTTTGTTAATTTGCGTCAAGACTTGGAATGGTTCAGCTCCAATCAAATCACAAACGACGATATTGCGATCACATCAATCTTTCCGAATATTCCGGTGCCGCAGCCGTTAGCTTTTCTCCAGAAGCATTTGAATCGATTTAAAGATATTCTTATTTTGAGGGCCGAGGCCGATGTGCCGTGGATGCATTTGGGTGTTGTTGGTGATATCATGAGTGAAATGTTAAGTCATCGCGGAGCCGAAAGACCTGTCTTGGGTTTCGGATATTCGGGAGGATTTGCTCCGATGCTGGAGGCGATGAATGCTATGGGTGTTCATACCCAGATGATCGTGGGAGTGGGGGCGGCAACGATTAATCCTGTGGAGATCGAGGATACTCTTCACATGCTGGTCAATTCGATCGCTGCTTTGGAGAACGAACGATTTTTGGACCAAAATTTCGGTGATTTTGTCTCGAAGGTCAAGGCGGTTATTAGCACTGTTTACGATAACACCGTGGGAAGAATACCCATACTTGGCAACTTGTTCAAAGCGATCGTAAACGGGTTGTTTGGCACCGTTCAAAAAACAATTGATTGGGTAGTCGAAGCGGCTAATGCGCTGGTTGATATGGTCGGGAAAACACTGGAAGCGACAAGGATCCAGTGGCTCCTCAGAAATCAATCCATTTTTGGCCTGTCGAGCGTTGATGACGCCCAAGGGGTGCTGAACATCTTTGGCGATCGAGATATATTAGTCGATCTTGGAGTGGCTGGGAAAATGTCGAGTATTGCGGGATTTACGGGGAACAAAGTATTGGATATTGAGATCAAATCTTACACGGACCCGGCGACCGGCAAAACGGCGAATGCGGACCATTACATCTACATGCATGACACCCGGGATTATTCCAAGATCGATGATCCTGTCGAGCAAGCGCTTCAACAAGACTTTGACGACCGTGTCGCGAATTTTGTGGTGCAGTTACTGGTTGCAGGAGTAACAATGGATGGCGCAAAGACATTCTTAAACGATCCCGCCAGTGCGAATTTTGTTAAGCAAAATTCCGACGGAACGTACGAATTTTGGCCTTTTGGAACACAGCCATGAATGTCCGTTTATTTTTCTCAAGTTTCATAATAACCGTTTCTATTTTCGTTATCTTTTGTATTCCGACTGGATTAGCCAAGCCAGGATTGGCGAGCAGCAAGGAAGCCTTTAGCAAGATATTCCAACAGGGCCAAATCATAAATCAAGGAACTAAATTCGAGCGACAGCTTCGGTTCGGTGACGCAATAGCGAAATATGAGGAAGCTACATCGCCGCAATATTTGATGGAAGATAGAAATAAATCGTATCCTTTATGGCGCACGAATCATATTTTTCGCTATCAGGGTGAGTATCAAAAAGCTTTAATTGGACTCGACTGGTTTCGTCAGTATGGGCCAAAAAGTAACTCCCTTTTCGAAGAAGAGCAGAAGCTAAAGGCGTTGATTGAATGGAAAAATACGGGTAACAAGCAGTCGATATGCGAATTTATCAACTCAATTAAGAATAAATATAAGGATTGGTTTCCCCCGCACAAACTTGTCCCAATCTCGACAACTTACATGTCTGATATCGCCGAACTCTACGATCTCATCGGCGACTATGACAGCGGCATTAAGTGGGTGGAGTCATTCCGCGAAAAGGATTCGAAAGATAAACGCACGCAGGACGAATACGCAGCCCTTTTACGCGCTTTTGAGGAATCCAAGCAGGGTATGCCGAAGATCTGCGGGGATGACGGTAAGTATTGCGTAGGCCGCGCCACCGCCCGTCTCATCCAATCGGATTATTTTTGAAGCACAGTGAACAGTAAACAGTAGGTGCCAGGCACCATTAGGGGACAGGCAATGATCTCAAGGAAGGGACAAGTAGGGTGAAGGGTCAATATGGGAAGGATTTCGCGGCGGCAGCTGTTATTCGATGGATGTTACGCGCACATTTTTTCGCGTTCGATAGAAAAGAAATACGTAACCGTTCAGATACCCTTCAAATGGTAGCTGGAGTAAGTTCCGGGGACACATCACTTAACTCCGAAGGAATGAATCACTAAAATGGCAAGAATGGCAAGGGTTGTTGTCCCTGATATCCCTCATCACATTACTCAACGTGGTAACCGCAGGCAGTCTGTTTTTTTCTCTGATGCTGACAAGGCGGAATATATCCATTTTCTCAAAGAAGAAGCCACGAAAAACAAGGTTCTCATTTGGGCGTGGTGTCTGATGGATAATCACGTTCATTTTGTCGCGGTTCCATCTACGGAAGAAAGTCTTGCAAAGGTCTTCGGAGACACTCATAAACGGTATACTCGTAGGATCAATTTTCGGGAGAAGTGGAGAGGCTATCTTTGGCAGGGGAGGTTCTCCAGTTTTCCGATGGATGAGCCTTATCTTTTAAGCGCTGTTCGTTATGTTGAACGGAACCCCGTGGAGGCGGGGATTGTCAGTAGAGCTGAAGATTATTCTTGGTCGAGTGCTAAAGCGCATGTTCATGGGACATCGGATCCTCTTTTAAGCCCAAGCTTTCTTGACGAACGCATTCAGGATTGGTCGGCATATCTTTGCATATCTGACGAAAACCAGACAAAACGGCTCATCCGGCATAGCAAAACAGGCCGGCCGATGGGAGATGATAGGTTTCTTCGTAAGCTCGAGCAGTTCACAGGGCGCGTCCTTCAAAAAGCTAAGCCCGGTCCCAGAAGTCATGTTGGAATTAAGTGATGTGTCCCCGGAATTAATGACTGCCTGTCCCCTAACGGTGCCTGGCACCTATTTATTCCTATTTCTACCCAAGATCACCTCGTAGGTGCACCTACGAGGTGATCTTGGGTTATCCGGTGTTTGCGTTCGCGTTTCCCATTTCCGTTTTTACAAAACTTTTACAAAACTGTTCCAAAAAATGAGCGCTTCGAAATAAATGTACAGTCTAGTATAATCTCACTGGATGAGAGTTCGACTTTTGAGTAATAGTTTCCATCAACTAAAGAAAGGACGCCTACCATGAAGAAGATAATCGCATTCGTGCTGTTGTTGCTCCTTGCCGCTCCTCCCGTGTACTGTGCAGACAAGAGGTATGTCCAGGGCTATCCAAGAACCGCTACCAACGACAACAATCAGACGGTTTTAGCTCCGGGTGATTACACAGTGATTGTTCCTGCAGCCCATGGAAAGTCGAGAGGCTTTTGGTTGCTGGGCGTGATTCCATTTTTGTTCGCCACACGTTCTAGAGCTGTGAACAACTTGTACGAAAACATAAATGTAAACGGAAAGGCAACCTCCCTGGCCAATGTTTATCAGGAGAAAGATTCCCATTATTTTATTTTGTTCACTCTTAAAACATGTGATGTCACGGCGGATGTTATCGAATTAAAGAATAAATAGAACAAAACATTTCCCAGTAAACGGTATCGGACAGTATGATTTTGCTGGACGGGATTCAGTTTTGAGCGGTTGTTGTCATTCTCCCACGCATGGGGGAATCTCCTTCTTGGATCCTGGCTCCGCTGTCTGGCTGAGTCAGGATGACAACCCTGCGGAGAAAGATTTGTTGCGTATGACAGCTGTCTTGGACTTATGGGGAAATCAGCCCTGTAAGTCCTTTTTATTTTAGGTGGGGGAAAATGTGTAAAAATGAAAAATTCATGCCAGCTGAAAGTCTTCAGGCGGATTTTTTTTGGCGTATTTATTTTCGCCTCATTTTTTCTCGCGCAAAACGCTTTTGCTAATCCCTCCGGTACTTTGCCCGAGTTTGTTAGCAGTGATAAGGTTTTAGTCCTTGCGCCCCAACCGGATGATGAAACTATCGGTGTTGGAGGCGCGATCCAAAGGGCCGTTAAGGTAGGCGCCAAGGTCAAAGTAGTTCTTTTGACGAATGGGGAAAACAACCTATTTGCATTTATCGTTTATAAAAAACACCCCTTTTTGGGGCGTAAGGACTTTCTTCGTATGGGGGAGGTTCGCAGGCAGGAATCCGTGAAGGCGATGACATGGCTTGGATTAACCGAGAACGATGTTATTTCCCTGGGCTATCCGGATCGCGGGACATTGGAGGTTATGGCCCGGCATTGGGATCAAGCAGGCCCTTTTCGCAGCGCGTTGGCAAGGGCGGAAAAAGTGCCTTACCCGGGAGCTATGTCGCCCGGAGCACCCTATTCAGGGGAGAGCATTTTAAAGGATCTCGAGCGGATTTTGTCAGACTACAAACCCACCAAGATCTTTGTCTCTCATCCCGCGGATGCGAACAGGGATCATCGGGCGTTGTATCTCTTTCTGCGAGTGGTTCTCTGGAATCTTGACGGGAAGATTAATGTTCCGGAAATCTATCCGTATTTTGTCCATACCTCCGGATGGCCTAAGCCTAGAGGCTATAACCCAACTTTAAAATTGATACCGCCTCCTATTTTCTCGGAAAGTGAAATTGGCTGGCTGACCTTATTGCTTGCTCCTGAAGAGGTCACAAACAAATACAATGCCATTCAAGATTATCCATCGCAGATCAAGTATGCCCCAAAATTTCTGATCTCGTTTGCACGAGAGAACGAATTTTTTGGAGACTATCCGGTTGTGAATATCAGCCGTGAAATGTCTATAGATAAGGTTTTGAAGGGCCAGTCGAAGCCTAGGTCGGTATTGTCGTATGCTCGTGAGGGTAGTGATCTTCTCGTTCGGATCACATTGAAACGAAGGATCAACAAGAAGCTTGGCGTTTCGCTTTCTCTTTTGCCTTATAAGAAAGGAACCCTCTTTGCGAGTATGCCAAAGGTAGAAGTCAAGGTCGGCCTTGGCGGTTTACACGTGAAGGATCAATTACGAGGTGTGGCTTTGAAAGGTGTGCGGTTCGGTTCGCATGGTAACGAAATAGAATTCAGGATTCCATTCGCAATTCTAGGGGATCCGGACTACATCTTGAGCTCCGCGAAGACGGCGCTAAAGGATCTGAACGTCGATGAAATGGCCTGGAGGGTATTGTCGCTAGAGCGATAGCCAGTCATTGAGCAAAAAGATGGAAAATAGGGAAATATCGCTTGCAGGGAGAAGTGGTTCTTTTATAATTATAAAGCTTTATAAGGTTTGACAGGCTTTCTAAAGGAGAATTTTCCATGACCAATCTAAAAGGATATATGAGAATCAAGGAGGCCTCGACCCTGTTGGGTGTGAGTCCGATGACGCTTCGGAACTGGGACAAGCAGGACAAGCTAAAGCCCCACAGAAATCCGATCAATGGGTATCGCCTTTACAAGAAAGAGGAGCTGCTGAGAGTTTTAAGGTCTGTCGAGTCCGACTCGTCGTTCGGATCAAAGAAATCGTTTGAAATGGAAGAAACAACGGCCAGGAGATAAAAAATGGAAAAGCAAAAAATCGCTTTGGTTATAGGAGGAAGCCGGGGGATTGGTAGGGCGACAGTACTCCGTCTTGCCCGCTCCGGGTTCGATATTTGTTTAACCTACCACTCTAATCATGACGCGGCGAAAGAAGTATGCCAAGAGGTGAGAAAAATAGGACGGGTTTGTGAGGCCATTGCATTCGATGTCGCTAATCAAGAAGAAACCGAGCGAGCGCTGAAAGAACGAACGGAAGCTCAGGCTCCCGATGTTGTGGTCTATAACTCGGGGATTACCAGGGATAATGTTTTGGTATTCATGACTTCCGAGGAGTGGCACGACGTTATATCAACGAATTTGAACGGATTTTATAACGTAATGCACGTAGTCATGTTCCCGATGTTGCGGGAAAAACAGGGCCGGATCGTTGTAGTGTCCTCCACCTCCGGGGAGATCGGACAAGCCGGGCAAGTCAACTATTCCGCCTCAAAAGCGGGGTTGATCGGTGCGGCGAAGGCGCTAGCCAGGGAAGTGGGAAAGAAGAATATTTTTGTCAATGTGGTGGCACCAGGGGTCATTGAAACGGATATGACCCAGGATTTGCCGAAGGAGCAGCTATTGCCTTTGATCCCTATTCATCGATTCGGGACTCCGGAGGATGTTGCTGCTGTTATCGATTTTTTGTGCAGTGAAAAGAACATGTATATTCATGGACAGGTTATTGGAATTAACGGTGGTTTGGCAATATAAAAGGGAATGTGTCTGTGAAACATTATAACGATATTGTGGTGGGGGCCGGGGCAAGCGGTTTGACGCTCGCTTACTTGCTAGCTTTAAACGGGCGATCCGTTCTTCTGTTGGAAAAGGCGCCTCATGTGGGCGGTGGTTTGGCGCGTTTTAAAAAGAATGGAGTAGCCCTTGATACAGGTTTCCATTTTACAAGTGGGCTGCACGAAGGCGGGCTCTTGTCCGAAATGTTCAAAGTGCTTGGGATCCGCAATAAAATAGAAACGGTTTCTTGGTCGGACGAGAAATCAAACCGCTATGTCTTTGAGCAGGATCATGCCACGTATGATGTGCCGATGGGGGTAAAAGCGTTTAAGGAAAAATTAAAGTCGTATTTCCCGGAGGAGATTAATGGTCTTGACCGGTATTTTGAAAGAGCGGGAAAGGTTTCTGAGCAGAACCGTTCTTTAGATTTTCGGAAAAATCTAAAGAGCCCCTTTTCTAACGATGAGCATCTTGTAAGTCTGCAACAGGTGTTAGATTCTTTGTTTGAGAATCTGCATTTGAAGGGCATTCTTTCTACTCATTGCTTGTGCTATGGGGTTCGTCCGTCGGAAGTTTCATTTGCCACGCATTGCCACGCCGCTTACGGATTCTATGAAGGGATCTCGCGGATCAAGGATGGCGGAGATGCTGTGATCAGGGCGTTTCAAAACCAGGAAGCGTATTCGAATATTGATATCCGGCTCAATAGTTACATTACGGGTTGCGCGGATGTAAGCGAGCACCAGGTGGGCCGGTTCATATTAAATACGGGCGAAGAAATCGAGTTTGACCAATGCACCTTCACCATCCACCCCAAAGAAATTGTAAACGTTTTGCCGAAATCCCGTCTAAGCAAAGCGTTTCTGGATCGCGTGGAGAGTTTCGAGCCTTCGTCAGGTTTTTTTTCTGTGTATGCGGTTATTGAGGATTCGGTTGAAGACTTTCAACCGGGTATTACGTCGTTATTTCCTGTTTCGGATGTTGATGGGATGATGGGCTCTGTAAACGGGAGCCCCACGGTGTTGGGTGTTTTTACGAGTGAGGAGACATTCAACGGAAAACCTTGCAAATTATTAACTGCTTTGGAGCTTGCTTGTTTTGAGCAAGTGGAAGCATGGAAAACAACTTCCGCGATGCGTCGGCCGGATTCGTACCGCGTCTATAAACAGAAACGCGTGGATCATATCGTTAAGAGAATTTTGGATTTCTATCCCCAGTATCGCAATAGTTTGAAGGTTCTTGATTCCGCCTCCATGCTGACATTTCGGGATTATCTTCATTCCTATGACGGGACCGCCTACGGTGTGAAGCAGAAAATGGGACAATACAATCTTTTCGGTAAATTGCCGTATCGGAATATTTATGTGGCGGGGCAAAGCGCTTTTCTTCCGGGGCTTTTGGGGGCCATGATGTCTGCTTTTATTGTCGCTCGATGGATTCTCGGGAAAGAGGTTTATGAACAGTTTATAGATGCGAGGAACTGCGTATGAAGCGTGTTGTGATTACTGGAATGGGAGCGGTTTCTCCTCTGGGAGAAAACGTGGCTTCGATGGTGAACGGGCTGGAACACGGGAAGACAGCCGTGCGATTCATGGAAGGATGGGATCAGTACAAAGGACTGCATTCTCTTATCGGGGCCCCCGCGGAACTGAAAAACGAAATGGCCATTCCACGACAAAAAAGACGTTCGATGGGACGGATGAGTATTTTTGCTGTGCAGGCCGCGGAACAGGCGATTAGCGAGGCAGGGTTGAGCTTGCCTGATATGACGTCAGGCCGTACCGGATGCATTCTCGGTTCTACGATGGGTGGTGTAGAAGCGACCAATGGCATCTTTGAGCTTTTGATCCCGACCAAGGATCTGACGCTTCTTTCTTCCATGAGTTTTTTTAAATGCATGTCGCATACAGCGGCGATGAACGTGGCGCAGTGTTTTGGAATTACGGGATATGTT
>Ga0156526_1157_pt1 | contig 14331 bp, 10 predicted proteins | sample RifOxyB3_FD_111921 | JGI IMG/M metagenome (GOLD analysis project Ga0156526, IMG submission 111921) | Omnitrophica bacterium RIFOXYB12_FULL_50_7
AAAAACATCTGTCGTAAGATCCAAAATGTGTTTGTTAGAAAGCTTCGAAGCAATCCATGCATCCAGGCGCCCCAAAAAGGATGATTGCAAATTTCGATTGTCAATCAGCTGACTGAGGGGCAACTCAAAATCAGCCGCAGTGACTCCTCTGGATTCCATTTCACTAAGAAGCTCTCTTGCTTTTGGATCATTAGAAGCACAAACCGCAAGCCTCTGCATAAAAGCCTTCCTCAATTTTCCATGGCCCACAACTTCATAAGAGCCGGCATGAAGTTGTCCCGTAGAGGGCCCTTTTCCTCCCTCGGCTTCCCAAACCCTTCGATAAATAGCGGCATCTTGCACACTTAGAAGGGCAAGTGCTTTAAAAGCTTCTCTAAAATCTTCTCTAAAAGGCACAAATTCCAACGCTTCCGATTTTCCCGTGATCCCGAGATATTCATATTGATCTCTGGCATAAATCACACTGCCTGGAGGCCTAAAATCATCCTCTCCCTCCATGGCAAAATTAATTCCATGCATATCCACCTGATAAAGCATGGCCGTCATTTGCAGTGCCTCTTCAACCAATGCTGCCCCAAACGCATCTTGAACGAATGCTTGCCGAGTTTCGTCTTTTGAATAAATCTTCGGCGAAATCAAAAGAAAGGAAGGTACCCTTTGCAGCATACTGACCATGGCAATTTCAAAGGAAGTGACATTCGGAAGAATTTCATTCAGTTCTTCCAGGGTCGAAACTCTTTTTCCATACAAAACTTGAACGGCTCCCTGAAACATCTCGAATCCCCTTTTGAAAGAAATCTGATCGTGGATAAGCTGTCTCAATTGTTCTCTTTGCTTGTCCAGTCCTCGGGCTCGTCTTTCCTCCTCCAAAACGCCAAACTGATGAGATCGTTCAATTGCTTGACGTCGTAACATCAATGCAAAAGTTTGACTCGAACCATCCTTTTGCTTCCTTTGAGCACGGATAATATCTTGCATGGCCCAAGTGGCTTCTTGTGTTTGACTAATGGTGGTGGTGCGATTGGCGACATCCGCACGTCTGGCTTGGTCCCGTATGGGAGCAAGGACCCCCTGAGAAGCAAAAACAGGCACAAGCGCTTCTTTGCCACCCCGGAATTTTACAACTCTCATCCCAGAGCCTATTTCATTAATGCTATCAACGGCCAGAAAAGTCTCGGCTCGTCTCCTAACCAAGGCCGTTTGTTTTGATAAATCCCCTTCAAAAAAAGACTCCTCTCCCTCATCTTGATCCATCCGCCGCAGAGATTCCTTCCATTCCACCTTTTGTTTATCACTCAAAACCCACGCCTCGGAGCGCGCCGGGACATTTTCTTTAGCCGGATTCGCCCTCAATTCGGAGCGGTTGTTTCCTTCAATAATTTCGATGTTTTTAAGAATGTCTTCTATAATCGTTGCAACATTGGGCGGCACAGCGTCACGTTTAAAAACTTCTAACCGGTTTTTAATTCGTACTCCCAATCCGTTTGAGACAAGCATCTCGAGATTTTCCCGTGCACCGTCCCTTTTATCTGCATCAGGCGATCGAAGGTCTTCCAGCTCGCTGTCCAGGATCTGGCTAAAAGACTCTTCCAAAGCTGGCGAAATCGAAAGCTTCCAGCCTTTTTCTGCTCTTTCCAAACGAAGCATCGGCTGCTCGCCCTGGGTCGTTTTTTGGTGAATGAGCGCAACAAGTCCAGGATGCACAGGAATCTGGCTCTCATCATCCGTAAATTGAAACAGGCTTTCGAATGCCAGCAAAAGGGCTCTTGCCGTCGTCATGCTCTGAATTCTAAGGCCCCAGATAAGCTCTTCTCTTGTAACGTTAAACTCGGAACGCCCTTTCTGTAAAATTTCATTCAGGGAATTGCGAAGGATAAAAATAATTTCGACATCGCGGTCTTGCGTCAGGTCCAGTTTGCGGACAGCCTGGGCGAAACCATAACCTTCTGTACTCAGCATCCGCGCCTCCGAGCGACGTTTTTCATTTTGTTGTTTTTTTCTTCCCGAATGATAAAGAATTCCGGCCCCAACCATCACCCCCACTCCCCCTAAAAGAAGCCCTGAGGGAAAACGGCCTCGTACGCTGGACGGCGCCGCCGAAACTAAAGTTGAACGATGCCCGGAAGGATTTGCTTTATTTTCAATAACGCGAAGCCCATTCGGTTGTCGAAGGGAAATCTGTTTCTGCATTCTAGTCGGAGAAAATTTACCCCAAGGGTTATAACCGATTTTAGATGCTCTTGAGATTTTTCGGGAAAGTTCTTCAAACTCATCCCTTATTTCATTCAAAAACGCTCCGTCCTCCGAAGAATCGGCCAACAAGGCCCTAAAAGCCGACAATGCGTCTGGATGACCAATAGATGTCAACGTCCAGGCTGCCAACGAACGCGTATATTCGGGCGATGTCTTATTACTCAAAACCTGGATCATGGCATTGACGGTTGCCAGCGAATAGGAATCTTCGATGAAAACAAGAGGATCCTCTTCACCCGACATTACCTTCGTTCTCATCTCCGCAACCCGATAAGCAGAATGCAAAAGATAGACCGCATCGCCGGAGATCCTTTCATCCGGATGCAACGCAAGCACAAGCAAAGTCGGGATCATATCCGGACTGCTTTCAAGTTCTGACAGCGAAAGATCCGGGATATAATGCGCCTCGGGATCGCCATAATTATTCATGATAGAAAGCGCTTTATAACGAATTTCATCGGAAGGATCTTGCGCAATAATACGTGCAAGCGCTGGCAAAAACTCACGGTTTCCTGAATATTGCATCGCACTCAAAATATCTTTCTGGCTTTCCAGATCCCCCGCCTCCCCAAATCTCAGGTATTCCTTAAAAAGCAGATCAGCAACCGCCGTTGAGCGTACTGAAATCAGGGCGGAAAGCGTTTGCATCCGAACGTCAGCATCAGGATCGCGCATAAAATCCCGGAAAACATTTTCGACCTCCTTCTGGAATTTTCTTTCTTCGATCAAAGGCACTGTGTTTAAAAGCGTTTGGAAAAGATCGTTTTCAGACGACGTCGCTTCTTGCGCTTCCTGAGCCACAACATTCCCCAACATCCCGATACCCGCCAAAGCACCGGCCATCGCCTTTTTGATTCCTCCCCGCCTTTCCTTCGGAAGGTGAGGCTCGCCTCCCAATTGCTTTTGATAGTTGGCGGCCCGCACTTCAGAGCGAGAGGAGACAACTTCGGAAGCGCCGGCAACAAGGTTGCCTTCTTGCGCGGGCAAAAACTTCTGGATCAAAGCGACACTTTTGTGGCCTCTATATTCTTCGAGCTCCTCGATGGTCATGACTACCACATCGCCATAGCCCCCATCCAAAAGAATCTGTTTGATAGAACGCACATTTTCCGGAGTTGTGGCCACGAGTCTTATGTTTAATCTTTCCGCCGCCGTTTCGCCTGTGACCTGGCCTGCATTGGGGGAAGAATGGCCTGCCGCATCTCCCAAAACCATAACCGGTATTGGGGACAGCTTTAGCATCCTCTCTCTTTCCTCCGGACTTTGCTTGATCAGGTAGTAACGAAGTTTATTGAGGTATTCCAGATATTTGTCTAAATCCTTAATACCTATCTCATAAACTTTTCCCAAGAAAACTTGATCTGAACGCTTTGGAAATATCCTAGTTACCAGTCTCCGTAGTAAATTAGGATGTCTTATTTGATCAAGCTGTTTTTCGTACTCTGCTCTTTTCGTCCTTGCGTTCCCGACCTCCTGATCAACGCCTTGTCCCGGATCAATTCCGGCAATGGAATATTTTGCAGTGCTTTTGATAGCGTAATTTTTCATTCCTGAGTAACCACCCCACCTCAGACTGGCAAGAGAAACAAACTCCCCATTGAGTTGTGACAATCCCTTGCCGGGACCGCTTAACGTTACCATGCCCAACTGATCGAGGACTTTTCCGGGAACCAATTGCAGATTTGTTTTCATCATTGCCTGCCACAATGTATAGGCATTGGTGCCATGGCCAAGAAATTCTGTCGCGCTTGTCGGCATAAACGTTGGTCTTGAGTTTAATTCCGGGTTCAAAGCGATGTATTCTGAATGCTTACCAGATGACGTCCCGGCGGGCTTGTTTGCTAGTTCTTTGGCGGGATGGGTTCGGTCTTGGCCTGCCTGCCGGGCAGGCAGCCGGATTTCGGCACGGGCGGGATTCACTGCAAATTGGTGGCCGATCATGGAAAGGGCAGCGCCCATAGCAGCGTTGCCTCCTACGCCAAAGGACGCTACAGCGGACGGCCCCTGCATTGCAAACAATTGTCCCTGCCATTGCCCCTGCACTGAAATGAACCGCCTGAAAAAGCCGTTCACAGCGCCTGGAATGGCGCTAAAATAAGGCATCATCCATCGTTGCCATATATCATATATCATATATGGTCGCAGGATGTTTTGAATGCCCTGGACTAACGGAAGTTGAACGGCACGGCTAGAAGTTTGGTCGCTGTCCTCTGGTTTTATGAGTCCGCCTCGCTCAGGATGCGACGTTGTGGTTGGGAGAAGTGTCTTTGTTCCAGACAATTCTGCTTGAGCCGGTTTTAAATTGGCTTGATTGGCTCGCCATGAATTTGTGGCGCGAAGACGCTCGATATATTCCGGGAACCTGCGTGGGGGCATGAGTTCAAACGGGCTCTCGGTGGCGGCAGCACGGGCGACAAACATGGGCACTTCAAAAGGATGATAACCCACGGTCATGAGGCGCTTGTAATATTCCCGGTGCACCGGGTCTTCCCGGGTGATGCGAGGCGACACGACAACGTAGGAAATCCCCCTGGCCCTGAGGATACTTTTAATGCTCTCTTTGTGGAATCCTCCGAATACCAGAACGGCTGGCGCGAGACTCGGGGAACGGCTAACGGTGAACGTTTTCGTTTCGCGACCATCTGTTTTCAATTCTTTCTCGTTTCCCGTTTCCCGTTCCACGTTTCCCGCGGCCAGAAACTCATCCATGCATTTTGCAATGGAATTGTCTCTAGCCGCCGCAATCTCATAAAACCGCACGGCCTCTTGGATATTTTTCTCCCAGCGTTTGGGAAGCACCAAAGGACGGTCCGTTTCCTTGCTGATGAACTCCCCGATCGCTTTTGCGTTAAAATCCCGGAGATTCTTTTGGACCGCTTCGTACTCTGCGGCGCTGATCTTGAACTCGATCAACCGATCGAGAAGCCGGAGGATCTTGTAGAAACGAAATGTCTGTTGATCGCTTTCATTTGTGAGGAACCCTGAAGCAATGGCGTCCGCCAATCCATCCATTTCCTTGAATAGCTGTTTCGCATCAATATTTTTGGCGTCCTTGTCCTGGGGTTTTTGCCCCTGCGCAATCCTTAATAGAAGCTCGACCGCTTCAAAGGGTTGCTCCTTTGAACTCCCACGGTTTTGAATATAAATCTTGTAGCTCCTCCCGAGGTAATCCAAAAGCGGCAGAGAGCCTTCTTCAAATCGCTCCTTCAATTTGATCCATTGGCTGAGCTCCTTGGGGAATCGAAGGGAAGCGAGTTTCATCAACTCGGTATTCAAGAGGGCAAGATTTTTTTGTGTTTCCTGTTTCGTCTGAGAGGAAATCTTGTATTGCCGGACGTTACTGCGGTGGAGTTTGATGCTGTCAGCGCCAATCAGCCGCCACTCAGGGTTTAGGGAATAGGGTTTAGGGGATAGATTTCCCTGGCTGTGGATTTTCCTATACCCTACACCCTGTACCCTATCCCCTAAGTTATGCCGATTGATGTGCGCGTACTCTGCGCCTTTGATACGCAAAAGGTCCATCAGGGCATAAGCAATTTTCTGTTTTTCTTTCGGGTCCTTGATCGTGCTAAAAAACTCATCCGTCGGTACCGGACCTTCATAGCCTTCTTCGAAAACTGTTTTGACACCCTGCTCGTCCACCAAATACTGTATGAGCTTGGCAATATTCTCCTGCGCTTCCAGGGAATCGTGGGCGTCTTGGATGAACACGACCATTCGGTCGTGAGTCGCTAGTCGCTGGTCACTGGTCGCTGGCATGCTTTCGTTGCGCGTTGTGCTTTGCGCGTTGTACGTTTCTTGTATGAAACCAAGTTCGGGAGGGATCCTGATCTTTTCGATCTGGCTAGGGCTCGAAAGACTCTGAGGATAACCCCCTCCCTGAACTTGGACTTGATTCTCTTGAGCAAAAATGGGTGATGGGAACTGGAAGAGCCCCGTAAACACAAAAAGCACCACCGTGATTGCGGCGATGCTTTTCGTCAATAGACTTTGCTTGAATAGCGAGTATTGTGGATTCACTGCCCTAGCCTTTCTTAAGCTGTTTTAAAACAGCTTAAAAAGAAGAATCGCACACACTCCGATATCTGTCAAATTGGCGGTACAAGGAAACCTCATAAAAAGGACCCCCTGCTATAGCTTGCTATATCCTGCAAAACAGACCGGCGCCCCACCTCAGAGACTGGACGTCACAGCAAAGTCGGACGAGCCTCACTCAAGGCGAGGCCTCAGAAACAGGGCCAAAAAAAACGGGGCGAAGCTCCATTTCATGAAGTGCTTCAGGATAAGGGTGGGGTCAGTTTCTCGGCGATGCGGGAACGAACCGTTTCACTCAGTTTTGAGAAATCACTGTGCTCCAGATGGGACGTCTCGATGGGCGCGAGAACGGTCAGGTTGCAAAAAACCTTGGACTTCATGACCCAGTCCCCTTTTGGGATCGCGTTCCTCGCTCCGCTGATGACAACCGGCAGGATCGGAATTTTTTCAGAAATGGCGAGTTTAAAAGCCCCGGTTTGAAAAGGGTTCATCTCCTCGGTCTCACTGCGAGTCCCCTCCGGGAAAAACAGAACGGACATCCCCGAGCGAAGATACTGAATCGCTTCGCGGTAAACATCGCGGATGCTGACTCGGTCGTTACGCTTCAAACCGATATGCTTGCAAAGTCCCAGGCACCAACCCAAAAAAGGAATACTGAAAAGGCTTTCCTTCGCCACCCACTTGAATTGCAAGCGGAGCTGATACAAAACCACAATGTCCGCCAAACTCTGGTGATTGGCCACGATCACATAAGTGCGTTTCGGATCCGCATTCTCAAGACCGTTCACTTTCACTTTCCAGTAGGGACTCAGGCCGATGATACCGCTTGACCACCAAAAACATTGGCGGTGCAAGAGTTTCCGTTGTTTATCAAAAGGAAAAGTGAAAACCAGAAGGACAAGCATGACAAGATAGAGAATGGCCAGGAGGGTCACGCAAGCCACCCAGAAAAAAAGTGAAAGCAAAGCGTTCAGCACAGGCATCCTTAGAAGCGGACAAACGCTATGTAAAAAATGGCGAGGCTTAACGCTGCCAGAGCGACTCCGAGAACCCGGGTGTTCCGGACTTCGCGCGGCAGATCGATCGGAACCACTTTCCAGTTAAAGCGCTCCATCATCCATTGATAAAGACCGATCGACCTCTGGGGCCAAACCACCGACAAAAGGCCTAAGGCAAAACCCAAACAACCGATCCCGAGAAAAACGAATTTGGGGGACATACAACAACTGCTCAGCGGACATTGCATGGATTTACTCCCTCCGTTTTTCCCCTTACGTAGACTCTGTAAAATTTTCTCAGCCTAACAACATTTTAAAGGGGATAGGGTTTAGGGGATAGAACAAACTATTTTATTTTACAGCGCTCTCCTATTCCCTATACCCTACTCACTATCCCCTATTGTTCCCACGCGCTGCGGTAACCCTGCACGGACTCCACATAGCGGAGCAGATCTTCAAAAAATGCGTGGTTCGAAAGCGTCGCGCTGTCCCCGATCATGATGAGCTTGCGTTTGGCGCGCGTCATGGCGACATTCATGCGCCGCGTATCCGTCAAAAATCCAAGCTGTCCTTCGCGGTTTGACCGCACAAGCGAAAGGATCACCGCTTCCTTTTCCCGGCCCTGAAATGCGTCCACGCTATCGATCTCAAGCGCTGCTAAATCGCCCGGGTCGCCTTTATCACCCACGATCATTCCGGTCAAAAGTTTTACCTGGGCACTGTAAGGACTGATGATCGCGATCTCTTCCGGTGATACGCCTGCTTTAATCAGGCGATTTAACTCCGTCACCACAAGCCTTGCCTCCTGCGAATTGTAGCGGCTTTCGGTCCCTTCTTCGATCTCTTCTTCATATCCGAGCCCTGCGGTGTCCAGAAAAACAACAGGAGTCTCATCAAGCCCTTCCGTTTTCACATCCGAAAGATCTTTCAGGAGGTGCTTTGCAACCGACGGATCCGCCACAAGCGCGCTATCGTAAAATTTCCGGGATGAAAAATCCATGATATTTTCATGCATCCGATATTGCCGCTCGAGCCGCACCTTGGACTTCGCATCCAGAACCTCATGCAACCGTTCAAAGAGCGTAAAACCTAATCCCCGCTCGCCCGGTCGCGACCGGAAGACCGTCGGTGGAAGCTGACAATGGTCCCCCGCCAAAATGACCTTGCCCCCATGACGCATTGGAATCCAGGTCGCGGGCTCGATCCCCTGTGTCGCTTCATCCAGGATCACCCAATCAAAAGCCTTGGCACGAATCAAGGGATCGCCACAGACCGTGTGCGTGGCCACCACCACGTCCGTTGCATTCCAGACTTGTTTGAAGATCTGTGTCTTGAGATCGCGGATATCGTCGCGCAATCTATGCACCTCATCGCGCATTTCGTTGCGTTCTTCCCAGGACATGACGCGCCGGTCTTGCCGCCTCTCCTTTTGACGGGCAAACTGCTCGAGCTGCGCTTCATGCGCATCGATCATTTTCGCGTAGGGATGCGCGACGAGTTTATAGCTCAAGGTATGCTCACGAATCCGTTCGGTAATACGCGCAGGGTGCCCCAACCGTGTCACGGGAATCTTCCGTTTTACGAGACACTCCACCAGATGATCACACGCGGCATTGCTCGGCGCTGAGACCAGAGCGGTCTGGCCTTTCAGAAAAGCCTGATAAAGAATCTCGGTCAGCACACGCGTTTTGCCTGTCCCCGGGGGCCCGTGGATGAGAAGAATATCTTCGGCCTCAAGCGCCATCGCAACGGCCCTCTTCTGATCTTCATTGAGCGTCGGATCAAAACTTTGGGATATCTCCGCGGGAACGGGATCGCCCAGACGCGGTTTCTTGAGCCCCAAACTGATATCCCTGAGCCAAGCGACCCTGGAATGCTCTGCAGTGCGCGTCATTTGTAATGCTTCATACATGCGCTGATACGTGGTGCGGTTCTCGGAAAGACTGAGCTGGTAACTCTTTTCGCTCTCGACCCAGCCCGGGATCCTGCCGCTAAAGGCAACCGTGATCCTGAACCGGTCCTTTTCATAAACCGTGCCGACGGGGCATTCTTCCGGAGGCGTCAGAAAACCGGAGAGCGAGACCACATCGCCGGCATTCAGGGAATAGCGCGGCAACGGACGTCCGTTCTGGAGCGCGAAGGTGAGAAGTTTCTGGCCGGAAGGATTGTAATGGGTCTCGAGAAGATCAAGACGGAAAATGGCCTTGCCTTTTTTTTCACGGACTTCGGGTTTCTGGTCCAGGAAGTCCGTCTTGAAACGGTTCTGCTCTTCACGCTCTTCGTCGCGAAGGAGACGCGTCAGATGGAGGAAATGTTTTTCGATGACGGCCTCATCGCCGACCCAGATCCTGCGTTCTTCTTTTTTCTCGATCCTGGGAGGAAGCGGCGCGTGAATTTTTTTTCTCCGTTTTTTCGAATTATCGCGATAGGTATGTGCCATTTAAAATCCTTGCTTAGAATTGAACCTCTTCAAAATAGGGGTCTGGCCGCCTGCTCGTCCTTGATGTTCGGAAACGGCAACGGTTACGAAGCCCGTATCGGTAAAGGCGGGGGTAAAAAACCGGAAGACGAAACGGGCATCGTTGCCTTAACCGAACAACCCAGTCAAAAAAGTGTGCTCCATTTTGAAAAAGTTCACTCGGCCCTTGGTATTGAGCTTTTCGCTACTCTCCAATGATCTTGACGATCACGCGCTTCGGGCGACAGCCGTCGAACTCGGCGTAGAAAATGCGCTCCCAGGTCCCGAAGTCGAGTCTGCCCTTCGTAATAGCCACCACAACCTCGCGACCAAAAAGCTGGCGTTTCACATGGGAGTCGCCGTTATCCTCACCCGTTCGGTGATGGCGATATCCTTTAAGATCATACGGCGCTACACGCTCGAGAAAATCATCGAAGTCCTGGACGAGGCCCGGCTCGTCATCATTGATATAAACGCTTGCAGTGATATGCATGGGATTGACGAGACAAAGGCCTTCTTTGACACCGCTCTTCAGGACTGCGGCTTCGACTTGCGGCGTGATGTTAATGTAGTCGCGTTTCTTCCGTGTCTCGAACGAGAGATATTCGGTGTGCGTTTTCATACGGCACCTCCCTTGATAGGTATTGAAACCATCAAAATCATTGGGATCTCCAGCGAACAAGAATAGCACGAAAATGGAGTAAGGACAAAAAAAGACCCCCGCCCGAGGTTACAGACGGAGGTCAGAATTCCAGGAACCGTGAACCCTTAAAATCAACGGTAACACGATACTAGGGAAGGGTCTGGCTTATGGTTGTTTCGGCCGCTTTTTCAAAAATGGTCTCAGGCTTGATGGTAGGCTTATAGTTGGTCGGGCCCGGAAAAGGACAGGTCGCTATGTCATAAATCCCGGCTCCGGCCCGCAGAAGCGTGTATCCGATCCCCCGCCCAACGCTCATGATGAACCCCGTAAGATAATCCGGGCTTTGCTCCATCGCGGTGGGTATTTGGGTCACGAATTCTCCCGGGCTGGTCGTCACATTCGTCACCCCGCGGCTGAACTTGGTGAGCGCTTTATTGGAATTCATTTTTTCTACAACAGAGGCCTCAGCGTGGACGCTTAAAAGCATCAACGCGATGGCGAGAAACAAAGCAAACCTTTTCATTTTGGATTCTCCTTTTTTCATCAAAAGCAGTTCATTTCATTCCATAGTATCGGCCACTTTGACTCTTTTTTCAATTTTTTTGAACACTCTTTTCAGTCCCCAAACCCCTCTGTCTGAAAAACCTCGATCGTGGCATCCGGAAGTTCCTGCTCCATAAGCCCCGCCTTCTCCAACGCACAACTCTGAAAAAAAGTTTTGGCGTCCCACCGGGTCTCCGTCGCGACTTCGGGAAGATAAACTCCTTTTTTCCATCCTCGGCTCACAATAATGCCGTCCGTGCCGGTCCGGATATCCTTGTAACTTTTTACCGATACAGGTTTCGTAAGAAGCGAGATGTGGATCTTAAGATCTTTAAGCTCGTTTAAAGCGAGCGGCGGGAACCGCGGATCCTCGAACGCTGCGGCAAGAGTCATAGTGTGAATACTTTTCCTAAGAGATTCATCTCCCAGGATATGTCCGATACAACCCCGTAAGCGGCCCTGGTGCTTGAGCGTGACAAAGATCCCGCATTTTTGTTCCATAACTTCACGGCTAAGTTTGAGCTCAGGCTCGGGACCATCCGTCAAACGCGCCTTCAAAAGTTCCCGCGCATAAACAAGAATTGTTTTCTGTTCAGCTGTATTGAGCACGGCTCGATTCCAGAGTTAGAAGTGTTAAATGATAAGTTTTAAAAAACTTACTGCTACAACTTACCACTTATCACTGTTGTTTGAAAGACATGGCCGCATAACCCACCACCGAACTTCGGTCCCCGGTCACATCTCCCGAATTTGCATACCGAACGAGACGAGGACCAGACCATTTCATTTTTCTAGCTAGCAAGATCGAGGTCAGGACAGGCCCTATGCCACAAGCCTCAGCTTCCCCCTTGGCGTATGCATCATAGATCGCCTCGGCGTTCCCTTTTTCGAACAAAGCGATCAAGGCTTTGTCCATTCCGGATGCTGTTTCATAAGAATGAAAATGGGAAAGGTCTGTCGTCGCCACTACAAGCATGTTTCGATCCGCGAGAATCCCTGCCAAAGCATCCGCGAGGATTGTAATATTTGTGATGTTCTGATCGCCGATATAGATGGGAACGATCTTAAGACCTGGGATCGTTTCTTGAAGGAATGGGATCTGAACTTCCAAAGAATGTTCTTCGAGACGGCCCGGTATCGCATCCCGAAAAAGGGGATGGAACTTCTGGATCTCCTGGACAAGCTCACGATCCACGGGAACGCGGCCAAACGGCGTTTCATAAGCGGCGACATCGTCCACGAGCACGCCTTGCAAGAACACGCGATGCAAAAAAGCAATGATGATAACGCTGTCGAATCTTCGCCCCTCGACTAATTTGTAGGCCCCGGCCGCAACCTGCCCCGAATAATCATAACCTGCGTGCGGAACGATCAAAGCTCGAACCTCCGGGGCAGGAACACCCTTGGCTGCAGCCAAGAATTCCCGAATCTGATTTTTGAGGAGTTCCGGTTCTTCGGGATAGAACTGTCCCGCGACCACGGGCTTGCGTACGTTCTGCGCTGCTTGTGCCATCGGACCCTCCGTTCGTATTGTACACCAAAAAAAACTCTCTCGTAAACAACGAGCTCAACGATATAATACGCACTCGAGAGGTGGCCCATGAGCAACACAACCGAGGAAATTTCATGTCCTTGAATGAACCGAACAAAAAGACTTTGCAACTCGTCTCGCTGATAGATTACCGGAAGAATTCCGTCGTCAGCAAGCAACTGCTGAACAAAAAGGCAGGGACACTCACACTGTTCGCCTTTGATAAGGGGGAGGGTCTCAGCGAACACACGGCGCCTTATGATGCATCGGTTCTCATTCTCGACGGAAAAGCAACGATCACGATCGATGGAAAACCCTACAAACTGAAAGAGGGCGAGATGATCATCATGCCCGCGGGCATCCCCCACTCTCTTAAAGCCGTGGAACCTTTCAAAATGCTTCTGATCATGATTAGATCGTAGGAAAAAAATTCAAATCTCAAATTTCAAATACCCGCCGTAAAGGGATACGCTATGCTCAACAAATTCTTCAAATTCAGTGAACGTGGCACAACGCCCGGTACCGAAGTCATCGCGGGCGCCACCACGTTCCTCGCGATGGCCTATATCATTTTCGTCAATCCCAACATTCTCGCAACAACGGGCATGGACAAAACCGCGCTGATCACAGTCACCTGCCTCGTGACGGCCCTCGCCACCCTAATGACCGGTCTTTTCGCGAATGCCCCGATCGCGATGGCGCCCGGCATGGGACTGAACGCCTTTTTCGCCTACTCCCTGGTGCTGACGGAGAAAGTAAACTGGCAGACCGCGCTCGGGATCGTTTTTATCTCGGGACTTTTCTTTTTTATTCTGACGCTCGTTGGCCTCCGCCGGAAGATTGTGGACGCGATCCCGAGATCTCTTATCTCAGCAATGTCTGTCGGGATCGGCCTTTTCATTACCTTCATCGGACTCATAAATCTCGGGATCATCCAAAAAAATGAGGCCACGCTGGTCTCGGCCGCCCCCATCACGTCCACGGTCCTGATCGGACTCGCGGGTTTTCTCGTTATGGTCACACTTGAAATGAAGAAAATCAAAGGCGCTATGATCCTCGGCATCCTCGCAGCAACCCTGGCCGCGCTCTGCATGGGAAAGATCGCGTGGCCTGGGGCCTGGTTCTCTCTCGACGTCAAGCTCTCCCCTATCGCGTTTCAACTCGATATCCTGGGCGCACTCAAATGGGGCTTCCTCGGTTCTATCTTCGCCCTCATGTTCATGGACCTTTTTGACAGCATTGGATCACTCGTCGCCTGCTGCCATCAGGCGAAATTGACGGACGAAAAAGGAAATATCCGGGGCCTGAATCGTCTGCTTTCTCTGGACGCGCTCGCGTCCATGCTCGGCGCGGTCTTCGGAACTTCCACCACCACGGCCTATATTGAATCCGCGACCGGCATCGGAGAAGGAGGACGGACGGGTCTTACCTCGATCGTCACGGCCGGCCTCTTCCTTTTGGGGATGCTGTTCATTCCCGTGATCGCGATCGTTCCGGTTTATGCCACGGCTCCGGCGCTCATCCTTGTGGGATTTTTCATGATGAAGGAAATAAAAGAGATCGATCTTTCAAATATCGAGGAAGGCTTCCCGGCATTCGTGATCATTGTGATGATCGCCCTCAGCTACTCGATCGCGGCCGGACTCGCGTTCGGGTTCCTGAGCTACGTGATCTTCAAGACCGTGCGATTGAAATTCCGTGAGATCCAGCCCGCCATGTGGGTGATCGCCGCGCTTTCCCTACTGCACTTCATCCTCTAAAAAAAAGAGGTGGGCTGAGGAAACAAAAGGGGTCAGGCACCATTTCGGAAAATAACAAAATGGAGCCAGACCCCCAGAAATCAGCCCAACCCTTTTTCCAAAAACTCTTT
>Ga0156526_1140_pt4 | contig 14215 bp, 10 predicted proteins | sample RifOxyB3_FD_111921 | JGI IMG/M metagenome (GOLD analysis project Ga0156526, IMG submission 111921) | Omnitrophica bacterium RIFOXYB12_FULL_50_7
TCATAAACCTTACGCCCTTCTTTTTCTTCGACGCGAAATGCCTGCAAAGTAGCAACGATAATGACCGTGGAACCAAGCAACGTTCCTGCCTGAATGCGAAGGGCTTCAGAAACATCTATGACCGTCACGTTGCCTAGTGTCGCTTCCAACGCCTGACGATAAGGGTGGCTACCATCCCGAAGGGCATTGATCGTTTGCTCTCGGATTGCGTTGGAAGGTACGAGCCAAAGGACAAGAGAATTTTCTGTTCTGAGATATTCCTTGTTCGCTACCCCAAGGACATGACAAGCAAGAAGCGTCTTGCCTCCTCCGGTTGGCAAGCGCAAGCAAACATAAGGAATGTCCGCTAGCTCAGAAGGTTCTCTGATCGGGCGATAAGGGATTCCCTGGCCCCAAAGATTTTCTGTCACTTTATAAAAAGCCAGCGAGGCATCCTTCATATCATCGCAAGCGCGGAGATATAGCCGGAACGATTCGAGCGATTTCTCCTGATATCCTTTAAGCTGCAACATCATCGCACCTTAATTTGATAGGGAATCTGCCGGAAAATAATACATTCCCGCTTTAATCTGGCTGGACTCAAACGGCAAGCCGTCCCATAAATAATTTTCACACCATTATGCTTCGGTAAGATCTGAAGAACGTCGTTTGTCAGCACATTCCCCCCACCCACCTTTTTGTCTTTCAAAATTCCGTTATATAAAAGGTAAACCGCCACATCTTTATGAATTCCAATCAGGGGATTATTTGCCTTTGGCTGTTTTGGAATCGGAGTTCCTGTCTCTGTGAAGAATACATGTCGTGCAAGCTCGGTAAAAGTCACATCTGCATTGATCCTTCCAAATTCGTCAAAACATACCGGACCCAACTTGCAGTATTGAAAACCACCGCCAAGTCCTTCTACCTTTTCGCCCTTAGCGTTTTTATACCCCCGACATACCCGTTGCAAACGTTCTGCGGTCACATCCTTGCAAATGTCCGAATCCATCTCAACGAGAATGCAACGCCTACTACCACCATCTTCCTTATTCAACTGCATCACCGCATGACCCGTTGTGCCGGAACCAGCGAACGAGTCCAGCACAAGAGCATTATAATCTTCATGGAGCGATAAAATCCATTTGACCAGCTGTGTTGGTTTTGGCGTGTCAAAAGACTTGTCTCCAAAGAGATCTTTAAGTTCCCTGGTAGCATCTGCATTAAATCCAAAAGAATCCAGCCATGTGGTCCATCCAAAGTTTTTCTTGGCATCTCGGATTTTCTCATAAGGAACCCATCGTTCCTTTTTCCCAGCTACAGTTACGCCAGCATCATAAGGCCTGACTTCCCAATGGACATTCTCAGGGTCTTCTAACACCTTCAATATGAGGGGATTCTCGGAACCGAGACGCCATCGTCCTTCCTTCCCATCGTTTCTAATGGGATATACTTCTACGCCACTCGGCGTCCGAAGAGGAAACCACATTCGCAGCCGATCCTTTCGTAAAGATTGCTCGCCCCATTTGAGTAGTTCACGCCCCTTGCGGTACTTGCCAAACTTGTCGCGCAAATCAAGTTCGCCGACAGACTTTTCTTCTCTGGTTAAGCAGGAGTCATCGCCCTTATGATAGATCAAAATGTACTCATGCCCCTTTCGCAAAGAGGTCTTTTGTTTCCCCCCACTGGGTTCCGCAAGCCAAGGCGCACACGCCAAGCGATTCCTTGGACCAAAAAGTTCATCCATTAGAATTCCAAGATTGTTTAATTCATTATCATCAATAGAAACAGCTATGATTCCGTCGTAGCTTAAAAGTTGTCGCAGAAGAGAAAGTCGTGGATACATCATGCATAGCCATTTGTCATGGCGAGAAAGATCCTCGGCTTCGCTGCCGACAACCTGGCCTAGCCATTTGAGGATTTCAGGACTATTGACGTTGTCGTTGTAAATCCAGTTCTCGTTGCCGGTATTGTAGGGGGGATCGATGTAGATGCATTTGACTTGTCCGGCGTAATACGGCAGAAGCGCCTTGAGAGCGAGGAGGTTATCCCCCTCCACAAGAAGGTTCCCCGTTCCCGGTTCGCCTGCTGAAAGACCGGGCGCCTCCTTCAGCAGGTGGAACGGAACCTCATTGTGATGATTCAAAACCGCCTTTTTCCCGATCCAATCCAGTGTCGGCATGATTATTTTCCCATTAGTACTGCGTTACTATTAATTCTAGGGGTTCGCAGTGCTATACCGCATACCCCTAAATTTGAACGTCATGCGGTATTAGACGGTCACTTCATCGGAAGCAACCACGGGATATTGTTTCCATTCGCGTCCGTCCAGAAGACAACCGGCCCGTTTTTTGAAGAAGCCGCCCCATTGTTTGAAAAAAAACGCCGCCTTTTGTTCCAGGCAGGCATCGCGGATCTGCCTGACCCATTCGATCTTCATGGGCCGCGAACCGGGACCGGATTCACCGCCCGCGATGACCCAATCGATCCCTTCGAGATCAAGCTTCGGGACAGGGCCTAGAAGCGGTTCCAATGAGCAGAATTTTACGGCCGCGTCCGTCCCGCGAAGATCGTCCAGCCGGTAAAGATATTCGCTGCTTTCAACGGTCACCCCCATCCAAACGTTATCCGGCCACGTCAGACGGTAACGCATCTCCGCCAGCCTTCCGGAACGTTTCGTCAGCACCTGAAAACGGTGCCAGCTCGCCCGTTTCATGATATCGAACACGTCTAAAATAAAATCATCGGGGATTTTTTCATGAAAAAGATCGCTCATGGAATTAACGAAGATCGTCTGCGGCTTCCGCCAGCGAAGAGGCAGTTCCAGCATCTGCCTTTGTAACGTGACATCAAACCCGTTGACATAATTCGCTTGCCCCATAGCCTTCAGGCGACGCGCCATTCGTTCGGCGTAGCAATGTGCGCACCCCGCGCTGATCTTGGTGCACCCCGTAACAGGGTTCCAGGTCGTTTCCGTCCATTCGATCGATGATTTGAGAGCCATGTTACCTGACCTTTCCGAGAATGTGCCGGGCGATTTTCATTGCAAGCCCCTGCGCTTTCGGGCTTGGATTGCCGACAGCAAAGGTGAAAATGAACATGGGACTTCGTTTCGTATTGAAAAGATATCGCGGGTTTGAAGCCACCCGCGGGAAAATAGTTTCCAAACGCTCCCGGTAGTAGTCAGCAATTGCCGAAATGGAACCCCTTACTTTTTTCGTAACAATTTCCTCGCCAAAAAGCGTCTGCTCCGATGAGGTTTTGAAAAAGGCTTTTTTCCATTCCCCATTACCGAATATGCGATCGAGCTTTTCCTGCCATCGCGCCGGAATATGATCCGGGTTCTGCTTAAGGAGGCGATTGACTCCTATCCCCGCGGGGAAAAGGATCCACACATCGATGGCCTGTGTCCGCGCAATGGCTTCCATGGTATGCCAATCGACACTCATGCCGAAGGGATCCAGGAAGAGAACGGCGCGCGTCTTTTTCCAGTCCGTTTTACGGCACAGATCAGGCAGGATTTCGTTGGCATCTCCGGGTTGAAAATCCATTCTGCCGGATAAAGACGGACAGTTGGCAGAAACAGCACGGCGAAGCTCTTCCATATATTTCTTTTTCTTTTCGATGAAAACATAGCGGTCGAAAAGCGTCGGAATCTGGAGGGCGAGCATGGCCGATCCGTCAAAGAAACCTTCACCCTCCGCTTCCGCCTGTGCCGCAAATAGTCCCAGCGAATCCGCTTGTGTTTCGATTTCACGGTATCCGGCTCCGGCAAAAGCATCGATATACATTTTTGAGAACGGCTGGTTCTTCAGAGCAGTCGTGTATGCGGCCAGGTAATCTTTCAACATCGCCAACTTAACTTCCGTCCAATTGCCCCCGAATTGTTGCATTGGCTCGGCAACAGACAGCGGCGTAGCCACGCTTGGGCCCTTTGTAAAATAACGAACGCACTTTTTTTGTTTTGCGCTTTCATTTCTCATAGCGTTTCCCTTCGGAAAAAATAACCACTCAATCCGGTCGGTATTTTAGCACCTGCGCTTTTGCACAAGTACTACAAAGTCAGAGCAGAGGGGGCAGTGTCTAATTAAGCGGTGGAGACTCCCCGCTTAATTGTAAAATTCTAATTTAATTTTACCCTAATTGCCCGAGACGAGCCTACGCACATTCATTCCCTCACCCTCACGGCACTTGTACCTGTGTACAAGTACGGCAGAGTCGGGACATAAGGTCAGTCCCGTACTCTGACCGCATGTCCTTTTTCCAGGAGCAGATTGTTAAGGTACTGTAGTTTTCCGGATTTGTCTGTGTAAAAAATGTCGCCCAGATACCGGCCCCATTTTTCTTTCCGGGTCTGGGTGGATTTGATCGTAATAAACTCGCAGTGGGCGAGTTCACGTTCCACAAAGCGCTTGGCGGCTTGGCCCTCGGGCGTATCCATCTCCGGGCAATCGATCCCTCTCAGGCGGATGGTTTCTTCGCGAAGCTGGCCGAATCCGAGCCTGAACTCCACATGATAGGTGTCCGCATCAATGAACCTTTGAATGAAGGCCTTGTAGGTGTACAACAACGAGTCCTGAGCCTTGAGGACTGAGGCCTGAGTTTGGATCTTCGGTCTGTCGTCCGATTCCCCCTCACCTTTATCCTCTCCCTTAGGGAGAGGGCGGGGTGAGGGAACGCTTCTGAGCGAATAGCGGCCTTTGGCGTCTTTAGTAGAAGTGACAATAGTTCCCACGGGAAATTTCGCCGGCAGGAAAATCTCCATCTCAAACCGGGCGGAAAAGCCGAGATCCAGAAGAAGTTGTCTGGATGAGGAATGGACGGTCTGGGGCGCGATCACCTGGTAGGTATAAAAAGGACCCAGCACGGGCACGGGAAGCAGTGAGAGCTTCCCTTCCGCGATCTCCGCACGTCTTTCCCAGTTCAGATTGCGGACCTCAATCTCGAGGTCGCGGGACACCCAATTTTCCTGATCCGCGCGCGCCAAAAGCTCCAGACGTTTTTTCTCATCCGGGACCGCGAGAAGCGCCCGAAAGTGCGCCCAGGTCAATTGTCTCCGCGCGGAGACAATCCTGAAATCCGGGAACATTTCGGCGAATTGAGAACACTTTTGAAGGACCGAATAATGGAGTTCGATGTCTTCGGCAAGCCGTCGAACAATTTTCTGCCCGTACTCGGCCCTGCCTCCGTTCACCTGGATGTGCTGATTGATGAAACAGCCGGTCTCCCAGTAAGCGCGGACCTTGGCTGCTTCTATTCTTTGCTGGCCGAGAAGAAGAGTCTCCTTGACCTTTTTGCGGAGTGCCGCGTAGCTTGTAAGCAGCGCCGTTTTCGTCATTTTTTCACCAGCCTTTCAATAGCGTCGAAAACTTCGTCCGGAGTGATCCTGGAAAGCCAACCTCCTTCAGGGAGGTCCTTGCCAAAAAAGGGGACTTCATAACCCGGGGGAATATATTGCAACACGATGCTCTCGCCTGTCCCTCGGGGTCCGGTGAGTTTCGGATCCGTAGGACCAAAGAGCGCGACGACCGGAGCCCCGACACCGGAAGCGATATGCATAGGCCCGGAATCTCCCGTCACGAGGCACGCCGCATGCTTGTAAATCGCGGCGGAAACTCGCAGCCCCGTTTTCCCAACCAGATCAATGATAAAGGGGTCAGTCACCATTTTAGGGAAACGGTGACTGACCCCTTTTATGAACTCCTCGAAAAGAGGCCGGTCGTTCTGAGACCCGGTCACCACGACCGGAAAATGCCATCTCGCTTCGATCTTGTCCGCAAGCGCGGCAAAATGCTCCGGGGGCCAGCGTTTGGGCTCCCAATTCGCGCCCAAATGAAAACAAATGTACTTCGCGTTCTTTTCAATACCGTTCGCCCCCAAGATCTCAAGGGCCTGCCGTTCGTCCTCTTCGTTATAAAAAAACCGGTACTCTTTTTCTGAAGAGAGTTCAAACCCCGCGCCCTTCATCATATTTAAAAAATAATCCAGTTGGTGCATGGGCTGAACAGGCTCTTCGATCGCCTGCGACAAAAATCTTTTCCTTCCTTTTCCGTAACCGATGCGCTCTCTCACGCCGGCAAGTACCAGAAACACCGCCCGCGAACGGGAACGATGAAAAAGATAACCCTGATCCCAGGGGCCGCGTTCCCTGAGCTCCAGAATGAATCGCATTCTCGAAATCCAAGAACGGTGCGTGCTTTTTTCGTCAAAGCTCAGGAAATCCGAAACTGACGGATGAGCCAGAAGAATCTCCCGGCAACGCTCAGGCGCGATGCAGGTGATCACCGCTCCGGGATATTTTTGTTTGATAAGATTAAGCGCCGGCATCTGGAAAAGCAGATCCCCAAGCCAGTTTTTCATCACGACGAGAATCCTGGGGGACAGGCATTGAGTGATTGCCTGTCCCCCAAAGACCGATTCGCCACTAACGGGATTCATGTTGCAAGCACCCTCTGGCAATGTTCGAACACTTCTTCCACGGAAATATGCGTAAGACAGGCTTTTGTCTCTTTGGCTTTGCAGACGCCATCGTAACAGGGCTGGCAAGGCAAATGATGCGAGAGCACGTCGATCTTTTTTCCGGGCGGGAGATGACGCTTGGCGTCCGTCGGACCAAACAGGGCCACGACTGGAACATTCATGGCCGCGGCCATATGAAGCGGCGCCGTATCCCCCGTCACGACCAAATGAAGCTGTTTGAAAAAAGCCGGCAATTCCTCCAACGCGGTTTTGCCAATAAGGTCGAGGACCTTGCCGGACCCGAAAGAATAGAAAGGAGTCCCGAGATCCGTTTCATCCGGAGAGCCGATCAGGACGATCCGCGTGTCATATTTCTCAAAAAGCCGTTTGGCAAGAGCGACGAAATGTTCCGCGGGCCAACGTTTGCTCGGCCAGTTGGGGCTCGATCCCATCACAAGCCCAATGATTTTGGTGGATTCTTTGGGCTCGAGAGTGCCGATCATCTGTTTTGCTTTTTCGAGACTCTCAGGTTTTGGCCAAAGCTCGAGCGTATCATCGAATTTGATCACCCCGGCTTTCGATAACACGCGGAACTGATGGCGAAGAGGCGAATCCCCAACCTCGAAGGTCCTGTCAGGCCGGTTCAAAAGCCAGCCCCATCTTCCGCGCGCAAAACCGAAGCGCTGGACCGCCCCTCCAAGATACGCCAGAAGATGCGTCCACTTGTTATTGTGGAGATCGACCGACATATCAAAACCTTCGCGACGAACGCGGCGCGCGGTCTTTAAAAGATAAAAAATGTTTGAAAGTTTTTTCCGGTCCACCAGGATCATGTCATCCAGATAAGGACATGCCGCTATGATGGGCGCAAGCTTACGATCGACCAGGAGTGTGATCGCAGCGTCCGGAAAACGTTCTTTAAGCATTCTGAGACTCGGCACAACCAGGATAAGGTCCCCCATCGCCCCAAGTTTGATTACAAGGATCCGCCGCCGCTTGCGGACTTCTTGATAGACCGCGAGCGTTTTCCGGACCATTTGTTCCAGGTTAAACTTCTCTTCTACTTTTTTCCGCAACTTCACCGCGAACGCTTTAGCCTTGTCCCGGTCCATCAAAAGCTCATACATCGCCTCGGCCATTGCGGGGATATTTTTCGGAGGAAAAAGAAGCCCGGTCTCGTGAGGATCAATAATATCCCGCACGCCGCCCAGCCAGGTCGCAGCAACCGGTGTCCCCACGGCGCCGGCCTCAATGACCACCCGGCCAAAAGGCTCCGGGATGAGCGAAGAAAGCACCAGGAGATCCGACTCGGCCAAAAGTCCCGCGACATCGCGCGTCGGCGGAAGGATCTTGACACAGGTCTCAAGCCCGAATTGATGGACCGTTTTTTTCATCAGATCCGTGTAGCGGTGTCGGCCGCGGCCTTCGGAACCGACGATCCGGACTTCGAAATGAGAAAGCCGGCTGCGCAGCAGATGAACGGCCTTAAGAAAATCCACCTGCCCTTTGGCCGCTGAAAACCGACCGATGTGAATGATCCGCAGGGGTCCTTTGTGCTTTTCAAATTTCGCAAATGAAAAAGTGAATTGCGAAAGATCGACACCGCGCGGGATCAACCGGATGCGGTCCGGCGGAACATTGAACTCATCGATCATTCTCCGGCCGATCGCATGCGACGCCACAATCACGCGCCTCCCCCACCCCATGACAAAGCTCATCGGATGAACGGCATAATATCCGTGACAGGTCGTAACAAAGGGAATGCCGGTCTTGCGCGCCGCGAGCCATCCGAGCCAGGCCGGGACGCGGCTACGGGCATGAAGGATGTCCACGCGCTCCCGTTGAATAATTTTCACAAGTTCTTCAACCAGGAAAAGCGATGCCAGGGATTTCTGATGCACAGGCAGCCCGTAATGCGGAATTCCGATCTTCTGGAGTTCGGCCACAAGCGCCCCGCCGGAGGAGACGACCACGGTTGCATGTCCTTCTTTTTTCATGGCTCGCGCCAGATCCACCACCCCGCGCTCGGTCCCGCCGAGCTCAAGCGCCGGCAAAAGCTGCATCACTTTCATATTAGAGCTCCCGCAGTTTGGTGACTGTCACCAAAAGTGACAGTCACTCTTCTGCCTCTAACGGGGTTCATATCAGAGCCCCCAACCGCTCGATCAGCGCATCTTTTTCGCGTTGAAGGACCGGTGTGGCCGGTTTCCTAAAAAGTTCGGAAATGTTTTTTTCCAGATCCGCCAATCCGCTCAAGGTTACGAGCCCGCGCTGAGAGAGGATCTGATGAAAACGGTAATGTTTTTCAGGAAGCTCGCCTTCCCCGAGGCTCAGCACGATCACACGCTTGCCCGTTCCCACGGCTTCCGAGATCATGGCAAGGCTGTCTTCGGTTACGATCAAAAGGTCCGCAAGCCCCATCATACCGCCCGCCGCGTAAGGAGGATTCTCTTCATGGGCGATCACAAGGAACCGGCAGGCCGGCTGCGCAGCGAGCGCACTCTTGAGAAAACGTTCCACAGGCGCGGAAGTTCGCCGTGACGTGGTGATCATATAATCTCCGGCGCGCGGGCTCGCACGTTTTAAAGTCGAGCAAAGTTTTTCCATGTCCGAGATTGTCAGGTCATAATCACGTGTTGCGCCGCCAAGAAATACCGCCATCTTCGGCCGGCCCCCTTCGCCCAGTTTTGCTTGCAGCTGTTTCACATCTGCCCCGCGATCCAAGGTCTTGTAACCGCTTGGCATGATCACCGAGCGGAGTGCCCGCTTGGGCACTTGGCCGCCATCATGGGCCGGTACAATCGCAAGATCATAATGGGTCAGGGAATAAGGAAAGGGCGGGTTCATGATCACAATCGACTTCGCGCCGGTCTCTTGCACCAAGAGCCTCTGAAGCGGCGCAAGCCCGGAACCGGCCGCGATAATGAAATCTGCGTTCGCTTGCTCGATTGCTTTTTGGGTTTCCGGCGTAAAAAAGGGCGTGAGCCAGTGGAGTCTTCCCTGGATCCAGGGTTTCATCAAAAACGCCATCAAGAATAACGCGGTCCGGTGGAATGCGGAGCGGTATTCCACATGGATCCTTTCCGTTTCAAACTTGAGACCGGGACGGCCGTGGAATTCCTTGAAGCCCGCGAGCATCTCCGCCACGACCTCGGACTGTTTGAAATGCCCGGCCTTGCCGTCCGAGAGGATCACGATCTTCCTGTCCCAACAATACTTCCATCGTTTGTTCTCCCAAAGCCACTGGTTTGGAAATTTCCGGATAAAACCTTCGAGCACCTCCAGGTATTGCCGGGCCTGAAACTCGACACGCGCCTGGGGCGCAAGCGACGGATCATCTTTCAGAACCTCCCCGGCATAGACTTCGTGCTCAGGGCCTCCGGTTCTCACGATAAAAAACGGCATAATGAACGCGCCCGTACGATGCGCCAACTGGAAAGCTCCGGTCGGAACCGTGGTCCTCCGGCCAAAGAAGGGTAGAATGATCCCCTCGGTTTTGCCGGCAGATTGATCTCCCAGGACTCCCACCATTTGTTTTTCGCGAAGCGCGCGGATCAGAGAACGGATCCCCACCCCACGGCTGATAGAAACCGAACCATGGCTTTCGCGAAGTTCGTTGATGAGTCCGTTAAGCTTTGGATATTTCTGCTCACGTGTCAGTACGTGAATTGGCGTACCGCGAAGCCCGGACCAAACCTGCAAAAGCTCCCAGTTCCCGAAATGCGCGGTGATCAACACCCCGCCATGCCCCGAACGAAGAAGCTCTTCATATCGGTCCGGATTGTGAACCTTGACATGAAGATCATGATGCTCGCGATTCATCCGCTTAAAAGACATCACTTCCACAGCGGACTGCCCCATCGACCCAAAATGATCGCGCACGGCTTTCCATCTCGCCTGGGGAGTCAACTGGTTCCCGAGCGCCGCTTTCAGATTGATGTAGGCCACGCGCTGTTTTTTTGAAACGTAAAACACCCCACGCCCCACAAGATCGCCGATCCCGAGGCCCATGGCGGAAGGGAGACGCTCAAAAAGAAAAATAAGCGCGCGAACTACCAGACAAGCGAGTCGGTCAAGCAGATCTTCCATCAAATTAATTCCTCACTCCCAACAGACGGAAAAGCCGGTCAGTGAGGATCTCCTCTCCTGACACGACCCGAAGCCGCGCGGCAAGAACCAGCGGGTTCAGCGTCTCCGTGATCAACTCGCGGGAACGGTAAAAATCCTTTTCCGTCGTGATGATCTCCTCGGCGCCGGCTGATCGCGCAACTTCCTTGATCTTCAAAAGTTCTTCTTTTGCGTATTCATGATGGTCCAGGAATTCAAAGTTCCGAACGGTCTTGAGTTGAAAACGCTGCAGCACGAGCTGGAAGGATCTTGGCGTCCCCACCGCCGCGAAGGTTGCGACGCGCCGGCCGGCCATCTTCTCGACCGCCGTCCGGACTTTGGTCTTGGCACGGTAAAGAAACAGCACTTCCATGAGGGTCTCGATCATTTTCGCTTGCGGCGCCAGGGTCGTGATCTTTTCCTTGAGTTTCGTGAGCTCCTCGGAGCTCACAAGATTCACGTGGGTGAGCACAATGATGGCCGCACGCTTCAGAACGGTGAGCGGTTCACGCAAAACACCGCGAGGGATAAGCTTTCCGTTCCCGAAAGGGTTCAGAGAATTGACAACCACGATATCGATATCCCGTTGAAGAACCTGATGCTGAAGCCCGTCGTCGAGGATGGCAATATCCACATGTTTTTTTTCTTCTTGGACACGTTTAGCGACCTTCGCACGATCCTTACCGACGCCGATCACCGCGGTCGGAAGATGATTCTGAAGTTCCAAGGCCTCATCATGGCTGTAGCCTCGCGTAAGGACCAAGGGCACGCGCCGGTGCATCCCGATCTTGCGTGCGAGATATTCGACGAAAGGCGTTTTCCCCGTGCCTCCCCAGGTCAGATTGCCGACACTAATGACCGGATACGAGAGCCGCTTGCGCGGCAGAACTTTTTTCTCATAAAGCCAGCGGAACGTCCGGACCCCGAGGCCGTACCCCCATGCCGCGAGGGAAAGAAACGCCAAGAGGACTCCGCTCGTCGGATCGTTTTGCTTGTCCTCCGCCAAGAGTCGAAAATAATTCTTCATGCTGTCCATTTCTATCAATCCTTTCTTGGGGATGCCTGCCTCTGAGAGCCTCTAACATATGCCCGTCATCCTAAACTTGCCCCGTTTTACACGGCGAGCGAAGCCTGCCTTCCGGCAGGCAGGGATCTCGCTTCGGGATTTTTCGCCCTGATGCTTTCTTGCGAAAGCAAGAATCAGGCTCAGAATGACGCGTTTTGTTAGAGGTCCTAAGAAACGTCAGGATCCACCCGGCCTGGCGTTTGCTGGCACCCCGTAAACGGTTAACGATCTGAAAAGCCTTTTGCCCCACTTCATGACGCCGGCTCTCACTTGCGAGGAACTCCGCCGCCGCAGACGACAGTTCGTCCGGAGCCGAGATCCCGAGAGCCCCACCGTCACGATCGAGCTGGTGGTAGATCTTGTGAAAGTTAAAAACATGCGGTCCATGGAGTATTGCTTTGCTAAAACGCGCGGGCTCGATCGGGTTCTGCCCTCCGTGAGGGACAAGACTCCCGCCCATGAACACGAGATCCGCGATTCCGTACAGATTCTTTAAAACGCCCAGTTGATCCAACACCAGCACCGCCGGCGCCGGGCCTTTCTTCTCTAACGATGAAACCATGTCGAAACCATATTTTTCCAATTGCTTTAAAAGCCCTCGCGAACGCTCGATGTGACGCGGCGCAAGGATCAATTTGAGCGTCGGGAACCGCTCGCGCAACGTTTTAAAAGCCACCATGAGCATTTCTTCTTCCCCCGGGTGCGTACTGCCTGCGATCCACACCAGGTCTCCGGAGGTATAACCCCAGGCCTGCCGAAGTCCTTGCGCATCCACTCCGCTCTCCGCGGACCCTGCCTCTTGGTCGAACTTCATATTCCCCATATCCCGCACGGATTCTTCCGCGACGCCCAGTTTCCGGAAACGGACGGCATCTTCTTCAGACTGCGCGAGCACAAAATCGAGCTTTCCCCACAGAGGTTTTAAAAGCCAGGGAACGATTTTATATCTCTTGAATGAGCGCTCCGAAAGACGGGCATTAATTACGCCCACTGGAATATTCCGCCCTTTGGCTTCGGTCAAGAGGTTCGGCCAGATCTCGGTTTCTACGAGTAACAAGCAAACCGGCTTGAAAAGATCCAGGAAACGCTTCACGACCGGGGTCAAGTCGAATGGAAAATAACAGACGTGGACCCGCTCACCCGCGAATTTTTTTGCAATCCTCTGCCCGGTCGGAGTCACAGTCGTCAGCAACAATTCATATTCCGGTGCCGAGGCAAGCCACTCGTGGATGAACTTTTCAACAGCCATCACCTCCCCCACGCTCACCGCGTGGAGCCAGACTATTTTCTTTCCAACAAATTTTTCGGCCCAATCTTTTGGGAAGATTCCCCGACGTTCCCGCCAAAGCGCGGCCGGCTCTTCGGCCTGGCGAAGCTTGATCAGAAAGATCGGAAGATAAAAGATCCCGAACGCCGCGAAGGCTAGATTGTATAAAAAAGTTCTCAACATGACAGTCCCTTCTCCCATCACCACGTTACAGGTCACCAGATCACAATGTCACAAGGCCGGTCAACGGACAACGGTCAACGTGATTTTCCCCATAATTCCTTTTTTTACTATATTTATCATTGTCCGTTGCCCTTTGTCCGTTGACCGCTTCCTATCACGCCCTCGGATGCGCCAACGCGTAGGCGTCTTTAAGACGCTGGGTCGTCACATGCGTGTAGATCTGCGTAGTCGAAAGGTTCGCATGCCCCAAAAGCTCCTGAACGCTCCTGAGATCCGCTCCCCGATCGAGCATGTGCGTCGCAAAAGAATGACGGAACGTGTGGGGTGATATCTCTTTCCCAAGCCCGGTCCTTTTCACATATTTCAGGATCATGCGCCGGACACTCCGGTCCGTCAAACGACCCCCGAGCCGGCTGATGAAAAGAGGCTTTTTGATCGCGTTCGTATTTTCCCGTGGCGCTTTCATATCCCAATAAGCGCGGAGGCTCGTGAGTGCCGTCTGCCCCACAGGCACAATGCGTTCTTTTTTCCCTTTGCCACGCACCCGGACCAGGCCTCCGAAAAAATCCAGATCGTCATGGTTGAGCCCCGCAAGTTCGCTCACCCGGAGCCCGGAGCTATAGAGCATCTCCAGGATCGCCTTATCGCGTTTTTCCTCCCAGGAGTTTTTGGCCGGAGCATCGAGAAGCTTGGTGATCTCATCAGGATTCATAAAAGAAGGAAGCCGTTTTTCTTTTTTGGGGGTCGCGATCCCCGCTGCGGGATTTTGCGTCAGGATATTCTCACGCACCAGATATTTGAAAAACGAACGAAGGCAGGCGAGCTTGCGGGAAATAGAGCTTTTACTGTATTCACCGGTCTTCAGGAACGCCAGAAAGGAACGGATGTCTAGATAGGTCAGATCCTTCAACTCTTTTTCCGCGATGAATTTCGTGAATTCCCGGAGATCGATCCCGTAATTTTTGGTCGTATGCCCGGAGGCACCCTTTTCGGTCGCAAGAAAATTCAGAAAATCTTCAACCCGCTTATTCATGTTCTGGGGCTCATGGAGCTTCGGACGAAGTTTCGACGGCGTCTTCTTTCTTCGGTAGCTCATTGACCACGTGCGTACACTTCGGATAATTTGAGCAGCCGTAGAACGCCCGCCGGCCCTTGGC
>Ga0156526_1163_pt4 | contig 13802 bp, 8 predicted proteins | sample RifOxyB3_FD_111921 | JGI IMG/M metagenome (GOLD analysis project Ga0156526, IMG submission 111921) | Omnitrophica bacterium RIFOXYB12_FULL_50_7
GAAAAACAGGTGCTTCAGGACGTCAAACAGGCCTATTATGATTATCAAAAGGCCCTGATCCAGGTGAATTCCACGGTCAAACGCCTGGAATATCGCAAACGTCTACGTGATTTTGCAGAACATCGGTTGAGCAAAAAAGAAGTCGAGCTTTCCGAATATTTTCAGGCTGAATCCGATCTGGTACGCGAAAAGGCGGAACTCCACAAGGCGCTCAAAGAATATTTTTCGGCCAAAGCAGCGCTCAATCACGCCGTGGGCATTCAGAATTTTTTTAGCATGGACAACCCTCAGAAGAAGTAAGATCCGGTCATGGTATCGAAAAAAATGAAAATCAGGATCTCAAGCGGAGCTGAAAAATGGACATGAAAGACGAAGAAAAATCCGGGAACGAGAAGTCTCCATTCAAGATCAAACCCTCGTCGTCGGGAGGGCCGATTAAAATGCCGATTCCGATCCCGGAGGCGATGCGAAGCTCCTGGCTTTTTCAGAATAAAGTCCGTTTGATCATTATCGCGGTCGTCGTATTAGGACTGTTCTTTGCGGGCAAAATGGTGATGGGGCTTTTCAAGGGCAAACAGCTTTCCTTGAGCGAAACGATGAAATTGCAGCAGGATGAGGCCAAGAACGCGCCGGTGGCGGTCAAGGGATTCAAGATCGGACGCTTCAATTATGAGGATTCCATGAACGTGTTGGGGACCATCAAAGGGGCGATGGAGCTGAAACTCAGTTTCGAGATCCCGGGTGTGATCAGTTCGATCAACTACAAAGAGGGAGAGCGTTACGAAGAAGGGGCTCTTCTTGTGTCCATGAAACAGGATGATATTCTCTTGCGGTTGAAACGGGCTCAGGCGGCTTTCAATAAAGCGGAGTCTCAGGCCAAAGTGGTGGAGAACGAGGTTGCGGAGAATGAGAAGCTTCTGAAAATGGGGGCGATCCCGCCATCGACGGTGGAAAAAAAGAAATTGGAAATGGATGCCGCGAAATATGAGGCCGAGGCTCAACGTCTTGAAATGAAGGCCAACGAGTCCATGCTCGAGAAGTCTAACCTCTATGCTCCCTCCTCGGGGATGCTGGGAGATCTAAACGTTGAGGAAGGGGAAAATATCAGCCAGAGTACATTGATCGGGACTCACATCAATATCGAATATGTTTATGCTGAATTTGGGATCGTCGAGCGCGATGTTCAGAAGATCACGCTGGGGCAGAAGGCCAAGGTCTTCGTGGATGCTTATCCGGATAAGACCTTTGAAGGCGTGATTGAAAATATTGCGCCGCAGATTTCGGGGACCAGCCGTACTTCGACGGCCAAGGTGCGTATTGAAAATCCCGAAAGGTTTCTGATGCCGGGTATGTTTGCCCGCGTTCGCATTATGCTTTATAGCAAGAAGGACGCTTTGGTGGTGCCGACAGATGCCATCCAGGGCGGTGAGGGCGAGAAGTTCGTTTATGTGATCAAAATGCCCGGAGGTTCATCTACCGTAGAACCCAAAGTCGCGGGAGCGATGGGGGGAGGGCTGGGGGCCATTGCTGCGTTGAGCGCCGGGGCTAAGGGCCTTGAAAAGGTCGAGAAGAAAAGTGGCAAAGGATCCGGCAAGGCAACTGGCGAAAAAGATTCGCAAAAGATCGAGGAGGGTACCGTTGAGAAACGTCCCGTGACCGTGGGTTACACCCGTACCGACTATTCTCAGATCGACGCGGGACTTACGGAAGGGGAGCTCGTCGTTATGACCGGGTTCGAGAGACTGGAGGATGGAAAGAAGATCCGTTTGATCGAAACCCAAGAAGCTGAGCTTTAGTCCCATGCGGACGAGAAATGATCTCCGCAGAATGATCTCCATCCTATGAGTCTTCCCGAATTCGCGATCAAAAAAAGAGTTACGATTTACATGTTCACGTTCGGGCTCATCCTCCTGGGCTTTCTTTCTTTTAAACGTCTCCCGCAAGACCTTTTTCCGCCGATTACATTCCCTCAGGTCACCGTTGTTTCCGATTATTCAAACGCTGCGCCCGAAGAGATCGAGACACTCATCACGCGTGTGGTGGAGGAAGCGATCGGGTCTGTGGCGGGCCTCAAGCGCATTGAATCTGTTTCACGTGAAGGACGCAGCACCATCATGGCCTCCTTCAATTGGGGCCAAGATATCGATTTCGCGGCTCTGGCCATTCGCGAAAAGGTCGATCTTATCAAGGAAAGGCTTCCCAAAGAGGCCGAAGATCCTGTGGTCCTGAAATTCGATCCTTTGTCCCGTCCGATCCTCTTGCTTTCCGTCACGGCTCCGGATCTTCCTCCGGTGCGTATGAAACTTCTGACCGAGAAAATGATCAAAGATCGCCTTGAAAAAGTGGAAGGGGTCGCGTCAGTTAGCCTGTCGGGCGGTGTGAATCGCGAGATTCTGGTGGAGATCGATCAGCCGCGTCTCCAGGCCAACCATCTTTCACTCCTTGAGGTTGTCAATTCTCTTGATGAAGCCAATGTGTCCTACCCGGCCGGGAGCATCAAAAAAGGTCTTTATGAATATCTGATCCGGACGGTCGGAGATTTCCGTTCTCCTGCCGAGATCGGATTTGCGGTGGTGGGGGTTGATAACGTGGAAAAACTCCGCCGGGAGGATATCAGTTTTGTCGAACGCGACACGAGCGAGGGGCCCCGCCAGACGATCGAAAAATTACGGGGAGAAGTTGAAAAGCAGATGCTTGAGAAGCGACTCGTGACCGTCAAGGATATCGGGAAAGTTGTTGACGGGCTGGCGGACAAGACCAGTATTTCCCGTTATAACGGAGCCGAGAATATTTCCGTGGCCATCCAGAAACAGTCGAACGCGAACACCATTCAGGTCGTGGACCAGCTTCGCAAAGAACTGAAATTCCTGGAAGAGGATTTGAAGTCTCGCGGGCTTCAGGTCAAGATCATTTACGACCATTCCGTTTTTATCCGCGGGACGATCGAAAACCTGGCTCATGAGGCTATGCAGGGTGGTATTCTGGCCCTGATCACGCTCTACATCTACCTTCGCGCCGTCGCGATGTCGGTTCTGGTGGTGGTGTCGCTCCCGCTGACCATTTTAGGCGTGTTTTTTTTGATGGCCATGGCGGGTGTTACGGTGAACATCATGTCCCTTGGGGGACTTGCGATCGCCATCGGGATGATCCTAGACACCAGCATCGTAGTGCTTGAAAATATTTTCAGAAAGCGCCAGGAGGGTGCGGGCACCGAACAGGGGGCTATTGACGGGGCCACGGAATTAGTATGGCCTGTGGTGTCCTCCAACCTGACCACGATCGCCGTATTTTTTCCGCTGATCGTCTTTGTCCCGGGTGTCGCGGGCCAAATCTTCAAGGATCTCGCCTGGGCGATCATTTTTTCGCAGATCATCTCGACCTTCATTCCGCTTACTTTAATCGCGCTGCTTTCCACTTATGTCACAGTGAAACAGCAGGAGTACAAACCGCTCAGCCTCACGGGGGACCTGGATCAAAGGATCATGGCGATGCCCACGAAAAACGAACAGAACAGATTTATGGGCAAGATTCTGCTTACGGTGGTTTTGGTGCTTTTCTCGACCTTTTTGATCATTCCGACCATTGACCGCGAGGTTTTGCCCAAGGTGGATCAGGGGCAGTTCTACGTGAAGGTCGATATGCCGCTCGGGACGCGACTGGGTGTCACCGACACGGTTTGCAGACGACTGGAAGAAGTGTTTCAGTCGGAAACGGATGTTCAGGATATTTCCGTCGCGATCGGTAGTGAAAAAACGAATCGCGGTGAGATCAAAATCGAAACCCTTCGGCCTTCTCAATCGCTTATTCTTGTGACGCTCGATAAGAAAAGAAAACGGTCTTCCTCCAGGATCGTGGCTTCACTCAAGAAAAAAGTTGAAGCGATGGACCTTGAGAAAGATGATGCGAAGGTCGAATTTGTGCTTCAGGAAAGTGAATTCTCGGTCGGGGGCGGCAGTTTTAAGCCGATATTGATCGAGGCCAAAGGATACGATTTTACTGCCATGGAAGGTCTTGTGACGCGGCTCAAGGATCGTCTAGGCGCGATCCCGGGCATTATCAACATTCAGGATGACACGGGCGAGAAAACACCTGAAACGAAACTCCAGATCAACAAGAAGCGCGCGGCTCTTTATGGGGTTTCCGCGATGGATGTCTCGCTCACGGCGAAAGCTGCCATTGAAGGTGTCGTCGCGACGCAGTACCGCGAGGCCGGTCGTGAGATCGACGTGCGGGTAAGGCTCAGAGAAAAAGACAAGGAGAACATTTCGAATCTCGGGACTTTGCTGCTTTATTCGAAGGTCCTGGATATTCACGTTCCGTTAAAAGAGATCGCCCAGATCGAGCGTGGGCAAGGCCCAAGCGAGATCCGGCGCATGGACCAGGAGCGGACGGTGACCATTTCGGCAGAGATTGATAAGACCCGCCAGGACAAGGATGTACTTGCCGATGTTCAAAAGTTCCTTGCGGGGTTGAAGGTTCCAAGCGACATCCCGCAGGATTTCCAGGTTAAGCTTTCCGGTAAGGCCAAGGAGATCAAGGAGAATTTCGGAGGAGTCATTTTTGCGTTCTTGCTTGCCATTATGCTTGTTTATATGATCATGGCGGCTCAGTTCGAGTCTTTTCTGCAGCCTTTGATCATTATGGTCACCGTACCGCTTTCTTTCGGTGGCGCGCTTGTTGCTTTAAAAGTAACCGGGAGCTCGTTTAACGTGATCTCCCTTTTGGGACTTGTGCTTCTGGGCGGTGTGGTGGTGGGCAACGGGATCGTGTTGATGGAGTATATCAACCAACTCCGTTCTGAAGGTAAAGAGATGGTCCAGGCAGTTTGGGAGGCGGTACGTACACGAACGCGTCCCGTGTTGATGTCCTCCACCACGACCATCATGGGGATGTTTCCAATCGCTCTCGGGCTTGGGGAAGGCGGGGGACTTCTGTCGCCTCTCGCCATTACGGCCATGGGCGGTCTTTTCTCTTCCACGGTACTGACCCTGATCGTGCTTCCATGCTTTTACATCATCGTGAACCGGTTCATGGAAAAGTATCTCGGCTACGAGGAAGAGACCCTTGAAGAAAGCTCACTAACGCCTCCTCCTTCGGTCTGATCATGGGAATCCCCAGTTTCGCGCTTAAGCGCCCGGTTTTTACAGCCATCCTTTTCGCCGCGGTGATCGTGATCGGCATCATCTCCCTCATGCGTTTGAAGGTAGAACTCTATCAAGGCCAAAGCCAGGGGATCATATCGATCGTGGTACGCGCCCGCGGCGGACTTCCCTCCCAAGACGTTGAAAAGATGATCACCAAACCCATCGAAGAAGCCATCGGGACCGTGAGTCATATGAAAAATCTTTACTCCAGTTCCCGCGAGGCGGAGTCTCGCGTGACCATGGAGTTTGAGGCCGGAACAGATATGAAATTTGCCGCGCTCGAGGTCCGGGAAAAATTTGCGCGCGTCAGGCCCCTTCTTCCCAAGGAAATTGAAAAGCCCGTGATCGCCAATTACGATGACGCGCAGGCTGCCATTATGGTGTTTGCGGTGACTTCGGAGAACATGTCCCCCGAAGAGATCCGCGAGACCGTGGACATCAAACTCAAACCGGTCATCAGTCGCGTGGACGGGGTCGCGAGTGTGGAGGTTTATGGAGGGAGGGAGCGCAAGATTCTGGTAGAGCTCGATCGCGACAAGATGGTGGCCTATAACATTTCGATCGAACGCGTGATGGACGTACTGGGCCAGAGCAACATCAATCTTTTGGCCGGGAACGTTGAGACCGGAAAATTCGAGTATGCGGTCCGGAGCATGGGATCTTTTCTCTCAGTGGCGGAAGTCGGGGACATTGGTGTGAAGGCCACGCGGCAAGGATCCATCATCCCCTTGAAGGAGATCGGGACCATTAAGGACTCTTACCTCGAGGCTACGGACCAAGCGCGCCTGAACCTGGAGCAGAACGTCACGGTCTATGTTAAAAAATCGAGTATGGCCAATACCCTGGATGTCGCGAACGCTCTCAATAAAGTTCTGGATGCGTTTGAGCTGGAGAATAAGGAGCATATCAAGATCGTGATCGTGAATGACCGGGCGGAAACGATCGCACGGGCCATTAGCGACGTGAAAGGAGCGCTCTATTTGGGACTCGTCCTGACCATGGGCGTCATTTATGTTTTTATCCGCAATTGGGTGCTGGCGGCCATCATCCTGGTCGTGATCCCGTGTTCTTTGATCGCGACGTTCATTTTTATGGCGGCCTTTGGTATCAGCATCAATGTTATGACTTTAAGCGGGCTGTCGCTCGCGATCGGGATTTTGATCGACACCGCGGTCGTGATCATGGAAAACATCTTCTCCAAAAAAGAGCAAGGTTTCGGGGACATACGGGCTATCCGGGACGGGAGCGAAGAAGTATGGCTTCCGCTTCTGACGTCGCTTCTCACGATGCTCGTGGTGTTCATGCCGATTGTTTTTATCGATAAGACTGTCCAGCTGACGTATGGGGGATTCGCCTTCACCATCAGCATTTCCCTTATCGCGTCCTTTTTTTCAGCGCTTATGCTTATCCCGATGCTTATTCGTCAGTTCGGGATCGCGGCCTTAAATGCCCACCGCAAAGACACTTCGAATACCTTCATCGACAGGGCGCGGGAAAAATATGTGAATGCCATTCGTTGGTGTATTACAAAACGTTGGAAGGTTGTGTCCGTGGTTTTTGGTCTCTGTTTTTTGGCTATTTACATGTTGGCCCGTACGCCGATCGACTGGCCGTCGTCTTTTGAAGAGAATGAATTTGCAGTTATCACGTTCCCTCTGGCCGGTGCGCGTCTGGAGTCCAACGATCTGGCCATGAAAAAGCTTGAGGGGATCCTCTCGAAGATACCGGATATCACGCTTTTTTCAACGACTGTTTCGAAAGACGATCTTCGACTTTTTGTTCGCCTAAAGCCCGCTCGTAAACGCCAGTTTTCCAAGGACGAGATCATGAAGATTATCGATGAGCAGGGGAACGCGGCAGTCAAGGAGATTCACAGTGATTACAGCCTGATCGTGGATGAAGGCGCCGGATCCTCGGAGTCGAAGAAACTCGTCGTGAATATTTTTGGCCAGGAGGGGGATGAGCTTGAAAAGCTCGCCAAGGAGTTTGCCAACAAAATGTCCAAGATAGAAGGTTTGACGAATCTCGTTATGACGGACCTCCGTAAACGGCCGGAGTATTCGCTTGTGGTGGATAAGGGGAAAGCCTCGATGTATGGGTTGAGCGTCAAGACGGTTGCGGATAGCATGCATGCCCAGGTTCGAGGCATGCGGCCCACGAAATTTCATGAGCTTTCCAAAGGCGAAGAGATCGAAACCATCACGCGTCTCCAGGCCATTTACCGGCAGAAGCTCGATGACTTGGGGCAAATCTATGTCCAGACTCAGGAATCGAAACAAGTCCCTTTAAGTGAGATCGCGAATTTCTATCCGTCGACAGGCCCGCAGACTATAGATCGTAAAGACAAGCACCGTTATGTGTTCGTAAAAGGGGATGTGAAGCGGCCGATCGAAAAGATTGCGATTGACGTCAAAAAAGCCTTGAAAGATGTAAAGCTTCCGGATGACTATTACTGGCGTTTCGGCGGCGGGTACGAGGAGCTGATGGAGAGCAAAGGGCAGCTCGCGGTCGCTCTCTTCATCACGATTTTTCTTGTTTATATGGTCATGGCCTGTCTTTTTGAGAATTATCTCTATCCAGTGCTGATCATGAGCAAGATCCTGCTTAATTTTATCGGAGTCTGGGTTGCTCTTGCAGGAGGTCCCATCGGAGTCTTGCAACAGATCATGGCTTGGTGCGCAAAACTTCCCCTAGTAGGAGGGGCTTTTACGCCGATTGCGTTTCTCTTTCAAAAAATCCTGGAATTGTGCCAGCAGATACCCCTTTTTGGGACCCTGTTTACGCAGAGGCCCCTCAGCACCCAGGTTTTTATCGGGATGATCATGCTTGCGGGATACTCCGTGAATGCGGCGATCCTTCTGGTGGATCACGCTCTCCATCTACCCGCTGAACAAAGCAAAAAAGAGCGTTTTATCCAGGCCGGCGTAGACCGGTTGAGGCCCATTCTCATGACCGCCATTGCGGCTATTCTGGGATTCTTGCCCATGGCGATGAGTTTTGGGCAGGCGAGCGATCTCTGGTCGCCTCTGGCGGTGACCATTATTGGGGGACTCGTCAGTTCGACCATCCTGATCCTTTTTGTCCTGCCGGCGCTTGTTATGATCACGGACGATATTCTAGAAATTCGGAGGGTCTTTTTTTCGGCGGTATCTGTGAGGATACACGCCTTCTCAGCGAATAAATCAATCCAGAACCAGTAAATTTAACAATGAACATTACTTCCGTTCTTTAGGACGGACAAAGGAGAAAATCATGGAAACGAACGTGAACGTGCAAGCCAAGGTGACAACACCCCCGCGTCCTTATAAGCGTCAGGTGAAGAACATTATCATTCATCGCCCGATGCAGCGGGAATTCTCTTTTATGCTGATCGCCCTTTTCATGGTGGCGTCGGCGGCGGTCGCTTGGGTCATTCATCAGACCATTCGTGACGCGGCCACCGTGGGCGCGTTTTCTTTTGGACAGGTGAGTCCCATGGAGGTTCTTTCCGAAGTGAGTTACACGATCATTATCCGTGTGACGTTGGTCTTGATCCTCACGTTGATCATTATTGGCGCCTATGGCGTGGTTTTTCTTCATCGAGTGGCCGGCCCGGTTTTTCGTTTCCGCCAAACCCTGCTTAAAGTTAATCGTGGGGAATTGCCCCAGGACATCAAGATTCGCGAAGGAGATTTTTTCCACGAGATGGCCCATGATATTAATGTCATCCTTCAACGCCTGCGCACGGAACAGGAAAAAATTTCCGAGCTTAAGATAAAAGTCAGCGATTTTCAGAAAAACGTTCTCTCAGAGGACGTTCGCCGGAAGACCGAGGAAATGAAAGCGGTCCTTGATTCCTTCTCACAGATCTAAAAGTGAAATTTCCAACTCTTTTCAGGATAAAGGGTTGTGGCGAAATGAAGGATGAAAGGGGGCAGGCATTAATTGATTGCCCGCCCCTTTTTTCTGAGGATCCATGGGATTGAAATCCTGACGAGAATAGTCAAAGAGGTCTAACTTTATTTGCTGCACCCCTTGTCTTTATCTTTTTAAAAGGGTATACTTCTTTTCGACCCTCGCCAATCAGTATCATTTCACGAAAGGAGTAACACGAAAATGAAGAAGTTCAACATCAGTTTGACGTTAGCGCTCGCTCTGTTGATGGTTGTTGGTTTTGGAGTTGCGACTTATGCGGCTCCCGCCTCGAACGAGCTTGTGATTGCGGATTTTGACACCGGGGACAAACCGAATAACATTGGCGGTGATTTCGGTGGATGGGACAAAGACCCAAACGATGAGTCCCAGGGGACGCAGATGTCTTTCGATACGGACGATAGTCAGGGGGAGGCTTCAGGTTATGCGATCCGTCTCGATTACGATGTGGATTCTCCGAATCCGGCTTACAATGGTTTCTGGATGAAGCTGAATGGCGAGGACGCAACGGCTTACAACACCCTGAATTTTTATGTCAAGGGTGATGCAAAGGCCGGTTACACCAAGCGTTTCAAGATTGAGCTCAAGGACATGACGAACAAGCCTTCTGCTTATATCGTGAGCGGCGTCACGGATCAGTGGCAGAAGGTTTCGATCCCGTTCGAGAAGTTTCGCCGTATCGAGAATTGGAACTCCTTGAACGAGCTTGTCTTTGTCTTCGACGATATCAACTCCAGTCCGAAGACCGGAAGTATCTTGATCGACCAGATCACGTTCTCGAAGCAATAATCGAGGCGTTTTTTGGAGAAGTTGTTTCCAAACAGCCCCCGCGCTTCCTTGCGAAAGCAAGAGCGGGGGCTGTTTTTTTTGTAGTCCAGCCTCTTCGGCGAAACGTGGGAATTGCTGGCCGTATCTTCCTCTTGATGGTTGTGATCTCGGGGGTTAAAAGACCCTGGCTCCGGCCGATAATGTAAGGTAATCGTTCAGATCGCCCGGGTTTGACACCCGGCCTCGACTCTCGGTCTCAAACCGAGTCTCATCGGAGACTTCACGAAGCATCTGAACAGCTACAATGTAAGAGAGTCCTATTCGGGACGGCTCTAAGACAGCATGGAGGGGGTACCCCCAATGGAAAAAAGTGACGGCCTCTACTCCGTAAGCGCGAGCCGTGTATTGCCTGCCAATCGTTGGCAAGTTCTGCGCCTGCTTACGCGTGTTCAGGATTTTCCCCGTTATTTTCCATCGATCCTGGAATGCAAGGTTCTTTCCAGGGAGCGAAACCGTGTGGTAAGTTCCTGGCTTGTGGAAATGGAAAAAATTCCGATCTCCTGGAAGGAAGAAGGGATCCTGGATCGGCGCCAGTTCATCATCCGCTTTCGTGCCTTGGAGGGCGATTTAGAAAAGTTTGAAGGCTGTTGGAAACTTGTGGAGCATCCCTCCGGAGGCACGGAGCTTTTTCTCGAAGTAACACTCAAGGTTGGAATTCCGGTGTTCGAGGTTGTGGCCGGTGGGATCATTGCCAATAAGGTCCAGAGCTACTTCGAATCGCTCTTAAAGGCTTTTGAGGATGAATTGGTCCGGCGTCGCTACCATGGTCTGGAGGATCGTACTCCGAAGAATGTCTCAGGTTTTGCCGTGATCGGTCATCCCTATAATCTAGGGCATCTTATTAATTTTTTTGAGGCTCATCAGCAGGGTCGGGCGATCCAGTCGCCGGAATTTCTTGCCGAGATTTTCGAACAAACGCCCCCGTTTGAGGCTGACGCGATTACGGAGTTCCGCTCCTTAAACGGTAAAACCGTGAACGGATCCTTTATTGTTTGTAATATCATTCCTGACATGCTGGATATGGATATTGGGAAAGCGGTTCGCAAAGTGGTGGATGCCTGCAAGCTTGCCGAGCGGCGCGGATTCGGCATTGTGGCGCTCGGCGGTTTTACGTCGATCGCCGGCGAACGCTATGGGGATGATTTCCTAAAAATGGTCCGTATTCCCGTGACGACCGGTAATACGCTGACGGCTGCACTCGCCGTCGAGCAAGTGAAGAAAGCGGCGCAACTCATGGGGCTGGATCTCTCAAAGGCGAGAGTGACCATTTTGGGCGGGGCGGGTGATATCGGAAGTGCTTGTGCGCGTGGCCTGGCCGATAAGGTTCGTGAGATCACGGTCACGAGCCGGACTGGAAAAAGTTTCGGATGGATTAAGCGTGAGATTGCGAAGGTGGGAAAGGCCAAGGTACGTACGAGTCTCAACAACCGGGATGCCATCAAGAACGCCGATATTGTGATCGCGGCCGCGAGCGCGCATAAGCCGATCGTCGACGTCGCGAGCCTCAAGCCCGGTGCGATTGTCTGCGACATTGGTTACCCGAAAAATATTTCTTATTCTCCTATGGACCGTCAAGACATCCTTGTTTTTTCGGGAGGCATTTGTGAGATTCCGTGTGAATTCAAGAATTCGTTCGACCATGGGCTCCCGACGGAAAAAATCCTCTATGGGTGCTTTTCCGAGGCTATTGTCCTTGCGCTCGAAGAACGGTTTGAGCGTTACTCCTGGGGAAAGGGGAATATCACAAAAGAAAAAATGGCGGAAATTCTTGGGATGGCGGCCAAACATGGGTTTTATCCCGCGCCTTTTTTCTGGGGAGAAAAGCTTTTGTCGGATGACGAGATTCGTTCGATACGCGCCGCGTCTTTGTAGAATGTAATGCCTGGGACGGGTAGCGTCTCGCAGGCCGATTTTTGGTACGTGTCCGGAGGAGAGGGATCCATGTTCGAAGCTTTCTGGCTCAATTGGTATGCGCTTCCGGTCGGCGGGATCGGCATCTTGATGTTCCTTACGGGACTTTTCATCTATCTTCAGAATCGCCGCTCTTCCGTTAATTTCTCTTTTTTTCTTATCTGCCTTTGCGGGATCCTTTGGCTTTTTGGAATGGCGATGGTCTATGCGGCATCTAATCCTAACCTTGCGCTTTTACTCTACCGGCGCGTGAGTTTTCTCGGTGTGGCCTTCATCGCTCCATGCATTTATTTCTTTTCGGTCCTCTGGCTCGGCCGCTACAAAGAACAGCGGCGGTTCGTCTGGACTTTTTTTGCGACCGGTGGCGCCTTCTATCTCGTGGGGCTTTTTTCCGCGGCGAGTTTTCCAGGTGTTTATCGATATTTTTGGGGTTATTACCCGCAGTACGGTCCCGTGAACTGCTGGTTTCTCGTTTTTTTTCTTATCGCCATTTTGACGGCGTTTTATAACTTCATTACCGCCTACCGGCGCGAATCCCCGGGGCTTCGCAAGACACAGATCTCGTTCATTACGATGGCTTTTGTGGTCTCGTTCATCGGTATCTCGGATTTTTTTCCGAAACTGATCTACAATCCCGTCTATCCGCTCGGATTCCTGTGCGTGTTTTTCTGGATGCTGGTCGTGGCGTATGCGATCATCCGCTACAAGGCCATGGATATCGAGACGGTGATCCACAAGACTCTCATGTGGCTCGTCTCGACGATCGCGGCCATGATACCGTTTGCCGCCGTTATCTACTGGACCCAGAGCCTTTGGAATCCATCGTCCGCCTGGGGCTCGATGTTCTATTGCCTCGCCGTGGCCCTGGCCTTTTATTTCTATTTTCGGTCCATTCAGCCGCGGCTGGATTACCTGTTCCAGCGCCAGAGGAAGAGCCTGCTTGCGGTTATGACAAGATTTTCCCAAGAGCTCGTGCATTTGAAGAATCTCCGGGATCTTCTGCAGAGTTTTGCGCGTATGCTCCGCCGTCAGCTTTATGTGCGCCGTCTTTCGGTTTTTTTGCTCGACGAGAAAAATGGGGAATATCTTCCGGTTATCGCGAAGGGGCTGCGTCATCTGAAACCGTTTCCCAGGGTCCATCCGTTTCTGGCCTGGCTTGAAGCAAAGGACGTGGTCGTGATGGGAGATCTTGTTGGCGCGGATCCTGAAGTAGAGATTTTTAAGTCCGAAATCGAACAATTCTTTCACGCGACACAGGGGATGGTCGCAGTGCCGCTCGTGCTGGGAGGGAGACTCATCGGGGTAGTGAGTCTCGGCCGCAAAGCCAATTTGAAGCCCTATCGGCCCAACGAAGTCCAATTCCTCACTGAGCTCAAGATCCCGGTGACGATAGCGTTCTCGAACTCCATGCGATACGAAAATATCAGCGAACTTTATACCCAGGTACGGAAGATGAGCGAGGAGCTCAAGCGGTGGAATGTCGAGTTGGAAAAACGTGTGGAGGACCGGACGCGGGAGCTTGTTAAAACGCAGGACCAGCTGGTTCAGGCGGAGAAGCTTGCGACGCTCGGGACGCTCGCTGGAGGGGTGGCGCATGAGATCAACAACCCGCTCACCGCAGTGCTGACGAACGCGCAAATCCTCAAGATGACTGCTACTGAGGATGTGAAGGAGTCTCTCGATTTGATCGAGGAAGGCGCGAAGCGGTGCCAGGGGATTGTGCAAAAGCTTATGAAATACGCCAGGAAGACCGCCGAAGAAGCGCCGCACCGAGATGTGGATCTTCGCGATGTGGTAAAAGGCACTTGTGCGCTTCTTGGGTTCCAGTTCCAGCAGGAGAATATTGATGTGGAGATGAGGCTGGGGGACGTGCCGCTTGTCAAAGGGATCGCGGGGGAGCTCGATCAGGTACTCATGAACCTTCTCGTGAACGCCCGCGATGCCATTTATGAGGCCTCCGCCACACCTCGCTGGAAGGATCCCTGCCTGTCCGGCAGGCAGGCGTCC
>Ga0156526_1021_pt1 | contig 13477 bp, 11 predicted proteins | sample RifOxyB3_FD_111921 | JGI IMG/M metagenome (GOLD analysis project Ga0156526, IMG submission 111921) | Omnitrophica bacterium RIFOXYB12_FULL_50_7
GGATGTGCGTCCGTGGTGGATCGGGACCTTTCTAATCTCACGCCTCAAGGTAAACCCCAAACAGAAGAACAGAAGACGGGTGAGGCGATCCATCGCCAGATCCTCGCGTCCTTTTATCCCTATACGGATCCGAAAGTCGTGCGGTATGTGGATGACCTGGGACATTCGCTGGCCGCTCAGGCTAAACGTCAGGATCTCGAATACCGGTTCACAATCCTTTATAGCGAAAAGATCTACGCGACCTCTGCGCCGGGAGGTTATGTTTATGTGACGACCGGGATGCTGAATTTTCTTGAGAATGAGGCGGAGCTTGCCGCGGTACTCGCGCATGAGATCGGAGAACAGCAGACCGTGGACCGGCGTTTTACGAAACGGGATGACGCGATCAATGCCGCGACACAGGTCGGTTCGGCGGTCGGGCCGATGTTCGGTCCCTTAGGGTCTTTGGCGAGTTTGGGGCTTGTGCTTTTACAGGCCTACAATGAGAGCTCTTATAAAACGCCCGGGGAACGGCTCCTGGAAAGTGACGCCCTCGCCATGAAGTATCTGATGAATGCCGGGTACGACCCACAGGCTCTGATGGATGTGCAGGAGCATTTTCTGAAAGCCGGGGAGAAGATGACGCCTTACTTTTTTGATTATTACCAGTCCCGTCCGATTACGGAGGAGCGCGTCCTGGCCATTCGAAAGGAATTCCAGAAATTGTCACTCAGTGGGAAATCCTTGATCACCGATCCTGTGGAATATCAGCAGGTGACCCGCGGAGTGCGGGAGATCTACAAAACTGTCCGTTGAAAATCGTTCCCTGGGACTCGGGATTCGTAGGAACCAGAACTGGAACGAGAGTCCCTAGGTACGAGTTCCCAGTTCCTATGCTATTTCTTCTGCCAATCGCCCGAGGAGGATTGGACCATGTCTCCGGGGCCGGCTTTCTCGCGCTGAACTTCAGCGAATGCCCTTTGGATTTCCAGGAGTCCCGTGCTGCCGAGAGCGTTCTGTTCCGCGAGAGCTTCATAAAGAACCCGGCGATCCCGGTTCTCGTCAGTGGCCAATGTGGCGGCCGCGGCGTTATTTTTCAGATCCGTCACGTAACCCCTGTTGTCCTCTCCGATCACACCTTCCTGCTTGAGGCTCTGGAGTTGATGATACCGTGCCTGACGGTTTTTCAGGGCTTGTTCAATCTCCGGTGTCATTGTTTTGTAATCATAATTAGCGGCGAAGCAGATCGACGTCGCGGTCAAAATAACCAGACTTACGGCCAGCCCCAAAGCATAAATTTTTTTCATGATGAGATCCTCCTTGGAATTTAAAGTAGCGCAATGGTTCATTTCACAGCTCCTTGGGCGACCATGTCTTCGATGTTCGTGGCGGTCTGTTTGAGGCCCCGGATATCCACGACGACATTTGCATTGATCGTAATGGGACGGTTGGGGTCTCCCACAGCCTTGACCGTGCAGCCGGCAACCGCGATTGCGGCCAGGAATGTTGCTACCATTTTCGTAACAGGTTTCATTATTTCACCTCAATGAGTCCCATGAGCCGGGCGATTTGTGAGAATGCGGTTTTTTCATCCGTTCGAATCATTGCGTTCAGTGTCAATTTGAGATTATATGCCGGAATGAAGATTTGGAGGAGGATTTTTATGTTGTCGCTTCGGACCAGGTTCACCCTTAAAGCGGCCCGGCCGTACCGGACCAGCTGTTGGTTTTTGGAGATTTTTTGAACTCGCTCTTTCTGGACTGAGGTTGGGAGATAGGGAAGAAAGAGATCAAAGAACCGCGCCTGGATATTGCCGCCGGGTTCAGGGGCCTCAAGGTCCATACTAAACTCGGGCTCCTGTCCCAAGATCTGGCGGAACGTCAAGCTGCCGTTCATGGCTCCGGTCGCACCGCCGAGATTCTGAGGATCAAGCCATTGCCAGTCCTCCAGGCCCGTCTTCCCGAGATCTGCGGTCAATTCAAAGCGCGAAACAGGTCCTGTCTGGATCATGAAGTTCCCTGAGATTCCCATGCGCGAAGATATTTGCGGTCGAATCCCTTCAAAGATGAAGCGAACAGGTTTCTGAGAGATGAAGAGGAAGAGAGAATCCTGGGATTCCATGGATTTTACCTCCAGAGGTACAGGTCCATGGCGGGTTTGAAGTTTGCCGGTGACCCCGGTAAGATGGATCTTGAAATGGCGGTCCAAATAGACTTTTTTGATTTGTATGGAATCGGCGAAATATTCCTTGGCGGAACGGTTTGCCAGCCGCTGAAGAAGATCCCGTTCCAGCCCGGGAAGGCGGGGAAGGATCCAGAGAATGAGTCCCAGGAGTGCTGCTGCCAGGAGCAAGGTGAAAAAGATTCTTCTCTTCATGATTATTCCGCCTCGGGTTTTCGGGGAGCGTGATTTTGAGAAAAAATGCGACGCCGTAGGCAGTTGTCCATATACTGCCACGGCGCCGTACTTGTTCAATAGGAACAAGTGCGGCCGGAGGGACTTGAACCCCCAACCCTTTCGGGACAAGATCCTAAGTCTTGCGCGTCTGCACTGACTCCCATTAAAGGCGATCTCTCGAGTTGATTGCGGTCGGAGGGACTTGAACCCCCACACCTTGCGGTACAGGATCCTAAGTCCTGCGCGTCTGCCAGTTCCGCCACGACCGCAATCAACTCGAGAGATCGAAAAATCAAAGAAGTCAGTACTGTCCTGATTACCTTTGTTTTCAAATAAGAATCAGGGCTGCCAATTTCGCCACGGCCGCAGATTCGAAAAATCGATACGCCAAATACTTTTTGGAGGAAAAAATGCGGTTGTCGTAGAGGATTTCAGTGAGTCCTCACGGCACCGCCTGATCTTTTTAAGTTTCCAACAGAGATCAGTGCTGTCCTAGCTTTTTTAAAACTCTTTATCGAAAGCTAGGACGTACTTTTTCATTAAGAAAAAGTGCGCCCTGAAGGACTTGAACCTTCGACCCAGTGATTAAGAGTCACTTGCTCTACCAACTGAGCTAAGGGCGCATAACTTTTTTTGTCGCGTGTGAACGGCTTGCTCACCAATCTCTGTTGAGCTTCCGCCTAAAATCCTGAGGATTTTAGGACGGATCCGTCCTCGCCCTCCGGCGAGGCGGAAAGGGCACATATAAGGGACGATGACGATGGGTTCTGGAAAAACGGGGGCTATTCTACTGAAGGACGGAACACTTTACAAGAAGTTCGCGTTTTTTTTCAAAAATGCCGCCTGAAAAAAAATGGTTTGGGTGTGTTTGACAAAGCGGAGTTTCTTCCCTAGAATACAGCGCCTCATCGCGGGCACTCCGTGATTATTAATTTTAAGGGTTCGTAGTGCCGTACCGTTTACCCCTAAAATTGAATGTCAAACGGTACTGGAAGTTCTTCCCTTTTTAACAAGCGAGTGTAGCATAGTGGTAATGCTCTGCCTTGCCAAGGCAGCTACGAGGGTTCGATTCCCTCCACTCGCTCCATAAGTAAGGCGGTTATTGTGTTGCTAAAAAAGAAGAAAGAAGAAAAGCAAGAAGACCTTCCTTATGCCGCAACTGCGCAGCCTGAAAGCTCTTCGCTCAAGATCAAATTGCAGGACGGCAAGGCTTGCGAAAAGATCCTGACTATTGAGGTGGCTCAGGACCGTATCAGCGAAGAGTTCGAGTCTTTTTACAAGTCGATTGCTCCTCGCGCCAAAGTTCCTGGATTCCGTCCCGGAAAAATTCCTCGTGACGTGTTGGTCATGCATTATGAGAAGAACGCCAATGACTCGGTCCTGGAAGCGCTGCTTTCGGAATCCCTCCCCAAGGCGCTTCGCGAAAAAGATCTGAATCCACTCACGACGCCTGAGATCAAGGATATCCAGTTCGCCAAGGAAAAACTCATCTACAAAGCGCACATCGAGATCCGTCCTAAGGTCAAGCTTTCCCGTGTGACCGGATTAAGTGTTAAGAAGGAAAAGCCCGGGGTGAAGGACGAGGATATTGAGAAGGTGCTCAAACAGACCCAGGAGATGCACGCCCAATATAAGGCGGTCGAAGGCCGCACGGCAAAGCTTGGAGATTTTGTCATCACAGATTATGTTTGTACCGTCGATGGCAAAGAGATGGAAAAGCGTAATGATGATTGGATCGAACTCAAAGAGGAAGAATACCTGAAAGGGTTTTCCGCACAGCTCGTGGGCGCCAATGTCGGCGAAGAAAAGAACGTACAGATCTCTTTTCCTCAGGACATGGCGGATAAAAGGGCGGCCGGGAAAACAGCCTTCTTTAAAATGAAGGTCAAGGAGATCAAAGAAAAAACACTTCCCGCACTCGACGATGAACTTGCCAAGTTGGCCGGGGAGTACAAGGACCTGAGCGATCTCAAGAAAAAACTCACAGACGATCTTGAGAAGCGGGACGCCGATGAAAAAGAGGCCGCTTTTGAACGAGAGCTCCTAAACGAACTGGTTAAACATAACAAGATCGATCTGCCGAACGGGCTTTTGCAACGGCGAGCGGAATACCTGATGGACCAGGCGCGTCAGCGGTTCCTTCAGCAGGGTGGTACGGACGAGATTTTCGACAAGGAAAAAGAAAAGATGCAAAAGGGATTTGAGTCCGAAGCGCGTCGCCAGATTCACGTCGCTTTCCTTTTGGATGAGATCGCGGAGACGCAGGCGATCAAGGCGGAAGAGTCAGATCTCGGGAAGAAATATGAGGCGTTGAGCCCGCAGTATCGCCAGCCGAAAGAAACGGTCGAGAAATATTATAAAGAACATAAGGAAGCCCGGGAAGCCTTGTTGGATCAGATCCGGAACGAGAAGGTCATTGAATTTTTGAAGCAGCACGCGAAAAGCAAATAACGACTAACGACTGATGACCAACGACCACTAACCCCCAAGCAGCCGGGTTTTTAGTCGAGGGTCGATAGCCGGGGGTCTCTAGTCTGGGGAGGTGTTTATGAGCTATCTAGTTCCGATGGTTATTGAAACAACCGGAAAAGGGGAGCGAGCGTATGACATTTACTCCCGCCTTCTCAAAGAGCGTATCGTTTTTATCGGAACGCCAATCGATGACGTGATCGCCAACCTCATTATCGCCCAGATCCTCTTCCTTAATATGGAAGAGCCGGGCAAGGATATCAATGTCTATATCAATTCCCCGGGCGGGTCTGTGACTGCGGGTTTGGCGATCTATGACACCATGCGTTTTGTGAAATGCGATGTCGCGACCTATTGTCTGGGACAGGCGGCCAGCATGGGCTCCCTGCTTCTTGCGGCCGGTACCAAGGGAAAGCGGTACTCTTTACCGAATGCTCGCGTGATGATCCATCAGCCTTGGGGCGGTACTCAAGGGACGGCCTCCGACATCCACATTCAGGCCAAAGAAATCCTTAAACTCAAAGAACAGCTGAACCAGATCCTTGTCCATCATACCGGACAAACGATCGAACGTATCGAAAAAGATACGGACCGCGATTATTTTATGTCCGCTGAAGAAGCCAAGAACTATGGTATTGTCGACCAAGTAATCACAACCCGCATGGAGGTTCAAAAAACATGAGTCAACCCACAATTCTCTTAACTCCCGGTCCCACTCCCGTTCCTGAAGTCACCCGCAAGCTGATGGCGGAGCCTATTTTTCACCATCGTACGCCGCGGTACCGCAAGATCTTCGGAGATGTTTCCGAGCGCTTGAAGAAAGTATTTCTGACGAAGAATCCCGTTTACACCTTTGCCGGTTCCGGCAGTTTGGCTATGGAAGCGGCCTTGGTGAATTTTCACTCTGCGGGGGACAAGATTCTTGTGGTGGAGAACGGGAAATTCGCCGAGCGTTTTACGCTGATCGCAAAGGCTTTCGGGCTTAACCCGATTAGTCTTAAAGTTCCGTACGGAGAGGCGCCGGCCCCGAGGCAGATCGAAGAAGCGCTTCAAAAGGATCCGGATATCAAGGCCGTTTGCGTCCAGCTTTGCGAAACATCGACCGCGGTTTTGAGTGATGTCAAAGCAATCGGTGAGATCGTTGCGAAGACGAACGCGCTTTTGATCGTGGACGCCATCTCGGGTCTTGGTGCCGATCGTCTTGAGACCGATCTTTGGCATGTGGACCTTGTGATCAGCGGTTCGCAAAAAGCCCTGATGTTGCCTCCGGGACTTGCGTTCCTGAGCGTAAGCGAGAAGGCGAAGAGCCGCATGGCGACGGCCAAGCTGCCGCGTTTCTATTATGACCTCAAGTATTATGAAAAATCCCTGAAGGACAGTGACACGCCGTGGACGCCGGCGCTGACACTGGTGATCGGGCTTCAGAAGTCGCTTGATCTGATCGAACAGGAAGGGATCGAGAACGTTTTTAAACGTTGCGCTGTGAACGCTGCTTTTACGCGCGAATCACTCCAGAAAATGGGCCTGAAGCTTTTTTCAAAAGCAGCCTCGTCGACCGTGACGGCCGCGTGGCTTCCCGAAGGGATCGATGGCGAGAAGCTTTGTCAAGTGATGCGCGATGAAAAAGGGATCGCGATGGCGGGCGGGCAGGGCGATCAGATGAAAGGAAAGGTCGTTCGCATCTGTCACATGGGTGCGATTGCGAAGCAGGATATTGAAGCCGGACTCAAAATTCTCGGCGAGACTCTCAAAGAGATGAAAGCCTCTTCTGGTTCCTGTTGCTCTTGTAGTCATTGATCCCGAATGAGGGGACAGGCATTCATTAGATTGCCTGTCCCCGTCATAACGTCATAATTTCATAAGAGGAGATTCCAAAATGAAAGTTTTAGTTTCGGATTTGTTAGGCCAAGGCGGGATGGACATCCTCCGCAAAGAGAAGAACCTTCAGGTCGATGAAAAGGTGGGCTTGAAACCCGAAGAGCTCAAGAAGATCATTGGGGATTATGACGCGATCCTTATTCGTAGCGCCACGAAATTGACGGCGGACATCATTGAGGCAGGCAAGAAGCTTCGTGTAATCGGTCGCGCCGGTGTGGGCGTGGACAATGTGGATCTGGCTGCCGCCACCAAGCGCGGCATCATTGTCATGAATACCCCCGAAGGGAATACCATTTCGACGGCAGAACTCAGTTTCTCGATGTTGATGGCCTTGGCGCGCAATATCCCGCAAGCCGACGCTCACGTGAAAAAAGGCGAATGGAAGCGCAACAAGTTCCAGGGCTCGGAATTGAACGGCAAGACGCTCGGGATCGTGGGGTTTGGCCGCATCGGCCGCGAGGTCGCTAAGCGCGCAAGTGCTTTTAATATGAAGGTCATGGTGTTTGATCCCTTCATCTCCAAAGAAAGTGTGAAGCAATATCCCGTGGAATTTGTGGATGTGCCGACGCTCCTCAAGAACGCGGATTTTATCACGTTCCACACGCCTCTGACTAAAGAGACCCAAAATCTTCTTAACCGCGAAACGTTCAAACTCTGCAAAAAGGGTGTCAGGATCGTGAACTGTGCCCGAGGCGGAATCGTGGACGAACTTGCGCTAGCCGAGGCGATCCAGAGTGGACAAGTTGCTGGCGCAGCCTTTGACGTATTTGTAACGGAACCTCCGGCGGCGGACCACCCGCTTTTAAAACTCCCTCAATTTATCTGCACGCCTCACCTGGGGGCTGTTACGCAGGAGGCTCAGGAAAATGTGGCGCTTGAAGTGGCGAAACAAACGATCGATGCGTTGAATGATCGTGCGATCCGTAATGCCGTGAATCTTCCGAATCTCGATCCGGACACGCTCAAAGGTCTCAAACCGTGGCTCGTGCTTGCGGAAAAGATTGGTATGCTTTACGCGCAGCTTTTCAGCGGCAGTTTTAAAAAGGTGGAGATCCGCTACGGTGGGGATCCGACGCGTTTTAACGTGGCGCCGCTTACGATGGCGGTGGTGAAGGGGTTGCTGAAACCCATTTGCGGAGATTCCGTGAATTTCATTAACGCTCTGGCAGTTGCCAAAGAGCGAGGAATCTCGGTTGCGGAAATCCGCAGTGACGAAAATGAGGGTTTCGTGAGCTCCATTGATGTCGAAGTGGTCCAGGGCAAGGAAACGCACCGGATCATGGGAACGCTTTTCAGCAACGAGCCGCGTATTGTCCGTATCAATGAGTTCATGATTGATGTGGTGCCGGAAGGTTGGGTTCTTTTCGTGAAAAATGATGATCTTCCCGGCGTGGTCGGAACCATCGGGACTGTGCTTGGCAAGAATGGGGTCAATATCGCGGAGATGTCGCTCGGGCGTGTCGGCAAAGGCAAGAAGGCTTATGCCATGACCGCGATCAATACGGACAGTGAAGTTCCCGCCAAAGTGGTGGCGCTCATCAAGAAGAACAAACTCGTGTTGGACGTTAAAGTCGTAAAGCTGTAATCGAACAAAGAAAAGCACTTCTTTGTTCGCGAGCAACGCTCAACGGGCAACGCACAACGTTAAAGCGCGTTGCTCAGGTTATTTCCCCCTTTGGCAAAGGGAGACTGAGGGGGATTTTTAAATCTCCCTGCCTGCCGGCAGGCAGGCCCCGGCCCCTCTCTGGGAAAGAGGGGGAATGGCCCTATTGAAAAACTGGAGCAATGCACTTAAAGTTTAAAGCGAATTCGTTGTGCGTTGCCTGCCGGCGAGGCAGGTCGTACGTTGTGCAAAGACGTTGCTGTTTTTCTCAATGTTGTTGAAGATTAGAAAGCGAATAAAATGAACAGGATACTGATCGGTGCCCAATGGGGCGATGAAGGAAAAGGGAAAGTCATTGATCTCCTCGCGCAGAAAAGTGATGTGATCGTTCGCTATCAGGGTGGCAATAACGCGGGCCACACCATCAAATTCAACGATCAGAAGTTCGTCCTGCATCTCATCCCCTCCGGTATTCTTCATCCCGGGAAGATATGCGTGATCGGGAACGGGGTTGTGATCGATCCCCAAGCGCTTTTTGACGAGGTCGCGCTCCTCGAAAAGGCAGGCATCAAGGTTCGTGGGAGGCTTCTTGTTTCGGATCAAGCCCATCTGATTCTTCCGTATCACGGACTGATGGATCAGCTGAAAGAAGAATCCTCCAAAAAGGGCAAGGCGATCGGTACGACGAAGAGAGGGATCGGGCCCTGCTATGCCGACAAAATGGCGCGCGTCGGGATACGCGTGGGGGACCTGAAGTCTCTTCCTTATTTCAGGGACCGGCTGGCCTATGTTCTCAAAGAGCGGAACGACTTTCTCGTCAAGATCCATCATGCCAAGCCTCTTTCTTTCCAAAAGATCTTCGCCCATTTCATGAAATACCGCGCACGTCTCCTCGATTTCACATGCGATACGCCTAAGTATCTTTATGATGCAACGAAGGCCAAAAAAGATATTCTTTTTGAGGGCGCCCAAGGCACGCTTCTCGACGTGGATCATGGGACCTATCCTTTTGTGACCTCCTCGAATGCCACAGTTGGGGGCGCGATCACGGGATCCGGCATCAGTCCTACTTTTATCGATCGTGTGATCGGCGTGACAAAGGCTTATACCACGCGTGTGGGGGAAGGACCTTTCCCGACGCAATTTCCGCCGAAGCTTATGAAATTGATCCAAACCAAGGGCGAGGAGTTCGGTGCCACGACAGGCCGTCCCCGTCGTTGTGGATGGTTCGATGCGGTGATCGGGCGTCACGCGGTTCGCATCAATGGACTCGACGAGCTGGCGATCATGAAGCTCGACATCTTGTCCGGACTTTCGGAGCTGAAGATCGCGACGGCTTATCGGGTGGGCGGCAAGATCACGAAAGATTATCCGCACGCCATTTTTGAATTCTCCAAGGCCCAGCCGGTCTATGAAACATGGAAAGGCTGGCAAGAAGATATTACTCACGTGCGGCGCTGGAGCCAGCTGCCTCAAAATGCCCGTCGTTATCTTAAACGGATCGAAGAATTGATGGAAACTCCGATCAAGATTGTCTCGGTCGGCAGTAAACGCAATCAAACGATCTTCCTCTAGGACTTTTCATGCCCAATCCTCCATTACCAAAAAATTTAAAGGTTGATTGCCTGCCTGCCGGACAGGCAGGGACTAGTCCTGGCAGCCTTTCCTTAAAAAAATATTGAGGCCAGGACATGCCCAACGCGATCCCTCAGCATGTTGCGGTCATCATGGATGGCAACGGACGCTGGGCCAAGAAGCAGGGTCTTCTGCGCATTCAGGGACATGAAGTGGGTGTTCAGCGCGTTGAAGAGATCATCAAGGCCGCGCAGGAAAAGGGAGTTCGCTATTTAACCCTCTACGCTTTTTCCAAAGAGAATTGGCGTCGCCCCAAAGAAGAAGTCGAGTTTCTCATGGGGCTTTTGTCCGTTTATCTGGATAAAAAAATCAAAGAGCTGATCAAGAATAACTGTGTTTTCAATGTGATCGGTGAAATGGGGGACCTCGGCGCGACGCTGCAAAAAAAACTCACGGAGGCCATGGAAGCCTCCAGGAATAACACCGGTCTGGTCGTGACCCTTGCCCTGAGCTATTCCAGCCGCCGTGAGATTTTACGGGCCTGTCAAAAGATCGCGGACGAGGTTTCGCGGGGAGAGATCAAGTCTTCCGAGATTACCGAAGAGATTTTTTCCAGGAGCCTTTATACCGCAGACATGCCGGACCCGGAGCTTCTGATCCGCACGAGTGGAGAAATGAGAATCAGCAATTTTCTTTTGTGGCAGATCTCTTATGCCGAGCTTTATATCACTCCCAAATTTTGGCCGGAATTCACCCGGGACGAATTCGAAAAGGCGCTCGAAGATTACAAAGGACGGGAAAGACGTTTCGGGGATACGTGCCCCGTTAAAGTTTCGAACAGCTCGAACGGGACACGTGCTGCGAACGGAGGAAGAACATGAACCAGCTCGTGAAACGGTTTTTGACTTCGGCGGTTTTTATTTCGGTGGCGATTGCGGTGATCTTTTATCTGCCGCACTGGTGCTTTTTTCTCGTAGTGGAGGCGTTTATCCTTGTGGGGCTCTACGAATTTTTTTCCCTCGCGGAGCAGAAGGGCCTGCTTGTTCACCGGGGGTTTGGCCTCGTGTTTGGCGCGCTTCTGCCGGCTTCCGCCTATTTTTCGTTGCAGCCCACGAACCTCCTCATGGTCTGCGTGGCGCTTTTTATTTTTCTTTTTAATCGTCGTTCCCCGGACAAGACCATCACCAGTGTTTCGGTGAGCGTTTTTGGGATCATCTATGTAGCGTGGTTCTTTTCCTATCTTATCAAGATCAAGCTTTTGCCTGACGGGGCGGCTTGGGTGGCTTATACGATCCTGATTGTGAAGGGCGGGGATATGGCCGCGTATTTCGTCGGTAAGAAATTCGGGAAGACCAAGCTCCTCGAGCACGTCAGTCCCAAGAAATCCATAGAAGGTGCCATCGGCCAGATGGTTGCGACGATCGCTCTCTCGGTCGGATCCGTTTTCTATCTGCATGTCGCCCCGATCCATCTGCTTGTTCTTGGTACCGCGGTCGGGTTCCTGGCGCTTTTGGGCGATCTCGCGGAAAGCCTGATCAAGCGCGACGCGGGGGTCAAGGATTCCGGGAATATCCCGGGTTTGGGCGGTATGCTCGATGTGATGGACAGTCTTCTTTTTACCATTCCTGTTGTTTATTTTTATCTGACCATGGTCCTGGGACTTGCAAGATTATGAAGTGTCTTTCGATCCTCGGTTCCACGGGTTCAGTGGGCGAGAACACCCTGCGTGTTGTCCGCATCCATCCTGAGCGATTTTCGGTAAAAGCCCTCGCTGTTAAAAAAAATACCGAGAAGCTTTACGAACAAGCCGTGGAATTCCGCCCCAAAGTGGTTTGCATCTATGATGCTCAAACCGCCCACAAGGCCGCTTTCAAATTCAAGCGTCTCGGGATCCGCGTGGTTACGGGGGATGAAGGGATCGAGGAAGTCTCGACGCTTGCGGCTGTCCAGGAAGTGATCTGCGCGATGGTGGGCGCCGTGGGGCTCAAACCCATCTTCGCGGCTGTGCGCGCGAAAAAGACCGTCGCGATCGCGAATAAAGAGCCGCTTGTGATGGCGGGTAAACTTCTTCTGGAAGCGGCCGAAAAATCCGGAGTTCGGATCCTTCCGATCGATAGCGAACACTCTGCGCTCTGGCAATGCCTTGAAAAACAGGATCCGGCTTTTGTCAAAAAACTCATCATCACTTCTTCCGGCGGGCCTTTCCGGGCGAGAAGGGGATCGCTTTCGAAGATTACGCCGGCGCAGGCGCTCAATCATCCGAAATGGAAAATGGGTCCCAAGATTACGATCGATTCCGCGACGATGATGAATAAAGGTCTGGAGGTGATCGAAGCTGCGAACCTTTTCCGCGTGCCCGCCGAGAAGATCGATGTTCTGGTCCATCCTGAGGCGATTGTGCACGCGCTTGTGGAGTTCGTGGACGGCTCGCATTTTGCGCATCTCGGAGTGACAGATATGCGGCTTCCGATCCAATACGCCTTGAGCTATCCCGATCGACTTCCCGACCCTCTGCCCCGTCTTGACCTGACGCATCTTGCGGCGCTCCATTTCGAAAAACCGGACCGGAAACGTTTCCCGTGTCTGGATCTTGGTTATACCGCGAGCAAGATCGGCGGGACCCTTCCAGCCGTATTGAATGCCGCGAATGAAATTGCCGTGGAGGCATTCCTGAACGGTCGTGTCGGATTTCTCGGGATTCCGAAGATCATCGAAAAGACCATGCGCTTGCACAGGCTGGTTTACAAACCGGTCCTGGCCGATATCTTCGCGGCGGATGCCTGGGCTCGAGAGACCGCAGAGGAACTTTCATAATGCCACTACTCCATTCCTTCACCTCGCTTTTACCGGCGCTCGTCGTTTTCGGTGTGCTTATTATTGTTCACGAGTTTGGGCATTTTATCGCGTGCCGTTTGTCCAAAGTGAGGGTCGAGAAATTCTCGATCGGGTTTGGGCCAGAACTGCTCCATTGGCAAGCCAAAGAAACCCGGTTTTCGATCTCGCTTTTTCCGCTCGGTGGTTTTGTGAGCCCTGCAGGAGAAGAAGCATCGAAAGTCGGACCGGAAGGACCGAAGCCGGGGGATTTTCTCGCGGCGTCCGTACTCTCACGGATATTCATTGTCGTATCCGGAGTTGCGATGAATTATGTGTTGGCGTTTGTGGTCTTTTGGGCCGTTTTTATGATCGGTCGTCCTATGCCTGGAAATGTGGTCGGTGGTTTTGTAAAAGGATATCCCGCCGAGGCTAGTCTTCTCAAAGTGAATGATAAAATCCTTAAAGTGGATGATAAAGCCGTCGCGAATTGGAAAGACATTCTTGACGGGTTTGACAAAGCGCCGGGTGAGATAATCCAACTGAATGTCGAACGGCCGCGTACGGGAGCACAGCCGGAATTTTTGAGCGTTCAAATCAAACCCAAGGTTGAAGATGTGAGGGACCTGTTCGGTAAGACCATGCGGATGCGGCGCGTCGGGATCACACCGGATCCATCATCGTTTGTGTCGGAGCGTTACGCCGTTTTGCCGGCGCTTGCGAGGGCGTGGGAACTCGAGGTCTTTTATACAGTGCTGACGCATA
>Ga0156526_1171_pt1 | contig 13189 bp, 11 predicted proteins | sample RifOxyB3_FD_111921 | JGI IMG/M metagenome (GOLD analysis project Ga0156526, IMG submission 111921) | Omnitrophica bacterium RIFOXYB12_FULL_50_7
CGGCGTAAAGACGTGGATGATCTTTCGAGCAGACTGGACAGCCTGGGCTTCAAAAATCGTCCCTATCACGCCGGGCTTTCGGATGAAGAACGGCATGCAGCGCAGGAGCAGTTTATGTGCGAAGAAGTGAACATCATCGTAGCCACTGTGGCATTTGGAATGGGGATTGACCGGTCGAACATTCGTTTCGTGATCCATGCCGCCATGCCGAGGAGCATTGAGCATTACCACCAGGAAACCGGTCGCGCCGGCAGGGACGGGCTGCCGTCATCCTGTTATATGTTTTATGGCGGCGGGGATTATGGCACCTGGGATTATCTTACAAAAGAATCATCGAACCGTGAGGTCCTGCTCCAGAAATTAGGAACGATGTACAATTTTTGCACCCAACCGCAATGCCGGCACAAGGTCTTTGTCAGTTATTTTGGCCAGAAATATGGGTCCGCTTCCTGTCAGGCTTGTGATTATTGCCTCGGCGAGGTGGATACAATCGAAAATCCTGTTGAGGTCGGACAGAAGATCTTGCGATGCATTGAAAGCATTCAAACCAGGCCCGGCCAGAGTTTTGGCGCGGGTTATGTGGCGGACATTTTAAAAGGGAATTCGACCGAGCAGGTCCTCAAATGGGGCCACCAGAATAATCCGAGTTTCGGCGCCCTGTCCTCAGAGTCGTTGCAGTTTATCCGGTATCTGGTCGAGCAATTGGCCGGGCAAGGCATGCTGGAACGCAGGGGGGAGTACAACACGCTTTTTATAACCGATCTTGGGAAGCGGCTTTTAAAAGGTGAAACAACACCCATTTTGGCCAAACTTCTTGTGGCAAAGAAAAAGAAAGAGATCAGCGCTATCCAGAAAGCGAAAAAAGCCAAAGACTGGGAAGATGCCGATGTCCATTTATTCGAATTATTACGGGAAAAGAGAGCGGCATTGGCGCGTGAGCAAGGCGTGCCGGCTTATGTTGTGTTTGGTGACAAGTCCTTAAAAGATATGGCGACGGTAAAGCCGGCAACCCGCGAAGTTTTTGCTGGAATTTTTGGTGTGGGGGAGCATAAACTGAGAACTTATGCGGAGCCCTTTCTTGATGTGATCAAGAAATATTCTAAAAAACAGCCGACATAGAAAAAAGGAGTAAGAAATGCAACTTCAGCCTTCGCCACAAGATGGTTCTGACGAAATAAAGGATATTCTCGGGCGGTTGGCACGGAACGACGGAAAATTTTAAGGGGCGTTTTCTGAAAAATCAAAAAAGGAAGGATTGAATTATGCCGTGTCCGATGTGCGGGAGCAAGGGGAAGAGGGCTTGTCCCGCTTTGAAACAGGAAATATGTTCTATGTGCTGCGGCTCGAACCGTGGCTCCAGGATTGTCTGTCCGCCGGACTGTGCCCATAATCCGTTTGGTCCGGGACAATACGATTCTTTTCTCGCGATGGAGAGGAGCTTTGACGCGAAGGCTCTGCAGTATATTGTGAAACATTACGGCCGGGACCCTGTGCGGGAGGTTATGCGTTCGATGATGCCGCAGGACGAGCGGGACGAAGCCCAACAGGCCATCGGATTCGGGACCGCGATCTATTTGTTGCTTTTTTTTCGAAAGGACCCGCAGGGGAAAAAGCTTGCGGATTTGTGGCGCGAGGCCGGGTGTGTCGGACTTACCAACGACGAACGGATCATACTTGAAGCGAGAAGCAAGGCGAGCGCGACAGTGATTGAAATCCAGCGCGTGATGGACTCTCAGGCCATGAAATGTATCGATCTTCTGGATCCGGAAAGAGGTGCTTTTACTGTCCTTGACCGGAGTACGGCCGCCAGGGTAACTCGTTTTGCGACGCTCTTCACATGGGTGGATCATTATCCGGCGTTCAGCCGTTTTGGGGCCGGAGGTAGCGTTATTCCGGAAAACATTCTTGACGCTTTTCTGGACAATCTAAAAAAGAAGGCGGAACACGAGTACGGGAAACCGGACTCCATGTCCGTAAAACGCTTCATGTCGGAGCATTTCGGAGAATGCATCGACGGTGTGGGTATCCTTGCAAGGGAATGGCGCAAGAATATGCTGCAAAACATAGATTTTTCTCAATGCATCGGAATTTACAGGATCTGTGGAGATGTCCGTCAAGTCCGGACAGTTCTTGAACAAAAACCGGAATTTGAAAAAGACGACACGGAAGATGACAAGGAAAAATATCCCGGTGCGGAAATTTACTACTGGGTCCGGCGAGGTGCTTCCCAAGCTATCGAAAAATCCATGCCACTTGCTTTCCAGCATGGGGGTGAAGACGAAGGAGTAGGGACTCTTGGCATCCTGCGTTTGTATCCGGATCGTCTGGAGGTTGAGGCGTTTTCAAAAAAGAAATACGCATTTGTAAAAAAGATGGCCGAAAAATATTTTGGCAAGGGAGTATCTTTCCAGCGGGAAAAAATTGTGGATGTCGCGAAACAAATGGCAGAACACGATCCTGAGGAGCGAGACGACGATGAAGAAAACACGAAAGCTGATTCCAGGAAAATCCCACCGGAGATAGAGCGCAAGCTTCTCACTCAATTTCACGAGAATCATTACCGGAAATTTCTGGATGCGCCGATCCCCGCGCTCCGGGGTATGACCCCGCGCGAGGCGTCCCTCGGCCGTGCAAGCCGGCCTTTGCTGGTCGATCTCATGAAAGGGCATATCCGGAACCTTGAAGTGCAGAACAAAGAAAGAGATTTCAAACTTTCTCTCGACAGTGTGTTGGATGAGCTTGGTTTGCCCGAACTCAAGTAACGGCAGATAATGTCTGGAATGTATTGGGCGCCTTCTTGTTGGACAGGCATTGATGCGTTGTCCTCTAGCGCAGAAATGTTCTCCCTCTTCCAGTTTTAAAAAAGTCAAATGCGACGCTCTCAGGGAAATCTGCTATAATCCCTCGTCATTTTGGAATTTAGTTTGCTTGTTACCAAAGTGCGCCCGTAGCTCAATTGGATAGAGCGTCGCCCTCCGAAGGCGAAGGTTGGCAGTTCGACCCTGCCCGGGCGCGTGGTTTGTGATTTGTTATTCAAGAAAGGTCGCCCTCCTCCGCCTGAGGCGGATTCGTCCGTGAGGCAAATCCGCTGATGGACGCCTGCCTGCCGGTAGGCAGGGATTCGGCGGCCTCTTCCGCCACACAGCGTGGACGGACCCGTCCTCTGGCGGGGGCGAAGAAGGCGAAGGTTGGCAGTTCGACCCTGCCCGGGCGCGTGGTTTGGGTATGTGTTGTTACCGAAAATAAAGTCGGACTTTATCTGGGGTTAGAAAATTTTCAAAATTGTTTCACACGGGATGGAATCAATGAAAAAATCCAGCATATTCAACATGTTGATTGGGGGTGTAGTGACGCTTGCGCTGTTGCTTGCGGTGTATGGCGTGAGTCAGTGGATCCAGAAAGAAAAGATGCTCCGTCAGATCATCGATCGGCTTTCTGCGGATACGCGTATTGCGGATGTGCTCGTCACAAAAAGTGAGTACGACGAAACCACGAAAAGGATCAAGACCACGATTAAATTCCTGGAATATGACGCCAAGGGGAAAGTACTCGCTCCAAAATATTTCGTTTTCGATGGAAATATCATCCAGTTCCAGTCCCTTGTGATCCGTTTTCAGGATAAATTCATCCACGCCGGGGACCGGCTCCGCGGGAAAAGCGCCTATCTTTTTATGAAAACCTTTGTTTTAGCTGGCGCGAACACTCAGGAGTATGTGATCACAGACCTTGAAGCCATTCCCGCTGGCTACCGCGTGGCGGGGGAGGCTAATGAGTTTGAGGCGAAGCTTTGGAAGGATTTTTGGGCTTACGCGCTTGACCCGGCAAAGCGGGACCGGGTCGGGATCAAGAACGCGCAGATCGAAGCGCCCGGGTCCATGTTCCTCCCCGGAACTATCTACACCCTCCGAATTGAACACGACGGTGGTATCCGTATTGACACAAAACCCGTTCCCGAGATTCTTAAAGGCGAAAGAATCGAGAATGTCGCGAAATAAGGGGACGGGCTCCTTTTCTCGGAAGAAAAGGTGCCTGTCCCCCTTACAAAATTCAACCAGTCACCTTTGCCGTATTTCTGTCCTCGGTAGCGGCAAAGTCCGCGAAAAAGATCCTTGCTATCAACAGGCCGTGAAACTCGGAACGGCTCTCGCCCAAGAAGGTTTCAGCGTTTATCACGGCGGCTATCGGGGTGTGATGGAAGCCGTGGCGAAAGGTTGCCGTCTTGCCGGCGGTTATAATGTTGGTGTAACAATGACGAAAAAGGGGACAGGCAGATTTTTGGGGACTGGCTCCTTTTCTCAGAAGAAAAGGTGCCTGTCCCCCTTTAAAAAATCAGCCTGTCCCCTCAACGCCGAGATCCGGATGTCCTCCTGGAAAAGCCGTCTTTTCAAGCTGATCGAAGTGGGGGAGGCGTATGTTTTTCTGGATGGGGCGACGGGCACGCTCGCCGAACTTTTCGTGGTTTTAGAGATGACGAATCGCGGCTTGCTCAAAAAGCCCATTATTATTTTGGGGAGGAAGCTAGGGCTTTTTCTCCGTACGTTAAAAAAAGATCCACATTTTGATTTGCCTCGTACGCTCCATTTCGCGACCTCGACCTCGAAAGCGATTAAATTATTGAAAAGGAGTGGTTTGCAGCGTAAGGCGTAAGGCGATAAGCGTTAAAAAGCTCTTGCTTACCACTTATCGCTGTACGCTTAACGCTGGATATGAAATTATCCGACCTCGATTACTCTTTACCCAAAGAAAAGATCGCTTTATTTCCCACAGAAGACAGGCCTGCTGCGAAACTTCTCTGTGTGGACCGCGCAAGCGGTGTCTGTTCGCACAAAATCTTCCGGGATCTTCCTGAGCTTCTAAAGCCGACAGATCTCCTGGTTCTCAATAACACCAAAGTCCTGCCGGCAAGACTTTTTGGCAAACGGGCCACGGGTGGGAAAGTGGAAATCCTGCTTTTGAAAGATCTTGGAGGTCATATCTGGGAAGCATTGCTCAAGCCGGGTGGAAGGATCAAAGACGGCGAAAGAATAGTATTTTTAGAACCTCCCCGCAACATCAGGAGTCAACACCCGATGTCAACACCCGATGTTGCGGAGGGGGGGCTTGTTGGGACGGTTATGGCTTCCGCAGAGCCGAACTCCGGGAAAAGACGTCTTCACTTTTTAGGTGAAGATATTGCAGAGAAAATTCACAGGCTCGGTCATGTCCCATTGCCGCCTTATATTAACCGGCCGGACCAGCCCGCGGACCGTGAAGATTATCAGACGGTCTTTGCAAAAGAGGAGGGGGCCGTGGCGTCGCCGACCGCGGGACTTCATTTTGATAAGCCGCTTCTTGAGAAGCTTGTCCGGATGGGCGTTGAGATCGCTCATGTGACACTTCACGTGAGTTACGGGACTTTTCAACCGATCACGGTAGAACATATCGAAGAGCACCCAATGTTCGAAGAGGAATACGAGATTACCGAGGAAACCGCGCAGAAGATCAACGCCGCGAAGCGTGCAGGGCGACGCGTTATCGTGTGTGGCACGACTTGCGTCCGCGCCCTCGAATCCGCCGCCGGCAAGCTTACCCAAGACAACCTCGTAGGTGCACCTACGAGGTGCACCTACGAGGTTAACTCGGGTTCCCGAAGGACCTCCATTTTTATTTATCCGCCGTATGAATTCAAAATAGTAGATGGCCTGATCACGAACTTCCATATGCCTAAAAGTACGCTTCTTGCCATGGTTTCCGCATTTTTAGGGTACGAAAAACTCATGGCCGCGTATAATATCGCTCTTAATTCGGACTATCGTTTTGCGTCGTATGGCGATGCGATGTTCATTTGCTAGGGGATTCCAAAGGGACTGCGCACAAAGCGCGCTGTAGGGTTTAGGGGTTAGAGAATAGGAGAGTAGGGATAAGGCATGTTCGTTTTTCTGGATGAGTCAGGTGATTTAGGTTTTGATTTCACGAAGGGCGGGACGAGCCGCTTTTTCGTGATCACCATTTTAGTCGTTGAAAATTATGAAGATCGGGTGCGTTTGTTTAAGGCTGTCGAAAGAACCATTAAGAATAAGGTGCGTAAAGGCAAGAAGGGTAAGTCGTTGGAAATAGAACTCAAAGGAGCGAAGACATCTGTTTCCGTGAAGGCTTATTTCTTCCGGCAACTGGACAACGTGAAGTTTCAAATCTATTCTCTTGTTCTGAATAAAGCCAGAGTTTATGATGCATTGCAGGAGAATCAAGCCAAGCTTTACAACTATATCGCCCGCCTCCTGATCCAGAAATGCCCGTTTCAGAAAGCTAAAAACAAGGTCATCCTGACGCTCGATAAATCAAAAGACCAAGAGGGGATCAAAGACTTCAATCGCTATCTTTTACTTCAGCTGCAGAGTTCGATCCCTGTGAGTAAACCCGTTGAGATTTTTCATGTTGCTTCGCATGAGAATAAGGGGATTCAGGCGGCAGATCTTTTTTCACGGGGTATTTTCAGGAAACACGAGCGGAAGGACATGGAATGGTATCATCAGTTCCGGGGACGAATCAAATTTGAGGATGTTTACCTGAAATAAAGAAGGCCTGTGAACCCTAGCCAGCTCACTCTTACGACTCTAACCAACCGATGGAAGGAAACATCGTAAGCACTGACTAGGACTTACTCACAAGCCATTGAAACTATACTATGGGAATTGATACATGTCAAATATGTCGAAATTCGGGTTTAAGTTCATCGCGAAAGACAAGAAATGCGAAGCGCGGGTTGGGCGTGTGACGACGGCGCATGGGAATTTTGAGACGCCGGTCTTTATGCCGGTGGGAACTCAGGGGACGGTCAAGGCGGTGATGCCGCGCGATCTCAAAGAATCCGGGGCGGAGATCATTCTGTCGAATGCCTATCATCTCTATATCCGCCCAGGTCTTGAGGTTATCAAAAAATTCAAGGGGCTCCACAAATTCATGGCCTGGGACCGGCCCATCCTGACGGATAGCGGCGGATATCAGGTGTTTTCCTTGAGCAAGCTCAGGAGCATTACCGAAGAAGGCGTGAAATTCAATTCCTATTTCGATGGACGGGAGATATTTCTCACGCCAGAGAAAGTGATGGAGATCCAGCAGGTGCTCGGGAGCGACATTGCCATGATCTTTGATGAATGTCCTGCCGCGAGCAAGGATAAACCCTCGATCGAAAAGGCCGTTAATATAACCCTGCGATGGTCTGTAAGAGCCAAGAAATGTCACAAACTCAAAACGCAGGCGCTCTTTGGCATCATTCAAGGCGGGACGTTCAAGGATCTGAGACGCGAGTCGCTTGAGCGAACCTTGGAGATCGGTTTTGACGGATACGCGCTCGGCGGTCTTAGTGTGGGCGAACCCAAACCCGAGATGCATGAAGCCCTCACGGATATTTTGCCAAGGATGCCCGTGGATAAACCTCGTTATCTGATGGGGGTAGGCACTCCGGTTGATTTTTTTGAGGCGGTGGAACGCGGCGCGGATATGTTCGATTGTGTGAATCCGACGCGCTATGGAAGAAACGGAACGGCCTTTACAAGTGACGGACTTGTGGTCCTCCGGAACACGAGATACAAGCTGGATACCAAGCCGATCCAGAGAGATTGTGATTGTTATACCTGCCAGAACTTTTCACGAGCATATTTACGGCACTTGGTGAATAGCCACGAGATCCTGGGCGCTGAATTGATTACCTTGCATAATATCCATTTTTTCGTAAACTTAGTGAAGTCAATGCGGGAAAAGATAAGGAAAAACCAGTTCCTGCAGTTCAAAAAGCAATTTTTAAACCGTTTTGATCCACACACACGATAGGGGATAGGGGTTAGCGTATAGGGTATAGAAATTCTAAACCCTAACCCCTACACCCTAAACCCTAGAGAGGTTTTATGTTCGAATCGATCGCTTATGCAGCCGAGGCCGTTGAAGGCACCCCGCAGGTCAATCCTTTAGTTCAATTCATGCCCATCATTTTGATGTTCGTGATCTTTTATTTTTTGCTCATCCGCCCTCAGCAGAAGAAGGCGAAGGAGCTGCAGACTATGATCGCCGGTATTAAAAAAGGGGACAAGGTGGTCACGACAGGCGGGATGCTTGGAGTCGTTTCGAGTCTCCAGGATGATTATGTGGTGATCACGGTCGGGGGTTCGGATACCAAGATTGAAATTCTTAAAAGCGCGATTGCTGGACTGCGACAATAGGGGATAGGGTTCAGGAGGTAGGGTATAGTGAAGGCAAGATCCTTCAAAGATCTGATCGTTTGGCAGAAAGCTTACAAGCTCGTTCTTGAAATATATAGGATTACGGATCTCTTTCCTAAGCAGGAGATATATGGCCTGGCTCAGCAAATAAGAAGAGCCGCCGTTTCCATTCCTTCCAATATTTCTGAGGGATATGGCAGGCAATACAACAAAGAGTATCGCCAGTTTTTATCGATAGCGTATAGTTCGTTGTGCGAATTAGAAACCCAGTATCTTTTGAGCGTAGACCTGAACTTTATTGAACGGAAAAGTGTGGTTGAAGGATTGATGAAAGAAGTCGGAGCGATGCTCTACCGGATCATCAATCCTAAACCCTAACCGCTATACCCTAAACGCTAGAAAGGTTTTTCAAAATGGACAAAAATTATAAGTGGAAAGTATTGCTGATCATTGGCCTCGTCGTTTTTTCTATCTGGAAAGCTTACCCCTTGGACCAGAAGATCAATCTGGGTCTCGATCTTCAAGGAGGTGTTCAATTGCTTCTTCAGGTCGATATGGACAAAGTCCCTGAGGAAGCGCGTAAGGACGTGACCGCGCGCGTGGCGGAGATCATCCGTAACCGCATTGATGAATTCGGTGTCAAGGAGCCGGAAATCACCACCCAGGGGAAGAATCAGGTGGTGGTGAAACTGCCGGGGGTGACGGACCGGGAACGCGCCAAAGAGATCGCCGGCAAGGCGGCCCATCTGGAATTCAAGATTGTGTCGGAGGATGTGGACCTAATCCAAAAGGCGGACGCGGGGACGGTTCCTGAAGGATTTGAATATAAGAAAGTCAAAGGAAGTTCGAACGAGGAAATGGTGCTCTTGTCAGCACTGCCGGTATTGACCGGAGAGCATCTTACGACCGCTTCTGTCGGTTTCGACCAGTACGGTTCGGCGATTGTTCAGCTGACGCTCGATCGTGAGGGGGGGAAGATCTTCGACAAGGTGACGTTTCAGAATATCGGTAAGCGTCTTGCGATCGTGATGGACGGCCAGGTTTATTCCGCGCCGGTGATCCGAGACAGGATCCCGAACGGCAAGGCCCAGATCTCCGGGAATTTCAAGGCTGCGGAAGCAAGCGACCTCGCGCTTGTGCTTCGCGCCGGTGCGTTGCCCGCGCCTGTGTCGGTCGTGGAGGAAAGAACGATCGGGCCGAGTCTCGGTAAAGATTCCATCGAAAGCGGCATTCGCGCCGCTTTGTTCGGCGTTCTTTTTGTTGTTGTGTTTATGCCGGTGTATTATCTTTTCTGTGGTTGGGTCGCCAATCTTGGGTTGGTGGTGTACATGATTATTGTGGCCGGAAGCATGGCCGCGTTCGGATCGACTTTAACCTTGCCCGGTATCGCGGGTTTTATTTTGTCGGTGGGTATGGCGGTTGACGCGAATATCTTGATCTTTGAAAGGATGAGGGAAGAATCTGCGACCGGGAAAACGGCAAGAGCCGTGATTTCAGCGGGATATCATCGAGCTTTGTCGGCGATTCTTGATTCGAACGTGACGACCTTGATCACTTCCGTCCTGCTTTTCATTTTCGGGACGGGGCCGATCCAGGGTTTCGCGGTGACGCTCTCTATCGGTATTGTCGCGAGCATGTTCTCTTCGATTTTTGTGACGCGTGTGATATTTGATTATCTTGCCAAAAAGAATCCTGATATGAAGTTCAATATGCTCCATCTTTTCAGTAAGCCCAATATCGCTTTCTTACGGAAGCGCCGCTGGGCCTATGTTTTTTCTGCAGCCTGTCTTGCGCTCGGGATCTTTGCTTTTACGATGCGAGGCGCCCAGAATTACGGCGTGGAATTTACGGGAGGTACGCTGGTCCAGGTGGGCTTCAAGAAGGATGTGGACCAGTCGAAGTTCAGGAACGAGCTTGCGGAGCAAGGATTCAAGGCTTTCACGCTTCAGCGGTTTGGGGATGCGAATTTGCATCAATATATTGTCAAGATGGCTGAAGGGAATCCTTCGAAGGTTGGCGTGGCTGCGGAAGCTACGGTAGGGAAGGGAGCCTTTGAGATCCAAAAAGTGGACCAAGTCGGACCCTCAGTCAGCGGTTCATTGCGTGACAAGGCCCTTTGGGCGATCATCTGGTCATGGCTTGGGATCTTGATCTATCTGGCATGGCGGTTTGAATGGAAGCTCGCCGCCGCCGCGGTCGTGGGTCTTGTCCACGATACGATCTTTACCGTGGGTTTTTATGCCTTGAGCGGTCGAGAGATCAATTTAGCCACGATCGCGGCGATCCTGACCATTATCGGTTATTCGGTCAATGATACGATCATTACGTTCGACCGTATTCGTGATAATGTGAAACTGATGCGGAAGACCCCCTTCGCGGAGGTGGTCGATCTCAGCATCAATCAGACGCTTAGCCGGACAGTGCTGACCGTCTTGACCGTTCTGTTGACGTCGCTCTCCCTCTTTTTCTTTGGGGGAAGCGCGATCGCGGATTTCGCGTTCATCCTGATTATCGGATTCGCGGTCGGGACTTATTCGTCGATCTTTGTGTCCTCGGCTTTTGCCGTGGCGTGGAAAGCCCACAAATAAATAAAGGGGTCAGTCACCATTTCCCTAAAAAGGTGACTGACCCCTTTTGTCAAGATGGCACAGCTCTCATTTTCTCCCGCTTTCCGCATCCTGCTTGCCAAGCGCGGTTTCAAGAACGACTCAGAAATCGAGGCGTTTCTTTTTTCCGATCTCTCCTCGCTTCACGATCCCTTTCTCATGAAGAACATGAAGGAAGTGAAAGCTCGCATCGAAAGAGCTGTCCAGACCCACGAGAAGATCCTGATCCACGGCGATTATGATGTCGACGGGATCACCGGCGTTGCGGTGCTGGCCCGAACGCTTGAAAAACTCGGCGGCGAGTACACAACCTTTCTTCCGGAGCGCGAGCGCGACGGCTACGGCGTGAGCGAAGCCGCGATCCATAAAGCGAAGGAGCAGGGCGTGGCCTTGATCGTGACGGTCGATTGCGGGATCACGGCCAAGCGTGAGATCGAGATCGCCCGCTCCCACGGGATGGATGTGATCGTGATCGACCATCACCGTTTGCCTGCCGAGGGTCTTCCCAACACTCATCTCATTTTGAATCCGCTCCAGGAAGATTGCCCCTATCCTTTTAAGGAGCTTTCCGCTGCGGGACTGGCGTTCAAATTGAGCCAGGCTCTGACCGGAGATGAGGCGTTTGAGTATCTGGATCTGGTGGCACTCTCCACGATCAGTGATATCGCGCCACTTACGGGGGAGAACCGTATTCTTGTGAAAAAAGGGCTGGCCATGCTTTCGGAGCGGAAAAATCTTGGTATCCGTGCACTGGCGGAGGTTGCCAAGATGAAAGCCTCCCAAGTCAATACCGGCCATGTCGGTTTCATTCTTGGTCCCCGGCTGAATGCAGCAGGGCGGATGAGTTCTGCGGATACTGCGCTCCAGCTCTTGCTGACAAGAATACCCCGCGAAGCGGAAAGCCTCGCGAAGATATTGGAGGAAGAGAATAAGGCGCGCCAGCGTTCCGAGCGCGAAACGACGCAGGAGGCGATGCGTAAAGTCGAACAGACCGTTAATTTCAATCGTGAACGCGTGATCGTGGTGGAGAGCCCTGGCTGGCACCGGGGCGTGATCGGGATCGTGGCGTCAAGGCTCGTGGAAAAATACGAGCGGCCGGCGGTCGTGATCTCGGTGGAAGAAGGCGTGGGACGCGGATCAGGTCGTTCCATCAAAAGTTTTCATCTCTTTAACGCGCTTCGCTCTTGTGAAGCGGTTCTCGAAGAATTCGGAGGACACGCGCAAGCGGCCGGACTTACGGTGACGGAAAAGAATATCCCGCTATTGCGTGCAAAGATCAACGCCTTTGCGATGGAACATCTTTCTTCCGAGGATTTGAAACGGCATGTGTCGGTAGATATGGAATTGAAACTTCATGAATTGACAGCCGGTTTTCTTGAGGAGCTTGAGCTTTTGGAACCGCACGGAGTCGGGAATCCGCGGCCTGTTTTTCAAACCGGCGATCTTCGATTCAAGTCCAAGCCCCGCCGTCTTTATGGCGAGACTTATGAGGGAGTGCTGACGGATGGCTCTCTGAATTTTCAGATTCATCTTAATGAAAAGCAGATGCTTCTTTGTGCGGCTTCCGGATCCGAGGCGCGTTTTGGGGCGGCCTACTCCCTGAAGACAAAACAGTGGAACGGCATGAAGATACTGACGCTGGTTGTTAAAAATCTACAACCAGCGTAAATTCCAAGAACCAAGATACAAGAACCAAACCAATCCCAATTTTAAAAACCCAAAAAAAGCACGCTTAATGTTTTTTGTTTGGTTCTTGGGATTTGGAGCTTGGATCTTACCGCGTTTTAGGCGGTAGGAGCGACGTAAGAACGACGGGAAGGGGCTTTTTTGACTTTTCCGGCCTTCAAACAACTCACGCAGACCTTAATACGGCGCACCGTTCCGTTCAGAAAGACGACTTTCACCTTCTGGAGGTTCGGGTAGAAGCGGCGGCGCGTAATGCCGGAGATCTTTTTGCCGATCCCGCCGGTCTTTTTCGCGAGACCGCGACGAACGATCGAATTGCCGGTCAAAGGTTTCTTTTTGCAGATAGCGCACGTTTTCATAGTCCCAATACCTTTCAATTTCAACTAGTTGAAATTGGGGCTATCCCAACTACCGTTTAATGGAAAGAATCCAAAGTTGGGATAGGGCGCTCATTATAGTGAGGAGATGTTTCTTGGCAAGCGGTTTTTTTTGATATACAATTACCCGCTGCAATTTTTTTTAGCACATGGATCACACATCAAACGGAAAAGGAGTTTATCATGGCAAAGTTGACGACAAAATGCTGCTCCGCCAAGAGCACCGGCGACAGGACCCTCGATTTCAAATTCTATGCCCCTCTGGCCAAAAAGGTCGGGCTCGGTGGTTGTTTCAATGGCTGGAAAGCGGACAAGAACCCTCTTA
>Ga0156526_1176_pt1 | contig 12693 bp, 10 predicted proteins | sample RifOxyB3_FD_111921 | JGI IMG/M metagenome (GOLD analysis project Ga0156526, IMG submission 111921) | Omnitrophica bacterium RIFOXYB12_FULL_50_7
CCCATGAGGTTCTGGAGTTGAAAAGTCGCGGCTAGGATCCGAATTTCTTTATCCAGAAATCGCCGCACTTGAAAGAGATCTTCAATATGATGCGGAGCAATTTCTTTTCGCCCATGGAGCCCGGAATCTTCGAACCCCTCGCGAACAATCTCATGCTCTCCGATCCCTTTCTCGTCTGCGCGGATTTTGAGGCTTATTGCGCGGTTCAGGATCAGATCTCTGAGGAATATCAGAACCCGGACCAATGGACCGAGAAAGCCATTCTCAATGTGGCGAATTCGGGGAAATTCTCCAGCGATCGAACCATTGTCGAATATGCAAAAGACATTTGGGATATTTCGGTGGAAATGCCGAAGTAGTTTTAAACAATACATGGCGATCTAGGCACACTCAATACTTTTCTATTTCTACTAACCTGGCGGTTTTTCTAGCGGTCGCATATTAATTGTTTGCTGAAATTATGATATACGCACTGGTCATCTTTTTATCGTTTATAGCTTGTGTGATGGGATTCATTTCCGAGGTCACGGCTGGAAACATTACTCATCTCAAGAACGGTAGAAAACCAGAGGCGGGTGCGACTGTCTTCCCGACCATACCCATAATGCAGTTGCTGACGGTTCTTGTCACATGGGGACTTAACCGCATTCACCCACCCCTCGGCTTCTACACGGTCAGCGCACTTTTCGTTGTGTTCGCCCTGTTTTGGGTTGTGTCATATCGAAAGCTGAAGAGAGAGTTCGATGAATTGAACCGATGAAGAAACAATCCGGAGACGAATGGCATGCCGTTCAAGGCGGCGAACCAAAAGATGGAGGAGTTGGAAGACCTGATCGAAGCTGGGATCGAGGGTCCACGCGGGCGGTCATGACGGCAGTCGTGACTTGCAACGGAATTAGAGAATAGCAGTTGCATGCGAAGGATGAAGCCGTATTCATGAATGCCTTGAACAAGACACCCGCCGATTGTCCGATCTTTCTGATTAGGGTTGTTTTGAACTTGAGTTATTAGAATTTGTTTCGGGTTTCGGAATTCGAGTTTCGGATTTAAAAGAAAAATTTCCGATGTGGACTTGTGAAACCACAGGTCAGTCCTTCCAGGGGGACCGCTTCAGGAAGGAAAGAATATCCCAATCCCGTCCTTTTTCCAAAAGAGGACGTATACCCACCACGCTGAAAAAAAGTTCCACGCTTGACATCTTCTGAGCTGCCGGCCTTACCTCATGAAAGTGGTGCGAGAGTAGGAAATGAGAGAGGAAACGCAGCACGGCCGAGATCACAAAAAGCGTCAGAATGCGGGAACCGTTCAGCATGGGAAGCCGTTCCGCAAGATAGCCCCCCAGTCCTGCTCCCATGAACGTGGCCACTCCGTTGATGAAGCCAAAATAACCCAGGCAGCGCACTCGTTTGCCCGGGCTTACGGCATCATAAATGAAATTCAGCGAGCATAGATTGAAACCGCCCCAAACAAATCCCGCAAAAACCTCGATCATGAAGAGATAAAAAATGTTCGATGAGAGGAGCCAGAAAAGCGGGATGACCGGAATCAGGAGGCTCGTGGTCTTGAGGACCTTGGCGTTCCCAATCCTGTCGGCGTGTTTTCCCCAGATGGGAAATGAGACAAGGCTTGCGATCACGGCGCCCATATGAATGAACATATAGGTCAGGTAACTAAGGTGGAGATCCCGTAGCATGTAGACGCTGAAGTAGGGCGCGGCGAGGAGCGTAGCGAACGTGATGCTTGAGACATAGAAGACAAATTTCACGAAATTGCTTTTCTTGAAACTCCGCAGAAACATGAAGAATGTGAACTTATCTCCCGGGTTTTTATGTTCCGAGGCCTCCTGCATCTGGGTCATGAGTTTTGCGGAAATAAAACGGGCCCCGGCCGCGATTCCGAAAAGGATCGAGAAACCCACAGCGATGGAAATCGTTCTGAACGCATTGAGCAAGATACCGGCAAATATCGTCGTGGCCATGCCTGCTAGCCCCGTGATACGCGACCGCCAGCCGAAATACTTACCGCGTTCTTCAGGGGCGAGATAGTCGCTTGCGAGACCTCCCCATACTGTGGCAATAAGATTTGCGAGGATTCGGAACAGGGTGACAAAGAAAATAAGCGCCAAGATCCGCGAGGGGAAGAGGAGGAAAGGGAAGATCGCCAACGGCAGCAGGAGGAGCGCCTGGAGAAAAGAAACGCGTACCAGAAAGCGCAGGCGGCTTCCGAAGAGATCGACAGCTTTCACCGCGAGAAATTGCGAAAGGGAACCCAGGAGATGCGGGAGCGCCACCAGGAATCCGATGTCCATCGGGGTTGCTCCCAAAAAAAGACCAAGCGGAATCAAGTACTCGTCCACGGAGGCCTGCATGACGCTCGCGGCAATGCCTTCTTTCCACGAGATATTCAGGCTTTTTCGGAACGGGTTTTTGGACAGTAAATCCTGAAGGTTAGGCATAAGTTTTGAATCGGTCCCCTTCTCCTGTTTATTTTTCTAAGTGATTTAAGGCAAACAAGCTATACTAGTACTAGTTTATCGATATTCGTGAGGAAAAAATGAACTATCATCGCCCCCAAAAAAGCGAAAAAAATAAATCTTCGCCGGCTTCCTGTGTCTCAGCGTCAATCTCCCTTAAGGCTTTGAAAAATGAGAATCAGAAACTCCGCCGGCAGGTTCTTCATTTTCAGCAGCAGATGATGCGAGGGCCCCTGGAAAGTGGGGAAACATATCAGGTTCTCATAGAAAAGTCCCCTAACATGATTTTCATCAATCAAGGGGGTCGTGTTGTTTATGCGAATCCCAAGTGTGAAGAAGTGATGGGATATAAACGTAAGGAATTTTATTCGTCGAAGTTCAATTTTTTAAGTCTGATGCACCCGGAGGAGCTCTCCATGGTCCGTCGCAATTTTCTCATGCATCAGAGGGGGAAAGAAGTGGCCCCTTATGAATACAGAATGATCGCCAAGGGCGGGAAAGTGATACATGGCATTTTGACGTCCAAACTTATCCGCTATCGCGGCGCTCCGGCCATTTTAGGAATCGTCACGGATGTCACTGAGCGCAAACGGGCGGAGGAGGGGATTGAAAAATTGCTTTCTCTCGAGCGGGCCACGCTGGAATCCACGGCGGACGGGATTCTCGTGGTGGACGGCCGTACCGGGAAAGTCGCGGATTTTAACGAGCGGTTTGCTCAGCTATGGAATATTCCAGACAGGATCCTTCGGTCTCGGGATGATAAGAAATTATTACAATATGTTCTGCCTCAGTTAAAAGATCCCCCGCGTTTCCTTTCGAAAGTGGCAAAGCTCTACAGGCATCCCCGGAAAGACAGTTTTGATACTCTGGAATTCAAAGACGGAAGAATTTTTGAGCGTTATTCGCATCCGCAACTTGTGGATGGCAAGCCGGTGGGGCGTGTATGGAGTTTTCGCGACGTTACTGAACGCAAGAGAGCGGAGCAAGAGCTAAAGGATTCAGAGGCGAAATTCAAGGTCTTATTTAATGATGTCAGGGAGGGAATAGTTTTGGCAGACATCAAGGCCAAGAAGTTTAGCATGTGTAACAAGACCCTGGCTGACATGCTGGGTTACACTAAAGAAGAAATGGTGCGTCTTAGTGTTCATGATATTCATCCCAAAAAAGATCTGCCATTCGTTATCGAAACGTTTGAGAGGCAAGCGCGTGGAGAATTCAAGATCGCGGAGGGTTTGCCGGTAAAAAGGAAAGACGGAAGTATTTTTTACGCAGATATCAATTCGTCGCGGATTATTTTAAACAAAAAGAAATACCTTTTGGGTAGTTTTCGCGATATTACCGAACGCAAGCAGGCGGAAGAGGCGTTGCGGCAGAGCGAGGCAGACTTTCGCACGGCCCAGCGCATTGCGCATGTTGGCAGTTGGTCGTGGGATGTGGTGAATGACGTTGTGACTTGGTCTCAAGAGTTGTACCGGATTGCAGGCGTGGATCCTGCACGCGGGGTATTAACGTATGCGGACATTTCAAAACTGTATACTCCGGAGAGTTGGCAGCGATTGAACCGCGCTGTGAAGAAGGCTCTGGCGGCAGGGATTCCTTATAAGCTGGAACTGGAAATGGTCCGTCCGAATGGAGAACATCGTTGGACGTTGGTTATGGGTGAAGCCAATCGTAATGTCGCAGGCCGTTTCCTGGGCCTGTTTGGCGTTGTACACGACATCACCGAACGCAAGAATGCGGAAGCCGCATTGCGACTGGCGCGGTTTTCGATTGACCATGCCTCGGATTGCGTTTACTGGATCGATGCTCAAGCCAGGATGCTTTATGTTAATGATGCTACCTGCCGCACCTTGGGCTACAAGAAAAAAGAACTCCTTAAAATGACGATCTATGATGTTAATCCGTATTTTCCGGCTTCTGTTTGGCCGTCCCATTGGAAAGAGCTCAAGAAAAAAGGATCCCTGACCTTTGAATCGACCCAGAGGACTCGGGCAGGCAAGATGATTCCCGTGGAGATCAATGCCAATTTTATGGAGTTCGAAGGAGAGGAATATAATTGCGTCTTTACTCGTGATATCACGGAGCGTAAGCAGGCGGAGGATTCTCTCCGGGAACACCAACGCCAACTACTGCAGGTGATCGATGCCGTGCCGCACATGATCTTTGCCAAGGACCGGCAAGGTCGGTTTCTTCTTGCGAACCGGGCTGTCGGGACGATGTATGGCAAGGAGCCGCGAGAGCTTATAGGCAAGAAAAGCTATGATATCCATCCAGTTCCGGAAGAGGCCAGGAAATTCGTTGAGGCTGACCGCCAGGTTTTGGCTACAGGGAAGCTCGCGCTTGGTGCCAATGAAATATTCACGGACTTGACGGGCGGGAAGCATATTCTTCAAACCATCAAGATCCCCTTTAAAATGATCGGGATGGAAGAAATGTGTGTCCTGGGAGTGTCGGTGGACGTGACGGAGCAAAGGAAGGTCGAGGAGTTCCGCAACGATATCGTAAGGACCGTGTCCCATGAGCTTCGCACGCCTCTTTCGATCGAGAAGGAAGGGATCAGTCTTCTTTTGGATGGGGTCGTGGGGTCAGTTACGGGCGAGCAGAGGGAGATCCTTGAGACGGTGATGCGGAATATCGACCGTTTGGCGCGTATGATCACGAATCTTCTGGATATCTCAGTGATCGAGACCGGCAAGATCAAGCTCTCGCAAAAGATGACGAATCTGGCGGGTCTTGTGAACGATGTGGCGGTCGAGTTTAAAAAACGCGCCGGAGAGAAAGGCATCGATCTTAGTGTGAAGTTGCCGGGGAGTGCGGTCCAGGTTTTTGTGGATCCGGATAAGATCACGCAGGTTCTGGGCAATTTGGTGGATAATGCCATCAAGTTTACGTCTGGGGGCGGGGGTGTGGAGATTTCCCTGAATGTATTAAAGGATGATGTGGAGTGCGAGGTTCGGGATAATGGCGTTGGGATTGCCCCAGAGAACGTCGTCAAGGTATTTGAGAAATTCGAGCAATTTCCAAGGATCTCCGGGCCCGGAGAAAAGGGGTTCGGGCTTGGGCTTTCGATCGCGAAGGGGCTCATTGAATTACACGAAGGACGGATCTGGATCAAAAGCGAACTCGGGAGGGGGACTCGGGCGACGTTCTCATTACCGCTTCACCAGACAAAAGAGGATTGAAACCATGCTCAAGAAAAAAAAGAAGATACTTTTTATTGAAGACGAACCGGATCAGATTGTGATGATCTCCTTAAGGCTTGAAAAAAACGGCTATGAAGTGGTTTCCTCCATGGATGGTGTGGAGGGCTTAAAGATGGCTGTTTCGGAAAAGCCCGATCTTATTTTGTTGGACGTGATCATGCCCGGCATTGACGGTTTTGAGGTGTGCCGCCGGCTCCGCAAGGATCCCGCAACGAAACACATTCCCATTATTTCCACGACGGCTGCGGGTGCGGACGATGTGGAGCATCAATGTATCACGGTCGGGGCCGATGACTGTGTTCGTAAGCCTTATGATTCCATGGATCTTCTCACGAAGATCCAGCGACTGCTTGAAAAATGATTCCACGAGTAGTGAACGAAGGGAGAGACAACCCCCTATGAAATTATTGAACAGCAAACAAATCATTGATGCTTTAACTAAAATAAGCGATGCGATCATTTCAGATCTGTATTTGGAGGAGATCCTTAAATTGATCGTCACGGTGACCGCCGAGGCTATGAATTCCAAGATATGCTCGCTCATGCTCCTGGACAGGGCCACGAGTGAGCTTGCCGTCAAAGCGACTCAATCCGTCAGTGAATTTTATAATAAAAAACCCAACGCAAAACTCGGAGAGGGTATCGCCGGAAGGGTGGCCCAATACGGAAAGCCCATCACCGTTTTGGATGTGCGCAAAGACAAGCGCTATCTCAATCAGGCGATTGCCAAAAAAGAGAATCTTTGTTCTTTGCTGAGCGTGCCGCTTATTTTCAAAGGAAATGTTATCGGCGTGTTGAACTGCTATACCGTCAAGCCGCATCGTTTTAGCCAAAGCGAGATACGTATTATCAAATCGATCGCGAGCCAGGCCGCGGTCGTCATTGAGAATTTCAGATTGGTGGTCGAGTCGCAGGTGATTCAGGAAGAACTGGAATCGAGGAAGGCGATCGAGCGCGCCAAGGGCATCTTGATGAAAAGAGAGAATTTGAGCGAACAGGGAGCTTACAAGCTTATCCGGAAATACAGCATGGATAAGCGCAAGAGCATGAGGGAAGTGTCGGAGGCCATCCTCTTAAGCGAAGAAATGCAAAAGTTCGCATCCTCTAAAGAATAAAATCGGGATTGAAAATTCGAATTTCCATGTTACAATTCCGTCGCTGAGCACAAAGTGAGTGCGCGGTGGAAAGAAAGAAAAACGGCGTTCGGAGAAAAAGCCGGTTTTTTTCGATTCTAGAGTCGGGGATAAAGACGTCCTTTTTGGCAGCAATTTTGCCGAAAAGGACTTTTTTTTTGAAAATGGTTCTCTCGTCGATGCATGTCCGTGACAGGAGAGGTAAACGTCAAACAGAAAAGGGTGAAAAAATGGCAAAAACAGGGGAAAGTTCAGTAGAAAAAGAAATCAGTGCATTCATGAAAAAAGTGAGTGCCAGGAATCCGGGCGAAAAGGAATTCCATCAGGCAGTCCGTGAAGTGGTGGAGTCTGTAACGCCTTTTATCGAGAAAAATCCCAAGTACAAAAATGCAAAGATCCTGGAAAGAATGGTGGAGCCGGAGCGTGTGCTCATGTTCCGCGTTCCCTGGCTTGATGATAAGGGTGAGATCCAGATCAATCGCGGGTTCCGTATTCAGATGAACAGTGCGATTGGTCCCTATAAGGGCGGCATTCGCCTTCACCCGAGCGTCAACCTCGGTATTTTGAAGTTCCTGGCGTTCGAACAAGTGTTCAAGAACAGCCTCACCACGCTTCCCATGGGCGGCGGCAAGGGCGGTTCGGATTTCGATCCCAAAGGGAAATCTGATAACGAAGTTATGAAGTTCTGTCAGAGTTTTATGCTGGAACTCTCCCGTCATATCGGACCGGATACGGACGTTCCGGCCGGCGATATCGGCGTGGGCGGCCGCGAGATCGGATTTATGTTCGGCCAGTACAAGAGAATTCGTAATGAGTTCACCGGCATTTTGACGGGCAAGGCCCTGAACTGGGGCGGCAGTCTTATCCGTCCTGAAGCCACGGGGTATGGATGCGTGTATTTCGTGCAAGAGATGCTAAAGACCCGGAAGATGACGTTTGCCGGGAAGGTTTGTACGGTTTCCGGTTCCGGGAACGTCGCGCAGTATACGGTGGAAAAGCTGAACGAGCTTGGCGCGAAGGTCGTGACCTTGTCGGATTCCGAAGGGACCATTTACGACAAGAAGGGGATCGACGCGAAGAAACTGAAGTTTGTGTTAGAGCTTAAGAACGAAAGACGCGGTCGCATCAAGGAATGCGTTCAGGAATTCGGATGCGAATATCTTCCGGGTCAAAAGCCTTGGAAGGTGAAATGCGACGCCGCATTCCCGAGCGCCACGCAAAACGAGATCAATGAAGCGGATGCGAAGGCTTTGGTGAAGGGTGGCTGTATCGCGATCGGTGAAGGCGCGAACATGCCGAGTACGCCGGAAGCCATCGCGGTGTTCCAGAAGGCCAGGATCCTTTATGCCCCCGGAAAAGCTGCGAATGCGGGTGGCGTGGCCACTTCCGGTCTTGAAATGAGCCAGAACAGTATGCGGTTGCGCTGGTCCAGGAAAGAGGTCAATGAGAAACTGCACGACATCATGATCTCGATCCACGAGAGCTGCGTGAAGTACGGCCAGGAAGACGGAGGCTACATCAATTACGTCAACGGCGCCAACATCGCAGGGTTCGTGAAGGTCGCCGACGCGATGATCGATCAAGGCTTGGTCTAATAGAATAGACTGAGGCTGCGCAAAAAAAAGGGGGGTCAGGCACCTTTTTGGGGAAATAGTGCCTGACCCCTTTATTTTTGTTGACAAATGATACTAAAGTGGTATCTTTACGACATGAAACTTATTACGCGGAACACCGATTATGCGATGCGTGCCCTTTGTTACATTGCCAGGCAAACAAAAGAGTCGGTCTCTGCCGCGGAAATGGTAGCGGCTCTGAAGATCCCGCGCCCTTTTTTAAGGAAGATCCTCCAGATTCTAAGCGGCGAGGGCCTGCTCAAGTCCACCAAAGGGCAGGGAGGTGGATTTTCTCTATCCTCTCCTAAAGAGAAGATCTTCCTGACGGACCTGATACGGATCTTCCAAAGTACGATCCAGCTAAACGAATGCATCTTCAAGAAAAAAATATGCCCCAATCGAAGTACGTGTGCGTTGAAAAAAGAGATCGATGGCATCGAGCAAGAGGTTTTGGGGCGACTCGGCCGAATCAACATTGCGTCGCTCTTGAAGAATGGCAAAGCCGTTTCAACCCGCGATAAAAAATGAGCTTGTGTCGCTTATTCTTCCAAATACTGAAACAAGATTCGAGGGGCTTCTCATCGGTCCCGGGATTGCCATCAAAAACAGAATTGACCAATCGAAAAAAAGAAGCGGTTTAAAAACAAAGGGGGCTATTTATGGGAATGTTCTGCTTTCAATGTGAGCAAACAGCCAAGGGCAAAGGGTGTGATTATCTGGGTATTTGCGGAAAAACACCCGAGGTGGCGACGCTTCAGGATCTCTTGATCCACGCGGCGAAAGGGATTGCTATCTACGCACACATGGCTCGGGAGATCGGCGTGAAGGATCACGACACGGATCTTTTTGTGATCGAAGGGCTTTTTGCCACGGTCACGAACGTGGATTTTGATATCGAGAGATTGTGGGAGACGCTCTTGCGCGCCTTTGAGATCAAGGAAAAGATCAAAAAATTGTTCCTGGAGGCCTATAAGAAGAAAGTCGGCCAGGATTTTGACGGGGAACTTCCGGCCGCGGCCTACTGGAAACCTGCGGAAAATGTCTCGGGACTTTTCGAACAGGGCGCGAAGGTCGGCGTTCTTTCCGACAAGACGTTGAATGAAGATGTCCGGAGTCTTCGCGAGCTTCTTCTCTATGGGCTCAAAGGGATGGCGGCCTATGCGGATCACGCCCATGTGCTTGGGCGGGAAAGCGAGGAAGTGACTGCGTTTTTTCATAAGGGATTGCGCGCGCTCACCGACAACCGTCTGACCGTCGAGGATCTCGTGGGGCTCAACATGCAGTTCGGGATGGTCAATCTCAAATGTCTCGAGCTTCTGGATAAGGCGCACACGGACCATTTCGGGCATCCGGTGCCGACGGGCGTATTGCTCGGAACGAAAAAGGGATTAGCGATCCTGGTGTCGGGTCATGATCTGCTCGATCTCGAACAGCTCCTTCAGCAGACCGAAGGGAAAGGCGTCAATATTTACACGCATGGCGAGATGCTGCCGGCGCACGGATATCCGAGGCTCAAGAAATACAAGCATCTTGTCGCGAATTACGGCGGCGCGTGGCAAGATCAAGCCAGGGAATTCGATGCTTTTCCCGGGGCAATTCTCATGACCACGAATTGCATCCAGCAACCGCGTGAAAGTTACAAGAGCCGGATTTTCACGACGGGTCTTGTTGCTTGGCCGGGGGTCGGACACATTCATCCGGTGAACGGAAGAAAAGATTTTTCACCTGTGATCAAGAAAGCGATCGAGGCCGGCGGTTTTCCCCAGGATATTCCGGCGAAGCATATCGTCGTGGGGTTCGGTCACAACGCCGTACTGGGTGTTGCGGATAAAGTCATCGGGGCTGTCAAAGAAGGAAAGATCAAACATTTCTTTCTGGTGGGTGGATGTGACGGCGCGAAGCCTGGAAGGAATTACTACACAGAATTCGCGCAAGAAGTTCCAAAAGATTGTGTGATCTTGACGCTTGCCTGCGGGAAATACAGGTTCAACAAACTCGAGTTCGGGGATATCCCCCTTCGCAATGCTTCGGGGGACATAGTCGGTGGCATTCCGAGGCTTCTCGATATGGGGCAGTGTAATGACGCCTATTCCGCGATTCAGGTGGCGGCCGCCCTTGCGAAAGCGTTTGGTTGCGGCGTGAACGATCTGCCGCTCTCGATGATTCTTTCCTGGTACGAGCAAAAGGCGGTTTGCATTCTGCTGACCCTTTTGGCGTTGGGGATCCAGAACATTCGTATCGGGCCTTCGCTCCCAGCGTTCGTAAGTCCGAATGTACTCAAAGTTCTTGTCGAGAAATTCAATATCAAGCCCGTGACCACAGCCAAAGAGGATCTTGCCGCGATTCTTCATCCCAAAGTCTGATCTCTGGCAAGACCCGGTGTTGCGGTGGGGAATACGTTTGATATGCGGGGGATTCCGTGATGTAATACGTCGGTTTTTCTTTCTAAAATAAAGGCCGAAAATTGGAACAATCTAAGTACAAATACATTTATGGGCCTGTTTCTTCCTGGAGGCTGGGCCGTTCCCTGGGGATCGATCCGATCTCCTCATGCCAGAAGACCTGCACTTTTGATTGCGTGTATTGCCAGGTAGGGAGGACCGAGGTTTTTTCAGGACAGCGCGAGGTTTTTGTTCCAACCGAAGCCCTGATTCATGAACTGCGCTCCTTGCCCGATGTTCCGATCGACTACATCACCTTCGCGGGGAATGGGGAGCCGACGCTCGCGAAAAATCTCGGAGAAATGATCCGTGCGGTCAAGATGGTCCGTAAAGAAAAAATCGCGGTGATCACGAACGCCTCGCTGATCCATCGCAAGGATGTTGTGGAAGACCTGCTTCTCGCGGATCTCGTGGAAGCAAAGCTTGACGCGTCCTCAGATGTATTCCTTAAAGCGGTCAACCAGTCGATGGCGGAGATCCGCTGGGAAGATATTGTGGAGGGACTCAAGGCGTTCCGGAAAGTTTATCATGGGCATTTGACCTTGCAGGTCATGTTCGTGGCGAGCAACAAGGCCTGCGCCGCGGCCATCGCGAAGATTGCACACCAGATCGGTCCCGACGAGGTCGAGATCAATACGCCTCTCCGGGCTTGCTCCGTGAAGCCGCTCTCGATAGAGGATATGGAAGAAATAACAGCGATCTTCCGCAGGATCTGTGGAGCCAGGATCAAAGTACGAAGCGTGTACGAGGCCAAAAGGGAGATAAGTCGGCCGTTCTGTCAGCCATCGACCGAACGGCGGCGGGGAAAGGAGTCGTAAGACAGCCGCTTGAGAGAGGCTGTTCCTACTTCCTGTTTTTTAAAATATTAACGGAATGCACAAGTTTTTCCCTCTCCCTGTGGGAGAGGGGAGGGTGAGGGTTAGGATTATTTCTCCCCCTCATCCCATCCTTCTCCCTGAGGGAGAAGGAGTTTAGCTGAAGCTCGCCCACGGTGTTTAATATCAGTCAGGATTGCAACGAATCTAAAAAGAAAGTAGATGGCCCACTTTTAGGAGTTGTGTTTATATGAAAAATATTTCAAACGACGTGATGACGCAAGAGCTTCTCCGGCAGATTGCCCTTCTTAAGAAAGAGCGGGAGGCCGTGATCCTGGCGCATAATTACCAGCCGCCGGAGGTCCAGGACCTTGCCGATTTCACCGGCGATTCGCTCGAGCTGAGTCGTATTGCGGCCAAAACTCCCGCTAAAGTGATCGTTTTCTGCGGCGTTCAGTTCATGGGGGAGACTGCGGCGATCCTTTCTCCTGATAAAACGGTGCTCCTGCCTGTCCTGGAAGCTGGCTGCACGCTTGCCGATTATGCGACCGCGGAGCAGCTTCGCGAAATGAAGAAAAAACATCCGGATGCTGTGGTCGTGACTTATGTGAACAGCTCTGCAGAGGTAAAAGCAGAGACCGATATCTGTTGTACCTCCGCCAACGCAGTTCAGATTGTCCAGTCGATCGATCGTAACCGGCCGATTCTTTTTGTCCCGGATTATAATCTGGGGCATTACGCGGCCAAGGTGACGGGACGCGATCTGATCTTGTGGGATGGCTGCTGCCCGACTCACGCCCTTTTGTCGATCTTTGCCATCGCGAAGGCGAGAAAGAAATGGCCGGGGGCGCAAGTGATCATGCATCCGGAGTGCAAGCCTGAGACCTTGGAGCTCGCGGATTTTGTGGGAAGCACTTCGGGGATGCTCAACTATGTCAAAACGCAACCGGCCGGGGCTTCTTTTATTGTCGGAACCGAAGTCGGGTTGCTTCATCGCCTCGGGAAGGAGAATCCG
>Ga0156526_1169_pt2 | contig 12532 bp, 11 predicted proteins | sample RifOxyB3_FD_111921 | JGI IMG/M metagenome (GOLD analysis project Ga0156526, IMG submission 111921) | Omnitrophica bacterium RIFOXYB12_FULL_50_7
TGGTTATTGGAATTTTCTAATAAAGGGGGTTAATGTGGCAGTCAAAATAAGAATGAAACGTTTCGGCAGCAAGAACCGTCCTCAGTGGCGCGTTGTGGTCAGTGACGCGAAGTCGCCGCGTGATGGGCGTTTCATCGAGGAAATCGGCTATTACGACGCTCTTCCCAAAGAAGATATTTTTGTCGTGAAGCAGGAGCGTCTCGACTATTGGGTGAAGCAGGGTGCGCAGGTGAGCACGGCCATCGCGAGTCTTTTACGCCGTCAAAAGAAAAAAGCAAAAAAGGCTTAAAAAGCTTCGTAAGCCTGACAAGTTTTAAATTCTTTGAGCCTTTTCGGCATCTTCAGCGTATGAAGCCTTTTCAGCCCTTTTTCCCGGAGTGAATATGGCCTTAACGATTGATATCGTGACGCTTTTTCCGGATTTTTTCAAAAGTCCTCTCCAGGAATCGCTTTTGGAAAAGGCTCAGGCGAAAGGACTTGTGAAGATCCGGACCCGCAACCTGAGGGACTGGACGCACGACCGGCATAAAACGGCGGATGATAAGCCGTTTGGAGGTGGGGCAGGGATGGTGATGAAGCCCGAGCCGATCTTTGAATGCGTGGAAGCGATTGGTAAAGATGCCTGGGTGGTGCTTCTTGATCCTCAGGGCGAGCCTATGAGCCAGACGCTGGCCGCGAAACTCGCAAAGAAAAAGCATCTTGTTTTGATTGCCGGGCACTACGAGGGTGTGGATCAGCGCGTCAAAGACCATCTGGTTGACCAGGAAATATCGGTAGGCGATTTTATTACCATGGGGGGTGAAGCCCCGGCCCTTTGCCTGATCGAGGCGGTGACAAGACTTGTCCCCGGTGTTTTGGGGAACGCGGAGTCGATCAAGCATGAGAGTTTTCAAACGGGGATGCTGGAACATCCTCATTACACACGGCCTCGGGAATACCGGGGATGGAAAGTTCCCGACGTACTTGTGTCGGGGGATCACAAAGAGCTGGAGGCCTGGCGGAAGAAATCATCCGAACAGGCGACAAGGCGAAAAAGGCCTGATCTTTTAAAATAATTTACACAAACGGGAGAACAAACAAATGAGTAAAATGGATATCGTCGAAAAAGAAGCCGCATCGAAAAAAGTACCGGAATTTCGCGTGGGCGACACCTTGAAGGTGCACGTCCGCGTTAAAGAAGGCGACAAAACCCGCACCCAGCTTTTTGAGGGTGTCTGCATCAGCAAAAAAGGAAAAGGCGTTCGCGCCAGGTTCACAGTCCTCAAAGAGAGCTATGGGGACAAGGTCGAAAAGATATTCCCGCTCCATTCACCGAACGTGGAAAAGGTGACGGTGAGCGTGAAAGGCAAAGTCCGCCGCGCGAAACTGTATTACCTCAAGAAGCAATAACGAGCTTAAAAGGCTGAAAAAACTTAATAGGCTAAAAAAGCTTTTTGCCTGTTGAGTCTATTCCGCCTATGGAGCCTATTCCGCCTATGGAAATATCCCGCAAGACACTTCTCCTTGAGAAGCTCTTGCATTTTGACCGCCAGGAGGCCCTCGCTGTGGGCGGGGGATGGCTGGCGGGCGTGGATGAAGCCGGGCGCGGTCCTCTCGCCGGCCCCGTTGTTGCGGCGGCCGTGATCCTTTTAAGGCCCGAGACTCTCGCCGGCATCAACGACTCCAAAAAACTGAGCGCCAAACGGCGCGAAGAACTTTATGTCCGGATCGCGCGTTCCTCGATCGTCGGCATCGGTTCCGCGGACGAAAAACAGATCGACGAACTCAATATCTACGAAGCCACACGTCTGGCCATGAAAAAGGCCGTCCTGAACCTTTCGCACACTCCCTCACGGCTTCTGATCGACGGGCCGATGCGCCTGGATCTCGAGCTCGAGCAAAAGGGCATTATTCATGGCGACGGGAAATCAGCGAGCATTGCCGCCGCCTCGATCGTGGCCAAGGTTTTTCGCGATCACTGGATGCGAACACTCCATAAACTTTATCCCGCCTACGGGTTTCTTAACCACAAAGGCTACGGGACGGCCGAGCATATGCAAGCCCTCAAGGAAAAAGGTCCGTCTCCTATCCACCGCTACAGCTTTGCACCCGTTCAAGAGGCGGCACGGATGTCCCGAAAAATGACAGTCCCAACTCCCATCAATCAAAAGAAAATAAAAGTCGGGGCGGCATCGTGAAACTGACGCCTCATCCTGGACCCTTTCGAGTGTCTCTTGGGGAGCGCGGCGAAAGGGTGGCTTGCGGGTTCCTGAAAGAACAGGGATACGAGATCCTCGAAAAAAATTACAAGTGCAAGATTGGCGAGATTGATGTGATCGCCCGGCGGCGCGGGAGACTGGCATTTATTGAGATCAAGACGCGAACGAGCGCCCAATTCGGGACGCCGCAAGAGGCCGTCACCCTTCAAAAACAGAAAAAGATTTTCAAGGTTGCCCAGTGGTACCTGAAAGAAAAGAAGCTTGGGGGAATGCCGGTCGCATTTGACGTTGTTGCCATTCTTTGGAAAGAGGGGCAGGCGCCCGAGATGCGCCTCTTTGCCGACGCTTTTGAAAGAGAAGACAAACTCTATTGATTCTCCTTCTCAAGAAGTGCAAAATAGCGGCCGTTAATACTTTAAGAGTTCCAAAAGACACCAGGACCAGAAATATTTTGAGCCATGATCGCTAGAGCTAAAAAATTATTTTGTTTTCTCTGCCTCGGATTGTTCGTCTTCGCCTTGATCGGATATGGCGAGGAGAAGAAAGCCGATCTCTACGCTCCTGTTTATACAAAACCTCTTTCCGCCGAACCTCTCAAAGGTGTTTTTTCAAGGGTCCTCGAATTTCCTTTCAAGCTGATCAAGTGGCCCATGGACCAAGGGATCATTTTCACCGAGAACCACCGGCTTGATAAGAAAACAAAATGGATCTACGAACAAGCCCTCAAGCAGGGGATCAAGCCTCTCTTCGGGTTTGCGGATGTGAGTGCGATTCCCTATTACGGCGCCGAACTGAATCTTTTAACGATTGCCCGCCAAAAAGAAAAATATCCGGATTTTTTTGCTACCACCACGATTCTTCATTGTCCCAGCGTTTTTTTCAACGTAGGTTCCGAGATCGGAGCGCAGAAGATCCATGGAACGGGGTTCCATGCCAAGGGTCTTTTCAACTATGATCGCCAGGAAAAAGAACCTTTTTATGGTATCGGACCCCACACCAGCATGGGCGATAGCACCTCCTACAGAATGGAAACAACCCAGGTGGGCGCTAGGGCCGGCTATGAATTTTCACCCACGATCGATCTCGTGGCAGGGTTTGATTATAAAAAAGTGAACATTTTTAACCGGGCGCATGACGGCAAGGGGGATATCCGGACTATTTTTTCGGGGCAGAACATCCCGGGCATCGGAGGGGACGATCTTTTGAATTATTCCCTGACGCTCGGGCGCGACACGCGCGACAGCAAGGATGATGCGACGTGTGGAAGTTATCAGAAATTTCTTTTTCAGTTCACGGATGGCGTGAATGGCTCCCCGGCGCGTTTTTTCAAGTACCAGATCGACATGGCGAAATATTTTCGCCTCGCGTCCCCACGCCGCGTGTTGGTGGCGCGCCTTTTTGCCGAGCATAACGAAAAGATCGATCACGGAAACATTCCTTTTTATGAAATGGCGAAGCTGGGCGGCGCCGGGACGAATGTGCGGGACAGCGAGGCCCTGCGATCGTTTGTTTACAACCGGTTCTATGGCGAAAGCGCCCTGCTTCTGAATTTGGAATACCGTTACACGGTGATGGAATACAAAGAATTCAAAGTCAAAACAGCCATTTTTTCGGATACCGGAGAAGTCTTTGGTAAGATCCATCAATTCCGTTTGAAAGATCTCCGGGAATCGTACGGCATCGGTCTCTATATCAGCTATGCCAGGAACACACTCTTGAACTTTTCGGTAGCGCACGGCAATGAAGGCACGTATTTCTATATTAAGAACAAACTCGCATTCTAAAGAGGCGTTGTTTGGGAGATGCGTTCCTTCTTTGCCACCCGTAGGTCACATTTAAATGTGACCTGCGGGGAGACGCAACTGGAGTAATGCATTAAAGGTCTGTTTGATTATCAGACCAGAGAAACGAATGTTAGGGCGGCAAGCATGAACATGAAACTTAAAAAAATAAAACAGATTCGTCAGGTCCTGGCGTTCGTGATCCTCGGGGTGGGGATCTTCGGCCTTATGGGGACGGCCATGGCCCAGGAAACTGTAAAATTCAAAGAAAGCGAATCCTCGTTTTACAGCGATCTTTTTGACCAGAATATTTACAACGAAGGCGTCAACCAACTGGATTTGGGACGCTGGGGGAGAAAGCTTTTCAAAAAAGAACTTCCCTCAAAGAACGTGAATGTTTTTGATGAAGTGCCGGATTCCGGATTCTTTACGAATCGCCAGGGCCGCGAGAAGCTCTCTCTCGAAGCTCTTGAAAAAGGATACCAGGAAAACGCCGGGCCCGATCTGAGCAAACCTTTGCAGGTCATCGCGGCGGAACAACGGGGGATCTATCCCCGCTTCTGGGTCAGGGACGCGCGGGGGGACGAATATCTTCTGGAATTCGATCCCCAAGGGAACATGGAACTTGTGACGGGGGCCGAGATCATTGCCAGTCGGTTTTATTATGCCTTAGGCTATACCGTCCCGCAGTTTACGATCCTTCCGATCAAGCCCGAGCAGTTTCTAGTTGCTCCCGGAGCCACCACCTGGGAGGACACGGGTTTTAAAAAGAAGCTTAGCCAAAAACGGTTTGAAGAATACCTCATGATCCTGCCCCAGAACGAGGAAGGTCTTTACCGGGCTTCAGCGTGCAAGATCATGAAAGGGGATTATCACGGGATCTTCAGTTTCGAATCCCGCCGGAAAGACGATCCTGCGGACCTGGTGAACCATCGTGACCGTCGGGAGATCCGGGCACTTGGGATCTTTGCCTCCTGGATTAATCATTATGATCTTCGGGAAAGCGACACCCTGGACATATCTATCGAAGAGAACGGTCAGGTTGTGATGAAGCATTATCTTGCTGATTTTATCGGGGCCTTCGGCTCGACGCAGGAAGGTCCCAAGGATCCGATGCTGGGCTACGAATATGAGGTCGACTATGGAGAGACATCAAAATCGATCCTGGCGTTAGGTTTTCGCGAGAAACCTTGGCAGAAAAAATGGCGTCTGGCGGGTGAAAAGATCCAAGGGGCTCCCGCCGTAGGTTATTTTACGAACGAACTTTTTGATCCCGCACGATACAAAACGCAATTTCCCTACGAAGCATTCCGGCTCGTGACTCGTGCCGACGGATTTTGGGCCGCAAAACTTTTGATGAGTTTTTCAGATGAAGGTATTCGGGCGATGGTCAAGGCCGGACGCTATCGTGATGCGAAAAACGCAGAAGTCATTACCAAGACACTGATCGAGCGGCGCGACATCATTGCCCGCTACTGGTTTTCTCGCGCCAATCCCCTGGATGGATTCTCGTTTTCTGGCGGAAAGTTATCTTTCAAAGATCTTGCGGTTGAGTACGGAATGGCCTCAAAAGAGGGAACCGTTTACCACCTCGAAGTGATGAGCGAAGGAAAAAAGGAAAAGATCGCACAACTAGAGACAAAAGAGCTCGACTTCGACATTCGATCTGAGTGGATTCCCGCAAACGGGGAAGTCAGGATCCTCCTGCGTGTTGCGCGCGCCTCTGCCAAGACACTAAGCCCCGCCGTTACGATCCTTTTGAATGCCACGGGTGTTCAGGGGATCCGTCACGAAGATTAAGCGCCAGGAAAATTCCAAGATCCAAGAGACAAGAACCAAGCAAGAACCAATCACCAAGATACAATGACCCCAGATTGGTTATTGAATATTTGAATTTGTTTGTATCTTGTTTCTTGAGAATTGTGATTTGTGCAGCTATTGGTTCTTGGCGCCTGATTATTTAAATAAGAAGGGCCTTTTTAGAAGGCAGAAGGCTTCGAGGGCTTGGGTTGTTCCAGCGGAAGGATGAAGGAAAAGGTGCTCCCCTTCTTGTATGCCGATTCTATCTCGATCTTGCCATGATGCCGTTCTACAAGCATCTTGGAGATGGCAAGCCCCAGTCCCGTGCCACCCGGAGCCACAAGCTTCGCAGATTCGAGCTGGCCGAATTTCCTGAAAAGCTTGGGAATATCTTTTTGCTGAATGCCAATCCCCGTGTCTTTGACCGAGACCCTCACCCCCTGGGCGTCTGCGGAGGATGTGATCGTGATCTCGCCCTGGAGCGTGAACTTGATGGCGTTTTGTAAAAAATTCGTGAGGACCTGGACGATCTTGTCGCGGTCAAGCTCCACTTCCGGAAGGTCCTTTTGAAGCGCCAGTTTTAGGAGAAGGTTCTTGTTTTCAACCAATGGACGCATGGACGCTACCACCTCTTCAATGATCCGGGTCAGGTTTCCTTTTTTCATGTGAAATTCGATCACGCCGGCCTCAAGCTTATGGAATGCAAGCACGTCGTTGACGAGGCGTGCGAGCCGGTCGACGCAACGTTTCGAGATGCTCAGCACTTCTTTTTGCTCGGGAGTGATCTCCCCCGTAAGACCCTCCAGCACGATGCTTAAACCTTCTTTCACTGAATGGATCGGTGTGCGGAGCTCATGGGACACCACCTGGATCAGCTCGGCCTTGATCTCGAGAGATTCCTGATATTTGTGTTCCGTTACGTCTTTTGCGAAACAGTAAAAGCCGTCAAATTGATGGTCCTTGTTCACGTTTTTGATCAGGACGACATATTGATAAAAGATGGAACCGTCTTTACGGATGGACTTGACCTCGGTTTCTGCTTTTCCCTCCAGCTTCATTTTTTCAAAAGTCGCCACGGCTTTGTCAATATCTTCAGGGCAAAGCGTGGACATGCGGTTGAGTCCCGCCATTTCCTCCGGGGTATAGCCCATCATGGCGGCGTAGGCCTTGTTGACGCTCACGAAGTTCTTGTTGGAATCCATGCGCGCGATACCGTCGAGGGCGTTTTCCATGGCGATAGAAAGCTCCCGCAGCCGCTGTTCCGTCTGGATCTTTTCCGTAATGTCTTCTGAAATGCCGAGCAAATAGACGGATTTTCCCTGAGGGTCCAGGATCGGGATCTTTTTTGTGTGCAGGATTCGCGCCCCTTTTTTGTGTGTGTGGATCGTTTCTTCCTGGATCTCCAGCATCGTTTGAGAGCGAAGGGCTTCCCTGTCTTTTTCGACAAAAAAATCAGCCTCGTTTTTAGGGAAAAAGGAAAAATCATTTTTTCCGAGGAGCTCCTCGCGCTTGTACCCGACCAACTCTTCCCCCGCGCGATTGAAACGCACAAAGCGTAGCTCCTCCGCGTCCTTGATGAAGAGCATATTCGGGATGTTTTCGATGATGGAATCTAAAAAGGTGTTTGTTTGGCGAAGCTCTTTTTCAGCTCGGAGACGCTCATCGATATGCGCACGAAGTTCTTCGTTGGTGAGAACAAGTTGTTGAGTTTTTTGTTCGAGTTCGGCCGTCCTTTCGCGGACTTTAATCTCCAGGGCCTCATTCATATTCTGCAGTTGCTGCAAGTAAGTCCCGAGTCTTTTGAGCGTCGGTAAGAAGACCATGGTGCCGATGACAGCAAGACAGAAGATATTGAGAAGAAAAAGACCGGTCCCCAGATGTTGGAGCATGGTAATTTTAGCGCTGCTCTCTTTTTGGAACGTTTTGATCGCGGCGCGGAAAAAGCTGAGAAGTTTTATGTTTTTTGCTTGAAGAGAAAGAAGATGGGGATTATCCGAGCTGACACGGATGGGAGACCCCATAAGGAATTTCTTCAAAGCCGAAAAGTAGTTTTCTATCTCCTGGTTCAGGGACGGGGTGGAAGAAAAATAAAGCCCACGGAGCGTGGGGAGCAGGTCTTGCGGAAGATCCGTTTTTTCCGAAGTGATGGTGCTAGCGTCCGCACTAAAAAGAAGGATCTTTCTTGATTCGTCGCGGATACTGGCCCGGAAATTCCTGCGATCATCAAAACCGATCGATTGGGCGTAAACGGTCGCCAGGAAAGCGGTTGTTTGCACCAGACCATACTGGTTTTCCATGAAACCAGTGACCGCCGCGTCATGGGAGGCGTAGTGGATCTCGTTGTCCATAATGAGAAAATTCCCCACCGCAGAACAGGAAAGAAAAATAAAAGCGAGGAGGAATTTCAGGTTTGTGGAGAAAAGAACGGGATCTTGCCTAGGCCTCGAGGGGATTTTTCCTGTCTCTTCAGTCGGGGGATCGATCACAAGGGCATCCCGGGACAGGACACCGGGTTCTCTTGGGTGGGGAGGATCTTCAAACCGGACTGCGCGAACTTTTCCTGGTCCATCTCCGAAACCTCTTCTGGGGGCCGGGATCCTTTCCCGGGATGTTCCTGCTTCCGGTGCCAAGAACCTATCCGGAAATCAGATCTTTAGGGACGGTTCTCTCAAGGAGAACCGTCCCTGAGCGATATCAGGACAGGCCACTAAGAACCCGGAAGGATTTTCTTGATCACATCAAAAAGATCGCTGAATTCGTAAGGTTTTGTCAAATAAGCATCAGCGCCGATGACCTTCCCAAGGATCTTATCAACCATCGAATCCTTGCCTGTCAGCATGATGATGGGGATTTTCACGAGTTTTTCATCGAAACTTTCCCGGAGGGACTTGCAGACCTCTTCGCCTGGAAGTTTGGGGAGCATCAAATCGAGAATGATAAGGTCGGGAAGGGTTTCCGTTGCTTCCTTGAGGCCGGTCATGCCGTCGAAGGCGGCGGAAACCACGAACCCCAGATTTTTCAGGCGCAAGCTCAGGAATTTGCTGGCGCTATACTCATCTTCAATGATCAGAATTCTTTTTTGCTTGGCAGAAATTTTTTCCACGGAGGTAACTTTTTCCGACGGTGTTTTCATTTTAGGACCTAAAACCTCTGGTTCCCTGTCTTGTTTGACTGCGAGGGGATTATATCTGGCGAGTAGTAAAAAAGCAAATGCGGTGGTTTTTTCAATCTTTCCTCGGGAAGAAACGGCAGAGCACTGTCTTGCCCCGTTATTCATACCACTGCCGGTTCCGGCTTTTATATTGGATCGCCTCCGTCCAGGTCTTGAATTTCTTTTCATTAATGGTGACCTGGACGGCCCCCATTTCAACAAGTTGAAATTGATAGGTATTGGGACCGCGATGTGTTCTAACTGAATTTGTCCGCAACCCGCCAAATCGCTGATCGTGCGTGCGATTTTAAAAGCCCCTGGGGCGGTTCTCGCTAGCCGTGCCTTGGTTCTACCAGGTTATGCATGAAACCCGATCGGGCCTTTGGGTGTTTGGGCCGGGGGTTCGAGCAATTCTTTGATGGCCTTGAAAACGATCTGAAACTGATGATCGTATTTCTTCTCCCCGCCACAAAGCGCTGGCGGGCAGGCATTTCCTCGATTTTCTTTCTTAAATCCGCATGCTTAAGCATGAGCTGTCGCAGCTTGGTGAAAGTTCTCATGATTTGGATATTTACCTCAACCGCCCTCTCGCTATTGAGAACGCTGGATAACATGAGAATCCCATGCTCAGTAAAGGCATAAGGCAGCTTTCGTCGGCCACCCCAGCTTGATATCGCAAATTGCGATATCAAGATTCGATGCTCCCTTGGGGTCAATTGAAACATGAAATCCTTAGGGAAACGATTCCTATTTCGCTTTATGGCTTCGTTAAGGCGAAAAGTAGGAACGCCGTAGAGCCTTGCAAGGTCGCTATCGAGCATGACCTTCGTCCCTCGGAAGAGCAGAATCTTATTCTGAATAATTTCTTGAGGAATGAGCTTTGTCGGCATAGTTATTTTTCTTTCATGTTTATGACCACCATTGGCGATCCAACGAACGGTATTGAATGGCTTCGGCAATATGCTCGGACTGGATTTGTTCACAGCTCGCCAAATCACTGATCGTGCGGGCGATTTTAAGTATCCGAACAAGGATTTGCTCTATACAACCTACGAATATCCTGAGTTTGTTCCTGTGGTAACCATTAAATGGGATGAATTGGCGGGTATTGTCGGCTAGGAACTGATCTTATGAAGACAATGCAGGTCTGCCCTTATACGGCGGCATTAACTATGATACAGCCACCAATAGATTAGGGGGACAACGATAATTATAATTATGATGACGATGAGGGAATCCCGATAGAAACTTTTTTTCCGTTTTTCAACTTCTGGGCTGATTGAAATTTCCCCGTTATCGATTTTTTTTGCAAAAGAGACCAGGCGGCTGAAAGCAGCTTTTATTGCTTCCGTTTTTGTTTTTTCAAGATATTTGGAAACTTTCCGCATAGTTTCGCCGCTATAAGCATATTGAACCAGCCACCGTCCTTTGTGTATTTCTAGAGAGCCGATTTCTTCTAAGGGAAGGTTGCTGTTGATGAATGAGGATAAGACAAATCTATTCCAAAAAAACAAAGGAAGCTTTGTGGGATTTTTTAGTTTAACTTTATAAATTAAAGACTTGTCCTCATGCTCCCAAACGATACCCATCTCGGCAGAGTAACCCGCAATATCTCCTCGAAGTTTTGGCTCAAAAATTGATAGCAGCGAAAAGGATGGGTGCAACTGATCAAAAACAGCCGCGTGTTGCTGTAAGCTTTTCATTGAGTAGACAGGCGTCTTTTTGAGGAAGTTACTTGATGAAAATTTCTACTATTCTAATTATTAGAAAAAACAAACCCAGACCGAATCCCCACCAAGCAATCTTGGCTCCCTTGAGAGGGACATCCCTTTTCTTGTTGTTGTAGCGAAAGGTTTCAGCCAAGATTATGGCAATGATTGGTGCTGGCTTTAAAATAACGCTCAGAATACCAAAAACCAGAGCGGAGATTGCGAGCTTGCTTGTTTTTTGATTTTCTTCCATAAATATCTCCCATTTATTACCTGTTAACTTTCCGGAGGCGAAGGTTTAATGCCGTGTCTTGTTTATCGGAAAAAATAGATATTTCTGAATGATCTGCCCAGTATTTTGAAAGATGTTCTTTGAGGAAGCGGTCATTACCCATACCACTGTCTATCCAGTGAACGATATTGAATTGCCTCCGCGATATGCTCGGACTGGATTTGTTCCGAGCCCGCCAGATCGCTGATCGTTCGGGCGATTTTAAGTACCTTGTAATAAGCGCGAGCTGACAAATGCAGCTCTTTCATCGCCATCTCGATGAGCTTGCGACCTTGAAGGTCGGGGGTGGCGAATTCTTTGATGTCTTTGGGATTCATCTGGGAATTTGTTTTATAAGAGCGCATTCGATAGCGCGATCTCTGGATCTTCCGGCACGCGCAAACCCGTTCCCGGATCGTTGCCGAACTTTCCGCCTGTTCCTGATTCGTAAGAGTTTGAAACGACAACGCCGGTACTTCTATGTGAATATCGATCCTGTCCAGAATAGGACCTGAGATCTTGGACTGATATTTATGGATCTGCCCCAGTGAACAGCGGCAAGTCTTGCGCGGATCGCCAAGAAAACCACACATACACGGGTTCATAGCCGCCACGAGCAGGAAGTTGGCCGGAAAAGTAACCTGGCTTTTAGCTCTTGAGATTGTAATGCAACCATCCTCAAGTGGGCCGCGGAGTGTTTCCAGTGCGTCTCGCCGAAACTCCGGAAGCTCATCCAGGAAAAGGACGCCGCCGTGCGAAAGAGACATTTCTCCAGGGCGCGGGGACGGTCCGCCTCCGGCCAGGGCAATTGCGGAAGCCGTGTAATGAGGTGAGCGAAAAGGCCGCTCGGAAATAAGGCAATTTCCTTGCGGGATCAGGCCTGCCACGCTGTGGATCTTGGTGATCTCTAGCGCTTCCTCGGAGTCCATAGGAGGGAGGAGGCTCGGGATGCGCCTGGCGAGCATGGTCTTTCCGCTGCCCGGGGGACCCACGAAAAGGATTTTGTGGTTTCCCGCGACAGCGATCTCCAGCGCCCGTTTAGCAGCCTGCTGGCCACGGACTTCGGAAAAATCGGGCAAGTTCTGGGAAGGAGTCTTGTTCTTATAAGGAATGTTTCGGAGAGGCTCGATCATCCGTTCGCCGAGCAGAAAATCCACAGTCTCCCGGAGGCTTTTGACAGGATAAACGGTCACGTCTTTGGCGAGTGCCGCCTCTTCTCCGTTCTCGGTCGGGAGGACGAACGAGGAATTCTTAAGGCCTGTGGTAATGGAGATGACACCCCTCATGGGTCGCAGGGTTCCGTCGAGGGCTAATTCTCCGAGAAAAATATGGCCAGCGAGTTTTTCGGATGGGACGATGCCGTGACAGGCCAGGATTCCCATGGCGATGGGGAAGTCGAACGCGGCGCCTTCCTTCTTGAGATCCGCGGGCGCGAGACTGATCGTGATCTTGTCAGGCGGGATGTGAAAACCGCTGTTCTTGAGGGCCGTACGAACTCTTTCCCGGGCCTCTTTGATGCTTGTATCCGGAAGGCCCACCAGGATCAGTTGGGGCAGGCCGTTGGTGATATCGACTTCGATATCTACGGGAAATGCGTGGATGCCCAAGGCAAAGGCGCTTTT
>Ga0156526_1087_pt3 | contig 12513 bp, 10 predicted proteins | sample RifOxyB3_FD_111921 | JGI IMG/M metagenome (GOLD analysis project Ga0156526, IMG submission 111921) | Omnitrophica bacterium RIFOXYB12_FULL_50_7
TTTCTCGAACATCCACGCCACCGTTCCGGCCCCCCCCATGTTACCACTCCCTTTATTGAAAATACTCCGAATCTCGGAGGCTGTCCGGTTCTTATTGTCCGTCAAGCATGCCACCAGAATCGCCGCACCCTCGGGGCCAAAACCTTCGTAGGCAATTTCCTCATAGGTCACGCCTTCGAGCTCGCCCGTCCCCTTTTTGATCGCCCGCTCGATATTATCCGCCGGCATGTTGGAATCTTTGGCGGACTGAACGGCGGTGCGGAGTCGTGGATTGGTATTCAGGTCCCCACCGCCGGTTTTTGCCGCGACCGTGATCTCGCGAATGTACTTCGTAAAGACCTGGCCGCGCTTGGCGTCCACGATCGCTTTTTTATGCTTGATACTCGCCCATTTTGAATGTCCTGACATCACTCGCCTCCTGTTAGTCGGCTCAAAATCCCAAATTGCAATTTTCAAATCCCAAACAAGTTCCAACAACCCATATCCAAAAATCAATCAAGATTATTTGGTTTGTTTCTTGCCTGCCTGCCGGTAGGCAGGGATCTTGTTATTTGGAACTTGTTGTTTGTTGAATGGCTTCCGTCATAAGAATGACATCACGCATCGCCTTGACATCATGCACCCGGAGGATCTGGACTCCCTCCCTGACGCACGCCGCAACGCAAGCGGCGGTCCCGAACGCCCGGCCCTTCGCCTCGCGCCCCGTCACCTTCCCGATAAAAGATTTCTGGGAGGACCCTACAAGAACAGGAAGCCCGAGTTTGTGAAAGACGCTTATTTTTTTCAGGATCTCGAGATTTTGTTCCGGGGTCTTCGCGAAACCAAGCCCGGGGTCGACTACAATCCGTTCACGTTCGATCCCTGCGTCCGTAGCGACCTGGATACTTTCGCGAAGCTCACTCATCACATCCGGGACAATGTCGTCGTAGCTAGCCAGCTCCTGCATCGTTTCCGACGTCCCGCGACTGTGCATCAGCACGAGCCCCGCACCGAACTTCCTCACGACTTTCGCCATGTCTGGACCGGACCGCTTCAACCCACTCACGTCATTAATGATGTCGGCGCCCGCCTCGAGACATTCCTTCGCGACTTCCGGCCTGACCGTATCGATCGAAATGGGAACCGAGACTTCTTTGCGGATCCGTTTCAGAACCGGCAACAAACGATCAAGTTCTTCCCGGTCTGTGACGGGCACTGCTCCCGGCCGGGTGGACTCGGCGCCAAGATCCAGGATGTCCGCGCCTTCTTCAACCAATTCAACGGCATGTTGATAAGCGGCTTCGGGATTCAGATAACTACCACCATCAAAAAAAGAATCCGGCGTGATATTCAGAACCCCCATCAAAAGGGTTCGACCAAAGGAAACAGTATTTTGACGAATCTTCCAGATCAAGCGAGGGGATTCCCGTTCTCGGACGGAGTAACGATCTGGAGCCCGGTGATCTTTTTGATCTCGTCGGCATCCAGCGTTTCCTTTTCTAAAAGCAACTTGGCTAACGCCTCTAACTTCTCGCGGTTTCCCGTAAGGATCTTCTTCGAAACCTCATAACCCTCCTCGAGGATCCTTTTGATCTCCGCATCGATTAGACGCGCAGTGTCCTCCGAATAATTCTTCTCGTCCATGAGATCCCGACCCAGAAAAACCATCCCCGCTTCTTTCCCAAACACCACCGGCCCAAGCCTTTTGCTCATGCCAAAGCGACATACCATTTCCCGGGCGATTTGCGTAGCTTTCTGAAGGTCATTGTGTGCACCGGTCGTGATATCTCCAAAGATAAGCTCCTCAGCCACCCGTCCGCCCATCAAAACCGGGATCTCCGCCAAAAAGAACGTTTGACTGTGAAGCGTACGGTCTTCTTCCGGTAAAGTCACCGTATAGCCACCGGCCAAACCTCGGGGAATGATCGTTTCTTTGTGAACAGGATCCGCCCCAGGCGTTAAGAGTGCCACTAGCGCGTGCCCGGATTCGTGATGGGCCACAATCTTCCGCTCCTTATCCGAAACTTTCTTGCTCTTGCGCTGCGGCCCGGCCATCACACGCTCAATGGATTCCTGAAGCTCCGTCATGCCGACCGTTTCCTTGTTAAGACGGGCAGCCAAAAGAGCGGCCTCATTCACCAAATTCGCAAGATCGGCACCTGAAAAATAGGTCGTTTGCTTCGCGATCGTCCTGAAATCAACCGCGGGATCCAGCTTCACCTTGATCGCATGGACTTTCAAAATCGCTTCCCGGCCGACAAGATCCGGCAACGGAACCACGACTTGCCGGTCAAAACGTCCGGGCCGAAGGAGTGCGGGATCCAGAACATCCGGACGATTCGTTGACGAGATCAGGATAACACCCGCCTGCGTATCGAACCCATCCATTTCCACTAAAAGCGCGTTCAAGGTTTGCTCCCGTTCGTCATGCCCGCCCCCGATCCCGGCGAAACGTTGACGTCCAACCGCGTCGATTTCATCGATAAAAATAATCGCACCCTTGCCACCCGCTTTGGCCGCACGCTTCGCTTGTTCGAAAAGATCCCGCACGCGGGCCGCACCAACGCCAACGAACATTTCCACAAAATCCGAGCCACTAATGGAATAGAAAGGCACTTCGGCTTCGCCCGCGACCGCTTTCGCCAGAAGGGTCTTCCCCGTTCCCGGAGGTCCCATCAAGAGAACGCCTTTCGGGATCCGCCCCCCAAGCTTGGTAAACCGCCGGGGATCTTTTAAAAATTCGATGATCTCCTGCAATTCCTCTTTGGCCTCATCCACACCCGCAACATCCTTGAACGTAATCGGACTCTTTTCCTTATCCACGAGCTTGGCGCGTGATTTCCCGAACGAAAAAACCTTCCCCCCGCCCTGCTGGACGCCGCGATATACGAAGAACCAGAAAAATCCGATTAAGAGCAGCGTCGGAAAGATCCCCGCAAAGAAATTGCGCCAAAAGGTCTGCGGCGGACTGACTGAAAAATTCGCGACGTTCTTCCGGATCATCGGGATGATATCGGGATCATTGTAGGGAATATGGACCTGGAAGTAAGAAAGCGTGGTCAGCTTCCCCTGCACCACGTTGTCCACAAGTTCGCAGGAAAGAATTTCACCGGTCTCGGCATTACGCCCGAGCATCCTATAAAATTCGGAATAGCTAAGCTCTTTAAGTTCGAAACTTGGGAACACGAAAACTTGAAGGACAAGAAAGATCCCGAGAGGTATAAGAAAAAGCGCGATCAGCCGTCGGCGATCCGGCTCTCCCTGAGGGGGAGACAATTTTCGACCGTTCTTGGGGCGTGGCACATTCTTTCTCGACTTATTGTTCTTACTATTGACAGGAGTCGCCATGGAGCTTGTGATTCTCTGTTGTTTTTTTCAGAAAAAAGGAGCCGTAGTCTAGCATGGGAAATTGAAGATATCAAATTTGATTATGAACTTCCTGCTTCATGAAAATTGTTACATTTTTAGGAGTGAGCGCAAAATCAATATCCTTGGGAAGCGACGAGCGATAGCGGTGTCGCACGAGCCCTTGGCGGATCCGTTCCCAGGCTTCAAACGAGAGCCCGCTTTGCTTATTCAGCATCTTGAGAGCTTTTTCCACAATGCGAAATTGAAGTGCGGGGGGGGATTTAAGAAAAACCGAGCGACGGAGCTCCACATTTTTACCGCGACGCTTTTTGAACGTTTTCTTCCATGCTTTTTCTTCAAGCTCCTCGATAAGAGCACTCTCCCCCGCCACGATCGCGGGAATGCGCGAAAGAGCCTCCACGACCCTCGGGTTGAAATCGCGCTGAAGCTGGGGGATAAGTTCCAAGCGAATGCGATTACGAATGAATCGCGAAGAATCGTTCGATTTATCGAAACGGTAAAAAATCTTTTGCTCCGTCAGATATTGCAGCAGTTCTTTTTTTGTGAAAACAAGAAGCGGCCGGACCCAGGTCACACGCCCCGTCCTGAATTTTTCGCGAATTCCTTGAAGCCCCCGCAGACCTGTCCCTTGAAGAACTCGCATAAGCACGGTCTCGGCTTGATCGTCCCGCGTATGGGCCAACGCGATGGCCTGGAATTTTTTTGCCTGCGCGGTTTGGAGAAAAAAATCGTAGCGCATTTTGCGCGCCGCTTCCTCGATCGAGGTCTTCGTTCTTTTGGCTTCGTGCTTCACGCTCCCCGTCCCACAATAGAAAGGAGCCTTGAATTTCCGAGCCAGGGCTTTGACGAACCGCTCATCCTTTTTCGCGTCGCTAGGCCGGAGCTGATGATTGAAATGGACAAGACCCAGTTTCCAATCGTACTTCGTGATAAGTGCTCGCAGGAGATGAAAAAGCGCGACCGAATCTGGCCCTCCGGAACAAGCGACGAGGATCTTTTGCCGCACTTTGAAAAATCGTCTGTCCCGGAAATGTTCCTCAAGACGCGGCAGGAGATTACTGTGGGTCTTTTTCATAATGTTAAGAGGCTTGAAAGCTAAAAAGGCTCAACGGGCTTGCGATGCGTTTTCTGCATTTTCAGCCTCTTTAAGTACTGTTCTCCATTTGATTTTAGGGGTTAACAGTACTATACCGCATACCCCTAATTTCAAATGTGATGCGATATTAGCCTTCAGCCTTTACGGAGCGCAGTAAAATGCCGGGGGCCAGGATTGAACTGGCGACCTAGGGCTTATGAGTCCCTCGCTCTAGCCAACTGAGCTACCCCGGCACGATCATTTCAAAAAGGAAAAACTGATTTAAAATTAGTCTGTTTGAGGACGCCCGAAACCATGTAGAGTCCGGAGCTTTCTCGCACCCCATCGGTTACGAGGGCGGTAATACTAGCACAGCTTCGCGCGAACGTACAAGTACGGTTGCAGCAGAAAACAGGAACCCAAATCATTCTTTACAGTACCCACTTCAAAGCGTAGACTGAGCACATGAAACAGAAGGTTCCTTCGAAAGTACTTGTCCAGCACCCCCTGGTTGAAAAAGTTCAAGCGGATGCCATTATTTTCGACATCGACAATGTCCTCGTGGATACCCGTCAATCGTATCTTGAGGCCATCCGTATCGCCGTAGAACTCTATCTGACGCACGGCCCCATCCCATTTTTTAGCCGTTCCGCCGGAGGAAAATTCCCAAGCCTGCTCACACCGGAGGACGTGGACCAATTCAAGCTCCTGGGTGGATTCAATGACGACTGGGACTGCTGCTACGGCCTGCTCGTTTATCTTCTATCGCTGCCAGTCAAAAATAGAACCCTCGAAGCTCTCAAAAAGTCAGTCGCGATTGAAAAATTCTCCAAAAATGTTAAGCAAAGACCTCTAAGGGTATCTGGCATTACTGCGCTTTTTGGCCGCCCCACGACCGTGACCATCGAAAAAGTGGCTCGTATCTTTCAGGAGGTCTACCTCGGCAAGGATATTTTTCCGCGCGTAACGATGAACAGAATGCGCTATTGGAAAAAACGTGGCCTCATCCATCGCGAAAAACTTGTTTTCAAGCGCCCTATTCTGGAGAAGCTCAAAAGCTACGGACTGAAACTCGGCATTGCAACCGGACGCCCCCTCTATGAAGCTTCCCACGCTCTCAAGCATTTAGGTATCGCCGACCTCTTTGACGCCATGACAACCATGGATGACGTCAAAAAAGAAGAGCGGGAGAAAAAAGAATCCCTTCGCAAACCCCACCCTTTTTCCATTCTCAAGACCGCGCAAGCTCTCGGCGCAAAAAGAAAATTTCTCTACGTAGGCGATCTTCCGGACGACGTTCTCGCCGCAAACCGCGCGAAATCCTCCCTTTCGATCCGTTCCGTCGCTTTTCCGATGCTCGCCGCCAACCCCTTTCAGGCCACAAAAGAGCTCGAGTCCGTCAAACCCGATTTTTTCATCAGAATCCCCGCGGATCTTTGCCGTCTCCTAAAAATATAATCTCTTTTTTTTGACTCTTTGATTGCATTTCGAGGACCTCAACGTTAAAATCTCTCCAGTGCCCGAAAATATTTTTTATTTTTGAAAAGATCGCTTGCCGGAGAGACCATGAAACCATTCACGAGGGGATTCCTTTTCCTATGGATCTTTTCCGCAGCCACTTCCCTCTGGGCCCAATCCCAGGACACCCCGATGACTGCGGATGAACTAGGCTGCCTCCAAAAAATGATCTTTTTCAATGAATGTTCGGGCCGTGTCGAACGCATGATCATCTGGAATGCCGATGAGGATTTTCCTTCGTTCGGATTTGGACACTTTATCTGGTATCCCCAAGGGAAAAAAGGCCCTTACCAAGCCCAGTTCCCGGAATTCCTTTCCTTCCTGGAAGCTCAAAAAACGGCGATCCCCGCCTGGATCACGGCCTTGCCGACGCGGGAGGCTCCATGGCAAAACCGCGAAGAGTTTTTAAGCGACCTTTCAAGCGAGCGTATGACCGCTCTCAAGGATTTCCTGGACCGAACCCAGGGATTCCAAACCCAATTCATTATCCAAAGAGTCAAAGGGATCCTGCCCCGGATGCTGGCGGCAATTCCGGAGCAAAAACGCCCCGAGATCGAACTGAAATTTAATGAGATCGCGGACGCTCCCAGGGGCATGTTTGCTTTGGTCGATTATGTGAATTTTAAAGGCGAAGGCATCCTTGAAACTGAAAGGTCTCAAGGCCAAGGTTGGGGACTGCTTCAGGTCCTGGAAGAAATGAAAACCCCGGAAAAAAAAGATGATGCGTTGGAAGAATTCGTTCGGGCGGCAAAAAAAGTCCTTGAAAACAGGGTTAAGAACGCCCCGCCCGAAAAGGACTGTTCCAAACGCCTTGGCGGCTGGAAGACCCGGGTTAAAAATTATCTGAAGATCCGCTGTTAACAACCGGGCAAGGTTTTTGGCAGGGCGTTTAGGAGAGAATGGCTTTGCGGAGAAGGACCATCCCGACGCTGATCAAAAGAATGTTCGGGAGCCAAAGACTGATCATAGGTGGCAGACCACCGCGTGACGCGAGGGTCTGGGCTATGGCGAAAAGAATATAATAAATACTGGTTGCGGCCATGGAGATCCCGAAACTGATCACCACTTCCCCGCGTTTGACGATCGTCGCGATCGGAATTCCGATAAAAACGAACACCAGGGATCCGAACGCAAACGCAATCCTCTGATGGAAGACTGTCCAGAGATCACGGCGTTCTTTTTTCCCGGTCTTTTCGGAAACATCTACAAGGATCTCAGCCAAGGTCATGTCTTTTTTCTTTTTGCCCATGTTGCGGATATCATTTTCATCCATCGTCGGGAACTTGTAGGTCTTGAACTGAACGGACTGAATCCCTTTGTCCTGCGATTCCGAGACGCTCCCATTGAAAAGCTGAACCTCCAGCTGTCCGGTATTCGAATCCATCACGATCTTGCCGCTTTCCGCAACGATCGTCCTCACGGGATTTTCCGAATCCACGCCCTCATGAGCCACGATATCTTTCATTTCATTCCCCTCGACGCGTTTCGCAAGAAAAAGAATACTGGGGCTGATCCTCACAAAGCGTCCCGGCTCAATCAGCGCCATCGGATGCTGCATGATCATTCTTTTGGTCGCACGGCGCAACTCATAACGGGCGGGCGGGCCGACCTGATCATTAAAAACAAACATAAGCATGCTAAGTGCGAAACCCAGAATGAGCGGCGGCATCATGAATCTCAGAGGATGCACCCCTGAGGCTTTCATGGCGCGGAATTCATTGTGCTGGGAAAAACTTCCAAACACGATCAAGACGCCCGTAAGAAGGCTCATCGGCGCGGTATAGCTGACGATAGAAGGTATAATAAGCAGCATCACATAGAGCGTCTGCGTAAACGGAACCCCTCGACCGATGATCATATCCGCCGCTTTTACAAGATACCCCGCCATAAAAATAAAGCTGAGGACCGTAAAACAAAGGAGGCATGGCAGAAGCAGCTCTTTTAAAACATAACGCTGGAGAATTTTCATTTTAAACGGTTTCTCAGAGGTTTGACATGTATGCGTTGACGTATTGTATCAAAGAACCGGGAAACGGCAAGCGCCCACGTCACTCCACGTCACTCGTTCCCCGAGACATTCCCCAACTTAGAAGAACGAACAGAGTTCACGAATTCTTCCGGCGCAACAAAACCATTCATGCGAAGACCCGGAATCTCCAAACCTTTCTCATCCAAAAAAATGATCGTCGGGACACCGAATACCCTGAACCGGCGTATTACCTCGCGGGTCTCGTCCGTATCCTCAGAAGTGGCGTCGACCTTGATCTTGCGAAAATATTGCAGCGTTTTGCGGACCCTTGGATCCGAATAGGTGAACTGATCGAGTTCGTGGCACGGAATACACCAGTCCGCGTAAAAATCGAGGATCACCGGCTGTCCCGAAGCGCTGATCTCCTCAAGAATACCGGCGTGATATTTTTCCCACTCTATTCCGCTTTTGGGCGTGAGAAAAAAGAAAAGGCCGACCGCTACGGCGAGGGTCCCAAGGATCCCCTGAAAAGCAAAAAGCTTTTTTGCAAGCCGGGCAGATCGTTCGATCCATCCAAGATAAAGACCGCCGGCCACAAATGCCCCCGGCACGATCCACTTAAGGAATGGCCACTTGAAAGCAATCGCGACATAAAATATCCCGAACGTCAAAAGTACCACACCCATCAGTCGCTCAAACCAGACAAGCCACGCCCCGGACTTCGGAAGTTTCGAGAGAAGCCCGGAATAGGTCCCGAGAACAAGATACGGAAGCCCGAGCCCGAGCGCCATCACAAAAAAAAGCGAGAAACCGAAGACCCCGTTCTGCTGCACGCTCACAAAAGCCAACAGCCCCAGAACTGCAGGCCCCATGCAAGGCGCCGCAACGATCCCCACCATAAGCCCCGAAACGAAAAAACTGAGGAGGGCCCCCTTGCCCATTCCCTGCCGGGACGGTATCAGCCACGAAGGTAGCCGGAATTGATAAAGCCCGAACATACTGAATGCGAGGCCTATGACCACAAGACCGGTCGTGAGCTGCACCCAGAAATTCTGGAGCCATTCACCAAAAAAACTCCCGGTCATAGCCGCCACAAGTCCGAGGATGCTGTACATGGTCACCATGCCAAGCACATACGCCAGGGCCTTCACGAACGCGCGACCATGATGTTCATGCTGCGACCCCCTGAAAAGTGAGATCGTGATGGATAACATGGGATAGACACACGGCGTCAGGTTCAGGCCAAGGCCCAGGAAAAACACGCTTATATAAATAAATGGTGAGTTTGTGGTCTCAGTCATTTTTTCACCTTGGAGATAGGATGGCGGAGGGCGGAGGGTACAATAGCTTGTCTTTCGTCATCCGCTATCCTCCATCCACCATTTTGCTTTTAAAAAAGACTCGTTGGAAAATCGGTTTTGAGCGCGCTTTTCCTCTGCAGGAATTCCGAAGTCGCCTGCTTCCAATTCACCGGAATCTCATAGGTCTTGAAATCCCAAGTCGAAGTAAAATAGACTTTCCCTTCGCGACAGCCGTACTCGTAGACATTTTTTGTCAGGCGAACGTCATCTAAGCAGTATTTCTTGAGTTCCTCCATCCGACCTTCCTTGAAGAGCACCAAGGCCTCCACCCCATCGCCGGACTTCCCTTCCTTGACCGTCGCACGCGCCACGCTATCAAGGCTCGCCCGGTGTCCACGCGCTTTTTCGATGTCATCCAGCAGATCAAGAACGGGCAATTGATCGACCGTTTTAAAAAGATACGGCTGAAGGACTGCCATATCAAAACGTCGGATATTAAACCCGACCAGAAGATCTGCAGTCTGGAGCCTTTGTTCGAATTTCACCATATCTTTTTCTTCATAGGACGCATACTCGCCGGGCAAGTAATCGTACGTACAAACCACCGAGACCTTGAGTTTCGAAAGGCTCATCGCTTTCGACTTCCCGATCTCTTTGAAAGATTTCTGCGTCTCAACGTCCAACACGAGGATGTTTTTACTTTTTTCCATGCATCTTTCCGATCAATCCCTTCCAACCACGTGGGGGGCTCAACAGATTTTTGATGGCTTGGGATGCTTCTTCGGCCTTAGAATCTTTGGCGAGATCCTCATGCTTCACGGGCTCTTGAATTGCATCCCTGGCGCTCTTCGAATCCAATTCCACGGCCCTTTTGTCACCAGAAAAGACAACCTCGCCTGTCGCGGGCCTGAAATATTCCAGCAACCGGTCATAAAGAGCCCCGCTATCCTTCGGTTCCAGATCGGTGACGTTGACTGCTTTTGAAGCCTCGGGGCTTTCCTGGGATCCTTCATGTTTGATAAATTCTTTTAAAGCATCCGAGGCGCCTTTCGGATTCAATTTCACAGCCTTTTTGTAATCAGAAATGGCCGATTTGTATTCCGCGAGCCTGAAATAGGCCAGTCCTCGATCGTAATAAGCCCAGCTGTACTCCGGATCCAGTAAAAGGGCCTTCGAGTCATCTGCCAAGGCTTTCTTAAGATCTCCTGTCTCCTGATAGGCCCATCCCCGGTCGCAATAGGCGTCAACGTCTTTAGGGTCCATCTCGATCGCTTGATTGTAATCGGCTATCGCCTTGTCAAAAATCTTTTTGGATAAATAAACTTTTCCTCGTAAATAATGCTCTCTGCCGAAGACAGGCTGAATCTCCAAGGCTTTATTAAAATCAGACAAGGCTTTGTCGAAATCCCCTTTTTTAGAAAAAATAATTCCACGGCTGGAATAAGCCGGCGCAAAATCCGGTTTTATCTCGAGCGCCTTCGTATAATCCGGGAGAGCCCGGTCCAGATCGTTCCTGGAGTCATAAATACTTGCTCGATAAAAATAAGCGTCCGCGAGGTTCTTCTTTATTTCCACCGCCTTCGTAAAATCCGCAAGCGCTTTATCACCCTTTCCTTTCACGTAGTAAATAAGGCCTCGGTTATGATAAGCCTCAGCAAAATCGGGCTTGAGTTCGATCGCCTTCGTAAAAGCCTTGATCGCAGCGCCATAGTTGCCTTTCTGCCCATAAGCCACCCCTTTCAAAAAAGCTTCTTTCTCGGATTCAGCGCCATACGCATGTGAGCCGCAAAAAAGGAAACTGCCTATCATGAAAATCGCTATAACTTTTCCAAGGAAACCTACGCGCTTGTCCATAATTCTGCCGCCCTTGCTGGTCTGTGGTTTATTGTCCCTCCGAGCCTATCTCTCCGAGTCCTTCGACTCGTAGAGTCGGGAACGACCCGTAGGGCCGGAGGCTAGATAAGTTCTCTCAAATCCCGGATCACAGTCACAAAATCTTGTTGGTCTTTGGCCAAAGTCGCATGACGACCCGAACGATCAAGCCAGATCGATGGGATCCCAGCCAAGTGCGCGCCGCGAACATCATCTTCCAGGCTATCACCGACGTGCACGGCTTCATCCGCGCGAACATTCGCCTGCTTTAAGGCTTCTTTGAAGATCCTGGGATCAGGCTTGGCGGCGCCGAAAACCGCCGAGATAACCTTGAAATCAAAATACGAATCGATCCCGAGTCCCCGGCACAATTTTAAGAGACGGCTGTCCCAATTCGACACCATCCCAATAATAAAATTCTTTTCTTTAAACAACCGGAGCACCTCCTCAACTTCAGGATACAGTTTCCAGACACCGGGTTCCGCAAAAAGGGTATGAAGTTCATCAAAAAAAGGACCGAACGCTTTAAGGCCCTTGAAATCCTTGAAAACCGCGGTAACGATCTTATGCCAAAATTCCCTCTCGATCTTCTCATCCGAATGGCTCCTGAGATCGCCGATCTTGTCGTGTTCACTCCACACGCGATGGAACGCCGCTTCCACTTCTTCCGAGCTCACCTGACAACCATGCTTCGCGGCAACGCTGCTGTAATAATGTCCCACGGACGGGAACGGGCGGAAAAGCGTTCCTCCAGCATCCAACAGGACCGCTTTCGTCCCCGCCGGAATTTTATGGCTGTGAGCCACTCGTATCCTCCCCGCCGCCACCGCCCCCAAATTTCTGCATGAGCATTTGTCCCAGAGCGGGAAGAGCCTGCGCCACCCCCCCCTGATCCTGTGCATTGGGATCCTTTCCCATCGCAGCCGCGGTCTGTGGATTCATGGAAAGAGAGCTGCCCATCGAAGGCATCCCGAACGAGGAACCGCCTCCGCTTTCCGGAGCCTTGCGCTTGGCGTCCACATCGCGAAGGGCTTCCTGAATATCCGGATTTCCGTAGTCAAGCTCGCGAGCCTTGAGGTAAGCCTCCTTAGCCTCCTCAAAAAATCCCTGCTCCTCATAGACCGACCCGATCTGGAGCCAGGAAGCACACAAGAGATAAGTGTCCTTCTCCGGATCGCAAAGCCGGATCGCTTTCCGGAGCTCTTCGCGCGCGCGTTCCATCTGAGAGAGCCGTTTATAGACAACCCCAAGATTGTAATGGGCGACCTTGTCCTCGGGACGGACCATCAAGACTTTTTCAAGCGCATCCCGACTTTTCACGATCCATTCGAGAGACTGATTTCCTTTTTGAGTGCGGGTCCGATCAAAAAGTGTGGCGTAAACCGCTGAGAGCCGGTAATAAAGATCCGCGTTACCGGGTTCCATACCAA
>Ga0156526_1156_pt2 | contig 12454 bp, 9 predicted proteins | sample RifOxyB3_FD_111921 | JGI IMG/M metagenome (GOLD analysis project Ga0156526, IMG submission 111921) | Omnitrophica bacterium RIFOXYB12_FULL_50_7
CCGTCATGGCGGAAGGTCCTACAAAGTCCGCACCGGCTTCGGCATGCGTTACCGCGATCCGGCCGAGCGTCCGAAGCGTCTGTTTTTGATCGATCTTCCATCCGCGGAGGATCCCGCAATGTCCATGGTCCGTAAACCCGCACAAACAAACATCGGCGATGATCACGATCTTTTTCCCGAACCGCTTGCGAAGCATGCGTACAGCATTCTGGATCGCGGCCTCTCCGTCGTAAGCATCCGAACCCCACTTATCCTTTTTCCGCGCGATCCCGAAAAGCAGGACCCCGCGGATACCGGTCCGGATAAGCGTCGCAACGTCCCGAACGATCAAATCCGCAGAGAGCCGGAAAATCCCTGGCATATTGGGGATCGGTTCTTTCTTGTTGTGCCCGGCAAGAGCAAAATAAGGCTGGATGAGATCTTGAGGCCGAACGACTGTTTGCTTATGGGACATTTTTCAGGATCTCCGAACGAATTTTGAATGTTTCCAGATACGCCTGCGTCACCGGACCGATGGCCCAAACCTTAATACGCGCCGGAATGTCGTGATGGACCTTCAGAAAATTCTTCACCGTGGACGGACTTGTAAAAACGACCTCATCGATCCTCCCAAGGTCCTGCTTCTTTATTTCGGGGCAGATATTGCGGTAGACGGTCACGGGATCCACATGGGCGCCGCGCTTGCGCAACACATCCACCAGAAGATTCCTCGCAAGATCCGACCTCGGGATCAGAAAGCGCTTCCCCTTGACCGGGAACTTACCGAGAAGCTTCGCCATGCTCTCCGCGGTTTCCTCTTTCGGCATACACTTGGCCTTCAGACCAAAGCGAGCCAGCTCTTGAGCCGTAGTCTTCCCGATTGCGACAATCATTTTGGATCGCAAAGCCTTGACGTTCATCTTCTTCTTTTTAAGTCTTTCAAGAAAATGCAGGACCGCGTATCGCGACGTAAACAAAATGCCATCATAACTATCGATCCGCCGGATCACAGCCTCCAGAGCCTTAAAATTTCTGATCGGCTTTATCTCGATCATCGGAACATGGATAATCTTGCCCATATTCTTAAATCGCTTCACGCTTGTTCCGGTCACCAGAACTCTCTTCCCGGTAGCGCCCTTAGGGGACAGGCCTTGAGTGCCTGCCTGTCCCCTAAGGAAGTTGCGTCCGGCCCGTGCATCGATGCAAATTGAAGTCTTTTTTCCATCCAATTTTGAGAATAGCTGCCTAAGCTCCTTATCCCCTGCACGAACAGCCACGGCCAGCGACCCTTGCAGCGGATGAGGTTTTAAGACGTCCAGGCTTATCCTCTCCGTAATGCGACCCCCCAGCCCCAGCCGAATCAGACCCGCACCCGCGATCACGATAGCGTCCAAGTCTTCGGAAACAAGTTTTTCCAACCGCTCGCCCATCGTCCCACGAATATCCACAAGCTTCAGGTCCGAACGATACGCCTTGAGCTGATCCTTCCTGCGCTCACTGCTTGTCCCAACCCTGGCCCCTTTCGGAAGATCGCATAATTTCAAATGATCCTTAGAGACCAGTACATCATAAGGGTCTACCGATCGGGTTGTTGCCGCAATCACGATTCCTGCGGGGATCACATCCGGAAGGTCTTTGGCACTGTGGATCGCAAAATCGATCCGTTTATCTAAAAGAGCCTCGTCGATCTCGCGGGTAAAAAAATCTGTTCCTTCCATTCCCGAAATCGGAGTTTTTTTGTCCTTGTCCCCCATCGTGTCCATACTGACGATCTCAAGCTCCATGGCAGGAGCGACCGCTTTGAGCGCTTGGGCGATCTCGCGAACCTGCGCTAGAGCAAGCGGGCTGGTCCTTGTGCCGACGCGGAGGATCTTTTTCATCGAATCCTTAACGCCCCATGAGCAAGTTTTCCCTCTCCCCTTGTCCGCCAGAGGACGGATCCGTCCAACGCCTTGTGGCGGAGGAGAGGGGCAGGGTGAGGGGAAAGATACGAATCATTTTTTCCCCTCATCCCATCCTTCTCCCCAGGGGAGAAGGAGAAGAACCAGAACTCGCACATGGCGTTACTCCTTATCCTTCGGGCCGAGATCGAAAAGAGAATGCAAAGCGTGAAGATAACGGGCCACCCCGCCGTTCTGAGACGCCTCCTTGATCTTTGTCAGAGGCACATGAAGCAGCTTGGCGCGAATCCTGTTTCGCAATTCGTCCCTCCGCTCATCCGAGACTCCCGATTTTTTCGCGAACGCCCCCAGCTCCTCCTCGAGGATCTTGTCCAGATGACGCTCAAAAGATTCGACCGTGGGCCTCGCCTCGAGCTGCTCGAGCCAGCTCTGATAGCTCACCAAAGCCTTCTCGACCATGGCTTCGGCTTTCGCGATTTCAAGCCCTCGATGTTTCAGATTCCTGTCGGCCACACTTTTCAGATCGTCAATATTATAGAGATACACATCGTCCAGCTGATTGATGACAGGATCCACATTGCGCGGCACCGCGATATCGATCAAGAAAAGCGGCCGATGATGCCGTTCAGACATGAGCTTTTTGATCTGTTCATGCTTAACGATCGGATAGGGACAGTTCGTCGCGGTAATAAAGATATCCACGGCCGGAATCTTTTCTTCCCACGTTTCGAAAGGGACCCACTCACCCCCGCATTCGACAGTCAGTTTTTCCGCACGCTCCCGGTCATGGCTGACCACATAACGAATCGAGGCGCCTGCGCTTTTGAGATTTTTGACCGTCAGTGTCGCCATCTCCCCCGTTCCAAGCACCATAACGTTTTCAGAGGTCAGCTGACCAAAGATCTTTTCTGCGAGCTCGACCGCAACCGAAGGAATGCTCACCGCCCCTTCGTTAATAAGTGTTTCTGTTCTCGCGGCCTTCCCCAATTTTAAAGCCTTCTCCATGAGACGGTAAAGAAGCGAGTGCAGACAACCCGTCGTGTGGGCCGTCTGGAAAGCATTGCGAAGCTGCCCCAGGATCTCACTTTCTCCGATCACGAGCGAATCCAGTCCCGCCGCAACACGAAAAAGATGACGGAGCGCCTCCCTGCCATGGTGACGGTAAAGGTAGTGCTCAAAATCCCTGCGATCCGCGCCATGGACCGCCTTCATCAGGGCAAAGAAGCCATCCTCGGGAAAGCTTTCGGAATCCGTATAGCCATAGAATTCAACGCGATTACAGGTCGACAGGATCATGGATTCGGAAAACTGTGCCGTAGTCTTGGCATAGGCGAGACCGTCCTGGAGTTTCTGGGAAGTGAAGTGCAGCCTTTCACGCACCTCCACCGGACAATCTTTGTGGTTAATACCAATCACGAAAAATCCCATGTCACTCCTATTCTTCTTAAGGACTGCTGATATTTTCTTCCTGAGGATCTTTTCCCTCTCCCTCTGGGAGAGGGGTGGGTGAGGGAGTAAGTTTTGATTCGCCCCCTCATCCTTCCCTTCTCCCCTAGGGAGAAGGGATTCGGCTTACACTGTTAACAGGACTCAAAGAAAATTATGCTTCCCGAATAAAAAAAACGTCTCGACGAAGCCCGCTACAATAATCGCAAAGGCGATCAAACTCAGCACCGCCATCTCCTTCCCTCGTATGGAAGCAACCCAATGACGGTAAAGGATCAAGAGATAACATCCCAGGACCACGAATGTCACAATCGTTTTGGGGTCCAGGAAAAGGTACGAGCCGAAGGCGTGCTTCGCCCACACCAGGCCCGTGGCGGTGGCAAAAAGGAGGAGCGGCGTGCCCCAGCTCAGAGGAAGACAGACCAACCTCTCGAGACGCTCCAAAGAAGGCAGTTTGAAATAGAAGTTACTCGCGTTCTTTTTTTTAAGTTCGCGGCATTCGATCAGATAGAGCAGACTGGCGATAAAGGAGATGGCAAAATTCGCGTATGCGAAAAAAGCGCTCACCACATGCAGTACGAAAGTGGGCTTCAAAAGATACGGATGGTCCCGGACCATCGCCTGAATGCCGCGGCCATGTCCGAAAGACATTAGTGCTCCGGACATGAGTCCGCAAAGGAGGAGTGACAAAAAGAGACCGAAAGATTCGGTGCGAGCTTTTCCAAGAAGTACCAAGTAAACAAAAGCCAAGGCCCACGCAAAGAAAGCAAGGGCGGCCGACATATTCACCACAGGAAGAAAATAACCCGATTGAAACCCCTGACTCAAGAAATAGAGCGTCCCGAGCAAGAAGCCCGTCTGAAGCATCACCGAACCCGCACGATACCCTCTCTTCAAAATCTCCGAAAAAGAGAGGACGTGGAGCAAGAACGCGACGCCATAGCTCACACAGCACGCACTCAGGATTACAAACGCTAAAGACATATATTCATCCTCATTTTTTTAAAAGCTGCGCCCTGAAAGCGTCATAAATTCGCCGTCATGCTGAGCCTGCCGGCAAGCAGGCGGAGCGAAGCATCTCACGAGAGATTCTTCTCCCTCCGATGGCGGGATCAGAATGACGGACAGGCGAATAACCTGAGTGCAAAGTTTATCATTACGAACGAGCTGAGGGAATCACTTTAGTTCGGAGGAAATACTGCGACAAACGAGGTGAAAAATCAGCCCCGGCTCTCGTTCAAAAATTAACGGTAGCCGGGACAGTCCAAACTACCTTTAAAATCAAAGAAGATCAAAGTTTGGTCAGCCCCAAGCCTGGGTAAGCACAATGCTTAAGATCTGTGCGTCGTACGCGCCGCCAATGCCGCTTTTGGCGTCTGGGAGATAGCGCTCAAAACCATATCGCGGCGTCACCGACAGGTCCTTGCTGACATCCCATTTACAACCTAAGCTGAGTCCAAGCTGATTATAACTAGCTTCAAAATTCGGCCACGTGTTCTCATTCATAACATTGTTGCTATTGTTATTCGCCACGGTGTAATAAAGGTTGCCATCCACGCTGACTTTCTTGTGGGGCTGATAATCCGTCGTGAACATCCAGGTCGAAGAATTCGATGTAAAGGCCGGCCGGCACCACCCGGCTGTACTTCCAGGAAAAGAAGACGCCACCGTTTTCGTCTCCGCATAGAACTGCGAGAAAGAACCGGTCATCGATAAATTGGACAACGGGTACACGCTGAGATCGTAAATGAAGTTATTGGAAAGCGACCTCGCCTTTGAGTCGGCCGTTTCCCGAGTCGCCCTTGAGTCGAAAGTCGTGTCATCCAGCAAATAGCGAAAGGACGTTTGAGCCCAACCGGAGAGCTTTACCGTCGCGCGCTGGGTAAAACTTATCGAATGGGTATTGAGCTTCTCCATGAAGACCTGACCATCAAAGGGGTTACTCCTCACCGGGTCATCGTGAAAATTCATACTTTTATCCCGCAGCCGGACTTGGGACGTGAGATTGAGAAATCTCACGGGCTGAAAATCCGCTCCCATCGACCAAGTGATTACTGGCTCATCGATGATCGCGTCCCGACTCTCCGACCTGACCCCAGCAGTAGCACCAACCGTTTCACTTCGAATCACATCCAGGTGATTTTGTGATTGTTCAAAAGAAAGATCGGAATAGACGACCGTCCGCGGAATTGCCTTGAAACGTAAGCCGAACGCTTCGGCCAATTTATACGTATTGCTATTCGCCTCCCCCTTGGGAATACTGCTGCCACTAGCATTACGATTATACGACACACCATCCCGCTGAGAAACCTCAGCTTTGATCGAACCCGTCCCACTAAGACAGTTCCACGGGTTCACCATCAGATTCAGCACCCAAGAATTCACATCCTGCACATTCTGACCATCGCTACCAGGATAGGTGGCTGCCGTTATCCCGCCAGAACTATTTGCGGTAACCCTTTTTTGAACTTGATCATTTTTTAAGTGCGCAAAGCGATAGGCACTGGAAACAAATGCCTTATCGTTCAAATACCATTTGTCCGCGCCTAGCGTGGTCGTCATGAGCGTCGCATCCGTAGTATAATACTGTCGCAACTGATCGCCCGGAGTGGTCGGTGAGGTAATGGTCACCATGCGAACTACGGGCTCCACCGCAAGGGTTTTTGTTTTTGCGATCTCCCAACGCTGGTCTCCGGTCAAATGATAGCCGTTATGCGTATGATCCGCTTTGATCCCGAAGGTGTCCACGGTTTCTTTGATCTCCTTCCAGGCCGGGCAGATCCTCATAGTCGAAAACCCTGTCATAGCATTCCATTCCAGAATCGACTTATCACCATCTTTGTAATCATGGTCGTAATAAACGCTTACATTGGGAAGATCCGGCATTGTAATCCCGGCTTCAATGCCGAAATGGCCAATATCAAGGGAGAGGTCACGGCTGAGACTCGGAGAAAATCCCTGATAGATGCCGCCGTAGGTGTCGTAATATTTCCGGAATTGCTTGAAGTCGACGTCCACATAACCGACGTCTTTGTTCTTTAGGGAATAATACCCCTTATAATCACCGTTCCCGATGATCCCGCGACCCCCGGCATCAATGGTAATATCATCCCCGGACGTATAATGAATATCAAGATCCTTAATCCCGCCGCTATAACCGCGATTCTGCCACGTCATAGCCTCATACTTATGATAATCACCTTTGACCATGGCAACCTGAGCAGGTTGGGCCACAACCTTGACCTTCACGGTCTCTGTCCCGGCCGTCGAAATAGCTTCTTTACTTGTGGAGGGTGCTAAAGACGTTGATTGAGAAACCGCAGTAACCGTTTGCGCGAGACTTGTTTTCTCGGTATCTACCGCGGCGAAGGCACTCACGGCCCCCGCTGCAACGATAACAAACGCCAATAAACTTTTTAGAAAGAAAGACCTCATATTCACCCTGGCATTTTAAATATTATCAACGTTAGCGCCGTGAACCACAACGCGCCACTGGAGCTTCAGAGCTACAGCCAGCATTAACCTTTTCTAAATAAACAGAATTTGAAATTTTAAAACCTATGGCCTCAGATGCCTATAGAAATTTGACCCATGGACTTCCGTATGACAACCCGCAGAGTAGCATGTCCCCCGACGCGTAGCCGCATGTGCCTCAACAGCCACGACGGCATCTTGCCCACCGTGACACCTGAGACACAACGACGAATCCCTTGCAGTCAACATCTTATCGTTGATCGAGCCGTGAACTTTATGGCATATTGTGCAGCCTTCGCGAAGCGCCAAATGCTCGTACACGAAAGGCCCACGCTGCTCTTTGTGACATTTAAAACAGAGCTCGTTCGTATCTTCCATAGAAGTAGCCGACCAGGGCCTCGCATTCGCCCCATGAGGATCATGGCAATCCGTGCAGGACATGTGGCCTTCCAAGACTGGATGACGATGAGGGAGCTTGAATTCGGCTTTCTTTTCCATGTGGCAGGCAAAACACATTTCAGGATTCTTGCCGGGATTGATGATCTTAACACCCTTGCCGCCGCCGGCATCCACGTGCAGGCTCCCGGGACCGTGACACATCTCGCAACCTTCTACTTTAATTCCCTCCATCGGAATGGCAACTCTTTCGTGAGCGGCAAGCTTGAAATTCCTGACCTCCTTCTCATGGCACATGGCGCAGGTTTGGGACCCGACGTACTTAGCACCCTCCATCTGATTATCTTTCATGACCTTCTGGAGAGTTTCAATATCCACATCACGGCAGGAAGAAAAGAGAGGAAGACAGGCCAGAACAAGAAATACGAAGAATATTTTTTTAAGCTTCACTATTAGCACTTTCGGGTTTGCGCGTGTTTTACTACCAACAAGATCATCGGCACTTCTTCAAAAAAAATTAATTGTGAAAATTATATCAATTAATCTTTCCTGCGCAAGCTTTTTTTAAAATATTTCAAAATATTTTTACTTAGCATAACTATGCAGGCCGGACAGAAGATAATTGACGCCGACATACGTGAAGATCACGAACGAAAATCCCGTGAGCGCGACCCAGGCTAGTTTTTTTTCGCTCCACCCTTTCATGAGACGCAGGTGAAGATAAAGCGCATAGATCATCCACGTTACAAGCGCCCACGTTTCTTTCGGATCCCAACTCCAATATTGTCCCCACGCCTCATTCGCCCAAACGGCGCCGGAAGCCACTCCCAAAGTCAACAAAGGGAACCCAAACAGGATCGACTTATAGATCACTTGGTCCAGCTGTTCGTGTGAAAAATATTTCTTTTGAAGCGGAAGGAGGTAAGCAATGCTCGCAATAAAAGAGACCGCAAAGGCACCGTAGCTAAAAAAACAGGTCACGACATGCAGGACCAGCCAATTGCTTTGCAGCGCAGGCATGAGGGGCTTCACAGCCGCATCGTGCGAAAAGGCATACATCAGGATGGCAAGATTGCCTACGAGGATAAAAAAACCAAGGCGCGAAATCTTGAGCCAAAGGTCCGCCAGAAGAAAGGACGCCACAAACGCCCAGGAAAAGAAAACAAGAGATTCATACATGTTCGTCATGGGCGCATGGCCCGTGACTTTCCAACGGATCGCCAAAGCCACGGTCTGGGCCAGAAATCCCAACACGACCAAGAGACGAGCCAGCCGCTCCATCTTCGGCGAAGACTTCTTAAAAAAAACGAATGCGTGCGGGACGAGACTCACAAGATAACATAAAAAAGCTCCGGACAAAAAGTGTGCTTCAGTCATCGCGGCTCCTATGCTTGTAATCGTTCAGACACCCCCCGTCATCCTGAGCCTGAACGCTTACCTATGTTTCGAGTTTCCTGTTCTTCTTTCTAGCAGGATGAAAATAAATATTCAGCGTAAGCCCTAACATGATCGTAATAATGCTCGTAAAAATGACGACCGTTCCGGGATCCTGCACGACCGCAAGCCCCGTCCACTTTTCCGCCTGCGAATCGTACGAGGCCTGATAAAAAGAGAAGCCCTTGTACCGCAGCGGGTGGTTGACCCGAATCGACTGTTCCCTCACCACCTTCCCTCCTTCAAGGATCTCCACATGGCTGATAAAAGCTTTCGGAGTATCCTGCGCCCAAATATATTTCAATCCAATGGGCCGCTCTTTCGTCATGTGAAAATCCGAAAAATTCGAAAAAACCCACTCGGTATAATCTTCGTCTTTCCCTTTCATGTGCACCAGGATGGCAGGATTATTCGGTTCATCCGAAGCAGAATAAGCAGTGCGCGAGGCCATATCGAATCGGAAATCGGGAATAAATTGTTCCACCCGAAATTGAAAATTCGCGCCAGGAATCTCCGTCCATATATTTTTCCGGAAACGGTATTCGGCGGCCTGTTTTTCCCCAGGAATAGCAATCACGAGCTTCTCCATCCCATCTTCATAATGCTGGAGCTCGAAATCCTTCAGGCGCAACTCGAATCCGAGCGGGATCGTTTTCTCACGATGGGTAATCGACGATGCGGATTGTCCTTCATTTAGCGTGAGGTCCCCTTTAATCCTCATCGTGGCACTCATCAGCCCACCGACAATCAGAAGAATAAGACTCAGATGGACCAGAATGAATCCGAAAGTTCTTTTTTTTCGGACGACGCTCACGATCAAACAGCCAAGAATATTCGCCCCGAGAAGAACAATAAGAACAAGAAACCAGGGGCTTAAAAAAACCGTGTTCAGGTGCAATTGATAGAAGAGTCCGGTCCATTTGAAACCGAATTTCTCGGCATATTCGGCGTATTCCCGTCCCTGAGGGATCAGGGTTCCCAAAATAGCAACGGGGATCAAGACGAAGAGCAGGACCACGGTCAACCGGACCGAGGCAATAAATTCCCCAAACTTCTGGAAAGCGCCTGCTGCTTTTTTTAACACTCTAAGAGGCATATCGAGTCCTGCGGCGGGCTTGATGAGCCGCTCGCTTTAATGTTTTCCGTACTGTTTCAAACGCAAAAGATTTGCGAGGGCAAAGCATAACGGAAAACCGCGGAAGAACCAAGGGATTTTTACCCGATCACTCCGGATTTTTTTTCTTCGTGGGACCCTTTTGGGGAGGATCCTCCAGGGCCCTTTCCTTTTCGTGGGTCTTCCCAAGGATCATGCTTGGGTTCAGCGGGTAGGCCTCCGGATCAAAGATCACAAAATAAAGGTGCCACACCAAGATGGCCAGAACCGCCAGAAGGGCTTCGTAAAAATGAATGGCCGTCGCAAGATCCATCCCCCATTTCGGAAGATATTTCATGAAAAAATTCTCGAAGGTCAGGATAGCTCCCGTAACGATCATCACCACGGAGCCCCAGATCAGCGCCCAATATTCGGCCTTCTCGATGTAACTGTACTGCGTGAAGTGCGGCTTTTCCTTAAAAAATCCCATATTGAACATCAACAAGCCGAAGCAGTCCTTGGCATCCCTGAGCCTTGGAAGAAGCGCCACGAGCTTCATCCGTCCCCGTCGCGTCAGGATCATATACATCACGTGATAGACCAGCAGGGCAATAAAAAGAATAGCGGTTCCCTTATGGATCCCCCCGCGCCAGTCGGTGTTTGACTTCGCCATCATGAAGGGGAAATTCCACCAACTGTCGGGATATTTGAGCGCAAATCCCGTGTAAGCCAGAATCATAAAAGTAATCGCCAGGACCCAGTGCTGGAGACGCTCCTGAAGCGTAAACCTCAGGTAAGGACTTTCTGTCTTAACCTTCGCAAAGTGTTCCCGGAACTTTTTCGAAAAATCGAGGAGGTTATGGACCAACATCCCCCCGATCACGCCGACAATCAAAAGTATGTAGAAAATGGTCACGTAGAAAACAATATGATTTTCCTTGGGCGACGGAGTCCCGTGGATTGTCCCTTCCATCAACTGCTTTCCCACGCCCGGATGGCACTTCCCACACGTCCTGGACAAATGCATCTTATTAACAGAAGAATCGGGATCTGCGGAAGGCAAGACATCGTGTGCTCCATGGCAACTTGCACAGTTCGCCACCATGGTCACGCCGAGCTTGCTAGCCAGTCCGTGATAGCTCTCGAAATAAGAACTAACCCGGTCGGCCGGCAAATTAAACTTTGTGTTGAGCTTCTCGGATTCATGGCAATGCCCGCATGTCTTTTCCGAGATCACCGTGGCATAGACCGAAGAGGTCGGATCCAAACGGGATTTGATACCATGTTCCCCGTGACAATCCGTACAAACCGGCGCCTCCCGTTTTCCCCCTAACGCCGCCTTCCCGTGAATACTCCGCAGATACGTCTGAAGCACGTTTTCATGACACTTCCCGCAAGTGGCGGGAACATGGTTCCGGAATATCTTGGATTTGGGATTGGTCGGCGAATGCAGGTCATGCGAGCCGTGGCAATCCGTGCATATCGCCGCATTGATCAAATTTTTCTCTATTAAGGCCTTGCCATGGATGCTTTCGGAATAAGATTTGAGAGGGGCGCTTTCGGAGAGAGAGAACTTTGCCATTTTCCCCCGATCCTCATGACACACCGAACAGGTCTTGGGAATATTCAGACGGTAAACAGGAGATTCGGGGTTGCGGTAATTGAGGAGCGAATGAGGTTCCCCATGGCAATCCATACAACCCGCGGCAGAGATCCCGGCCCCCACCGCAATACCGTGATCGGACGCCCGGTAAATTTGAGCTTCGATGGCATGACAATTGGCGCATTGGACCGGCGCTGGTTTCTCCTGGTGCGGGATCTCCCGGATATCATTATGGCAAGATGTGCAAAGGTTCTTACCGTGAATAGAGCCGGCATACTTCGCAGGGTCGATCTGATCGTGGCAGGCAAGACAATCCTCGTTCTGGATATCTAGAGGAGCCGCAAAACCACTTGAACAAAAGAGCGGAATGATCAGGGAGACAAAGAAAAAAACAGAGATCCGTTTCGCGTTTTTCATTTCAAGGGTCTTTCCTTATTTTTTGAGTGCTGAAAATTTTAAACTTCTAACCATTATTTGTACGTAAATAGCATCGCGTAGATAATGCCGACGATCAGGCTCATCCCGATCCCGAGGGCGATCCATCCGAAGAGCTTAATGGCTCTTTTAAGGTTTGGAGATAAAGGCGCCTGAAGATGTTTTTCGAGCTCCTTTTTCGCCATAAGAGCTTCGTATTCCGCGGGCTTGTCCCGTTTCAGCTCTTCGATTGACATGCGGCCTGAAAAAATAACCGTATCCATGGGGAATTTTTCAGGCCTGAAGTGCGTATTGAAAAAGTGGATCGTGAAAATAAAGCCCGCTGCCAAAAGGGCCTCGTCACTATGAATAATGGTCGCGACATTGATCAGCCAGCCGGGCAAAAAGCGGGTGAAGAATTCAGGGAACCAAAGCATCAACCCCGAAGATCCGATGATGGCGATCCCCCAGAACACGGCAAAATAGTCGAATTTTTCCCAGTAGGTCCAGCGCCCGTAATCAGGCCGTTCGCCCTTTCCAAAGTACCACTTTAGAGTCGCGATAACTTCCCGGACATCTTTTAATGTAGGGAGCATGGTGTCCGGCCCCAAAAGCATCTTCTTCCAGCCTCCCATTTCTTTCTTTTTGCGGAAGCTAAGATCCCAAAGGTGAACGCAAAAGATCCCGATCAAGAGAACTGCGGCTGAGCGATGG
>Ga0156526_1155_pt1 | contig 12426 bp, 13 predicted proteins | sample RifOxyB3_FD_111921 | JGI IMG/M metagenome (GOLD analysis project Ga0156526, IMG submission 111921) | Omnitrophica bacterium RIFOXYB12_FULL_50_7
CGATCGTGTCGTATTCCTGGATGGGCATCCTGCTTCTGGGCGCTGGGATCCAGCACGCTTATGACAAATGGAATTGTTCAGACCGAAAAATGATCGATGAACTTGAAAGCAAGGCCGGCGCCATATTTATTTCGAAGGATATTTGCTACAAATATCTGCCGCTTATCCTGGCTGCGGGATTCGGCGGAGCGTGGATCGCGGTAGCGGGCGCACGTATTTTCGCGGGTGGTGCTTTTGTCTGGGTCATCATCATTGCGTCAACACTCGGGATTCTTTTTTCATTCACCTCCTTGAAAAAACTCGCGACTCAAGGGACTCCACGCATCGGTTATTTACTGCTCTATTTTGTCCTGACGTCGATCGGTGTCAGGGCGGATCTTTCGGGAGCTCTTTCAGCTCCGGTCCTGATCCTTGCGGGATTTGTGTGGATCTTGTTCCACGCCATTTTCATTCTGATCGTTGCGAGGATCGCCCGCATTCCGCTTGGGTTTGCGGCGACAGCAAGTCAGGCCGCAATTGGGGGACCTGCCTCCGCACCGATTGTCGGTGCCACTTACGAACCGCTTCTTGCTCCTGTCGGACTTCTTCTGGGTATTCTCGGGAATGTGATCGGAACCTACCTCGGCCTTCTCGCGAGCATCCTCTGTAAGTGGGCCTCTTCTGACCCATTGGGCCTCTAATTCTCAGCCGATAGATCAGCTGAAAGTATAGCAAATGGAGAGTTAATTATAGTCAAACATATATTGATTAATAATAAATTCCATGATAAACTTCCCTCATGGACCTGGCAAAACTTAGTACCCAAAAGATTGCTTCTTCGATCAACCTTGCTCATGGCCATAGGGTGATGCTCGATACCGATCTAGCCAATCTTTATGGCGTTGAAACGAAATATTTGAAGCGACAGGTGAATAGAAATATGGAGCGTTTTCCTCGGGATTTTATGTTTCGGCTTACGAGAAAGGAAGTAACGAGTTTAAGGTGCCAATTTGGCACCTTAGAAAGATTGGGTAGGGGGCAGCATAGCAAATATCTCCCCTACGCTTTTACAGAGCACGGAACTCTGATGCTCTCCAGTGTCCTGAACAGCAGGCGAGCGATCCAGGTCAATATTGCGATCATGCGGGCTTTTGTGAAGTTGCGCGAGGTTCTTTCGACGAATAAGGTGCTGGCGCAGAAATTTTCAGAATTAGAACGCACAGTAGGGGATCATGACGAAGTGATCCGGGACATAGTTGCGGCGATCCGGAAAATGATGGCGCAAGCTACTTCCGAAAGCGTTCCTGTAAAACCGAAAGGCCCGATCGGCTTCCAGTCGTAAAGCAAAAAGCTTTATTCGAATGATAAAGGAAAGATGACATTTGGCTTTACGTCATCCTATATCGGGTGCATGACCGTAGCTGCGGATAAGTCCGACAAGAAGGAAACCGTATGCCTCTCGATCGTTCGGCCTGCCCCAGCGTGGCAGGACTCACTCGCGCGCTCGGCTTCGCTCGGCCGGGAGACTTCGCCAGATCCAGCTCTCGGAGCGCTTCGAGCTTGGTCCCCGCCATGGCGGGGTCGAAGCGTGAGAGCGCAGGCGGTCGTCACCGCTGGAGTGACGAACCGCCGATGGCGGAGGCGAAGTCTCCCGGCCACCATGCCCCTGCCTGCCGGCAGGCAGGCGCTCCGCCTCGCGAGCATCGTTCGGCATACGGCTTCCTTCTTCAGCCTGCCCGCAGCTACGGTCATGCACCCTCCTATATCCTTCTCCTTCATTTTTTTTTAAGAAATGTGTTAAAATGCCCGCCTTATGAAAAAACTCGATCCCAAAATCAAAGCCGTGATCTTTGACCTCGGCAATGTACTCGTGAATTACGACGTCCAGAAGGCGGCGCGGCGTTTTTCGAAAGCCGGCGGCATTTCCAAGCTTCGGATTTGGGCGCACTTTTTTCTTTCCAAGTTTGAGCAGGCCTACACCCGGGGGGAGATGTCAACTCGGGAGTTTTACCGGGAAGCAACCCGCGTTTTCAAAAACCCCGTCCCGTACGCGACCTTCAAGTATTACTGGAACGATATCTTCTGGGAAAATCCTGGGATGGAAAAGCTCTTGATCCGGATCAAAAAACATTATCCGATTTACCTTATTTCAAACACGAACTCGCTCCATTACAACCACATTAAAAAGAACTTCAAGCTACTCCGGCACTTCAAACGGAAATTTCCGTCTCATGAAGTGAAGGCTCGCAAACCTGACCTCAAGATCTACCAGCGTGTTTTGAGAAAGATCAGCCTTCGGCCGGAAGAGACCGTCTTTATTGATGACATGAAAAGTTTCATCCGTGGTGCCCAAAAAGCAGGGATGCATACGATCCATTTTCGCGGGCTTGCCAATCTCAAGCGTGACCTCAAGCGATTTCGCATCCGATTCTGAGTTCTATGTCAAAGCTACAAAGTCGTAACATTTTCTTCGGGCTTTCCACCGCTAAGAAACGGGAAGCGTTTCAGGTTCTGCGGAAGGGAAAGGGTTTTAAGATCGAGAGGATCGTTTCCTGCGGCCAGGCGACGCCTGGAGGTAAGTGGCTTTGTTCGAAAACAGCGGAGTGGGTGATCGTTTTGCGTGGCCGGGCACGTCTTCTCTTCAAGGGGGCTTGCGACAAACTCGATCTGAGGATAGGGGACTTATGTGTTCATTTCGGCCAATACTTGCCACCGCGTGGATTGGACCCATCCCAAGCAGAAGACCGTGTGGTTAGCCGTTCATATCTCCTTTTGAATATCAGGATAGGTTCTTAGCGAGGTATAAAAATTTTGAAAAGGATCGTACGGGTTTAAATGACAAATACCCCATCGTTTAATTTCAAAGTTCGTTGTTGCAATCCGTTTGAGTCGGTACAACGAATCACATCCTATGTGAGGTGACTTATGTCCGATTATATCAAAATGTGGCGCAAGGAACACGCACAGATTCTGGAGGTCCTTTTGCAAGTCCTCCAGCTCGATATTTTTAGTCGAGTGGGACAGACGAAGTTGCAGGAGCTTAAGAGATCTCTCGAAGCTCATCTTAAAAGTGAGGACTTGGGTTTTTTTCCTGTTTTGAAAAAAGCCGCAGAAACCGATACCGATCTCAGACGGGAATTGTTCCTTTTTGCCGCGGACATGGATAAGATCGCCGCGGAGACGAGGGCGTTCTTTCGGAAAGTGGAAAACGATTCGATGGGGAAAGATATTCCCGCGGAGTTCAGAAGGATTTCAGCCATGATCAAAAGCCGCATTTTCCGCGAAGAGAATCTTTTGATGAAAGAATACGAGAAAGTGACTTCAAGAAAATGATGATGTGGAAAAAATAATCCGATAGGAAATCTTGTTAAGGCGATAGTCCTTTTGACGCTTCTCACGCTGTTTGTGCTCTTTTGCGGGTTTGCGTTGGGAAGAGAGCGCGGCATGGGGATTGCGTTTATCTTGGCATGCGTGACGAATCTGGGCGTCTGGTGGTTTAGCGACAAGATGGTGCTTACGATGTCCCGTGCGCAACGACTTACCAAGGATGAAGCGCCCGAGGTTTTTGAGATAGTGAGAACGCTTTCGGCAAAAGCGGGGATCCCAGATCCGAGGCTTTACATGCTTCCCTCCGCTTCGGCGAATACTTTTGCTACTGGCCGCAATCCCAAGCATGCGGCGATCGCAATCACGCATGGGATCGTCGGGCTTCTCAATAAAGAAGAGCTTTCCGGCGTGCTCGGGCACGAGCTTTCGCATATTCTGAATCGCGATATCCTGCTGTCTTCGATCGTGGCGACTTTGGCCGGCGCGCTGGGCCGTGTCGCCTCCATGTTCCGTTGGTCGTTTTTCTGGGGCGGGGAGCGTGATGAGCGTGATAACGGCCATCCACTGGCTTGGGTCTTGGCAGCGATCCTGATGCCTCTTGTCGCGATGTTCATCCAGCTCGCGATCTCACGCTCCAGGGAATACAGAGCCGACCTGTGTGGCGCCCAACTCTGTGAAGAGCCTCTTTATCTCGCAAGCGCACTTAGAAAAATTGATAGTGTTTCCAAACGACTTCCGCTTCGTGATGCCGAGCCCGCGACCGCCCATCTTTTTATTGCTAATCCGTTGTTGGGGAAAGGGTGGGCAGCTCTTTTCAGAACGCATCCTTCTCCAGAGGATCGCGTTGCACGTCTTGAGGCCATGAGCATGAGTCGTCCATCGTGAAAGAGTGGGTTTGAAAGCAAGTGGGTTTGAAAGCATTGACGATGGGGGAAGCAGCGGTTAAAATACCGCCTCTTTCAAAAACCAACATCCATTAAGGAGAATCACAAAATGGCCTATGTTATTACTGAGAAATGTCACGGTGAACGCTACGGTCTTTGCGTCGGAGTATGTCCCACCGAAGCGATCTATCCCGGAACGTATCAGGGGAAAGATTTTATGGTGATCGATCCGGCGACCTGCATTTCATGCGGCGCTTGTGCGGCGGAATGTCCGGTGGGTTCGATCATTGAGTCTGAGGATATGGATCCGACTTATGCCAAGATCAATGCGGATCTTGCAGTCCAGTTCAAGGCGAACCCCAAGGCGACGCCTCGTTCGAAGGATGAAGCCCCGAAAAAACCGGGGAACAAACTGAAATAAGAACTATGGTGTATTGCTCCAGCTGTGTCTCCCCGCAGGTCACATTTAAATGTGACCTGCGGGTGGCAAAGAAGGGACGTATCTCCCAAAGAAACTGGAGCAATGCACAAGAGTTGTGGTTTGAAGTTTTCTTTGCCTTTGACTGATAAGGGACACAAAATGCTATCCGATTCCGGTTGTAAGGATCCCGTCCTTCTGGAACAGGTTTTGAAGCAGTACGCTGCTGATTTTGCCTCTGAAAATGTCGCCGCCCGCGTCGTGGTACACAGTCTGTCGCTTGTAGGGATCGGTCTCTTTCCTGTCCTGGACCATTTAATTTTCCGTACCGTCCATCTAAAAGAAAGAGCGAACGAGTTTCTCGGGCTGGGGTATGAGAGAGATCTCGCCGCCAAGGTTCTTGAACACAAAGGGCATAGTGTGGAGGTTTTTCGAAGAGGATGTGCTCCGGCGATCCTGGTCGAACACCCTCATGAAAAGGCGGGGTTGGATTGGATCGCGCATTTCGGAGATAAGAAGCCTTGTGCCATGGCGCTTCGCGTGGAGGACATTGAAGAGGCGGCTTTTCGTCTTGAAAAACAGGGCGTGAGTTTTATACGACCTCCGGCCGGGAAACACGGAGAAACTCTTCGTGAGATTGCCGTGTTACCTGAAGTGAAAGACGGCAAGAACGCGCATTATCTTGTTTTAGTGGAACGGCATGCGGGCGATCAGCGTTTTTATGCGCCTGATTTTTGGAATCATCCCCAAGAAAAAATCTTATGATTATTGGGCTTACGGGCAAGAACGGATCGGGGAAAGGGGAGGCGGCGAATTTCCTTAAAGACCGCGGTTTTCATTATTATTCGCTCTCTGACGCGCTCCGGGAGGAGGCCAGAAAACGCGGGCAGGAGATTACGCGCGAAGTGCTTGTCGTGCTCGGCAATGAATTGCGCGAAAAAGAAGGGCCGGGTTGTCTTGCCGAGCGGATCTTCGCGAAGCTTGATCCCGAAAAGAATTATGTGATCGATTCCATCCGTCATCCTTCCGAGGTCCAGGTTTTCCGCCGTCGCAGTGATTTCACTCTTGTTCGTGTCCATGCTCCGGAGCGGCTCCGTTTCGAACGCCTCAAACAGCGCGGCCGGGAGAACGATCCCCGGGTATGGGAGGATTTTCAGGCGCTTGAGGCCAAGGAAGCCAAAAGTTCGAGTCAAACCGACCAACAGCTCGATCAGACGATCGCTTTGGCAGATCTCCAGGTGGATAACAACGGGCCGCTTAAGGAAATGCATGAAAAGGTGAAGTTGATCTTTCTTGACCTCGCGCAAAAAGCCCTGCGGCCGGGTTGGGATGAATATTTTATGAATATCGCCAAGGTCGTGGCCATGCGTGCCAACTGCATGAAACGGAAGATCGCCGCCGTGATCGTGAAGGACAAGCGCATCATTTCGACCGGTTACAACGGAACGCCTCGAGGCATCAAGAACTGTAGCGACGGGGGTTGTTCTCGCTGCACCGCGATCGATGCTTCCGGGAAAGACCTCGGAGAATGTCTCTGCTCACATGGCGAAGAGAACGCGATTGTTCAGGCAGCCTATCATGGCGTGAGCGTCAAAGGCGCCACGCTTTACACGACTTTTTCTCCCTGCCTTATGTGCACTAAGATGATTATCAACTCCGGGATTGGTGAGGTCGTCTTCCAGGGGAATTATCCGTTCCTGGAGATCGCCCTCAAACTGCTTGAGCAGGCCGGCGTGACGGTCCGCAAGATCACTTCCTCCTGACCCAAGGTTCTCATGACCGAAAGTGAGAAATCCTTCCGCACAAGTTTCGGGCTTAAAGGGATCGTTCAGCACCAACTCGATCAAAGTTACCACAGCCCGCTCATCGATAAGATCCGCGCTGCCGGATTCTTGCTGAAAACAGGGCGCTTGGAGATCCATCTTGCGAAGGAATTCGGTTTTTGCTACGGAGTCGAACGCGCCGTGGAATATGCCTACGAGACCCGTGCCCGTTTTCCGGACCGGCGTATTTTTCTGACCAATGAGATCATCCATAATCCCCGCGTGAACGCGGAACTTCAGGGGATGGGAGTGAAGATTCTCACCGACGATGCTTCGCGTTCCGAGATCACCGAAAAAGATGTGGTGATCATGCCCGCTTTTGGGGTGCCGGTCGAAGCTCTGAGAGAATTCGAAAAGAAACGCTGTGTGATCGTGGACACGACCTGCGGGTCCGTTATGAGCGTGTGGCGTCGTGTGGAATCCTACAGCCAGGATGGGTTTACGTCCGTGATCCACGGGAAATACGACCATGAAGAAACACGTGCGACTTGCTCACGGGCTGTGAAATATCTTGTCGTGAAGGATAAAGCGCAGGCGGAGCAGGTCTGTAAATATATTGCTGGGGACCCCGCAGGGGCCTGGCAAAAGACTCCAGGTGGGAAACGGGGAACATTCCTCGAGAAATTCAAGAGCGCATGTTCAGAGGGTTTTGATCCGGACAAAGATCTAGGGAAAATCGGGTTTGCCAACCAGACGACGATGTTGTCGCGCGAATCGATCGAGATCTCGGAAATGTTGCGCGAGGCTCTCCGGGCTCGTTATGGTGAGGCCGAACTTCAGGTGCGTTTCCGCCATTTTGACACGATCTGCTCCGCGACTCAGGACCGGCAGGACGCGATCCGAAAACTTGGCGAGAAAAAAATGAATGTTATTCTCGTGATCGGCGGTTACAAGTCGAGCAACACAGGCCATCTAGCGGAGATCGCTTCGGAATTCTGTCCGGCCTATCATGTGGAAGATGCTTCTGCGATCGTCTCGCGCGAGAAGATCCGGCACAAGAAGACCGGAGCTCAGGAGATCGTCGAAACTGAGGGATGGTTACAAAAAAGGGGTCAGGCACCTTTTTTTACGGAGACAAAAAAGATTTCTGACCCCCTTCAGATCGGTATTACGGCCGGGGCGTCCACGCCTAACCGTGTGGTTGAAGAAGTCATCCAGCGCCTCATCGATATTTCCGGGTGATCTCAGGCCATGCCGGCAGGGAGGAATATAATCACCAGGTTTTTGTCCTGCGTCCCAAAAGGTCTGACGGTATACAGATTTAATGGAATCCTGCCGATGAATACGGGTGCTGTAGAAAAGGCCCGTTTCCATAAAGGGATTGAAGCTGAATATTCTCGTGTCTATAATCCCGTCGCAGTTTGTTTTTCTGAAAGATAAACCGTAATAAGACGTTTGGAGATCACGATGAAGAAGTCTCGTATCTTTTTTGCGGCCGTCGTTCTCTCATTATTGTTTTTTTCTCAGGATCTTTTCGCGGCCGAGGTCTATTATCTCGGCCAGCCTTCCTCTCCCGAAGCCGTTCAGCTCTCTAAAGACCGGGATCTGAGTCTTAAAAAGCGGTTTAAGGACCTTTTTGATTTTGGCTCTTTCGGAGAATACAAGCCCGACCGGACCGGCCAGATATCGGGGAGCGTTCTCGCAGAAGTCGACTGGAACCAGATAAGCGGGAACATTGGCAATTCGTTCCTCGAGCGCGGCACGGATTATCTGACCGAATCGAGTATCAACGCGTGGGAGCAGTTGTGGCGGGACTACAAGGTTGAATCTCGGGTTATGATCCGAAAGACCGACAACCCGCAGATCGAGACGATGCGCTCCCTGCGTCTGAAAGAGCTGAATGTCAGGCTCTATAATCCTTATAACATGCTTGAGTTCGGAGACCTTTATGCTGATTTCACGAATTTTACGCTCGGTTCTTCGTTGGAAGGTTTTCGTGGCGATTTTAACCCGCTCCCGAACGCTCGAGTGGAACCCCGGATTCAGTTCATTGCGACGCGAAAAAACGAAGAGGACGTTTGGGCCGGACAATATCAGCGGAATGTTTTCGGCGGTAAGTTCGACCTGAATTTTCTGAAAGATGCGTGGTTTTTTTCTTTGGTGCGGCTCGGAAGCCAGTGTGTGACAAGCCAGGATGACCGGGCCACAGCCTGGCATGTGACTCCGTCGGGGACGAAGGTGCAGGACTTAAGCAACACGGTCTTCGGACTTGACGGGGATGTGAATTTCAAAAAATATTTTAATTTCCGGTGGGAATGGGCCCGGAGCGCCTATGTCGAGGATACCAGCGCTCTTATAAACCAAACCCAGTATGGCAACGCCCTGAGGCTGGAGCCTTCGTTCAGCTCCCGCTATGTAAATTTCCGTTACCTCTATTATTACGTCCAGCCTTCCTTTTATACCGAAGTCGGATCGGCCTCGACCGACAAAGTTCAGCATCAGTTCACTCTCGATCTCACGCCGTGGGACAAGGTCCGGCTTTCATTTGTTGAGAACTATTATTGGAATCATCTCGAGCGGAGCAACCAGCCCTATCGGACGATCAATGACGAAAAGTACATCACGCTTTATCTTCGGCCCTGGGAAGCGCGCCGCAACTTTGATGTTCGCACCTATTTTAATTATCTTGATCAACACTCTGATAATTTCCCGACCGAGACTGTGGAGACGAACACCACAACGACCGGTTTTTCGGTCAACGACCGTATTTGGGAAACGAGCGTCGGGGGCAGGTATGAATATCGCGCCTACCGTAACATCAAAGACAAAGGCAATAACGATTATTTCAATCGCCTGGGTGCGAACGTGAGCCGGGATTTCAAGCTTTTCACAAAACGGCTTTTCATTTCGGGAGATTTCACGTTTGATTTCCATAATCCCCAAAGCGAGGATGATAATGAAGTCACAACCGGCGTTTCACTTAACGGGCAGTACGACGTTTGGGAGCGCCTTGCGATACGTGGTGGGATGAATATCCAGGACTCTTCGGCCGCCGCGCCTGATTCGGGGTATTTGAACACGCGTTCTTTCGGAGAGCTTGATTTTCTGGTCGGTAAAAAGCGGGGAAGTCATTTGATCGCGAGGATCGAAAGGAATGTGTACAACAACGTGGACGGGACGCAGGATTATAAGGAATTGCGCGCCATCACGAAGTTTGTCAGCCAGTTCTAATGCCGCACAACTATTGATGTTATGGGTTTGCGGTGCTCATGGACAATCCAAGAAATTTTCAACTTAAAGGAGATCTTGTGAATAAGCGTCCTTTTATCCAAAGAGTCATGGCTCTAGGTGTGGCGGTGCTCATGGTTGGAGTTCTGAACGGCTGCGCGCCGCAGAGCGCTTTGCAGAGTCCGGATACTCCGATGAAGGACGAATACGCGCTGGGGAAGGGTTTGCTTAACGATGTTTTTTCAGTTTACCGGAATTATACGCGGGACTCTTTTGACAGGATCGTCTCGAGGGACTTTAATCCGGTCCGGAGCGAATTCGCGAACGGGGTTGAACGTGGATTTTACGGGGCGCGCCAGATCGATCTTTATCCGATCGTGGATTCCGTGGTCACGAATAAGGACCTGGTAAGCGTTTCTTTCCACTGGGAGAAAAAAGTTGCGACGTATACCGGCGGAAATTACAAAAATCTTACAGGCCGGGCCGAATACGTATTCCGGAACGAAACCGGCACGTGGCGACTTTATCGGGTCGGTGGAGATGACCCTATGGTCATGAATTAGGATCGAGAAAATGAAAAAAAAGATCTTATCTGTCTTTCTTTGCGGGGTCCTTTCCGTGAGTGTTTCTTCTTTGGGGCTTGCGATTTCCGCGCAGGAGGAACTGGTCCATCAACAGATCCAGTTCACGAAAGAACGGATCACCCAGCACAAGGCCGAGCTCAAAGCGCTCTATACCCAATTTGAGGCAAATCCCTCGCCGGATGTATATGCCAAAACCCAGGTTCTTTCGGCCAATATCCAGCAGGAACGGGGGATCCTGAACAGTCTTGACCTCGCGTTGCGCGATGCCCAAGCTTCCACCAGTTGGAAGGCCATGCTGGACGACGCGGCCAGGGAATCAAGTGTCATTTCGGCCGGCGCGATCGCGCTTACCAGCGTCGCCAATGCCGGCAAGTGGATCTTTGGCGTGAGTCAGGATGATATTTACGGCGAGGGCTGGAAGAACGCCGAATATTTGAACGCCAATGTTATGGCGGAAGCGAAAAAGATCGACGAAGAATCCAAGGCGATCCGGAAGGCTCTGAATGAAATCCAGACGAAGATCGACTCATCCGGGACTACCGATCAGGACATCATCGCGTTCCAGAACGATCTGGTTACGCGGTTGCAGAAGTTGCAGGCGCGCAGTGTGCTTGTGAAACAAAACATGAAGTTCATGATCCAGGTCTATAAGGCGGAGAAACAGAACCTTCCGGCTTCTCAGATTTTTTGGGGAGATACCATGGGCCGTTATATCGAGCAGGTTATAAAAGAAGTGGATCTGGGCCGGCTCATCGATTTTGCCATTGATCTCGCAGAAGGGAACATCATCAAGCCGCTCGTGAAGCTGATCAAACCCATGATCAAAACCGCGATCGGGGATTATCTGGCCAAGGCGCGCGGAGGGGCGCAGCTGACGCCCGAAATTATTGACGACCTTGTTTTTTCGATCCTTTTTAATGCAGGGGGTTCCGGCGGCGTTTCGAAAGCGTTGCAGGATAAGTTGAAATCCAAGGTCACGGGGAAAGTGATCGAAGGGGTTGTGACCGGAGTACTCCAGACTGAAGCGACGGTGATTATCGGGAAAGCCGAAGGAAAGGCGTACGACATCCTGAAGGATCAAATTTCGAAATTACCCGTCGATGCTAATTTCCCTGGAAATCTTGATGTCGCGCGCCAGACCGCGGAACAGCTCGCCAAGCAGAACGCGAAGATCATCTCGGACAAGGCGTTGAAACGTATCGGCGAAATGAAATCGACCGGGAAAATGATCAAAGATCTCTGGGATTTGGTCTTCAAAGATGTTGTCCAGGCCTACCTGAACAGCGATGCGTTTACGAACGCGATCAAGGCAGCCAATGAGGCCTGTTCGGGCTGGCGGGAACAGTACCGGAAGATTGCTAAAGAGATGATCGATACGGAAGATGAATACGTGAACGCCAAATGGTTCTCGGGGGGAAGGACAATGCCTGCGGGGACACCTCCGGCCCAACAAGTGGATGAAATGGCTGCGGTCAGGGATACTTATGTCAAGATGGATCCTGATCAAGCGATCGCGACGCTTGAAGATATCCGTGATTCTCTTAAGAGTGAAGAGGCGAAGGGCGGGGATCTTACACTCTCCGAGGTCCAGTCCAAGGAATCGGCGCAGTTCAACATGGTGCTTTCAGGTCAAATGCCTTTTTCGGGTATGGCCTTTCCGGACGTGTATGCCTTGACTATTAACAATGTCTCGGAACCCTGCGTGCAGCTTGGCCAACAGCAGAGCAAGATTTATATGGAGAAAAGCGATCAATGCCAATCGTTTTTCCATGCTGCAAACGAAGCCTCCTGGAGGGGATGTCTCAATGAGTTGACCGTCTTGAGTCAGGAACACCAGAAGGCATTTCAGGAGTGCCAAAAGAACACGGTTGTGTCAGCTTATCGGGGCTACGCCGCAGTCCGTGCGGACATGATCCGTCAAGTTTATAAAAAGATCGAGGAAGACCATCTTCGGCGCCTCGGCATGATCAAAGAAGAGTTGGCTCCCGCGTACGCCTGGGCAGGCGCGTGGAAATCTGAGGTGGAGAACCTGAAGAAAGTTTTGGATCAAGCCATCGCACTTCCTTATTTCAAGGAACTGGACCCCCTGCCGGATCTTCCTCAGGGTCTTGGGACCGAAGACCCTCCTACCGGGTATGACGAGGCGAAAAACAGAGAGCAGCTCGGCGCACTTCAAAAATTCATAACACTAGCCGCCGGGATCGATTCCAGGAGGACGGAAAAAGCCATGGAGGACGCCAATT
>Ga0156526_1002_pt1 | contig 12228 bp, 13 predicted proteins | sample RifOxyB3_FD_111921 | JGI IMG/M metagenome (GOLD analysis project Ga0156526, IMG submission 111921) | Omnitrophica bacterium RIFOXYB12_FULL_50_7
GTCCCGAAGGGGCGGAAACGCTCCTTGAAACTTTTTTCAAGACCAGTTCGGATTTAAGAAGCGAGGATTCTCGGTAACCGGGGTCCTTGTAGCTTTTAAGCGTCCGCACCCAGACAAGCGAAACGAGAACATGCTCCGGCGTTTCCCGCTCGATCTTCTCCTCCTTGAACTCGAGCGCCGCCGAAAGCTTCGTCTCCTCGATCCTCGCGAGGATCCCGGACTCGATCAGGCTGCGCTTGGCGGCGGACTGGAAACGCGCGCTCATCAAATTCCACGCCTCGGCCATATCCCGGCTCACGGTGTAGGCGTTATATTCCGCGTAGCGTTTCACGAAGGTCCTCGCGAAATAAAGGATCTCAGGGCCAGACGGAGCGTTATGAGCGGCAAGGTCCGAGATCGCTTCGGCTTTCCCCACTTCCTCCACCCGGATCACGACCGGCGGCCGTTTCGCGAGCACGAAAGCTCCGAAGATCGCGAAGAAAAGAAGGCATAGCAGCACGAGGCTCGCGAGCTTCAGGAACTCAAGCTGTGACTCGAGATCCCCGAAAACTTCGTAGTAACGCCTCCCCAGGTTTTCGAGTTTTGTCTGGAATCGTGTTTTCATTTGTAGTTCGTCCCTCCTCCTGCCGGAGCAGGCTTGTTTTGCGGGGGTTTTGCGGGCATCGTGACGTATTTGGCGATGAACGCGGTCCCGATCCCCACCACCGCGGACCCGAGACCGCTAATACTCCCGCTTGAAGTGATCTGGTGCGAAATGAGCGGTACTGAAATGAAAAGAAGAATGAAGAGGACATTGGCCGCGATCACCGCCGCGGCGTTCGTCTCCTCGGGAAGATAGATCGCGATCACGTTCATCACCGAGATCACCTTCATGAGAATGGAAAGCACGACCGTCCAAAGAGACACGGCGACGAGGCTCCTGAGCCAAAAAACCAACCCCTGGCTTGTGGATTTGTAGACCCCGAACGCGACGAGGACCGGACCAAACACGTAAAGGAGGGAGAGGAACACGAACCTAAGCCAGTTCAGGACCCCGAGCGCGATCAGCGCGACGATATAGGTCAGGTAATTTAAGATGGTCAGAATGATCCGGGTGTCGAAGCCGCCGAGATCTTTTTTCTCCGTGATCTCCCGGAAGACGGTCCTGATCACTTCCTGGAATTCCTCATGAGGAAGGATCTCTTTAGCGAGCAGGTCTGTTCCGTAGACGATCCATACGAAGAAACGCTCGTAAAGGATCATGAGCCCCACGACAAGCACGGCCCGGATGAAAAGGCCTTTGTAATCCGAGCGGTCTTTCATCACGAGAAAGTTCTCGTGCAGCACCGCCGCAATGAACATGAGCGGAAAGATCACGGCCGCGGCCGAGGCCGTCACGGCGTAAGCGGAGGTGAAAAGATCCGGGATCTGAAGAACGTTCGTGAAAAGAAATCCCTGGTTCGTCATCGCCACTCCCCGCCTGACGCGCCCAGAATGCCGTCCAGATACTCGCCCGTGTCCTTGATAAACCGGAGGCGCTCCCTCTCCGCGTCCTTTTCGCGGCGCGACACCTGCTCGATCTGAGTAGCCTCAAGTTCGAGAAGTTTCGCGATCGATTCCTGGGTTTGTTGTCCGAGGACCATCAGTTCCGCAGTTCCCTGCGCCTGAAGTCTGACCGCGCCTTTCGGGCTCGCGGTCTCCGCCTGGGTCTGGATCTGGCGGGCCGCGTCCCGGAGATCGTTTCCTCCCTCGCGGATCTGACTTGCCAGCTGAAACGCCTCGACCACCTGCATCTCCTCAAACGGGATATACAGCCGTTGGTTCCCCTCAGGGATCGCGCCCGTTATGGCCTCAAGCGAGGTCCGGAGGTCTTCGGCGCTTCCCCCCGTCTGAAGGATCTCAAGCTGAGGCGTCGTGAAGATCGCGTCCGAGTAAACGTCCCGGATCCTTGTCCGCAGGGTGTCGATAAAGTCGCGGACCGGATCGCCTTTGACGAAATTCAGGATCTCATCCAGCCCTGAATGGAACCGGAGAAACTCCAGAGTCTGATCCCTCAGCTCGGTCAGCTGATCCATGGCCAGCATGATGTTCTGGGCGAAGCTATTATTCAGGATCGAGTTCTGGAGCTCCTGAAGGGCCGCGTTAATGGCGTCAAAGGTCGGCATCGCGGCCTGGGCGGAAGGAACTTGAACGGACGCGATGATCAATAAAAGAAAAATAGCCGCCAGCCGCTTACGCACGTGAGTCCTCCCGGGGTTTTGATGCGCCGCCGGGAAACAAGCGGGCCAGAGTCTCGAAGACCTGAAAATCCGTTTTCCGGGGTTCACTGGCCCGCAGTCTCGTTTCCTCAGCCAGGTCCGCGGGGTCTGTCGTAGCGATCCAGTATTCAAGAGGATTCGGTTCCACTTTCGCGATCACCCCGTGATCGTCGAACTTGATAAAGACCTCCGAATAATGCCCGGGCCTTACCTCAAGCTCCCTCGCGGCGAGGATCTCGTTTTCGTTGAGACCGAAGGCCGCGAGCTTTTCATGTCCTTTCTTGAGGCGCAGGATGTATTTAATGGGAGAGTTATTGACCATCACACCAGAAATTTTCGACTCCAGAAAATCTTCCGGGTTCTGGCTGATGGAAAGAACGCCCGCGTTCAGTTTCCGGGCCGTCCTGTAAAACACTTCGACAAGCTCCGTCCCCTGAGATTCCTTCAGGAGCTGCCAGCATTCATCAAGGACAAGGATCTTTTTAATACCGAGATTCTCGAATTTCCGTTTCAGAGCGAAGGGAATGATAAAAAGCAGGATCTCCTGAAGCTCGGGGTACCGCGCGATCTTCCGGAGATCGAAGACCGTGAAGCGCGCGTTAAAATCGAAGGTGCCTTTCCGGTTCAGGATCTTTCCGTACTCTCCCTGGGTAAAAAGAGAGAGCTCTTTGGAGAACTGGTAGGCCTTCCGCTTGTCCTCTTCGTCTCCGTCCGAAAACTCCCGGAGACCTTTTTCGATATCGCCCAAAAGCGGCGCGTCATCGTCCCCAAGATTCCGGTAAACATCCCGCAGAACGCGTTCCAGGATCATTTTCTCGCTTGCCGCCCACGGCCTCCCCGGGGCGATCATTCTCTGGAGAAGCTCCTTCAGGAACTGCAGGAACGTGGAATCAGCGTCCCTCTCTTTGGGAAAAAGCGCGGACTTCGAAGGAAACGGATTAAGAGCGTAATTTTCCGAGCACTCCACTTCAAAATACGCGCCCCCAAGCGTCTGGGAAAGTTTCCGGTAACTTCCGCCCAGATCGATCACGATCACTTCGTGCGCTTTGGCCGCCATGAGAAAATGAAGCAGAAGGTAGGAAGTGAAAAACGATTTCCCGGCGCCGGTAGAGCCCAGCATGACGGCATGTTTCGCCGTGAGCTTTGGATCAAAAAGATCAAGCGAGAGGGGTTCATCCCTCCACGTTTTAAGTAAAACACCCTGCCCTTCCGTTCCTTTCCAGCTGCCCTGGACCGGCAAAAGATGGGCGGCGGCGCTGGACGGGATAGGAAACGCGAGAGGGTTCTCTTCCCCCTGGAGCGGAAGGAACGTCAGGAAAAGACGGTCGTGGTTCATGTGATCGACAATGCCTTCAGCGCCCCCGAGCCTGCGGAACGCGCGTAAAACGTTCCCTGACCTTTCACGGACCTCCTCCCGGGTCTTTCCTTTAACCAGCACGGCAAGCGAAGCGTAAAGGATCTTGTCCCAGGTGGTGGCGAGCTCGCTTAAAAACTCGTCCGCCTCTCCGGCCTTCGCGACCGCCTCATGGTCCTGGCTGCGGGAGAAGAAGTTCTTCGCCCGCGCGTAATTCCCTTCCCGTTTGATCCGGGCTTTTTCTTTTTCCTGATCCGGGACTTCAAGCGTGAGCGTCAGGAGATGATCCCGGCCGAGTTCTTTTTCGAAATCACGAATGGATTTGAGGGTCGTTTCCTCAGGTAACGCGCTGAGATTGATCCCCTGATGGAAATACTCATTCAGATAAAAAGCGTTGTAGTCAGAGACCGGAAGGTTCAAGACAAGACGCGATCGGAGGCTTGCGCGTTCCACGCCGTAGGGCACGGCCTTCAGGAGTCTTTCAGCGGAGGCATGCTGTCCGGTAACGGAAGGAGTAAACAATTCGTAAAGATACCCGGCGGTTTCGCCGTCGAGCATGGGCCGCACGCCAAATCCGAGCGCCTTCAGGCCTTCCGAGACCTCCCCGGACACCGCATAGAGCGCCTCCTTCGTTTTCTCAAATTCGATCTCGGAAGCGCAGTGCGCCTTCTTTCCGAACGCGATCGAGATATCGGGAAGCCAGGAAGTCCTTGTTTGTTTCTTGTACGGAGAGACCGAAACAAACAAAAAAAGCTCTTTTTTAAGGAACGGATGCTGCCGCCAGAACCGGATCTTGGACGCGGCAAGCGTCCGGGAAAGAGGGTCCTCGCCGGAAAGCGAGTCCCGGTAGCTTTGCAAAAGAGATTCATCGCCCTCCCGGGACCTTGCGATGAAATGCAGGACCGCGCCCTCCGGGAGCGCGTTTAAGAACTTTCGCGTCCGGTTCTCGAAATCGAAAATCGTTTCGTCGGCCTGAAGCAGGATATCCCTGGGCTCGACCGCAAAACCCATTCCCAAAACGCCGGTCACGCCGATCAGGATCCCGTTTTCGATCCTGTAGAGATCGATCTGACGGAAAAAAGGCAGCCGCGATTCTCTTTGGACGAGGTCCCGCATTTTTGTCAGGAATGAAACGCTCATTCGAAGATCTCCTTTTCAGTTTCCCGCTGCATGGGGTAGCCTTTGGGACGGACGAGAAATCCCGCGACGGATCCCGTCCAGTGCGGGGGCTTGTTATTTTTATAAAGGCGCAGGAAAAAATATGCGCCGAGAAGAAGCGCCGTATTCACGACGAGATTCGCCGAGAACGTGAAAACGAGAAGAAAAACGGCGAGGAGCAGGAATAGGTCGAAGAACTCAAGCCCAAAGATCCTGTTCGCCGTTCTGATCTTTCTGAACCACTTCACGGTGTTCTTCATTTTTCTCCTTAAAAGCGCGTGATACTTTGAATAAAATCCAGGACCGCCCGGGCCAGCATGATGAGCGCCCCTCCTCCCGCGGCAAGGGCGCCGCGCTGCATGCCGCGTTCATCCCCAAGAGCCATGGAGACACCCGCGACCGCGATCCCGATCACGAGCACTCCCGGCCCCACCGTCCGAATCAGGAAATCCCCGATCCCCGTCAAAAAGGAATCGAGGTCTGACTCCGAGCTTGCCTCCGCGAAAGCAACGGTCGCCTGGAGCATTAAAAAAGATGCCGGCAGCACGATCCTGAAAATTTTCTGCTTTAATTGTTCGTTCATTGTTTCCCTCCCCCTCGATATCAGGAGGGGGTGTGCTAACGGCGGTGAAGGCCCTGGGGGCCTTGATTCCGCATAAGCGGTGCCGTGCACCCCCCTCATGGGACAGTGAGTTAAGAAAGGGGCGTTCAATGTTTGCGAACATTCTTATAGCGAAAATATTTTTTCACGAACACGCTGGATGACCCTTTGGACGCTTCTTTGCACCTTTCCAAACCTGACCGCGATCTCTCCGGCCGACAGTCCCTCGGCGAAATAAAGCTTCAGGACGAGTTTCTGTTTTTGGGTGAGGCGGGCATACCTGGATTTTCTCAGGAGCGTCTGGTTCTCCCGGCGTTTTGAGAGAGCGCGCGCAACCACAAGGTAGAGGATCTGGCGGAACCTTCTGACCGTCACAGGTGAGATATCCAGCAGATCGGCGGCCTCGCGGTTCGGCAGGCTGCACACAAAACAGAGCTCGTAGACAAGACGCTGCCGTTTTGTCAGGCCGGCATTTCGGATGAACCGCCGCAGATGCCGGAATGAGTTTCTTGCCGTTGCGCGCGTAGAAGCCGCAACTTCATGATCTCCTAATTCGTCCGCGGGCGACCTGGAAAGAGACGCCATCTCTTTCTTTACTTCGAGCTCAAACGGATCGAGGCCCGGCATCTGCCCGGCGTCTTCGACCCGCATAAAATCGACCGCATCTTCAACCGCGCGGATCCGCTTGCGCTTCCCGCTCTCCTCTTTGGATCTGTTCTTTTCGAATTTGTAACGCATTTTTCTCCTCGCTTTCCGCCGCGCGAGGACTGAAACGAAAAGAAAAAAAGCGGACAGCGAGGGAGAGCCGTCCGCTAAAAAAACACGTCAAACCTTGAAGGGACACACGATGGACGTGCGGAAAAACAAAAAAAGAGCTTTATGGAGGGAAGGTGTTACGTGGGATACCCGAAGGGAGGTGGGCTGGAAATGGACACACGTCTAGCGTGACACGGAAACTCTCCGCGCTGCCGCCCGTTCCAGCCCCTAAGCGGCACTTGGGGGTAATCCGGATCGAGACGCCGCGCAATGGGCGCCTGCCCCCGGGCTTACCTCTCACGGTCGGGGTTCATGCCCCGCCGCAAGGTGTCATGCGCGCGTTCAGCAGGAGATATCCAGTGAACGCGGCGCAACAATGATCCGGCTCGGTATGTCCGGACTCAGAAGGAAAGCTAACCAATGGATTTTACCCTGTCAAGGAGTGCTGTAAGGGACTTTAGTATTGATTAACGGCTTCGATCAAACGCTATCACCGATAGTCATGCGGGATTCGGTTTGCCTGTAACGTCTCTTGGCTAAACCTTATTAATGCGGTCTTCCATGCTTTGCAGGCCGGCAATCATAAGATCAAATGCGGGCGGTTCTTTAAAAAACATAGGCTCCATTTGCCGGTAATCTGCTTTAAGACTCTTGATGCTCTCGGCATGATGAGGGACCAAACGAAAAGATCCTCGCCTTGCCTCATCATAGTTCAACCACGCGTACCTGAAAAAAAGCCTGTTAAAATCAACAACGCTTTGCATGATATCGCCACGTTCGATCGCATTCTCAAAGATCCCGGCCCTCCCCATCTCGTAAACATCATAATAATGCCGCGACATGCGCTTCGACACGGCTTTATCGCCCTGCGAATGATAGAGCCTGTGAAGGATCATCACCTTTTCCCAAAAAGTCCTCTCTGCGGATAACACCTTCACCGTAGCGGACTGCATGGTCCAGGCGCTGCGAAGAGATCCGGCTACATACGGAACGACTTGCGCGGACTGGGCTGGCCAGTGATCCGCTCGGGCACCCAGCTCAATCCGGACAACAGGCTTGATATAATCGTTCACCCTTTTCGCGACAGCGACCGGGAACTCAAACAAAAGCGTTTGCCGAAGAGCGTCTTCGGGATCCAGATCAAGCGACCAAGGGCCGTCATGCCCTAAAGCACTTTCTATCTTCTGCCGCAATCCTGGAAGGATCTTTTTCTCGATCGCGGATCGCGCCGAGGACATAAGTTCTTCAATCCGCCTTTTATTCTCCTTGTTGCTTTCTTCCAAAGACGGTTCGATATTCCGCTCATGTTCCAGATACGTTCTTTCGATAGCGATATCGATATCTTCCGAAAATCGCTGGATCGCGTTAAAACATTTTGAAAGCGACGTGCCTCCCTTGAAGGTGATATGCTTCCCGATCTCATCCAGTGAAAAAATCTGCTTCAGGGTCCAACAAACCCAAAAATCTTTCTCGACCAGCTCGGGCGACATATTCGAATGGGCCGCCGTCATTTCAATATAAGCGGCTTTCTCTGCGGACGGCAAAACTGCAAATCGATCCATATCAGTTCACCATCTTTCTGAATAGCCGGCCGATCCACGCCGGAGCACACGCAATATCTTTTAGGAGCTGCTCTTTATCCTTCCGGCTCAAACGCTTTTTAAGTTTACTAATCGTCTCTGCGTCCACGTTTGCTTTCCCGAAATAACGCAATGCCTGGATCACCAATCCGCTCGTACGTCCCGATGCCGCCACATTTTTCGGTGTGGTTTTTTTGAGGATGATCTCCTGCTTGCCAATAACCACTTTTCGAGAAGACCCATCCGTTAAAAAAATGATCTTGGCGGGGACCTGATCGCTTAGCCCAAGAAGATTTGCCGCATACCCCCCCGAAGGCTGGAGCCTCAACTTCCCTTGCCCAGCAAGAGCCCGTCCGATCTGTGTGTAATTGGGTAAAAGATCCCCTAGAACCGGATGTTTTTTGGGATAATCGTACAGACCCGGAGAAAGGCGACGAATAACCCCAGAAATGGCCAGGCGCTCTAATGCTTTTCTCACAGCAAATTGACTGCCGATATCATAGAAGCTACTTGGAGTGAACACCCAACCCCTCTTGTTTCCATATATCCTGTAAGTCACTTTGCTATCAATAGGTTGCGTTCTCATATTTATTAACTCCTGTCGCAAAAAGCATATAGTTTTTGCGACAATAAGTCAAGCCATAATACAAAAAAACACCTAACTTAAACGTCTGTATATACTTATGGAATCAATACAAGGGTTCCGCCACTTACTGGCAATATGCCCTTGCGGCCTCTGATATACGCGCTTCCCTCCTACGGCACTGTGTAAAACTCCGTCCGCCTAGTTTCGGTACCGACAACTTTCACCTTAATCTTTGGCATTGCGATGTCAAAGCATGCGGCATCTTTTGAGATGCATTAAATAAAAAACTTCATTTTGATAGCATAAGCCGATTCCTTTCTGTAACGTCGCGGTTATTTTACGCGGTATAATCACCGCACATCAATATTCATCCTCTCATCTCCCACTTTCACATAGGAAGATATCCCTCTGGATCTGACGAGATATTCTCTCCAGGTTTCAGCGTTGGGGGGAGGCGAAATATCCCGCCCCCCCCATGAACGCCCCCCTACTTTTTCCGGAGCTGTTTTGAGATCCTTTCGACGGTCCTCATGCCGGAATCGACCTTGTTTGGGATCGTCTCCCAGCCAAAGGATCTTCCTGATCCCGGGGCACTCCCGTAAGGAGGCGCGGAAAACGGAGCCTGCCTTACCCCTCCCGTGTCAGGCTCGCTTTGAGTAAAAGCCTTCCACCCCGCAAGCACCGGTTTCCACGCGAATACCGCGAGGAAGATCCACGGCAGAAGCCATAATCCGTAACGAATGGCGCAAAGACACGTCTTAATGATCAAAAGCAAGACGCTTTTGTGGAACTGAAGCATTTTCCTGATCTCATTTTTCAAAAGATCCTTTTCCATATATCACACCTCCCCCTGCCGTTTTGTTTTGACATCCGGCTCCGGTGACCGCAAGAGCGACAGCTTGACCGCGTCCTTTGCCGTGTATTTCAAATTGTGCAGATGCAGATTCCCGGTTTCCGGATCTTTCAATTGAGCGGCGATACTGGCCTTATGGACGGTCATATAATCAAGCTCCCGCCCGCCGAATTGCTTTTCAAATTGTTTGATCCATTCTCTCAAGCTCACACTCCGTCCCTTGTCCTTGGCATGATCGCTCATGGTTTTTCTCCCTCTCATTTATAACGCGAAGGGCGGAGGCCTGAACCTCCGCCCTTCGCGGCGTTTTGAAATTGCGGCTAAACGGTTAGACCCCAGAGAGCTGGAAGAGATCCCTCGTTTTCCCGTCGTCTTTCTCCGAACAATCAAAACTGCAGGCCTCGCACATGAACCGACGGCTCATGTCGTCATAGAAGAGCTCCTCCGCGGGAAACTCCGCGTCGCAAATCGCGCAGGGGATCTTCGAACGCTCGTTCATTCCGGAACCATCCAGAAGACCGAAATCCTGAAGTTCGGTAAAGGAGAAAAAACGCGGCGGACGCTGGCAGCGGAAATCATCCTCCCCCCATCCCGCCCCCACCAACCCCACATAAGGTTTCATCGCGCACGGGACTTTTTTCATCCGGCTTCTGGAATTGAAGTTCCTGACGTCCGCGATGTAGAGATGGTCCTCCAGGATCGCCCAGACAGAACCCTGAAGGTTGTTTCGCGCGAGAGCGTACTCAAGGTGCTCGTGATCGCTTGACCAAAAGAGGGTCGTGAGACTGGGAACATACGCGACATGGAGCGGCCTTTCATTGTTCCAGATAAGAAAGAGCCGCCAGGGATCGCCTTTCAGAGCGAACCCGAGCGCGAAATCCCCTTCCATCTCCGTGAGTTTTGCGGCCATGCCCTTCGCGCCCGATTCACCGTCAAGCACCCGGAAGATCGCTTCGCTATCGACCGGCGTTTCCGCGGTTTTCGAATATTTCTTTAGAAGCGTTTCACGGTTCATGAAGTGCCCGTTATGCACCCCGAGGAAATGCTCCGTCTCGAAAGGATGGCAGTGTTTATTCTGCACATCCCCGATCGTCGCAAGACGCGTATGCCCGAGGCAGATCTGCGTTTTATCACTGATCTCGCGGATCATTCCCTGGAAACGTTTCGTCCTGAGAAGTTTCCCCGACGGCGCCGCTTCCTTGAAGAGCGTCCACTTCGAAGGCGACAGAAGCGCGATCCCGGTCCCGTCCTTTCCCCTTTCTTCATTCTGGAAAGCAAGGTCCATGACCATCCCCCGCAATTTAAAACGCTCGAGCACGCTTAGGGCCCCTTCTTTTTTCGCAAAACCGTAGATTCCGCACATGGCAGTCTTCTCCTGTTGTTATTGAGTGGTTGTTTTTGTTTTGAATTTAGAGGCGGGACTTAAGCGGCGGGAAGAAGCAGCCGTTCGGGATGGAACTTCTGAACGCGTTCGCGCACATATCGCGCGATCTCAGGCGTCAAGCCAAAGAACGCCACGAACATGTCGAGAAGCTCCGAGAAGGACCCCTGCTTCGGCATCCGGACTTGTTTCATCGCCTGGGCCTTATCCACGATCGCCTGGCAGATCACGATAAAATTCATGATCTTAAGAGCGCTCAAAGTCCCGGAGTGATAACGGAACTCAAGGGAGCGCCGGTAAAACCACGAGTGGATATTGAGCCCGTAATAGCGGGAGTGATGGTACTTGGACTTGAGGTCCACCCTCCGGCTCCCCTTAGGACCGTACCAGAGCCTCTTAAGCGCTTCCTCGTCCTTCGCACCGATCCGGAACCTCGATTTCGGGAACCTCTCAAGAGGCACGGAATAGCTCCCCTCGTGGCGGGACTCGGGCAGCATGGCGTAAAGCACCGGCTCGAAATACCGCGTGATCTTGAGGAGTTTTTTGATCTCCATACAGCCGAGATCGCGGCCGTCGATATGCACGTGAAGCCCGCAGTCGCGGTTCACGAAATACCCCCAGCCCTGAAGACCGCCGGTGAATTTCCGGATCGCCTGGAATCCTTCGTCGCCCTGAAGGATCGGGCTCACGTACTCGCGCCCGTTATCCCCGAGGGACCCGTCTGTTACCTGCTGCCAGTTCTCGAGCCTCTCAGAGGGCAGATGATCCGCGTCTTCTTCCATCATGGCCTCGATCTCGATCCCGTATTTTCGAGGGGAGCGGCATTCGTTGAAACTACCGCCTGAAAATTCCTGGTACTGCGGCAGCCTCCCTTCTTCACGGTTGTTCCAGCAGTCGTCGCAGAACGGCTCGTTCTCTTCGTCCCGAAAACAGGAACCGGGATCGATCTGGTCCTGACACGCGCTGCAATGGGTCACGCGTTCGTTAAAACAATTCTCGCAAAAATCCCTGTCGTGCAGCTCGGAATAGTTCGCGTGATCCGTCCTGATATAGACCTCGCAGCCCGAGCAATAGCGGAACCTTTCATCGAAGCACTTCTCGCAATAGATCCCGTCGTTGACTTCCGTCATGGCGCTTCTTAAGAACTTCTCTTTGCAGTGATCGCAGGACGCCACCCGCTCCTCAAAACAATCCCCGCAGAAAAGCTTCCCCGCGCGCTCAAGGAACCCGGTCTCCGGTTTCCCTTTGCCGCAGTGCGAGCACACTTTCTCCGCGGACACCTCCGGCGCCTGTAAAACCTCAACATTCGTTGTCATGTGACATCTCCTTTTGAGTTAAAAAAACGGGGCGGCATCCCGTGAGGAATACCGCCCGTTTCTTGTTTTTAGATAACTGCCGGAAAAATGCTTATTTCTTTTTCACCCACGAATCCCACCGGATCACGAGCTCGTGCATGTCTGACAAAAGAGCAAGCGTCCTTCCCATGCAAAGCCTACTTCTCCAGCGGATCTCCTTCCCAAGCGCCCTTTGCATTTTGAGAAGTTTCCTGTGAGTTCTTTCTGTCAAAATTTTTCCCATAGATCCTCCCTTGAAAAAAGACGGGGGCGAAAAGAGCCCTCCCGCCTAAAGCTGGCTTCGTTCAGAGAAACTAAAGTACTGGTTCTCGCCGATGATGATGTGATCGAGTATCCGGATCGAGACCGTCTGGCAGGCGGCCTTGAT
>Ga0156526_1003_pt2 | contig 12109 bp, 8 predicted proteins | sample RifOxyB3_FD_111921 | JGI IMG/M metagenome (GOLD analysis project Ga0156526, IMG submission 111921) | Omnitrophica bacterium RIFOXYB12_FULL_50_7
GTTTTGGAAAGCAAAGCCCAGATCCCGTCATTAACAACCGCTTTCTTGTGGCGTTTACGAGCCGCGCATTTCGCAGCCAGCGGATTGGGTGGATTCCCGAGCGCGGTGATCTGTTTGACCAGGACATCAAGCTTCGCGCGTTCCTCTTTCACACTTTGATAGGTCGCGACGGCAACGCGCGGCGCGCCGCTTTCAGGATCTGCGGCCGTGATCAACATCCCCTGCAACGCTTCCCCGAACTCCGGAAGCATGCCGTCGAGACGAGTCAAGGTCACCGCCAGCTCGTCCAGGAGAGGCGTGATCTGCTGAAAGTAGGTCAGCACCGCCGGCGTGGGATGGTCAAAGAAAGGCGCCCAAAAAGCGTTAAAACTGTTCTCCTCTTCCAGTGTCATGGTACCGTAAAGCAGCCGAAGACCCTGCATGGTGTGACGGAGCATGGATTGATACTGGCCGAGCTGCGCGGAACCGACCGTTCCGCTCTGCGCTTCGCCTTCGCTCCACGGCACGCCGGCGGGTCTGGCATTTACTTGATTACACATATCGGCAAGAGCGTACCCGGTAAATGGCGTCAACACACGAACATCCTCAGAGGCTGAAGAAGCCGAAGCATCAGAAGAAGATGAAATGACCTGGGCAGAATCCTGTGTCTCTTGAGGCTGAGCCTCTTGTACAAAAAAAGACTCAGGGGATGGCTCAGGCGGGGCTTGTTTTTCTGAATTCTTCTGATTTAATTCTGCTAGTCCCTTTTTGTATCTTTCGCTTTTAGGATTCATTTCCACGGCTTTTTGAATGTCCGCTAGCGCCTCTTGCATCTGCCCCTTCCCTTTAAGCGCCATACCCCGGTCAAAATAATAAGACTCTCTCTCTGGATTAAATTTAATAGCTAAATCGAAATTTTGGACAGCAAGATCATATTCTTTTCTCGCGGCATAGGCTTGCCCCTTGAGACTGTAGGGTTCGCCCAGATTAGGGTTCAATCCAATCGCTTTTTCCGCATCAGCCAGCGTCTGGTCGTACTGATTTTTCTGCAAATAGGCCGTCGCGCGGTGCATATACAGATGTTCGCTCCGGGGATTTAATTGGAGTCCTCTGTCATAACTCTGAATCGCTTGATCATAGTCTTTCATTCTGTAATAGGCGTTTCCTCTTGTATCGTAGGTATTCGGATCTTTGGGATTAAGCTCTAGCGACCGCGTGCAGTCTTCAATCGCTTTGGCGTACATCTCTTTTTTATAGTAGGCCCAGCCGCGGCAGTTATAAGCCAGGGCATTATCGGGCGACAACTGGATGGCCTTGTCCTGGTCCGCAACAGCTTTATCGTACATTCCAAGATCGCAATTGGAATTCCCGCGATTCCCGTAGGCTTGAAAAAAATCGGGTTTCAACTGGATGGCCTTGTCGAAATCTTCAATGGACTTTTTTGTCAGATCCTTATTATTTTTTCCGTAAAGAGCCAGTCCCCGGGCATTGTAAGCGTCCGCGTCGTTCGGGTTGCTCTGGATCGCCTGATCCGCGAGAGAGATCGCTTCATCAAATTTTCCTGCCTGATAAGCCCTCAGAGATTTCGTGGCCCCCTCGCTGAATTTCCTTTCCTCAGCGGCCATGACCCCGCCCTGGAACTGCGCCAAAGAAAAAAACATCGCGACAATAAACGCCAGGGGTTTGGAGACTCTCTTCGGACTATATTTCATGGATTGTTTCCCTCTTGAATTTGGATTGGACATGTTGAATTCCAAAATAGGATGTTATTTCCCGCGCTTGGTCGCCTTCCATGGAAAACCTATGCCTTCAAGGAAAAATTGGCCGCTGGCCGCGCCACCGACCTTGGTGCCTTTGAGAGAAAGATGATCCCCGTATATTCCCTTCCTCCCGCCGATTTCAATCTTCTTTATGAACGGGCTGTAAGCGACGGAAACCTTATCGCCATTATAGACGCATGGAACCGTCTCTTTTGTGTAGTTGTAATCGTAGGCCGCTTGTCCCATCGCCATCAGTGCTCGATGTTCTTTCTGTACATACTCCAGCACCCCGTCCACCGCTACTGTCCCATCGGCACTGAAAGTCAGGGTTAAGGGCTCCAAGACAGCCGCCGTTTCGAAGTTGCCTTTAGAATCGAATTTTCCTGTCCACACCCCAACCCAAGCGGATTCTTCCACGGCATCGGAAATCTTTACCGGAACAACATATCCGCGGGAGATGTTGGAGGGGTGGATATTGACAATATACACGACATCGTCATTGTCGAGAGGCCGCAGGGTCAGCGTGGGAGAACTTTTTGTGAGAGTACCCTCGGGCTTCACACCCCCGGAGGGACGAACGTCATTCTTCAGGATATATACGTCTAATGTCTCTCGTTCGGCAGGAACGTAGTCTTCGCGATCAGTTCTCTCAAGCTTTAGCTTGCGCTGCCGTCCAGCCTGGGTTTTAATGCGGATACCCCAGACACTGGCCTGGTACCAGGCAAGCATTGAAAACTTGAAAGACAATTCCGTCTTATCGGCCTCCAGGATGTCCGCCTTTGCTATCGCCGGGCTCTTGAGTAGCCCATTACTAAGCGTTCCCTTTACCTCCGGCAGCGCTCCCTCTAGATCCCTCTCGTCTATGTACGTAGGTGAAAGCGGGCCTTTGGAATCGAACAGAACATAGGCTACAAAGCCCCGGAACTCTTTATCCAAATCGGTGTTGCGCTGCAAAAGATAGGCGTTAAGAGATTCCACCACATCGCCGTCTCCTTTTGCGACAGCGTCCCACATCGCCTTGAAGCTGCCGGCGGGCCGCGACAGATATTCCACAAAGCGTGACGTTTTGTACTCGTGCTTTTCGTCAACGGTGTTAATTGACTTGCTGAAGTAGTTCGCCGGAACAAGGGGCATGGTTCCTGCCCCGCCCCACGCGATTACGTCCGCCGCGTAGTCCGCAGTCGCCTCCATGAACCACCTGCGAAGGGCCATGCTCGCCCAATTGAAATACTGATTCTGCACGAGATGGAATAACTCATGGGCGGTCTCATGACGCATCTGTTCCGTACCGTCCTTGTATTGCACATCCGTCCAATCTGTTGGGACATACATATTGCCCGAGAACTTGACGTCAGCCCAGGCGTGCTTCAGCGAAGGATCCTGCCAGACCCGTATCCGCCCATAGTCGACCTTCCACCCCGACGGCATCTTGAATTTGTAACTATCGCCAGTGTATCCATCCCATGCGTGCTCCAAGGACGTACCCAGGTCTTCAGCCAACTTCGTCTGCCCCACGGCTACAGTTCTCGCCTGGAAAGTACGCATCTCCCCACGACGATTCTGTGTCTCCGGGGGTTTAGTGATTTTGCCTTCGTAGTTCGGTATGCAGTACACCCTGAAGTGTTCTGTGTCATTCACGAAATATCCATTTTCTAATTGGTAGATTCTGTTGGCGGAGAGGTGGTTCGTCCGCAGAATGACCACCTTGCGCAGCCTGTCCACCTCGGACCGTTCCATGATCCACCTCTTCAGCGTTGGGTTGAAGGTCATCGCTATCAGCGCTGTCTCCAGCGGCAGGTCGCTATGAATGTTCGTTGGGTCATATGCGATTTCGATGGTCAGATCCTTCTTGAACTCATGCACGTCGCCCAATGAAATATCGAAGCCTCCCATCGCAATCAATCCCGGGATAGTCGGCGGTGGCAGAGTCGGCGTATGCGCGATGGTCAGCGTTTGCTTGCTGTCCACCAGGCCGGCGGGTATCGTGACTTTCACCTGGTCTTTCCAGGATACCGTCTGTTCCTTGTCAGAAGGCAGGAGTTCCTGGGAAGCGAGAACATCACCAGCCGCTTTTTGCGTCTGTTCGGGTGCCTGTGTCGCACTGGGCGTCTCAATCGTCTGGCTGACCGCCTCCGCAACAGGTCGTCCTTTGATAACAGTAATGCCTCCGCCAGACTTAGCGTTCCACGACCACGATACCGGATGGCTATCGATGACGGTATAGACGCCGGGTTTGAGCACAAAGTTGGGCCGGCATATCCAGTACAGGTTCGTCTGGCTTCCTTGATCAGGGCTGCCGATCGCCTGCCAGGGTCCGTACAGGGTGCCGTCCTCATGCCTGAGCCCGATGGTTCCGGGTGTCTGCCCCGTTCCTCCGTTATAATGATAGGTCAAAACATAAGTCACGAGCGATAATTGATCGATCCTGAAAGTCGTCGCAGCAGTCGGACCGTTCTCGACGCGGTAAATGTTATTGTTGCTGAAAAGCTCTTGCTCCTCGGCGGCAGAAGTTCTTCCGGGATGCAGCGCTGCCATAAAAAAAAGGATGCCGGCAATAACCCCTAGCCTTAATATTTTATTCGGAATTTTTATCATACGTCTGTCTCCTATAAAGCCGCTGATGAGTAGCTATCAAGCTTAATCGTAAAACACAGCGCGCTTATTTTCGAGAGTGGGTTTCTTGCAGCGCGGGCAGAATTTCATATCTTCTATCTTCTCGATGACGACAAAGGGCTGTTTGCACTTCGGACACTTGTAAAGGCGCCGGGTCTCACCCGTTTTCGGATCCGAAAACTCTGCGAACGGAGCTGGGGCTTTCTCTCCGCGCTTCCAGGACAACGAAACCCATTCCTGGCATTTCGGGCAGAAACCGGCGGCCGATTCAAACGCCATTCCTCCCCCGATCCCCGCATGGGTCTTGAACCCGCACTTTGGGTCCTTGCATTTGACTTCGTATCCGCTGCCGGCCTGCAATACGCCGATGCCGCCAAAGAACGTGCATGCGAAAAGAATGATCCAATATACCGTTCGTGGTGTCCTCATCCGCTGATTCCCCCGTCGCTAAGCCACTTTTACAAAATCGTCCGTCTCGGTATTGTAAAGCAAGATTTCTGCTAAATCCTTTTGCACCAGGTAGGTGTTGTATTTCAGCAGTTTGTCCTTCGTGGTGTAGTTAACGTAAACCCAATAATAGAATGCGTGATATCTGTAATCCGGATCATTCTTTGTAAAGTCCGGCTCAGGAGATGAAAGGATCGAAAGCGTCAACTTGACCTTGGTGTCTCCCGCGGCAAGCTTGAGTTTTTCTGCCCGGATATTTGGAACCTTGTCCAGCAAGTGAGAGGTTATCTTGGTAAGGGTATCCTGGGAAATCGTCTTATCGGCAGTGACCATCTCATCTGAGTCGTCGAAGATAAAAAACGAACACCCGGACAAGAGCAATGCGGGAACTAATAGTGCAGCGCAGATCATGGAACTCTTTTTCATTTTGACACCCCTCTCAATTGTGTTTTTTATTTTTTACCGGTTTTATGCTTCTTTACAAGGCCTCTACCAAGCGTACCCGCCTGCCCGCCTTTGGCGGAGTACCGTTCTGATGAAATTCAACTGGCATTAAGAACCTATCCGAATATCAGATGTTCATTGCGCCAGTTTTTCAATAGAACAATTTCCCCTCTTTCCCAAAGAGGGGCGGGGGAGATTTAAAAATCCCCCTCAGTCCCCCTTTGCCAAAGGGGGAAATAACCGGAGCAACGCACCAGATCTTTAGGGACGCTCATAAGAGAACCGTCCCTGTGTGATATCAGGATAGGCACACAGGGATGTGTCCCCTAGATTGGGAATGATACTTCAATTGGACGCTTGTTCTCGTCTATATTGTTCCGCTACCCGTTTCTGCGACTCCAACGCCGCTTTAGTACGCGCACACCCCATGTCGGCCGAGAAAGCCAGGTTGCACTGAAACTTGCCGCAATCCGGGCAAATGAGAGGGCGGCAATTGCCACAATTTTCTCCAGGCGGACAGGGCACATCTTTTGCATTAGTGGAACAACAATACGCGCAAGTTTGCCCCTTCTGCGCCTCCTTCACTTTTACAGTAGCGGTGGTACGATCGCTGGCTAGTGTCTCCTCCACCTTTATTGTAATCGTATCTTCTAACCAATTATCACCCGTTTTACCCTTGACCCAGTGATTGTCCTTGTCCTTGACCTGTACAAGAATTCGCATCGTCCACTGTCCGGGTTTGACAACAACATACGAAAGTCTTTCCTCTGTAGGCGAGGCGACCCCAATACCATTGTGGGATACAGTCCATGAATAGTGCGGGACCAGGTGGCCCTCGGGCAGATTGTACAGCTTAACGGCTAATTGAATCTTGTCGCCCGTCTTGGCCGTACCAGGCCGCGGATTGATTTCCACGTAGGGTTGCGCGATTACCCTGTACGGGAGCGCCGCTTTGCCCAGGGATTTCCCGGTCTTGCGGTCAACAACAGTAACGGTGACAGGATAGGTATCCGCTTTTTTATAGGTATGGGTGACTTTGACTTCTTTGCTATCAGTGCCGACGCCACCCTCCTGCTCACCGAAGTCCCAGGAAAAACCTGCATTGGCCGGAATGCCCTCACCCGTGATACCAAATCTTGAAGGTTCTCCGATACGACCCAGCTCGGGGTCGGCGATTATCTGGAATCCGTTCTGAACTGTAACTGATATTGAATCATCAATATTGCCCGGGTTGCCTTCGGGCAGCGGCCATTCAGCCTTGACCTTAATCTGGCAGGGACCCGGCGCTTCGAATGTGTAGGAAGCACCGCTCTTATTTCCGTTGATCTCTTTATCGTTAATATACCAGTAATAATCGGCTCCACTGGGTACGTATTGGCTCTCTTGGGCAAATGTATAAGATGCTCCCGTCATGGCTTTTTCACCTGCGTCCAGGGGCGATTGAATGGTGAGCAGAGGATTACCGATATCGATGATACAGATATTGGATTCTGCTGACCGCAGCACGCTCCAGGATGCTTTTACTTGCACCGAGTGCTCGCCGCCTTTCCAGAACCTGTGAGTGAGCATTCCATTGCCTTTATCCAGAATCTTGTCGTCGACATACCAGGTGTAGACAGCGGTTGAAGGTATTCCTGAACTTGTCCGAGTAAAAGTGTAGGGCTCTCCCATGGTGCCCTTTTCTCCGGAAGACAGGTCGGGACCTTTCAATTCGATTGAAGGCTGATCGGACACGTTAATGAAGAATGAACTTTGTCCTCCCCCAAACTTGGTAACCACAATGTAAAGTGCGTCGTCAGCATCCAGGTCGACCTGGCAGATCTCCTTGGGCCAGGTATCTTTTGTAACGTCCCAAGTACCTACGATCTCCAGGTTGGACATATCCCGCTCGTTCTGCTTGAGCTTGCAGACGTCTACCCAGCCATATTGCGGCTGCACTTCCGGGCCAATTTTCTGCAATGTCACTATCAGCGTACGCTTGCCTGCCTCGCTATCGACTGAAGGATAAATACCCTGGTAGCCAGCGGTCATACCGTCACCCAGATTGATGGTCAAATTCTGCATAGTGGTGTCAAGCAGCCGGTTACTGAACTGCAGTGGCGACTTGTATGGGCCACTGCCGTTGAACAGCACATATTTATACCATTCGTGATAGCTTTCATGCAGGCCGAGTTTATCCGGGGTATTTTCTTTCAGGTACTCATCCAGCATCAGCTTCGTCCGGTAGTCCCTTGCTACAGCGTTGTACAGCGGGGCGAAGGCTATCCCCTGCCCTGCTAGATAATCGAAGAAATAGGCATTTTTATAAGGATGGTTTTCATCGGGATTACCGTCCGAGAAAAAATCCTCGCTGAAATATGCCAGATCCAGGCCATGGTTAGATGGCTGATCGAATCCCATGACGATTTTGAATGCGGCATAATCTGCCGTGGATTCAAACCACCACAGACTTTGAGGTATCACCAGTCCAAAAACGGAACCCGGTTGCCGTACAAGTGCATAATGATCCATGCTCTGCACAGCATGGAAAAGCTCGTGTGCCAACGTCACTCCGAGACCTGTCAAACCGCAATGTGGGTTTGAATGGACATTAACATGGCCCAACCATCCGCTCTGGGAAGACGCACCTTCGCTGGGGTCGATGACAGCCAGGATTCTGTCGGCAGTCCGAGTCTGAACAGTCTCCTGCATTCCGTCTCCGGCAACACGAGTAATGGGGGCTGAAAGTATCTCTGGCGTCAAATCTTTGCCGAATGTCCTGGTATACGCATCGCGTGCCCTGGTGAGATAAGTGGCAGTATCCACAACATACTTCGGACGCGTGGAGTAAGATTTGTAAACGGATGGATCGCTAAGGCACCCTTGAAATTCAGCCAAGGGATTTTTCACAACTCCTGCCTGTGCGAGGGCATCATATCTTTTGATGAGTTCATTCAGGCGTGCTTTTTCCTTGTCAGTCAGGGGACCTGTCGTCCTTTTCTTTTTCAATGCGTCAATTTCATCCTGCTCTTTTTGCGTCCAGGCGGATACTGCAAAATCAGAAAGCCAGTACCTCACCTCGAAATATTCCGTTTCCAACACGGAGGAAGTGCCATAATGCCAATAATATCTCCAAAGGCCGTTATGCGGCGTGGTCACAATAACTTTCTGACGCTGCAGGTCCACCCTGACGGGCACATCGGTCCAGGTCTTTCCGTCGCTTTCCAGATAGGCTACACCCGGGGACTTTTCCTCACCTGCTTGCGTTGCGGCTGTTGGATCATAGGCAAATTCGAAGGTCAGGGGCTGATCGAAGGTGTGGTTGACGGCGAAGCTAATATCATAAACCGCTATATCGCTGCGGTTGATATAGTTCCATTCTGGAGCGTTAGAAACCGCCGAGATGGTCAAGGTATCTTGTTTTTTGAGTCCGCCTCCAGGTACGACAACGACAACTTTGTCTTCGTATTTTATAGTCTGCTCCTTAGCGGAGGGATGTAACGTCTGTGTTACCAGGGCGCTGGTCTTGTAAGTTGGCGGAGACGGTAGTGGCCTGGGTGTCGGCGCAGGTACTTTTATCTCGATTGTTTCTTCTTTGGGGCCAGCCAAGCCATTTGGATTCTCCACCAGCGACCTGTTGGCATCGACATTTTCATTTTTCTCTTTGGCAGGGGCAATTTTAGCCGCTAAAGCTTTTTCTTTCTTCGCTTTCTCCCGGCCCGCATCCTGCGGCGAGATACCGCTTTTCTTATTTTTGTCTTCTAAAAGTCTGTTGAGCTTGTTTAATTTCGAGAAATCGCCTTTGTTTATCGCGGCATCGACAGCCTTCCGAGCACTTTCAGGAGTTGCCCCCTGGGCTATCAGCTTGTCCCTTTCACTTTGTTTGAAATCCTCAGTCGCCTTATCGGTAGTGACTATCCGATCCGAGTCATCGGAGGTATCAGGCGAACACCCGGACAAGAGCAATGCAGGAACCAGCAGCGCAACATAAATCATGAAGCGTTTTTTCATTTTCAATTTCCTCTCGCTTATTTTTTCAGTGTCCCGCTGATTTCACACCGCCCTGCAGGATTTGTACCGCGGCCTTTGCCTTTTCTTCCATCCCCGCCGGCACAGGAATCAATATCGTATAAGGCGTCACGAGTGTTCCGGTAAAAGCGTTATAGGTGATTCGTATCACAGCCAAAGGGCTTTTCTCATACTGGCCCGCTCCGAAATAAACGGCTTCGCTCAGAAAACTGGCGGGTAATTTCCATACATGGAACTGCCCTCCGACATAAGCACTGCCTGAGGTCAGGATCACTTCCTTGTCAGAGTTTTTTAGCTTGTTGATGCGGTATTTTGTGATGATCCATGCGGTGACTATAAGGAATAATCCAAGGCCAACGCCCGTAAATGTATAAATAATTCCATTTTCCTTGACGACAAAAGGCCCTCCGACCGCCATCAACCCGCAGAATACGAGGGCTATCACCAAGGACATCTTGTTGGCCGACCGTATCTCCTCCGCCTGTGCGGCGACATAGGGAGCATAATCCTGTGCGGGAATCGTAAACCGCAGCAGCGGCGCGCTGTCGTTTAATGCCCGGGATAGACCCCGTTCCATTGCCGCATAAACGCCTACCGTTGCAAGTCCCGAGATCAGCAACAATACGCCAAGCGCCATCAGAGCAAAAAATCCGTCATTTCCTGTCGAACCGCCAAGATTAAAACCTGCGACCGTTCCGACAACTCCAATCAATATGAGGATCCAACCTGTCTTCATCGCTGTTCCATATATTTTCTTCGCCATCTCTCCTCCTTTTTCCCGCTGTATCATTTTAGCTTTACCGGCGGGATCCTATCTCTATTTTAAACAGGCTTTGCTTCTCGGATCGCTTCCCTCTAGAATTCGGATCAAACACGTTGAATATACCGGGTATTTTTCTACGATCACCTCGTGTTGGTGGGCTTAAACATCCTGATCGAAGCTCATCTTGATTTCATAGCATCTCGGAGATCTGAACCTGGAACGCCCCATCGAGACTTCTAGCTCTCCTTTGATTCCAGTGCTTTGGCTTCAGCAAATGCCTCGTCGAGCTGTTTCATGGCTGAACTTCCTCTTTCATTCAGGTTAAATAAGACGACTTTAAGAATGGGACATTATTCTTCGCGGATCTTAAACTCCCGGGGATACTATCGCTTGCCCACGGCCTTCAATGCCGCTTGTTGCCGCATTAATTTTAAATTCTTAAGTTGCTCCTCCAATAACGGTTTGTACGTCACCGCGGTCTGCTTAAGATCATTCTTGATCGACTCAGCGTGCTCCGCGCCCCAAGCATCAGCGCCGGCATCCATCGCATCGGCTTCGGCGATTTGAGCGTCAAAGAGTTTTATGGATTCCTCGATCTTAGCGATGGAATCATCAAGTGTTTTTAAAACCTCTTGCGGGCTGGGCGCGGGCCGTTTTGCCGGCTCATCCGCAGCCGAGATCACGCCGACCTGGAGTTGCGTCATGGAAAAAAGGACCACGACAATAAAAGCAATGGGTTTGAATACTCTCTTCAGGCTGTGATTCATGGGTCGTTTACCTCTCGAATTTTAGATGAGCGACTATTGGGTTTAATCGTAAAGAACGGTTCGTTTGTTTTCAAGGGTGGGCTTCTTGCACTTCGGGCAGAATTTCATATCTTCTATCTTCTCGATGACGACAAAAGGCTGCTTGCACTTCGGACACTTGTAAACCCTCCGGCTTTCACCCGTTTGCGGGTCCCAGAACATTGCGAACGGGAGAGGAGCTTTCTCTCCCCGCTTCCAGGTCACCGCAACCCATTGCTGACATTTTGAACAGAAACCGGACGCCTCTTCAAAATGCATCCCGCCGCCGATTCCCGCCTGGGTTTTGAACCCGCATTTCACGTCCTTGCACTTCACCTCGTATCCGGTGCCGGCCAGTAATACGCGGGCACTGCCAAAGAACGCACATGCGAAAAGAATGATCCAAAACGCCTTCCGTGCATTTCTCATCCGCTGATTCTCCCGGCACTAAGCAACTTTTATAAAACTGTCCGTCTCGCTATCGGCGCGATAGATCCCTGCCAGATCTTTTTGCACCAGGTAGGTGTTGTATTTTTCCAACCGGTCCTTTGTCATGTAGCTGACATAAACCCAATAATAGTAGGCGTGATATGGGTAATCGGGATCATTCTTTGTATAGTTCGGATCAGGAGATGAAATGATCGAAAGCGTCAACTTGACCTTCTTGTCTCCCGTGGCAAGCTTGGCTTTTTCTGCGCGGATATTCGGGACCTTCTCCAACAGGTAGGACGTTACCCTGGTGAGATCACCCTGGGAAATCGTCTTGTCGGTGGTGACGATCTCATCCGAATCATCAAAAATAAAAAACGAGCACCCGGACAAGAGCAATACAGAAACCAGCAATGCCACATAAAGCATGAAGCGCTTTTTCATTTTTAAGCTCCTATCAATTGTTTAAAATAATTTTCCGCCAAACCATGCAGCTTCTACTGATCGATCCATTCTCCTGTCGAAACTTTCATCTGCCAATTTGAATCTTTCGCTAACCTGCGTTTCTCAAAGTCAACCTTTCCATCCCAGGAGTACTCCGTGCGCTGGCACTCGAATTCGTCATCCCCACACCACACGGATTCAACCATCAGGTTCCCTTTTTCCGCGTTGTAGCCCCGGGAACGGACCTTTTTCCCGTCCTGATATTCATCCTCCTCAAACTTCTTCCCTTCCCCATCAAAACGCTTGGTGATCCCATGCCTTTTGACGAGCTTGTCACCCTGAAAATAGCCGGTGACTTCTTCGGAATCACTTATCCGTACCGTTCGCAGCTCATCATTTGTCACCTCTTCCGTGACCGTGACTGTGGCCGCAGCAGT
>Ga0156526_1018_pt1 | contig 11813 bp, 11 predicted proteins | sample RifOxyB3_FD_111921 | JGI IMG/M metagenome (GOLD analysis project Ga0156526, IMG submission 111921) | Omnitrophica bacterium RIFOXYB12_FULL_50_7
AGCGGAGTGAAGCTGTAGAGAGAATTGGGACGGGGTTGCCTTGCGAGTGACAGAGGACAGCCTTCTTGAAAAAAGCGAGAGGGTCTTTATCCTGAAGGCGAAGCGTGTGGAGTAAACTCATCATCACCTCGTGCGCTTTTGCTCCACGGTCTGAGCGGTTTTGAAAACTTCGGTTTCGAATAATCACATGTGACCGGATCATCCGTTCCGCAAGGTTGTTATCTGCAGGGACTTCCGGCTCCTCCAGAAACGTCAGCATTTCAAGCGCGTGTCTCATGAACCGCTGCGCAAGCCGTTTCAGATTTTTGTTCTCATGCTCCCGGCATGCCCAACGAAGCAGCCGCCTTCTGATCAAACTCACTTTCTTTGAATATCGCGTAAGCGAAAACTTCTTCCGCGATGCTTTCAGTGCGCGAGCGTCTTGAACAATGAGCTTGAGAATCTTGTGATACTTCACGTACTCTTCTGATTGATCGCGCAGAAAACACCGGTGCATTTCGCGTTCCAGATGCACGAGACAGCGCTGCTTCCTCCCGCTCAGCTTGTTGTAAGCTGAGTAGAAATCCGTGACCAGGATCCCCCCGTATTCCTCGGGAAGGATTTCCTTGGGAACCTTGGCTCCGCGGCTCCGCGCGATCCGGTAGAAAGCCAAGCGTTTGTTGACAGCGGCCCACAGCCAGTGACGGATCCCGCTGACATTCCATCCTGTCTCATCCATATGAATAAGAGGGCTGGCGCGGATTGCGGCAAGAATCACGTTCGACTCCACATCAAGCCACTCGCTCATCCTCTGAAGCGAATGTGCCAGAGCGCCTTCCGAAATCGTAAGACCCGCAAGCGACTGGAAAAGCTCCGCAATCTTGTTAAAGGGAAGTCCATGGTGATATTTTAAAAGCATTGTTTGCACCAACACATTCGGTCCCACAAAACTATGCGGGATCTCTTCGGAAGCCGGAGGAGCTGTTACGATTTTTGAACAACAAGAACACCAATACCGGTGCTTCCGGAAACAAGTGGCCTCGACATGCGCGGGGATAATGTCTTCCTGGATGTGATCGATGAATCCTTGGGAATCACTGACGGAATGATGACAGTCGGGACAGCGTGTTAGCTCAAGCTCAACCACACGATCGATCGTTCGCGGTTTTGCGCGGGTCACGCCAACATGACCCATTTTCCGACCAGGCGTTTTTGGATGCTCTGATCTTCGGGATTCGTTGAGAAGCTTTAAAAGCTTTCGACGTTCCTCCATCGATTCCTTGGAACCCAAGGCTTTCTTTAATTTTTCGTTCTCTTCCAGAAGACGTTCTATCTCTTCGAGAAGTTCTTCGCGGGTTTTCTCTTCGTATTGGATCAGAGCGTCGCTTTTCACACCTCTTTTAACGGCGTCCTAAGGAATTTCTTCAGAGGGCTAAACAGACACTGGATGAGAGGTTAGCGAGTAGTTGTTTAGTGGGTTGGAGTTTACCTCGTGGTAGAGCACGTTTAAACGTGCTCTACCTTAGTGTGCTTCATAAAACTAAACAGAGACACAGGGAGAGGGGAAAAATCCGTGCGGCTACAAACTCAGACCGTAAAACTAGTACCGTTTCAAGTTTGATTTTGTAGGTGAGAACGGTACAGTACCTAAAGCAGATCGAAATTGTGGCACCCACAATTTCGATCTTGAAGCTGTACTAGGAGGGAACGCTCAGGCTGTCACAAATGACAGAGTGGCGCTTTAATTCGAAAAAACATTTCGCGCAGCAGAGTACATCGGACGCGGCGTTGTGCTGATCCTCAAAATCCACCTCGAAGAGCTTGATATGAAGCTCGGAGAGTTTCGGCCACTTGTCTCCGTACGGTCCCGGAATCTTGCAATAGGCCGTGGAGTTTTTCATGGTGCATATTTTAGGCATGGGAATCGTTCCCAGCACATCCGGCATCCCCTGACGAAGCAACTCCACCCGGACCATCTTTTCATCGAAATCCAGATTATGGGCGACAAGGCGCGTGGCGTCCAGGATCGCCCCGGAAAACTCCTTTAAAACCTCCGCAGCCGGCCGTCCTTTCTTCAGTGCCCTTGCGGTGCTGATGCCGTGGATCGCCGTCGCGCTCTCAGGGATCACAAAATCTTCCGGCTTGATAATGTAATCATGAAACGCGATACGTTTTCCGTCCTCATCAAAAATCGCCCAGGCGATCTGAACAATGTGAGGCCAGTTTCCGAGATCCGTTACAGGCGCCTTCCAGCTTTTCGGTAATCCGGTCGTCTCGGTGTCAAAAAAAAGATACATTCAATCCCCTCCCTTTATCTGCAAATCAAAATCCTTGAACCCGCGGAATGAAGATAAATTTCCAGAGGATTCTCCGACTGCAACGGCTGTTCCTTCTCGAGCCAGTTGCGCACCCTCTGCTGCTGAACCTCATTCGCCGGATCCCAGACAGGATTCACACTGAGGTCATGCACAATATAGATCGCGCGGGGTTCTTTGTCACTTTCGTTCAGGAGCTTTTTAAAGAGAAGGTCCAGCTGCCCCCCAGGCTTTTTTTTCACACCGCCGCCCATCAAAGCCGCCCGGACACTTGCTTCGCTTACATCATTTGAAAGTAAGGAGGCGGATTCCTGACTAAAAAATTCCACATGCGTTTTTACTTCGATCTTTCCCCACTCCGCCGGGGCCCGGTAATGCAAAAGCGCAAAAAGCTGCCCATAACGAATAAGCACCTTTTGGTCCGGCCCGAGATTCCTGGAATGATTGATCATGAGCCGACTCAGATCGCTCGGATTGAAATTCCGAATCCCGGATTGAATATCCACGGAAAGAACATCAAAACCAAAGAATCCGTGCATACCGTTTTGTGCAAGTGTCGCTGTGCGATCAAGAACGTCCTGGAACGATTGCCAGGCCATCTTTTCTTCCTTGGAGATAATCGAGGCCAGATATAGAGAACGCGGATCTCCCTCCGCCATAGTCACTTCAAATTTAAGAATCTTAGGGGTTACTTCTTTTTGATAAGCAATGTCCGTCCAGGAATGAAAACCGGAAAAAATGTTTGCAGCTAAAAGGTCTTTCATGGCGCTATTTCCCAGCCACGAATTCGAGCACGACATCCGCCTGCTTGGCCGCAGCGATAGCAACCCGGGGGGATAAGGCCGGTGCTTTTTCGATGTCGGACGAAAGGTCGCCGATCAAAACAAGATTCGATTTCAACTTACGGACCTTCAAATCATCGCTCGCTCCATACCCTCCGAGCCCAGAAGCAGAAACGATGAACTTCCCGGAAGAAAGTATTTGTGTCACGAGCATGTTCTTCGCCTCGGCGCGGTCCAAACACTCCACCACGACATCGCAATCGCGAAATATTTCCGGAATATTGGCCGGCTCCAATTTCACAGGCAACATTTGGATCTCCAGCTTAGGGTTGATCCTGAGGAGATTCGCCCGCAGGGCTTCAACTTTCTTCATCCCGACCTGATCTTCGAAATAGAATTGCCGGTCCAGATTGGAGGGATCGACAAGATCAAAATCCGCGATTGTGAAATTCCTGAATCCCACTCGCGCAAGGCATGCGGCACAATTAGAGCCCAGGCCGCCCACGCCTGCGATCCCGATCCGCGCCTTCTCGATTTTGGCGAGCTTCGCTTCGCCCAGTTTTTTGATAAGGTCTTGCCGGAACTCGGTCATCAGAGCTGCATCCAGTCTTTCAGCACCGGTTGATATCCTTTAGCAACGAGCATTGCCTTCATCTCCTCGACATCCCGGGAGTCCGAGATCTCGAATTGCGGGGCATTCTCCTCTTCCGCCCTGACTTTTATTTTCTTTTGATCGACGGTAGTCAGGACGGCCCCAATCTCCGCTACGCTTCGATTGATTGGTATTGGGACCGGGGATGTAATCGTATGACCTCCGACGCGTGTCGTGGACCCCGCCGACATACGCGTGATCCCGAGAGGTAAAAGATTCTCGCGCAAAGAAGCGCTTTCCCTTGTCGAAAGCGCGATCCCTAACCGGGGCAAAAAAAGTCTTAACGCCATCGTGATCTGAGCGATGTTTTTGTCGCTCACTTCCGTAATTTCCTTAAAATCGCCAGCGTGGGGCCGCAAACGCGGGAGTGAGGCCCCGATCTCCACCTCTCCGTAACGGTCCTGCAAATAACGCGCATGAAGCCCCATCAAGAAAGCCTCTTTCCGCCAGTCATTGAGCCCCAAGAGCGCTCCGACGTTCACGCTCCTCATCCCGCTTTTTGCGGCACGCTCCGGCGCGTCAAGCCGGAAACGGAAATCCTTTTTTGGCCCCGCCTTGTGCACACGATCATAGACGGTCTCATCATAAGTTTCCTGGTACAAGGTCAGTCCATCGATGCCGGAGCGTGTGAGATCCGCGTATTCTTCTTCGGTAAGCGCGTAGATCTCGACGGAGATCGAGCTGAAATATTTTTTCAGCACTCCAAGGCATTCTTTGATATAGGCTGGCGGACTTTTTTCCCTAGAATCTCCAGTCAAAATAAGAAGATGCTCGATCCCGGTCGAAGCAATAAACGCAGCTTCCTTTTCGACCTCGCCCAGAGTCAGGGTCCTGCGGGACATTTTGTTTCGGGCGTTAAACCCGCAATAAGCGCACTCATTCTCGCAGAAATTCGAAAGGTACATGGGCGTGTAGAGCTGGATCGTGCGGCCGAAATGCTGGAGAGTCAAAGCATGCGCCTTTTGCGCCATAGGTTCCAGAAGTTCCTCCGCGACCGGAGAAAGAAGCGCCAAAAGCCGCTCGGGATCCTGGATGTCAGAGTGGATCGAACGCTCAACTTCTTGGGGTGAAAACTCGCGAAAGATCCTCTCGAAAGGAAAATTCTTATATTTCAGAAGAATGTCGTAGTAGCTCATCATCCCTGTCCGAATCGCGCGCTAGTACTGCGCTCCAATTGATTTTAAGGGTTCGTAGCACCGTTAACCCCCAAAATCAAATGGAGAACGGTACTACTCGCGCAAATCCCCCAATGCAACTACAAGTTATTGGCTGCCTTCAAACGGCATAATAGCCGCCTGTTTTAGCACTTCCTTTATATCTGATCTTGCCTTCGGATTTTACTTTTTTAAGCCAGCGTTCGAGTGTTTTTAAGGGAACATTGACTGCCCCGGCAATATAAGGAGCGCGCTTCCCCGGGTTCTGTTTGATATATTTTATCATTAGATTTACACCCTCATTTACACCCTCACTTACACCCTCATTTACACCCTCACTTACACCCTCACTTACACCCAGCTCTGTATCTTTGCCCTTTGCAGGCCTCTCGAACTCGATAAAAAAGAACTCGTCGCTTGATATTTTGGGGAACGGCAGGCCTGCCGCTTCCATGCTTTCGCGAATGCGTTTAAACCCCGAACCTACGCGTTCGGATCTGTGCATACGGGCAAAGATGTCGGCGATTAGCTCATTACGCCTGACCGAAAGCGCGCCCAGCCTGTCCTGACTCATGCCTGACGGAAAACCACCGGGATTTTTAATGATCACGTGATTCTCATGAACCTCGACCATGATGCTCGTGCCGCGAACGCTGTAATCACGATGGATGAGGGCGTTTGCCACCGCCTCGCGTAATGCCTCAAGCGGAATTTCGTAAGAATCTTTCCGATCCAGTCCTTTAATTTCAGTCCTGACGCTCAAATGCCGCTTCAAAAAAATCATGGCTTCCTGATACTGAGTCCAAAGATCATCTTGCACATCCTTGCGGTCGATGATATCCACACGTTGCGTTCCCTTAAAAGAAACGAGTATGGTTTCGCACTGAGCAATATAACGCCGAAGTTCTCGTGCAAAAAAAAGCACGCCGGCGTTTTTGATACCTTTTTTCGTGGCAAGATTAAGACTCGTGAGCACATCCTTCGGATCAATTTTGTCAATAGCGATCCCGGCTTCTTTTAAAAATGTTTCGATCTTTTCTTTCGAGACATCGTTCCATGAGATATCGCCACAAATGCGCTCTTCATATGAAATCGCGCTAACATTCTTGAATAAAAGCCCGACTTCTTTTTGAGTCATCTTTTGCGTGACTGCATCGAGCCGGCGAAAATAACCCGAAGAGCAGCTATGCGGCTTTTCATCGCCTTCAGGGATTTCGATTACTACAGTCTTGTCAACTTGTGAAACTTTCGAAATTGCAATATGAGGCTCACAGTTTCTGGCAAGCGAGAGAATATCGGCTTTCATTCGATTGGTGAGTTTTTCGCCTACCATCTGTCCTTCGTCATTGACGCCGAGAAAAATAAAGCCGCCTCGAGCATTTGCCAGCGCGACAATATCCCGGTCAATCCTGGAAGTGAACTTTTCTTTAAATTCGACAGTTAGCCCTTCGCCTTCCGCAACGTGAAGTTTCAACTCCTCAAGTTTCATATTCTATTCCTTTTCGTCTCAATAATTTCTGCGGGATTTAATCCTGTTTTCCGCCACTCGTTCATTCTGTTTCATTCCGGAGAAAACAAGTTAAAGGTGAAGAGGCACTGGCCACGCTCCCTGAGGCGGCGAGCCCGGCGAGATAAGCCGTACGGCCCGCACTCACAGCTTCTTTGAAAGCCCTCGCCATGGCCACGGGGTCCCGCGCGATCGCGATCGCCGTATTCACAAGGACTGCCGCGCAGCCCATCTCCATACATTCACAAGCATCCGAAGGACTCCCCAAGCCCGCGTCCACAATTACCGGCACCTTGATCTCACGCACCAGGATCTCCACAAGCTCTCGGGTCTTCACTCCGCGGTTACTTCCAATGGGAGATCCGAGAGGCATGACCGCCGCCGCGCCTGCGTCCGCCATGCGCTTGGCCATGGAAAGATCCGGACTCATGTAAGGAAGCACGATGAATCCTTCTTTTACAAGAGTCTCAACCGCTTTGAGCGTTTCAAGATTATCCGGCAGGAGGTATTTATTATCCTGAACCACTTCGATCTTGATCCAGTTTCCCGCGCCACTCGCTTTGGCAAGTCGTGCGATCCTCACAGCCTCATCCGTATTCCTTGCCCCGGATGTATTGGCCATCAGAATGCAGGCCTTCGGGATATATTCCAGAATATTATCGGCCTGGGAACTGGCGTCAACGCGCCTGAGTGCAACCGTCACAATATCAGGCTGAGCGGCTTCCAGGGCTTTTTGCATAAGCGAATAGCTAGAGAATTTGCCGGTCCCGATCAAAAGCCGGCTCTTGATCGAACGCCCCCCGAGCCTCAAAAGGTCTTCCATCGTCATCCACCTCCGACAAAACTGATGATCTCGATCATATCTTGGTCTTTAAGCATGATCTTGGCCCAGTCTTCTTTGGAGATGATGCTGAAGTTGTGTTCGACCACAATCTTGTCATGGCACAACCCCTTGGCTGCAACGAGGGCATCGAGACTCAAAGGTCTGTCGATCAATTCTTGCTTGCCGTTAAGAGTGAGGATCATGTTCTCTTTTCCTTATTCAGGGAAACCCTGCTTGCTATCCTAAAGGAAATTGCATCTTGCTTCTATTGAAAGGTGATCGCTAGCACCGCGTTCGATAAATTCGCACCAGAATTTCCCCTCTTTCGTAAAGAGGGGTTGGGGCCTGCCGGCAGGCAGGGAGATTTCTTAAATCCCCTTCGGTCCCCCTTTGCGAAAGGGGGAAGAAAATATGGATAAATCCGATACGAACTTAACGAACAGCGTACTAGATCTTTAACTTTGCGAAGTTGACGCGCACATCCGCGGCAGAGGCATGGAGCGCCTTCCGCTCCCCATCACTCACAGGGATCTCGAGGATCTTCTTCACGCCTTGGCGCCCAAGTGCCGCCGGCACGCCGCAATACACATCACTCAATCCATACTGCCCTTTCAAATAAACGCAAGCCGGAATCACCTCTCCGGTATCTTGAAGAATCGCTCGAACCATTTTTACGGCAGAAGAAGACGGCGCGTAATAGGCGCTGCCGGTCTTAAGAAGCTTCACGATCTCTGCTCCGCCGTCGCGAGTCCTTTGGTTGATCGCCTCGATCGTTGCGCCGATCAGAAGCTTCGTGATCGGCTTTCCGCTGACCTTCGTCAGTTCCGGTACCGGAACCATTTGATCGCCGTGCCCACCAAGCACCGTCGCTTTCACATCGGACGGTTTGCAGCCAAGTTTTTCTGAGATGAAATAAGCATACCTTGAAGAATCAAGTTCACCGGCCATCCCGATCACGCGTTCGACCGGAAATTCCGACTTTTTCTGAGCAAGCCAGGTCATCACATCAAGCGGGTTTGTGACCATGACCATGATCGCATTCGGAGCATATTGAGCACACTCCGTCACGATCCCGCCGACGATCTCGGCATTCTTGAAAAGCAGGCCGTCGCGACTCATACCGGGCTTGCGCGCAAGTCCCGCCGTGATTACGATCACATCGGAACCGGCGACGTCTTGATAACTATTCGTGCCTATGATTTTCGAAGAAAATCCTTCAACGGGCGCGGATTCCATCATATCCAGGGCTTTACCTTGCGGAAGCCCCTCTACAATATCGATAAGGACAACATCCGCAAGGTCCTTTTCAACAATGCGCTGGGCTGCTGTCGCACCAACAAAACCTGCTCCTACGACGGTTACTTTGAAGTTTGCCATGACACAATCCTCCTTGAGTAATTAACCCGTTGTGCGAGTTTGAAATGATCTCCTTCTCCCTCTAGGGAGAAGGATGGGATGAGGGGCAAAATAACCCTCACCCTAACCCTCTCCCAAAGGGAGAGGGAAAAACCCGCAAACAGCTTTAGTACTGCGTTACTATTAATTTTGGGGGTTCGCAGTGCTATACCGCATACCCCTAATTTTGAATGTCATGCGGTATTAGTAATTAAAAAGATCCCGATGCGCAAATTTTTGCTCTGGAAGCGCGTTATGCAAAGCGTTCAGAATTTTGGTCTTGGCCCTGGACGTAAGACGCCTCCCCACGCGCGCCTTTTGCACCACCTTATGCGAAAGCTGCTCGGTCGAGGCCGCGACAAGCGCATGGTTCGAAAGTCCATGCTTTGTCATCAAAGCATCCAGCGGTTGCAGGCCGAGATCGTCTGTCTCCATCCTCTCGGGCGTCATTGTCTAACTTTCATTTTTTAAACGGTTGACAATGACTGCCCCAATTTCCACTGCGTGGAATTGATCGGCATTGGGACCGTCATTGTAATTTACTCACAGCAGCGAGAAGATCTTTCGTCGCAGGATATTTCTTGAGCTGTTCGATCAGCGCGCTGATCGCCTCGATAGGTTTAAGTCCGGCCAAGGCGCGACGTATCCGACGCGCGGGTTCCAGTTCCTCTGGCATAAAAAGAAGTTCCTCTTTACGCGTCCCGCTTTTTGAGATGTCCACCGCCGGATAGATGCGCTGGTTCGAGATCTCACGCGACAGAAAGATCTCCATATTCCCGGTGCCTTTGAACTCCTCAAAGATAAGCTGGTCCATACGACTTCCGGTATCGACCAAAATCGTCGCGAGGATCGTAAGCGACCCCCCGTGTTCGATCTTGCGGGCGGATCCAAAAATCCGCCGAGGTACTTCCATCGATCGAGCATCCACGCCGCCGGAAAGCGTCCGACCGCTGGAGCGTTGCTCCGCGTTATGCACGCGCGCCAAACGAGTCAAGGAATCGACCAGTACCATCACGTTCGCACCGGCCGCAACCTCGCGATACACTTGCTGCATAAGCTCCCGGGCAGTCTCGATATGGTGATCGTAAGGCTGATCGGACGAGGACCACCGGACCTCGGCCGTCACACTGCGCCGGAAATCCGTGACCTCTTCAGGTCTCTCATCGATCAAAAGGCAATAAAGCTTCATCTCCGGCCGGCTTTTTGCCACAGCCTGGCAAAGATGCTTGAGAAAGGTAGTTTTCCCCGAACCCGGAGGAGCCACGATCAATCCACGCTGCCCCATACCGATCGGACAGATCAGATCCATGACACGCATGGTCATTTCCTGAGACCCGTCTTCAAGCCGGATACGCGGCGAGGGATCGACGGCGGTGCTGGCGAAAAATTTCTGCTCGTCTTCGGCCACCATGCGTCGCGGCTCTTCATGCGAGAACCTGTAGGAAGGACGACGAGGAGCTTGACCCTGCCTGGCAGATCCCGAATGACGCTCCCGGCGGGGGCCTCGTGAATCAAAATTTCTCATGTTTGAAGTTTTTCCATTTTCTTCCCAAGAGAATTCCACTCCGCCTCGGCCTTTTCGATCTCGATTTGGCATTCTTTCAGGTGCGCGTTGCGATCTTTGGAGAAATGCAGCGGATTCTTCGCCATCTCTTCCAGCACTTTGTTCCGTTCCTCCGTAAAATGCCGCGCGCGACCCTCGGCTTTTTCCATTTGCTTCCGGAGTTTTGTAAGCTCGGCTTTATGCTCATTCTTCCTGGGTTGCTGGATCTCAACATTCACTCCGGAAGCAGCCCTTTGGGAGGATGCGGATGCGGTATCCTCGCCGGTCTCTTCTTCCTCACCTCGAGCCACCTGTTCCAGGTGATAAACATAATCTTCATAACTCCCGGGATAATGAAGAATGCGGCCTTTCTTCACTTCGAGGATGCTGGAGGCCAGAAGATTTACGAAAGTGCGGTCATGGCTGATGAAAAGAACTGTGCCGGAGAAAGATTTAAGCGCACTGCCCAAGGCTTCCACCGTTTCGAAATCCAGATGGTTCGTCGGCTCGTCGAGAAGCAGGACATGGCTCTTGGAAAGAAGGATCCCCGCTAACACAAGACGCGCCCGCTCGCCGCCACTTAGGACTTTCACCTTTTTTTCGACATCATCCCCTTTAAAAAGGAAACATCCTGCCATATTGAGCACATCCTGACGATTCACGCCATCCGCGCTCTCCCGCAGGAGGTAAGTATAAACATCATCTTCCGGGTCAAGCACCGAAAAAACATGCTGGGCATAATAAGCTACTTTGAGCCCGGTTCCCCATCGAAAGCTGCCTCCCTTGGGCGTGAGCTCTCCGGCAAGCGTCCTCAGAAACGTCGTTTTCCCCTCCCCGTTATTACCGAGTACCGCAACATGCTTCCCACGATCGATCTCGACCTGAATACCGCGCGCAATGTCCTTTTCGGGATAACCGATCACAAGATCTTCGCAGGAAACCGCAACCCCCGCCTTTGGCTCCACCGGCGGGATATAAATCTTGACCGTGCTCATCGGGTGTGCGATCTCGATCGTCTTGAGTTTCGCGAGTTGTTTCATCTTCGATTGCGCTCGCGTCGCCGTCGAAGCCTTGGCCTTGAACCGGTCAATAAAAGTCTGGAGCTGTTCGCGCTTTTTGTCGAGTCCTCGATTGTAAGCCTGCTTCTGGGCGAGCTGTTCCTCCTTGAACTCGAAATACTCCTCAATATCCCCAGGAAAAAGAACAAGCCCTCCGTGCTCGACCTCCAGGGTGTGGTCACAGGTCCGTTTCAGGAATTCCCGGTCGTGGGAAACGACCAGATACCCACCCCTGAAATTGAGAAGAAAATTCTCCAAAAGGATCAATGTGCTTAAATCCAAATAATTGCTGGGTTCGTCAAGAATCAGAAAATTAGGATCGCCCAAAAGCATTGCCGCGAGCTTCACGCGCGTCTGGAAACCTCCCGGGAGATTCCGCACAGATTCCTCGAGAATCTCGTTTTTGAGCTGGAACCGCGCGGCCATCTGACCACATTCCCAATGTTCGCTCCTCGTGGTACGCATCAAGAAATCCAGCACCCGCTCTCCGGGTTTGAATGTGTCATGCTGCTCAAGATAGGAGAGGCGCAGTGCGGTGTTACGCGTAAGGGTACCGCCATCGGCCGATTCATGCCCGGTGATGATGCGACAAAGTGTGGATTTCC
>Ga0156526_1004_pt1 | contig 11789 bp, 2 predicted proteins | sample RifOxyB3_FD_111921 | JGI IMG/M metagenome (GOLD analysis project Ga0156526, IMG submission 111921) | Omnitrophica bacterium RIFOXYB12_FULL_50_7
TAAGAGGGGACGATGTATTACCGCTCCTGGAGAGAACGCTGAAAAATTCCGCAAACGGGGTTGTCCGCTCAAATGTTGTGAAATGCCTGGCAGCTATTGATGATTCCAGGGTGGAAGGGCTGTTGAGAAAGGCCACTAACGATGGGGATAAAAATGTTGCAACAGTCGCTAGAGAGGCATTAGAAAATTTGTCAGGCAACGCTTCGTCGAACATGCCGGTGGAGGAAGGGCAGAGGACGATTAAGCGGGAAGCCCGGCGGATAGCGCCTTCCGTTGATCTCAAAACCGGAGACAAACCGCGCTCCGAAACGCGGGATAAAAATAGAGTAGTGGCAGCTGCCTTGATTTCTAGGCAGGACCTTTTATTCCAAATCGCGTCCGTGTTTAAGGCCCATACAACTTTGGAAGAAGGTGAGCAGTTTAATGTCGACTTTGTAGATCCAACAGGTCGCCGGGAAGTTGCCGGGACATTCAATTTTGATTCTCCTCAAAAGAGCGCGCCACAAATTGTAGGGCACTTGCTTGGACCCGCGGGAGCTGAAGAATTGCCGGATGTTCTCTACCTTGTTTCATTTTCCGCGTCTTCTTCAAGTCAGTCTTCAAATAACATTACCATCAGGGAAATTCCTTCCTCTGCCCGCGAATGGAAGCTTTTGCATCTTCTGGTTCAGCTTGTGCCGCTTCTTCGCGGGGACAGTGTCCTTGAAGAAAATGTGCAAACGATGCGCGCCGAAATTTCCAGGAAAGAATTTTTGGATACCGTCGGTGCATGGGGAGCATTAAACTTCGAATTAATTCGAGGGGATCTTAGACGAGAAGGTAATGAGGTTGATCTTATTGCTAGAAACATTGCGCGTGAGTTGTCACAACTACACTCCGGTAGATTTTTCTCCTCAGAACAGGAAGAGAAGGCGTCTCCAGGCGAATCTCACGAAGCGCGTACTGCTACCATGGAAAATATGCCGGCTGTGGTTCGCCGGAGCGAAACACGCACGAAGACGGACGCGAAAGAAGCAGAGGACTTCGCCCGTGAGGGAGGCGAAGAACGGTCCGATCTTGGGAACGTTCCGAAAGTCAGTTTGTCCACGACCCGGATAGCTCCGGAAATGATTCATTATCTTGAAAAGGTTTACAAGGCCTGGGGTCTTGATGACGCGAGTGCGAAGAGCCCGACGGAACGGACTAAAAATCTTTCAGATCGGACCTACGTCGAGCGGATGACTCTTCAACATGTTGCTCCGAAGATGAAGCCGGATAACATCGATATCAAAGGACCCAAGGCGCCGATCCGGATTCGTAAGGAAAAAGGTTCTTTGACGGAGATTTCGCCTCGAGGGAATGGGATCGTGACGGCGATGTTGACCGATGAAGAAATGCGTCGGGCCGGTGCTTATAGCCGTACGGACATCGCACGCGATCCTGTGAAGCTTATGCAGTATATAAAAGCGGCCGCGAATACGAGTTTGACCTGGAACACGCTTGATGGCGGTATCGGGGAAAGCTTGATGCGCGAGGCGTGGTTATTGAATAAGGGGCTCCGCGTTCGCTTGAAGGATATTCTCAAAGCGGTGTATGTGGCAGACGCGAAATATCAGCCCGCTCTCAAGGTTTTAAGAACGGCAGAAAAGAGCGGCGAAACGGCGAATATTATCGCAGCGCTCAGAGAGATCGAGAAACTGGCTGGTTTTGACGAACCTCTCCGTTTCAAGATGGGCGCCAAAGGAACGGATCTTGGACGGTTCGAGAAGGTCCGGGGGAGCGAATACTTTGTGGGTGACGCGGAATCTCGTTTGCTTGGGATTATCAGTCTTGCTGGACTCAAGAAGTTCAGCAAAGTGGCGTTTCAGCCCTTGGTCAATTATCAGTCGCGGCAATCCTATGAAAATCTTATGAAGCAGCTTTATCTCTGGGATATCGTGGAAGGGCGTGAGAACGTCCGAACTTACGAGCGGGCTCTTGAGGATGCCGGAGTTGACGTTCTCGAACTTCTTGATCAAAAGGATCTTCCTAAATTCGAAATTGAACCGGGCCAGATCACGGGGCTCCCGACCCTGGATAGCGCCAATCGTGATAAGGGACAGCCGGGCGGTCACGGGCAGTGGGGACTTTATTACATGATCGATTTTACGGAGAATGCGCCGCCTCAGGACGGCTTGCATCATGTCCGGTTCTTCGGCAATGGTGATAACCGCAAGGGAGGACCTTCCTCGGCCGTGGTTGGCTTCATGATTGTTGAGAAGAAACCGATCCTGAAGATCACCACCGCCGCGACAGCTATCGACAAAAAAGGCGGTAAAGAAATCCTCCGGATCGTTGAGTCCCATGGAAAGGTTTTCAACGTGCTGGATCAGTGGGAAGAGATCGATGCCAAGATGAACAAACAACTCGATCTGTTCTATGCCGCCGGCCAGCGGAAAGGGTTCGGGCGGGAAGGAAAACAGCGTTTTAATACGAATATGTTCCTGTTCAACATTGACCTGTTGCACCCGATCCTGAGAGAGATGCGCGAGATCGTCGGGCCGGATGAGTTCCTGGATGCCATCATGCCGGTCCTGTTCGACAAGAGTGACAAGGCCAAGGGCATTGATGGCAAAAAATACGTTTCCATGGATTCCGCGATCGGGTATGTGATTCACAATCTCAACACATTTTACAGTACGGACCCGCGGCTTGAAGGATTAAGGGCGAAGTATGGTGCTCAGCTGCTTTATTACATGGACTATGGCCGTGATATTTTTGCCCCCAAGAAAGGAGCGGCCGACCAGTTTTTGCAGGAGTCAACGGACTATTACAGCGAATTCGCCGAAGGGATCAGGAATTTCTTTGACGCGGAGCCTGGTTTGACGCCGCCGAATTTTAATGTGACGGACCCCATTCTGAACACAAAGAACGAGAAGGTTGATTCAAAATTCTGGAATGAAGCCCAGCACTGGCTGGACTCATTCGGCTTTTCACGGGTCCGGAGAATGACCTCTTTTACGGTGGAAGGTCGTGTGACACTCCAGGGCGCCGAATATATCGGAGATGTGCAGATCCTTAACCGGTTCGGTCAAACTGACAGGACAAAGCCGGCGAAGCGGGTGATCCTTAGTGACGGAGCCTATCTCGATCAGTTGAGGACTATGGGTTTTTGGGCCGGTGATCATCTGCTTTTGGAGAATATCCAGATCACAATCAGTGAAAACGGCGTTCTTTCGGTTCTTCCTTATCAAGCCGTCCACGGCGAAGGGGGGACTGTGAAGATCTATTCTGCGGAATCCGCCCAGGCTGTTATTAATGATCTGATGGCGCGCGGCGCGAATATCAGCGGTTTTCCGCAAGATATGGAATTCAAAGGGGACGGCACTCTCTTGATCGTTCCGGATGACTTCAATTCCAGTAGTAGCATGTTCATTGGAAGCGACTTTGTGATCGAGAACGAGGTTCTTCTGCGGATGGGCGGGAAGAACAATATCAGGATCGATGATGATGTCCATTTCCCGCATGTGCCGGGGCTGACACTGGATCTGACCCTGAAAGAAGGCCATTGGCTTCATATTACGGCGAGTGCCATGCCTGACATCTTGAAGATGCTGCGGGCAAATGATGTTGAAGGAGCTTTTGAAGAGTACGGGAAGCAAGTTATCAGAAGGCATTTAGGCGAGGCTTGCTTCATTCGAAGACTCGCAAAGTCGCTGGCAACCAGTCCTCTGAGAGACCCGGTTCTTTTCCAGAATGCCCGTAAACTAAATGTAAAAATCGAAGAAGCTGAGGCTTCGCGAGTTTTCCGTTCTGAGCTCAGAAAATGGATGACCGTGGGGTCGATGGCGGCTGAGATCGTGAGAGAAATGGTCCAACGTTCCGATTCGACTGAGCGAAGCGAAGTACGCATGCCCGCCGGCAGTTTGTCCGCTACGCTGCGGACGGACTCGTCCTCTGGCGAGGAAGGAACCCGCCAAGGCAAAGTCATTCACCGTATCCTTGTGGTTGAAGATGAAGCTTCGATCCGAAGGCTATACGAAGCAGCCCTTGGAGCGAAAGGTTATGAGATTGTGTTGTCAAACGATGGCGAGGAGGCGATCAAACTCATTTTGGCGGCGCACAATGCCGGCACTCCTTTTGATCTGATCCTCACCGATTTGGTCATGCCTAATATGAACGGCGTTACCATGATCGAAAAACTCATGAAGATGCCCGAAGTCTCACAGCGTTTGGATTCCCGGGAATTGCCAGTCATTTTTGCAAGCGCGCATGAGGTGGTCCAGCAGACTGCTTCATTCGAGAAGAAAATTCTCTGCCGCGCGCTTGCAAAACCAATCGATTTGAATGTTCTTTACGATCTTATCAATAACATGGCGACCGAGGTCCAAAAGAACCGTCTGAAAGCATTAGCTGTTCGCGATATCAGTAAGGATCTTGCCCGGATCGAGGATGAAGAGTTGAGAGATCAGATTGCTCAGCTGATCACTTTGGTGCCGGGACAGTTGAAAAATGAATTTGTTGCCGCGCGTTCATTAGAAATTCAATGCCGCTTGGGAACAAAATTCCGGATCAGCCTGAACGCGACAAAACAAAACAATGATGAGTTTAATGTTGAAATTAACATATGGGATGGGACTCAGCCTGGAGGAATCCAGGACGTGGGCTACTATCAGCTGAGCATGAACATTGGCGGAGCGGAAACGAAGCGTTTTGCGCTTGCAGAGTATAGCCATGATTCAAGCGCCTACGGCGGACACGAGCCCGCCCTTTTGGTGGCTCCCAATTACCAGCACCGGAATATAGGGAGTTTTTTAGTGACCGTAGGCCTTTATTTGGCCAAAAAATATGGTCACTCCAGTTTTGTGGTTCGTGAAGCGGGGCCGGTCACTTTTTACGAAAAAAGTCATTTCGTTAAATCCCAAAATAACCCGAATGAGCTTTCTTTTGATTTAAATCAGGTGTTGCCCGCATTTCCGGTAATCGGAATTCATGAAGACCCCAAAGCCCAGTTTTTAGGTTTTCTCGATAAATGGAAGGACGCTTACTCGCGGCTTCGCGGTGTGAGAGAACGCGAATATGGTTATAAGCACAGTCTGCAGGCTTTGGGATCAGCCCAGGCCATGCACGCTGTTTTCCAGGACGAGGTTCTCCGGAATGATGACGAACGTGAGATGGTGGCAAGAGCGATTGCGTTGGGTAAAGGACAGTATTTTTCTGACTGGCAATCCTTGAATCAATCAAGTAAGCGAGCATTGATCGACCGGCTTATGCGAAAAAAATGGAACGATGCGGTTATTCCCGCTGAGGTTGTCAGCCGGTGGATTGATATTAAAAAGCTGTCTTTTGAACAGCTCGAGATTTTTGATGTCTTGTGGGAATTGGGTCAAAAACAGCTTTTTGCCGATTGGCAAACGCCCGGCATCAACGATGACAAGAAACTTGCTTTTCTGAACCAGGCGATGTCTTTTGAAAGATCTTATCCGGGAGGGCTGGAGAATTATCTGGCGAATCTCAGAGCGGCCATCATCGAATCTCAGAAAGGTACGGCTTCACAACCTGAAGTTCCTGGCGTGTTCAATTTTGCGGATTTGCGGGCGCTTCAAAGCCCTCAAGAATTAGCGAGAAAACATGGAAATAAAGTAGCCTTCGGACTTGTGGCGGGCGGTAGAGGTGAGCGCCTGGGGCTTCCATGGGTGATTAAACTGGCGATTCCGGTTAGCCTTGTTTCGGATATGCCGATGGCGGAATGGTATGCGCGGAATATTCTCGAACTGCAGTATCAAGGAAACTCTCAAAACGGGGAAAACCGTCGCAACCCTCTTTTTCTCATGACTTCTGCGGACAATGATGCTGTCACGAGGGAACTCTTTGAAGCAAATCATTATTTTGGCATGGGACATAGTCAGGTGACTTTCCATCCGCAAGCGGCCGTGCCGACCGTCTGGTACAATCCTTCACAAATCAGTAAAGATTCTGATTTTAAGATCCAGTTAAATAAAAAGGACAAATATGAGCTTGATTCGAATGCTCACGGCCATGGCGACATTCATATGTTGCTTTATCAACTTGATCTTGTGAATCGATGGATCGATGCCGGGGTTGAAAGGGTTGCTTTTCTCCAGGATACCAATGCTCTGACGTTCCACGCCTTACTGGCTAATTTGGGTGTTTCTTCCCAAAAGAATCTTGCCATGAATCTTGGGGCTGTGCCGCGCCGTGTAGGGGAAGCGATCGGTGCTTTAGCAAAGATTGGTAATAGAGTTATGAACGTTGAATATACCCTTCTTTCCGAGAAGACCTACACAGGACCAGAACAGGCGACTTATCTGGAGAATATCAAGGCATCGAGAATTAGTGCCGAGAAAAAAGAGCTTGCCCAAATGGGTATGTCGCCTTTTCCTGGCAATATCAATGTATTTGATATGGATATTCAGGCTTATCGTGAACTTTTGGTCAGAACGCTAGGCGTTGTTCCCGAGATGATTAAGCCTAAGTTAAACGCGGAGGGGACAAAACTTGCGAAGCCGGTTCGGGTGGAATCCAATATGCAGGACGCTTCCGTATCGATAGGCGAACTTAAACTTGGTGCGATAGGCATTTCTGCTTATCCAAAGGAATTGGCATTTGTAGTGGGGAAAAATGATTTTGAGCGAGCTAAAGTAGCCAGGAGCAACGGGCTAGAACCTGATATGGTGTCTAACCAGGAAGCTGCGCTGTTAGCGCTTCATCGGAGCTGGCTTGAGGCGGCAGGAATGTCATTTAAATCAGCTGAAAGTGTTAAAGGCATGGTTCGATATACGCGAGATATACCGTGGCATGAAGGCGCCAAGGTTTTCTTTTATCCTTCGTATGCCATTCAAATGAATCAAGTAAGTAAAAAGGTTCACGGAGGAAGCATTAGCGACAGGTCGGTTCTTGTTATTGACGGCCGGGATGTAATGCTTCAAGACGTACGGATTGATGGGGCCCTGATTATTAAAGTGCCGGAAGGTGTGAAGCTGACCCTTGCTGGTTTGGTGATTGAAAATACGAGCTGGGAATATCGGGATTTAACGCCGGAGGAGTGGCGATTGCTCGATAAAGAGCCTCGAGACCGGACGCAAGCTGATTTGGCGCGCATGAAGCAATTAGGCATTGAAGATCATAACATAGCACGCGGTTTCAAGCTGGTGAAGCATGATCAAATGACCATTGATCTGACAGGGTACGCTCCGGGTGAATATGTTATGGATGGCGAAGGGGAAATCCGCGCAGCGCGTTCGGAGGTGAGAATTGCGAGCCCTGCTGCTGAAGTTCCGATGATGGTTACGATTCCTGAAGCGGCAAAACTACAGGGGACGCGTACCTCAGGACTTGCCCCTCGTGAGATTCAAAACGAATACCTAGTTCCTGGCCCCGAGTCCCGCCTGTCCGCCAACGTATCAGTAGCGGAAGTCCCAGTGGATCTTCACAGCCTCGTGAATGTGGAGATTCTGATACTGACTCGGGAATTCTATTTCGGGATCATTCCGTGGCGTGTCCACCAAGGGCTTGTAAAAGGGCTTAGGACAGGCGTTCAGGCGCTCGAGCGTGTCATGGTCTCGGTGGGTGTTCCGATGGCGCGAGCAGAAGAGGCGGCTGCGCTCGTGGTGCCTAGTGAGCAAGAACTTCGGGAAGGTGCGGCTCTCTTGCGGGAGCTCGAGACGAATTCTGTTTTGAAGCGAAAGTTAGGACTTCAGGAAACTTTCCTGGCGGAAGCCGGCGGGGTTGTTTTGGCCACAATCTCTGCTCAGGCCGAACTGCCAGTGGCTCAGGCTGCTGTTCGCATGCTCGTCCAAATGATTCCCAAGGATGAGGCGAAAGCCCAGGCCCCGGTTGTTGAATTTATCGGCGAAGGATCTGCTTCTTTGGCGTTGTTGAAATTTTTGCAGGACGCGCTTCAATCCAAGACGAGCGAACTTTCATCTCTTGAAAAGGCTTATGTCCGGCAGTTGGTCCATTTTAATTTAACGGGTCAACCCATTAGCGCTGTTCTTGCAACGGCCGTTGCGAAACGCCAGGATTTTACGGTCTCGGCAACTGAAAAAGAAGTCGCGGGCGCCGCGTCTCAAGGGTTGATTATCGCTCTAAAGGGGCAGGAAGAGTTCACGAAATTGGATGCCGCGAAATTGAAAGAAGTCGCGCGGGCCTATGCCTTTAAGACCCTGCTCCTGAAAGATCTTGCGGCGAAGATCCAGGCGGCGAAATTGAAGAATCCTGTGACGGATATTCCGGCGCTTCTCAATGCCTACTTCCAGAAGAATCTTCCTGACATTGTGGTGAATATCGATCCGAACGGCCGCTTCCAGTTATCGATCAGCAATATCATGCACCAACTCTCGATCTTCGAAACCGCCAAGAAAGAGTTCGATCGCTCCGCATAATTGACCCAAGATCACCTCGTAGGTGCACCTACGAGGTGATCTTGGGTGGCATTGCGGCAGCCATTTCATCATTAGCCACATCGCCATGCTTGCCCAGCGGTTTGTGGAGCAGGCCCTGATCGGGAAGTCCGCATAAAGACAGTACATGGTACTTGGCACACAGTCCACGGCCAAAGTTTTCCGTTCTTTTGTTTTTCCCTAAGTACTATATGCCGCGTACTATGTACTTTCATTTCAGCTTTTCCGCTGTTAAAATGACCCTGTTTTTATAGCCCCTTTTAAAACCAGTACTTAGTCATTGGTACACAGTACATGGCAAGCTAAGTACGAAGTACCATGGACCATGTACTAGACACAGGATATAAAGTGTTTCCATCCGTCAAAGAACAGCTAGAGGTCTTCAAAGAGAATCTCGTCGAGCTTATTTCCGAGCGTGAGCTGACGGCGAAGCTTGAAGCATCCCTCAAAGATAAACGTCCTCTTCGTATCAAATACGGTGCCGATCCTTCGGCGCCGGATCTTCACATCGGACATACCGTTCCTCTTCGTAAGCTCCGTTCTCTTCAGGACTTGGGGCATACCGTGGTTTTCATTATCGGGGACTTTACGGCGCGCATTGGGGATCCTTCCGGGAAATCCGAGACGCGGCCCATGCTGACCGGAGAACAGGTTCAGGCCAATGCCAAGACCTATCAGGAACAGGTGTTTCGCATCCTGGATAAGAAGAAGACCGAGGTGCACTACAATTCCGAATGGCTTGGCAACATGCGGCCCGAAGATTTTCTCAAACTGACAGCGCAATACACAGTGGCGCGGATCCTTGAGCGTGATGATTTTTCGAAGCGCTACAAGGCCGGAGAACCCATCGCGATCGTGGAACTTCTTTATCCCTTAATGCAAGGGCATGATTCCGTGGAGATCGAGTCGGATATCGAGATCGGCGGGACAGACCAGAAGTTCAATCTTCTGGTCGGGCGGGAGCTACAAAAGATTGACGGGCAGGAGCCTCAGGTCGTGATGACACTTCCCTTGATCGAAGGGACGGATGGCGTTCAGAAGATGTCGAAAAGTCTTGGAAACCATATTGCGCTTCAGGACAGTCCCCGGGAGATGTTCGGCAAGGTCATGTCGATCCCGGATGCGATCATGGAGCGGTATTATCGCTACGCTGCCGCGCTTTCCTCCCAAGAGGTCGGAGAAATCTTGGAGCGTCTCAAGGGCGGTGAGCTGCATCCCCGCGACGCCAAGGCACAGCTCGCGGAACGGATCGTGTCTCTTTTTCATTCCGAGGCGGAAGGGAAAAACGCGCGCAAGGAATTCGATGAGATCTTCAAGAACAAGGGAATGCCGGATGAGATCCCTACCGTCAAGATCGGTCAAAAGACGATCGATATCGTGAGCCTTTTGGTCGAAGCGAAGCTCGTGACGAGCAAAAACGAAGCCCGCCGCCTCATGGAACAGGGCGGGGTGAAGATCGGTCATGAGAAGATCACGGACCCGAAGGCGGTCATTACAATCGGAGAGCCCTTCGTTCTGCAATGCGGCAAGCGAAAGTTCGCGAAAATTGAATGCGGCACATAGTACATAGTACGTGGTACATGGTACATCGTACATGGAGAGATGAAATGACGTGTGGAAAATTTTTACCATGTACTAAGTCCAAAGTACTAAGGACTGTTCCAGAAATTTATGCATAACACTTCGTCCAGTTCCATCGAATTTCAGAACGTCTCCAAAAATTTCGGATCCTTTCACGCGCTTCGTAATGTTTCCTTTGACGTCAAAGAAGGTGAGATCGTCGGGTTTTTGGGGCCGAATGGTGCGGGCAAGACGACGGCCATGCGCATTCTTTCCGGATTTTTTCCTCCCACGAGCGGACGTGTATTTGTTCGCGGTATCGATATGTCCAAACATCCCCACAAGGCGAAGCGGGCGATCGGCTATCTTCCTGAGACGGTAAGTCTTTATCCGGATATGAAAGTGATCGAATATTTTCGGTTCGTTGCAAAGCTCAAAGGCGTGCCGGCTCATGAGCTGAATGGACATATCCGGAGCAAAATGTCGTTTTGCGGCTTGCTTGATTCCGGACATCGGTTGATCGGGCGGCTTTCCAAAGGCTATCGGCAGCGCGTCGGGCTCGCCCAGGTACTTGTAGCTGATCCGAAGGTCTTGGTTCTGGATGAACCGACGACCGGATTGGATCCGACGCAGATCAAAGAGATCCGTGAGCTGATCCGCGCGCTGGGACAGAATCGTGCCGTAATCCTTTCGACACACATCCTCTCCGAGGTCTCAATGCTTTGTAGTCGCGTTATGATGATCAATCAGGGGCAAATCCTGGCGAACGGGACCGTTCCAGAGCTTGCCTCATGTCTGAAGGACCGCGAGGCGATCCACATCAAGATCAAGGACAAGGGGGATCAAGCCCGCGCGCTCAAGATCTTAAGGGAGATCCCGGGAGTTGAGGCGCTGAAGGTTGCGGAGGAAGTAAGAGGCGAAACTTTTATTTCTTTCGAAACTTCGCCGGAGCGGGACCTGCGGCCTCGCATCATGAAGCTTTTTGTGGAGCAGGGCATTTCGCTCGTGGAGATCCAGCGCCTGCAGCTGACGCTCGAGGATATTTTTCTCGGACTTTTGAAAGATGGAAAATTGGGGAGGCGTTTTCCATGAGGAAAGTTTTAACGATCGCGCGAAAGGAGCTCAGTAGTTGCTTCCACTCCTGGCTGGGGGTGTTGATCACGGTGTTTTTCTTTCTGGCCTCAGGGATCTTTTTCGTGATCCTGGTGTTGAACTACTCGAAGATCTCCATGAACCCGCAGCAGTATGGACTTTCAAATTTTTCAGGGATCAATCAAACGCAGTATATCTTTGGCTCTTTTTTTTCAAACCTGAGCATCATGCTCCTTTTTCTGGCGCCGATCCTGACGATGCGTTCCTTTGCAGAAGAAAAACGGCATGAGACTCTCGAGCTTCTCTTCACGTACCCCTTGTCCGATTTTGAGATCGTGGCCGGTAAACAGCTGGGGATCCTCTTGCTTTTTGGAGCACTGCTTTTGCCCCTTTCGGGGTATCTAGCTGTGTTTCATTGGATCGGCGGGGAATTCGATTGGGGGCCGGTGTTGCTCGGGTTCCTCGGGTTCTGGCTTTTGGGGGCAGCGTACTTGGCGGCAGGGGTCTTTATTTCAAGTCTGACCAAAAGCCCGATCGTCAGTGCCCTCGGGACGTTCGGCGTGCTGCTCGTGTTCTGGATCTTCGACTGGGTGGTTGAGATTGCAAGCGGGCCGTGGGCGCGTATCTTTTCCGAACTTTCACCGCTCGCTCATTACAAAAATTTCACGCTTGGGATCCTGGATGTTCAGGATGTGGTCTATTTCGGGTTCTTTTTCTTCTATTTTCTTTTCTTGACGCTCAGATCGATCGAAACAA
>Ga0156526_1087_pt2 | contig 11736 bp, 12 predicted proteins | sample RifOxyB3_FD_111921 | JGI IMG/M metagenome (GOLD analysis project Ga0156526, IMG submission 111921) | Omnitrophica bacterium RIFOXYB12_FULL_50_7
GGCCGTCTTGAAGCCATTCCCCTCCAGCATCAGCGCGTAACAATCCAGCTGCGTCTGATAATACTTGGTCGCGTCCTCTTCATTCGTAGGAGACCCTTTGGTCTTGTAGTCGAACGGAATGTAAGCGCCGTCCTTAACAAGCAGGTCGTCGAGCATGCCCGACAGCACGGATCCGTCTTCATGATACTGGAGCCCGGTACGCCAGGCACGCCAGTCCTCGAGTCGGGCCTGATCGTCATAGAGATGAATACCTTTGAAGGCGTCAATTCGAAGCTCCGGAGGAAGCGTCCCCTGGGCCCGGAAAGTATCGAAATAGGTCTTGATCACACGATCCATGCCGCCCGGGAGCGAAGGAAAAATGCCGCGAGGCCGTTTGATATTCTTGACCTTCTCCAGCCAAAAACACCTGGGACAATCCTTAAAAAGGCTTAACGCCGACGGAGATAATGCGACTTGTTTCGCCATGATTTTCCCTAGTTAACAATCTAATGGAGAATCATGACAGCCCAAGTCGCCATTTAGAAAAAAATTAAAGACTTGGACGCCATGGTTTCCCCTGAGATAAAGTGGCGTCATTATATATCTGCGATCTGCTCAATAGCCAGCGATTTGCAATCAAGACTAACGACTGTCGACCATCGCAAAAAATTTCGTTCGAACGCTATTCTTCTCCGCAAGAGAAAGGAAATATAAAGAAATTCTATATGTTAGTCGTTCGTCGTTAGTCGTTGGTCGTTGATCGTCTTTTGTTTCCGAAAAATGGATTTTCTGGATCCTTAAAATCCGGCAAAAAATCCGTCTCTTCTTTGAGCTCCTGCGTATAGACTTTTTCAAACCCGAGTTTTCCCACGAGATCCAGGACCTGACCGTATTCTTCGGGACTAAGGATTCGTTGAAACTTTTTCCGCTGGAAGCAACCCGGAACCGGCCGGAATTGGCTCATAATCGAAAGCGGGAGCCCGGGACCGAACTCCTTATGAAGAAGCCTCAGAACTCTCAGGCTATTCTCGACATGCCCCGGCAAAACCAGATGACGGACAAGAACGCCGCGTTCGGCGGTCAGGAGCCCCGTAGTATCCCAAGGTTCCAGAAAGCCTTTGGATTTCACCATTTCACGGAGCGCCTTCAAGGCGATCTCAGGGTATCGAGCATCCCCCATACACATCTTTGCAGTCTCTGGCTCCGCGAATTTGAAATCGGGGAGAAAAATATCCATCTCCTGGGCATAGTCTTCCACCCTTTCCGGCCTTTGATATCCGGAAGAGTTAAAAAGCTTTGGAATTTTGATCCCTTCTTCCCGAAGCGCGCGGCAGAGCGACTGGATATGCGGCCAGAAATGGTCCGGCGTTACGAAATTCAGGTTGTGGACACCTTTAAGAAGAAGCGCCCGGACTTCCGAAAGAAGCTCCGCGGGCGTGATCGTGCGACCGTCGTGCTGGATCGAAATTTGATAATTCTGACAAAAAAAACATTGACTGGAACAGCCGCTAAAAAAGATCGTCCCGGAACCGTGGAATCCCGTGAAGGAAGGCTCTTCCCCGAAATGAGGTCCTATGAAAGAGACGCGGCAGGCCGCACTCTCCCCGCAGAAACCTAGCGGGCCTTTCGTACGATCGACTTCACAATCGCGAGGACACAAAGTGCAATTTTTATAAGAAGCAGTATCCATCCTGATTTTTCCAAGGCAGCATCTTGTCCCAAAATGGAAGCTCCAAAAACCAATTTCCAAGATCCAAACAATAACCAAATTCAAATTTTTAAAATCGCAGACACGATTTTTTGGATTTTGGTGATTGGAATTTGTTTGGTTCTTGTTTCTTGCCTGCCTGCCGCAGGCAGGGTTATTGGAATTTTCCGAGAAGGACTCTTTTGATTACAAAACAAGTTCCTTAAAAGCTTCCGGTAAAAACCGAAGAATATCCCCCGCCGTGAGGCTGACCTGCCCGACTTTTTTCGCGGCTATATCCCCGGCCAATCCATGAATATGCGCCCCCAGACATGCCGCCTCAAAGCACGGGAGCCCTTGTCCCTTGAGCGCCGCAATCACTCCGGTCAGAACATCCCCCGAACCCGCGGTCGCCATACCGGGATTGCCGGTCGTGTTGACATGACAATCTCCCTCGGGTGAAGCAATGACCGTACGATGTCCTTTGAGAACGATCACCACGCCATGTTTTTGCGCCGCTTCCGAAACGCGCTTTTTCCGCAATGCGTCCGAATCATCCAGCTTCCCGCCGAACACACGGCAAAATTCCCCCGGATGCGGCGTCAAAACAAAGGGGTCAGTCACCATTTTAGGGAAATGGTGACTGACCCCTTTTCTCAAGACCTTAAGATTTCCTTTCAATGCGTTAAGCCCATCCGCATCAATAACAAGGGGTAATTCCGTTTCTGCGATCACTTTTCGGATCAATTTTTGCGTCGTCGCGTGTTGGGAAAGTCCGGGACCGATCGCGAGCACATTCTGCGTCGCGCAGAACCGTTTGATTTCTGAAAAACCATGGAGAGACAGTGTTCCTTTATTTGTTGAAGGTAGCGGACGGACCATCAGTTCGGATTCGCGCTTGGCGATGACGAGGTAGACGGCATCTGGAATGCCGATCGTTACAAGTCCGGCACCGGACCGTAAGGCGGCCATACCCGCCAAATGCGCGGCGCCTGTCATGCCACGGGATCCCGCGAGAATGAAGACGCGACCCATATCACCCTTATGCGCGGTAACAGGACGCTTTAATTTTTTAGCAATGGATTGGATATTCATTTTTATGGTGGTAAGCGGTAAGTTATAAGCGATAAGTAAAAAAGCCGTTTCAAGCTTACCTCTTATCGCTTATCCCTTACCGCTGATGATGATTTTCTTCATTTCCTGAACCGCTTTAGCCAGCCCCACAAACACCGCGCGGCTGATAATGGAGTGGCCGATATTGAATTCGAGAACCTCCGAAATTGCAAGCAACGGAAAGATATTTTCGTAATTCAGGCCATGACCGGCATGGACGCGGAGCCCGAGTTCCTGGCCCAACCGCGCGGCCTCACGAACGCGAAAAAACTCTCTTTCTTTTTTCTTGCCTGCGGCATTCGCGTAAGACCCCGTATGGATCTCGACCGCATACGCGCCAAGTCGGGCGGCTTCGCGTACTTGTTTTTCAACCGGATCGATAAAAAGACTGACCTCGACTTTTTCCGCCGAAAGCGCGTCGATCGTCCGGATCAAGGAGTTTCTCTTGGAGAAAAGGTCGAGACCCCCCTCCGTCGTCAGCTCTTTCCGCTTTTCGGGGACCAGGCACGCCTTTTCCGGACGGACCTTGATCGCAATCTTGAGGATCTCGGGCGAAACGGACATCTCGAGATTAAGGGGAACATAGATCTTTTCCATCAGCTCGAAAACGTCCGCATCCTGGATATGGCGGCGATCCTCACGCAAATGGACCGTAATGCTGTCCGCCCCGCCCTGTTCCGCCTCGAGTGCGGCCTCCAGGACAGAAGGCTCTTCTCCGAGACGAGCCTGACGAAGAGTCGCGACATGATCGATATTAATGCCGAGTTTTTTTGAGATTGTGAGGGCCATCATCAAGGGATCACTTGGTAAGAGACCGGATCGCTGCTTTGATTTTGATCGGCGTTTTGTCCTTTAAGCTCACGTTCTCAGGTAAAACGACTTGAAGCGACAGGTCATAATCCCCTTTTGTCAGGTCCGCGAGATCCACATACGCCAACAAGGTTTCGGAGGCAAGTTTTTCGAGGTACAGTTTGGACCCTTTGAGCACAAGAGTCACCTTATCCGGATTGAGATCCACCACGCCGCTTGCCGCGGGAGATCTCAAGATACGCACCGGAACGTCCTTGAATTCCTTTTCGCCGAATTCTTCGCGAATGGGAATATAAACATTCACGAGTGATTCGCTCATGGCCTTGACACCGGATGGCAATTTCACCTGGACGGTACGGTAAAAAGAGCGGATACGGCCGACCAGGTCGATCGGCTCGGTCATTGCAGATTTCATTTTTTCCAGCACCCCTTTGGGACCCTGTGCAAGGACCGCGTTCGGATCCATACGCAATTCATCTGCGAGAAGTTTGTAGCCGACTGCGGGTTCCCCCACAAAATTCGGCTGGATCTCGAGTTTCTGGACGATCAATTCATCCAGCTTGACGGTCACGGCCTCAGGCACGATCTTCACAACACGGATCTGAAAGTTCGGCACACTGATCTCGGACGGTTCAAGACGAAAAGAATACTCTCCCGCAGTCTTGATCTCGGGACCAATCTTGTGCACGGCCTGAATGTCCTGGCTCGCGAGGTTCACGATCAGCGTGCGCGGAGCCGAAAGCGTCACTTGCACGACCTTCGCAGAGATTTCGGAAACCGTCATCTGCGAACTGGCCATCTGGATCTTGAGCGGGATCACGCGCGTCACCTCGATATTCTCTTCACCAACCGCGTAATACCACGTCCCAATCGCAAGCACGAGTGAAATGACCTTCAGTCCCCAGTTGCGTGTTATCCATTGCATCATAATGAAGAGGTCTTTCCGTGGAATTGAAAAATTTTTTTATTTTTTTCGATGAAATCGATAAAGACGTTCGAATTTTCAGCGGGTTTAAAAAGCCCTTCGAGGATCCGCTTCAGATCCTCCAGATCGAGCGCCTTGGTCAGCTTTCCGAAAACCGAGATCGAAATATTGCCCGTCTCTTCCGAGACCACGATGCAAACCGCGTCATTTTCTTCCGTAAGACCGATCGCCGCCCGATGACGTGTTCCCACTGACGTGGGAAGGGTGGTCATCTGCGTCAGAGGAAAAAGAGAACCACAGGAAGCGATCCGGTCGCCCGTAATGATAATAGCCCCATCATGCGTGGGGGTGTGCGGGTCAAAAAGACTGAGCAGGAGCTCCGCGCTTATCTTGGCGTCGATCATCATACCGCTTTCGATGTAGCTCTTGAGGCCCACATCCCGTTCCAGCGCAATCAACGCGCCAGTCCGGTGACGTGACATGTGGTCACAGGCGCGAATAACTTCGTCGATCGTCCCTCCCTTACTCAAGAAGCCGCTCGACATCGTGGTCCCGATACGCGCCAGTACGCGCCGCATCTCTGGCTGAAAAATGATGAGGAATGCCACGACGCCCACGGCGAAGACCTTGGAAAGAACCCAGATGATGCTATTGAGCTCCAACAACTTTGCACCAAGAAAAATGACGACGAGAATAATCAAACCCAACAGAACCTGCATGGCGCGCGTACCCTGGAAGAACCGGATCACCGAATAGATCAGCACCCAGATAAAAAGGATCTCGATCACCGGACGCCAGAACGAGGAGAAGAATTCGAGCATGTTATTTTTTTCCGAAAAGCGTGAAGGCGAGCGTGAGAATCAGACTGAGCAGGATGCAAGTCGTGAGGGGAAAATAGAAGGTAAAACTGCCTTTGCGGAGGAAAATATCGCCGGGGAGTTTACCGAGCATCGGGACTTTGGAGAAAATAGCCGCAAAAACACCCATGCAGATCAGGATCACGCCAAAGAAAATCAGGGTTTTTGCAAGATCGCTCATGCTGGCTCCTTTCGAAATTTGCCGTAATATAACACAGCACGGACGAGCATTCAAAGAACTCTATGATGCTTTCTAAAAAAGATGCTGGCAGGAGGCGGGTGACGTGAAAATAAAATGCTGATAGATACGTTCCGTGACGGCCCACCGCTAGAAAACAAGACCCTTTAACGAGGCGTGCTTCTGCGCTCCTGAATAGGTAAAAGAAAATGAAAGGTTGCCCCCCTACCTATTTCTGACTCTACCCAGATCTTCCCTTGGTGAAGGAGAACGATCTCTTTGGAAATGGCCAACCCCAGTCCTGTGCCTCCCCTTCTCGTTCCTTTCAATTGTTCAAAAGCTTGAAAAAGATGGGGGATATCTTCACTCTTGATCCCCGGTCCGGCATCCTGCACCGTAATATGTGCCACATTATTCTCTTTGCGCATCTTAAGAAGAATGCTTCCCTTTTCCATAAATTTTATGGCATTGTTCAACAAATTGATAAACACCTGCGTAATTTTGTCTCTGTCAAAATTCATCTTGGGTAGATCGTAATCCACATCGACCACCAGCCCCAAACCCTTCTGGCCCGCCAAAAGCTTCATGAGTTTGCCGGCCTCCAAGGCCACCTCATTCAGGTCATTTTCACGAAACTCCAGATTCATTTTCCCTGATTCTATTTTCCGGAAATCCAGGACATCATCCGCCAGGCGGCTCAATCGGTCCGCATTCCGTTTCGCGATATCCAAGAAGCCCTTCTGCCCAGGGCCAAGATGCCCCAAAGATTCTTCTTCGAGAAGATGCAAACTCTCTTTGAGAGCCGCGAGAGGACTTCTGAGTTCATGCGAAACCATAGAGTTGAATTCCGATTTGATGTTCATCACCAATCTTATTTTCTCTTCAGCCCTCTTGCGCTCGGTAATATCGCGGATGTTACATTGGATCACTTTGCGGCAATCGACAGGGTAAACATTGCTGACAAATTCCACATCGATCCTTCTCCCGGACTTTGTTTCCAGAGGCAGGTCTTCAAAACGGATATATTCTTTTGTTTGCAGTTTTAAAAAAGCTGCTTTAGATGCAAAAACATCTTTAAAGACACCCACATCCCAGAGATGCCTTTTCAGAAATTCACTTTTGCTATAACCAAGCAAATCGACCAAAAAAGGGTTGGCATCCACGATGATGCCCGTTTCAAAATCAACAATAAAGATTCCGTCTTGTGCTGCTTCAAAGAGCCTGCGGTAGGACAGCTCGGATTCATGGAGCACCTCTGCCGTTCGCTTGCGCTCGGAATCTGCCTTGTTAAGGAAAACAGAAAGAATATAGCCATAGGAACTAATAATGACCAGGTTCGCGGCCGCGACAAACGAGACGCCGAATGCATTATCCATCATCCCCGATCTTTCCCCTTGGAGCTTGAGCCAGCCCAGGAGCGGCGGAAACAAAACAGTGGCTGGGAAAAGGCGGCGGATTAATCTTCCGCCGACAGCCTCGGAACTGACCGGGGCCATGAGCCCGCAACCCGGACGGCAGAACAAAGCCGCTAAAAAAACCAGAAGGAACAGGATGGCCGTGTGTATCGCCATGGCTGTGCTGAAATGAGGGCCCCAAAAAAGTGGGGTGGCATGATAGATATAACCGAGCAAGGATAACAAGGACAGACCCCCTGTCGGAATGATCAATATCTGAGCAAAAAGACACCGGTTGGGGGTTCGAGAAGCCAAAAAAAACAATCCCAGACCGACAAGCGTAAAATTGATCGCTGTGTTGAGGGCCATCCTGCCAGGGCTGGAAGTAAAGATAGCGCCCGGAAGTTCTTTGGTTAAGAGCTGGTCGATTCCAAGATCCCAACCGAACATGTATTCTAAAAAAGTAAGCAGGCCGATCCCAAAAACCACCCCACTACAAACCAGAGCTGCCACTTGGAGGCGCGGGTTATCCCTCCGTTTAATCTGGAGTAACCACAAGGAGATGCCCGAGAAGACGAAGGCCAAAGCCGTGTTGGCTTTCATGGTCACATGATTCGGGGAAACGCTTTTAAGCGCAGGGATGTCTAAGACCCAACCTAGTAGCACCGCACAACCGCCCAAAAAGATCAGGACACTCAGGATCTCGGAAGCAGCCATGAAACGAAGCGTGATACGGGTCACGACTCCATTGCACTCACAGACGTTTTTCTTTGTTTCTTTTTCTACGGTCATGCCACGGCCTCTGCCTATGCCCGTTCAACCCATTCACAAAAAGAAAAATCTTCGCCTTATTGAATGAGGACCTAGCTATTCAAGATTTTTTTGAAATCATTGAGATCCTTATGCGCGAGAAACAATCCATTCTACGGGGTTCAGTTTACGATACTCCTCCATAAATTGCTATGGGATTAGAAGACAGCCATGGGACTATTCAACACGAGTTAAAACAGTTGTTTGTCAGAGGCGGGAGGCTTGGCGCCAAAGTGAAGATACGCGCGTTCGGTCAGGACGCGGCCGGAAGCGGTACGCTTGAGGAAGCCTCGCTGGATAAGATAAGGTTCATAAATCTCTTCAAGGGTCTCGGCGTCTTCCCCCACACCGACGGCGAGGCTATTGACACCCACGGGGCCACCTTTGCATTCCTTGAGAATATATTGCAGGATCCTTTTATCCATCGGATCAAGCCCTTCCTGATCGACCCCGAGCATCTTGAGGCCTTTGTCCGCAACCTCCACCGTGATCTTCCCATCCGCTTTGACTTGAGCGTAATCACGAACGCGGCGGAGAAGTCTGTTGGCGATGCGGGGTGTGCCGCGCGCGCGGCCGGCGATTTCAAGCGCGCCTTTCTCATCGATCCCGATCTCCAGTATTTTTGCCGAGCGCTTCACGATCGTGGCCAGATCTTCATCTTCATAATAATTCAACCGTTCGATGATCCCGAATCGCGAACGCAGCGGCGCGGTAAGAAGACCGCTTCGTGTTGTAGCACCAATGAGCGTAAAACGCGGCAACTGCATCTTGACCGAGCGCGCGTGCGGCCCTTTATCGATCATAATCTCGATCGAATAATCTTCCATCGCGGAATAAAGGTATTCCTCCACCACGTGCGGGATGCGGTGAATCTCGTCGATGAAAAGCACATCGCCTTTTTCAAGGTTCGTGAGAATACCGGCCAGATCCCCCGCCCGTTCGAGCACCGGCCCGGAGATCTGATGGATCTTGGCGTCCATTTTTTTCGCGATGATATTGGCGAGTGTGGTTTTCCCAAGACCCGGAGGACCAAAGAGCAGGATGTGGTCGAGCGATTCCTTGCGTCCTTGCGCAGCTTCGATGAAGACTTTGAGATTTTCCTTCACTTGCGTCTGGCCAATGAATTCATCGAGCGTGTTCGGACGGAGGGTGACCTCAATCTCGATCTCTTCGGGCTTAAATTCCTGATCCATCAATCTTTCGTCTGCCATAAAACTCCTAGCTATGAGCCTTGAGGCCTGAGCCATGAGAAAAATTTTTTGCTCATGGCTTTGTTATACATGTTTCAACGCCGCGCGAATAATCTCTTCCACAGAAGGTTTTTTGCCGAGCATCGCCTTCAGTGTTTTTTGGATCGCGTCCTTCGCTTTTTGTTTAGTATACCCCAACGACACAAGAGCCAAGACTGAATCTTCCACCATCTGGTCGGATACACTCGCATCATGGATAAGCTCTTGGCCTGCAGAAATCTCCGCCTTGCCGATCTTATCTTTCAGTTCGATAATCACCCGCTCGGCGGTCTTCTGCCCGATCCCGGAAATGGCCGTCAAGGCGGGCACATTTTTTTCCTGAATGGCGCGTTTGAGCTCCGGGAGCGTGACGCCGGAAAGAAGCGTGATCGCAAGCTTGGGGCCAATACCTGAAATAGAAATGAGAAGCTTGAACGCTTCGCGCTCTTCCTCCGTTGCAAAGCCATAAAGCAACTGCGCGTCTTCGCGCACCACAAAATGCGTGAAGAGCTTTACAGTTTCACCCAGATTCGGAAGACTCGAGAACGTGGAAAGCGACACACGCACCTCATAGCCGATCCCGTTCACATCCAGGATCACCGCTACCGGCGTCTTCTCCGCGATTTTCCCTGTTAAGTAGTGATACATAGCGTCACCCTAGCAAATTTAAGATCACTTTGACCATAACTTCTTTTTCGGACGGCCTGCTTGCCGCGATCATAAGAGTGAGCGCCACAAGTGCATTGTCATCAAGTCGCCGGCCTCCGTCCTTGCACAAAAGAATCCCGTTCTTCTGAAGAAAGCAGATAAAAATTGCCGCGGCGATCCGTTTGTTGCCGTCCACAAAACTGTGGTTTTTCGTCACAAAATAAAGGAGATGAGCGGCTTTTTCTTCAACAGTCGGATAAACGTCCTTCCCGCCAAAGGTTTGATACACGGCTCCGATCGAACTTTTGAAACCCGAATCCTTTTCGCGGCCCACGAGTGCCGAATCATGGAACTTCTTCTTCATGGCCCCGATGATCTTCCGGGCCTCTTCATAAGTCAGCTCAAATTTGGATTGTCTCGTCCCTTTAGGTTTGGAAAGCCGCTCGTGGTCAAAATCATCCAGGATATCCAGCGCGCGGGAATATTCCGCAATCACTTGGGCAATCCCCGCCACTTCCGGCGCTAGTCCCTCAATCGCTGTGAGATTTCCGATCAACGCTACCGCCCTCTGCAATTCCCGGTACTTGGCTTGAGCCGCTTGCAACCTTTTTTCGTTAAGCGTGTATCCATCGATCAGATGTTTCTTTAAAATCTGCGTTGCCCAGATACGAAATTGCGTTCCCCGTTTAGAGTTGACCCGGTACCCGATAGAAATGATCATATCGAGGTTGTAAAATGCGACGGGTTTATCAGAATGAGGAATGTGCATTTTTTGCACATTGCTTTTTTCCTCTAACTCCCCTGTGGCAAATACATTTTGAAGATGCTTCGTAATAACACTCCGCTCCGTCTCGAAGAGCTCAGCCATCTGCTTTTGCGAAAGCCAGACGGTGTCCTTATCCAAACAAACCTCGAACCGATCCTTGTAAAGAACGACCGCTCCTCCGTACAATTCGCCCTCTTCTCTTACCCGCATTTTTCTCATTTTATACCCATTGGATCTTTTTCTTTTTCGCGACTTTTCCGATCAAGTAATGATACATTGATGACTGTCCCTTTTAGTGACACTTTTGGTGACTGTCACCTGTTTTTCTCTTTAGCTTGAACGAGGGACAGGCATTAAGGGATTGCCTGGCCCTTGTCCTTTCGTTTTATTTTAAGAAGGTTGACAAGGACTGGCACTGATTTCTTTTTAAAAATTAATGAAAATCATGCGCCTGTCCCCTGCTTTTTAAAGAATGCAAATGACACATCGCGATGGCAAGGGCGTCGGAGGCATCCGGCGCCGGGCTTTCTTTCAAATTCAGAAGCCTCTTGACCATGAACTGGATCTGCTCTTTAGCCGCCCGGCCGTTCCCGGTCACGGATTTTTTGACCGCAGTCGGGGCATACTCTATCACTTCGAGACCCTGCTTGGAAGCCGCGAGCATGGCGCAGGCACGCGCCTCACCGATCCGCTCCACAGCCCGGATATCCTTAGCAAAAAAAAGCGTCTCAAGCGCTACGATATCGGGCTTATAACTTTTGATATTTTTCTGGAGGGATTCAAAAATATGGAGAAGGCGTTTGGCGATCGGGTCTTTGGACGAGGCACGGATCGTCCCGCAGATCACGAGTTTGTAATCCCGCCCGCTGGATTCGAGAATCCCAAAACCCGTGCGGTGCGTGCCGGGATCAATGCCCATCACGCGCATGGAACAAATTCCCTGCGTGTGAAGTCCATAGTCCATTGTCTACAGTCCACAGAAAAAAAATTTCCCTTTGGACGGTGGTCTATGGACCGTGGACCGTGGACCCTCATGCAAGTTCTTTCATGACTTCTTCAGGGATATCCGCGTTGGAATAAACATTCTGGACATCGTCGTGCTCTTCAAGCGCTTCGATCAGATGGATCACCTTGCGCCCCGTCTCCGCCGACACGCCCACTAGATTCTTGGGAATCATGGTGAGGTTCGCGCTTTCAATCTTGATCTTGGATTTTTCAATGGCCTCGCGGACCGCCCAAAGGTCGTGCGGCGCGGTCGTGATCTCGAACATCGTGTCGGTCGAAGTCATGTCCTCGGCCCCGGCGCCAAGGGCGATCTCCATTAGCTGATCCTCGGTCGT
>Ga0156526_1008_pt1 | contig 11544 bp, 7 predicted proteins | sample RifOxyB3_FD_111921 | JGI IMG/M metagenome (GOLD analysis project Ga0156526, IMG submission 111921) | Omnitrophica bacterium RIFOXYB12_FULL_50_7
CCAATCCCGTCCCGAATTGCTTCAGTTTTTGTCGGAGATCCACCATGAAATTGAGAGATTAAAGACCCGCTCTGAGATGCGGGCTGCCGATGGGGGCGATACGAGGAACGCCCCTCCCAGCGATGCTGAATGGGTTGATGTTGTGGACGAGAACGATCAGGTGCTCAGACAAATCCGTCGTGGGGATAGTCGAAGGTCTCCCGTACCCATCCGGCATCGTCAAGTTCATGTGATTGTAGTTTCGCCCGAAGGAGAGATTGTTTTCCCTCAACGTGCTTATCATAAGGGGGGTGCGGGTCTTTGGGATGCAGCGGTTGCGGGTGGTGTGCAGGCCGGTGAGGACTATCGAACCGCAGCGCTTCGTGAGGCGCAGGAAGAACTGCCGTTTTATTTTGAAGCACAGCGAATGCAGCAAGTTCATCCCAATCCATCCCAGGCCTTTTTCGAATATGTTACGCCTAAGGATGTTGCTCATCGCGGATTGTTTTTTATACGAATGACACCTCGGCAAAAAGAAGAATTATTGGAAAGCAACAAGCAGCTTGCGAAATTCTGGGGTGATTTTTTCGGAGAACTTAGCCGGCAACAGGGTCTTCCAGTGGACGAGTTAAAGCGGCGGGCTTTAAATAACGAAGCGGATACGCGAGCCGTTATCCGCAGGGCTCTTATCCAGAAAGTCGGAGCAGAAAACCTGCACTTTTATGAAGCCGAACAATTTATTTTCTTGCCTTTGGATGAAGCCATGCGGTTGTCCAAACAAACGCCGACACCTATCGGGAACGGTTTTTATGGATATTTCATGCGGAATGAATCTTTAAAAATCGGACAGTATCAGGTTGCGTTCAAAAAAGCGCTCCGGGATTTTATCCATCAAGAACGCTCCGAAACACGTTCAGCAGACACGATCGTATTTAATGATGAAGCGAAAATCCATGTTTTTGAAGGTGATGGAAAGACGCCGCTTTTCTTTACGCTTTGGGCGAATCCTGAAGCCTATCGGAACGGAAAAAGCCGTGTGCGATTTGACCGGGTCCAGGATCAATTTCAAATTGATGAGAAGACAGTTCCCTACGGCCGCTCGATTTTTTCAAAATTCCTACTCCCGATCGATCAAACCCTAGTGTCATTTCCAAAAGACAAAGCTAATGAGAAAATCATGGCGGTACTTCCAAACGGGAATCCGATCTTTAACCGCAGCTTTGTTTTGGTGATAGACGGCAAGGTTTATACTCCGCATGACGAATCTGTTGAGTTGCGTGATTATGATATGCTCACAAAATTCCGGGATGGAAGAATCGCTCCGAGGACGCTCCGGTTTTTAAACAAATCCACAAAGCGACGAGGTATTTGGGGTCTTGGGGATGAGGACCTTTCCCATAAGATAGAATATGCGGTTTTTGGGCAGCGGATTGTCAAAGACGGCCAAATCAATGTACAGAATTTGGCAAAGGATTTTGATGATCTGAGGCATTTATTCAGGTTGCCCATTTTCGAATCGGTGTATTTCGGCGGGCAGCGACACCTAGGAGTAAGCGACAGGGTGGGTGAATTGTATAAGAACCGTGATTGGGTGGCCCAAGCTTTGAAAGGCGAAACAATCGATCTTTCGATTGCCCCTCTGCTCGCAATGAATATTTCAATGGAGCAAATTTATCAGGAGTATCAGCGCTGGGGTTACCGGGTTGTAAAAGAAATGCCGCGGGAGGTCTTGCAGCCTGGGCAGTTTTTTATTCATGAAGCGGCACAGACGATGACCATCAACCTGATGCCTGGAATACACCCTCATAGCTTTGTCGGAATCCGGAAAAACGGCCGTCTTTTTTCCGGCATGGTGGAGGGGAAAGCCCATTACGTTGGTGCGAGTTTGGGATGGTTGGCAAAGGAACTCATTAAAAAATACGATGCACAAGATGTCTATCTTTGGGGCAATGGAAATGATGTTGTTTTGTATCAGATGCGGCCGGATGGTTCGATTCAAACAACTATCGCAGAAAATGCAAGGCCTGGCGCAATGACGGCTATTTTGATCACAGCGCCCAAAGGAAAGCTTTCTGATGTTCCTTCCGCTGTTCAACGTTCTGAATCGCGGGACGCAAAAATGCATCTTCATGTCGATAAAACAGCTTTGGTTATTATTGACGTGCAGAAGGATTTTTTTGAAGCGCAGACGGGCTTTGCTCTTTTCGATCGTCAAACCAGAATGAACCGGGACGATCTGACGCCCATGCAGGAAATGGTAAGGGAAAAGCTTCTTCCGATCATTGGTTTTGCTCGTCGGCAGGGCATGCACGTCATTTACATTCAAAGTTATTATCCGGAATACAAATTTATAAAAGACGGATTCAGATTCTTAACATCCCCTGGAACAGTCGGAGCGGAGCTTTATCAGATATTGCCTTCTGTGGATCGTAACGGAAGAGAGCCTGTTTTTCACAAATCAGAAAATGATGCGTTTTCGAATCCCGCGTTGGGAGCATTTCTTTTGGAAAAAGGCATAGAAGACTTGCTGATCGCAGGATATTCCACGGACACTTGCGTCAGACAAACTGTTTTAAGCCCTCGTGGAGCTGGTTTTAGGCGGCATGTGATCGAAGATGGAGTGACAACATCGGGTTACAAGTTAGAAACCGCTCATCGCGAGTGGCTGGCTAGATTTCGGACGGAACCCAATGTCAGGGTTGTAAATTTAAAAGATGTTTTTGAAGCACAAATGACCCCGAGTGAAGACGTCATGGATGATTCCTATAAGATTTGGATCCCGTCAGTCGGTGCTTCTCAGTTTTCGAAAACCACAGCGTCGATCAAGGCATTGAGTCCCCAGCTTTTCGGAGAGTTGGTCCAGCGACGCTCGGAAGTGAGGGGTTCGTTTCTCATGGATTGGCAAAGTGCTACCCCCGCTCAAATTTTTTTGAAAGAACTTACTCAGCAGTGGTTCTCAGAGAAAAGATTTGTGAAAAGCACAGGGTTAGATTGGTTCCAGCATATCAAGAATGTTGCGAAAGCAACATATGCTTTGCTGCGTCACCATGAAAAAGATTTTCTTAGGAGTAATAGACGTACGAGCCAGGAATACATCGGTAAGGTTAAAGACGATCTGACAGGGGGTGAGCAGGCGCTCACTTTCCGTTCGGAAATGCGGACGGTGCCGCTAAGAGCCGTGGTGTTTGATATCGGGAATGTGTTCGTGAGTTTCGACCCCCAAAAAGCGGCGCGGCGGATGATCAGGGCTGGCGTACGGGGCAGAACGGTTGACGAGGTCTGCCATGTTCTTCATGCGTCGGATCTTTATAAGCGTTTTGAAGTGAACGGTTTTTCTTCGGAGGAATTCAGCGTTGCGGTTTGTGGGGCCCTTGGGATCGCGCCCCTGGCGTTCGGCCGGTTTAGACGGATATGGTCAGAGATCTTCGAACTGATTCCGGAAACAGTTACGCTGGCAGAGCGGTTAAAAGCAGCCGGATACAAAGTTTTTTTCTTAAGTGATACGAACCCGCTTCATATGGATTATCTCAAACGGCATTACGGTTTCATGGCTCTTGCGGACCAAATTTTTACTTCCTATGGACTTAAATTGCGCAAAGGAGACGGTAAACAGGTTTTTGAGGCCATGGGACGCGAGATTCAGGAGATCTATGGGACTCGGCCGGATGAAATGCTCTTTATCGACGACAAGGAAGCCAATGTCCGGGCGTCCGAGCAGGCCGGATTTCCCGGGCATATTTTTACCACTGCCGGTGGTGTCGAGGCGGAGTTGTTAAAACGCGGTATTTCTCTTCCTCTGTCGAGTTCCGACGTGCCTTCTAGAGTTGTTCAGCAGCGACAGGTGATAGTGACCGATGCGCCAGAGGACGCATCCGTCCGACGAATTGTGGCGGAAAAGGGGACCCTCCAAAATACGCTGGCGGGCATGGGAGGCACCCCCGTTGTTTCGCCTCGCAAAGCAAGTGGTGACGTGGGGAGCAGTCACCACCGCTCTGAGATGCGCAATTTAAAGCCGGCGGTTCGTTCCGATGTGCCCTTCAGGTCAGTGCTGATCGCAGAGGTTCGGGCGGAGCGAATGGTTCGGAGTATCCGGCAGAGCAATCAGCCTGCGATGTTTTTCATTAACGCGGAGGATTTTCCGAGCCTTTCCCCGGCCCAGAGGAAGGAATATTTGATCGTGGCGCTTTCGAATAAGGCTCTTAGTGTGGTGGTTTATAATTATAGCGAGCGCGCCGGCGGTCAGGTGCTAGATGAGGAGTTTGGCGCCCTCCTGGACCTTGATCGCGTAAGGAGAACGGATAAGAATCTTGGCCAGGCGGTCTCGACTTTTTCAAGGACGAATACGCCGGCTATCCATTTGTCAAAGCAAGTTCTTCCTTCTCGGGCGGAAGTTCGCAGCCTTCATAAAAAAGTGAATTTTTTCAAAGCAAGCGGCGATAAAAGTGGCGCTCTCGCGACAGCACTTCTCTGGGCTCTTGGCGGTGGAGAAGCGATCCGTTTTTCGGGGGTGAGTCAGGATCGAGATGGTTTTTGGAGGGTTGCCGAAAATTTGCTCGATGCTCTTCAGAAAAGTTACGACAATAATCTCGTTTTTGCCGCGGCCGCGTAATTGTTGAGTATGGAGCGAGGTGTGCTGCGTTTCATAAAAAACTATTTGTTGTCGTCCTTGGGTTTATTGATACGGGTACGGCGTACGGAGAATGCGCGGGACGCCGTACTCGTTTAATGCTATCGCCATAGTTTCAATTTTCCAAGGCTGGGCTTTATTTCGATGATTCGGCACTTCTATTATCTTCAAAAATCCTTTGAGACCGCCTCGAAAAATTCTGGTATACTTGCCCCCGATTTGACGTGTTGATCTATGGAAAATGAGTGGGCCCATAGCTCAATCGGTTAGAGCAGAGGACTCATAATCCTTTGGTTGGAGGTTCAATTCCTCCTGGGCCCATAACTTTTACGCTTCCTGGTTCTCCGCCAAAAATCTCGGCGGATCTTTCCACAAAGCGTGTGCGAGATTTTTGAGACGGATCCGCCAATGCTTTGTGGCGGAGAGTCCAGGTGGGCCCATTTAAATAGGCAATCAAGGCCAATAATCATGAGGTGTTCCGTGGGAAAAATGAAGCTTTTTGCGGTGGGGGCGCTTTTAAGCGTGACGCTTGCTTCGTGCGCGTTCCATTCTTCAAGTCGCTCTTTCGGTCCTTATTCTGAGGCTGAAAATTTTTATAAGAATGGGAATTATCCGAAGGCGATTGAAAAGTATCGGGAATATCTGGCTGTCAATCCTCAGGGGAACCTGGCCGCGATCGCGGAGTATTATGTCGCAAAAAGCCTGGTTGCTTCCGGAGACACGGCCAAGGCCATTGAAAGTTTCAAACAGGTTGTGGTGCAATACCCCCAGACAAGCTGGGCAGATTTCGCCGAAGAGCAGTTGGAGCTTTTGCAGGCTCCCGTGAAGTCTTAATCCGTTTTTTTTGTTCTTTGATTTGAGATCGATTTTTTGAGAAGGTCTTCTCGGATGACCGCGCACAGATGATGAGAGACGGGAAACGTCCTGTCTGCCGCTGTGGGAGGAAAGTCCGAGCTTCATAGGGCATCGTAGTGGGTAACGCCCACCTCCGCCACAAATTGTTGGCGGACGGATATCCGCCATGCCGAAAGGCAGGGGTGGATCCGCCATGTTTTTTGGCGGAAGAGCCACAGAGACGAGTCTAGAGGCCGTGCTTCGTGCAACGTAGGTCGTATGTCGTCAAAGCTGAAAAGCTTGCAATTCATGCAAATGAGTTGTTAAGCGACATACGAAATACGAACTACGCTGTACGGTTTTTAGGGTGAAACGCGGCAATCTCTACGTGAAGAAAGGCTAAATAAGGTAAAGAGCGCAAGCGAGAACGGCCCGTTCTTATTTTACCGAAAGGTGAAAACTTTACCGGGTCAGCCGACCGAGGCCGCCAGCAATGGCGGTCCTAGATAGATGGTCATCACTTGTCGCGCGAGCGGCAGGTACAGAACTCGGCTTACAGAGAAGGCCTTCTCATTTTTTAGAAGGGGACAGGCAATCAACTATGCCTGTCCCCTTTGCTAAACAAAAATATTTCGCGCCTTGCGCGCCATGTAGCGTCTTGATAGGATAGCCCTCATTCAGTCTTGGAGGTTTCTGGCTGTGGAAATTGAGAAACAACCATTTCAAAAATGCGTGAAGGTCCTGATCGATCTCGTTTTGGATCCCGAAGGTCATGATCGTGTTTACCGTGAGTTCTATGCCTTGGAGCCCAAGCTCAAGCGTACAGATTTTAGAGGTTTTTGTCGGGAGTTTGTGCCTGCCAAGCTGGCTTTGGGATGTGTCTATTGGGTCGGTTGTTGCGCACATCACCGGATCGAGGATAAGGATCTGAGGAATCTCTTTTTCAAGGAGGTGATGGATCTTTTTCAGTCGCCGAAGTCTCTTGAGGATGCGACGCGTTTCAGCGAGAGCCTTTATGCTTCTAATGCGGACAAGGAACAGTCGCCGGTCTTGGGTGTTCTCGTGCATCTTTTTCATAGGTTGGGTCTTGAAGCGATCGTGAAATCCGGAGAGAATGACGCCGGGGCATTGAATGCAGGGTTTCATTTCATGATGCATGTAACGGAAGCGTTCAAGGTTGTTTTCGAAGCACAATTCGATGTTTTTTTTTACGCCAATGAAGAACTCCGCATCGCGGATATGAGAAAGAAGGCCTAGCATGATCCAGAAGATTCATCGCAACAACATGGTCTGGATTGACATGGAAATGACGGGGCTGGATCCGGAAAAGGAGAAGGTCCTCGAGATCGCCACGATCATTACAGATGGAAATTTGAATATTTTGGCAGAAGGTCCTGATCTTGTGATCCATCAACCCTCGAGCATTCTCAGGGGGATGGATGAATGGAATCGGGATCATCACACCAAGTCGGGTCTTATCGAAGCGGTTAAGGCATCGACCATGACGGTTAAAAAAGCTGAGCAGCTAACCCTGGAGATCATCCAGGAATATTGCAAGCCTAAGAAAGCGCCGCTTTGCGGCAATTCGGTGCATCACGACCGAAGGTTCCTTTTAAAATACATGCCAAAGATCGATGGATATCTTCATTACCGGCATGTGGATGTGAGTTCTCTCAAGGCGCTTATCGCGCGATGGTATCCGAAGGATAAAGAGCCGCCTAAGGGTAAGTCGCATCGCGCATTGTCGGACATTCGGGAATCGATCGCGGAACTCAAGTTCTACCGGGAGCGGTATTTTAAATAACGTTGTTTTTGAAGTTTAAAAGATCATAGATTGGTCGTTAAAGCATTAAGTGTTTGAGTGAAAAAACAAGGAGGAAGTAAATGAAGAACATTATCATCGCAGTGATTGTGGCGGTTGCGATCGTCGCTTCCGCGTTCGTTGTGAAAGTGGGCGTGGAGAATTCCAGGCGCATGAGCCCTCCGGAAGCCTATTCGCTTTTTGGTTTTGAAGGTGTTGTTTACCGCCTGAATAACGTGAATGGGCGAGTGGATGTGCTCGTGCCGAGTAATGAAGCCGCGCTTCTTTTCCCGGTGGGTCAGATCCAGCTTCCCGGTGCGAACGACAAACTGACGGATGAGCAGAAGAAGAGTTTTTCGCAGAACATCCAAACGCTTTCCCGGTACATTCAGGGAGAACGGGCGCGCAGTCTCGGCCTGAAGGTGGAAGAGGCTCCTGCTCCTGAGGTGAAGTAAAAGTTTTATTGTTGTGGGTTTTGTTGGTGCATTGCGGGTCTGATAGACGAAGGGTTTCGTGTAAATCCTTCTGGATCAGGCCCGCAATAGTTTTGGGGATGAGGCCCCGCATAATGTTGAAAGAACCTAAAAAAACCGCACAAAATATTATCGCAATTGTCTATGATTTTGATGGGACGCTTTCGCCGGGCAATATGCAGGAAGAGACGATCTTCAAGGCATACGGGATTGATAAGAAGAAGTTCTGGGCGAGATCCCAGTCGCTGGTGATTCGCAAAGGCTATGAGAAAACCCTCGCCTATTTGAAACTTTTGATCGATGACCCCATATTTAAAAAACGTCCCCTTACAAAGCGTATGCTAAGAGAATTCGCAAGCCACATCCCATACTATCCCGGCGTTGACGAAGGCTATTTTGACCAGTTGGGTGCATTCATCAGATCCCTTCCGGAAGTTCCGGAGGCCGGCATCACACTCGAACATTACATCATCTCAAGCGGACTTCAGGATATCCTGGAGGGTATTAGCATTCGGAAGCATTTCAAAAAGATCTATGCCTGCGAGTATGATTTTCAGAGAGGTCGCCCCGTTTTTCCAAAGCTTGTCATCAATGACACGAATAAGACGCAATTCCTTTTTCGTATCAACAAAGGCAGGCTCAAGCTCAGTGAAAGTATCAACAATCATATGCCGGAGACGGAACGCCGCATTCCTTTCCGCAACATGATCTATGTCGGCGACGGGATCACGGATGTTCCTTCCATGACGGTGGTTCAGAAGGCCGGGGGCAATGCCATTGCGGTTTATGATCCGGCGAAGCGGGTGCCTCGTGCCGTGAAGACCATGGTGGCGGAGCATCGTGCGGAACATTTCGCTCCCGCGGATTTCAGACCCCAATCGCTTCTTGTGAAGATCCTCCGCCAAACTCTCAAGAAAATTATCGCCTCAATCGTTTACCGTTCCTCAGCCGACCGTTCCTCGGAATGGGTTCGGCGGCACATGTAAGGGGGAACACACCGGCCAAGTCTCTAAGAACCTATCCTGATATCACGCAGGGACGGTTCTCTAAAAGGAGAACCGTCCCTAAAAAGCTGATATTCGGATAGGTACTAGTGAAAGTCTTCAATCAGTAAAACCATTTCTTTTAACGAGGTTGAACGATTGGTTTTGCTGCGAAGCTGGGCGACGTTGGGACAGCCCTTAAAATACCAGGCTGCGATCTTTCGGGACTGAAGCACGCCCATCTTTTCTCCCTCGTATTGGATCTCGAGACGGATGTGTTCAAGTGCGACGCGTTTTTTTTCCTCGAACGAAGGTTGGCTCGGTGTGTGGCCCTCGAGAATGGAGCGGATGCCGGCATAGAGCCACGGATTCCCGAGACCGCCTCGTCCAATGGCGATGCCGTCGCATCCTGTCATTTCCATCATGTGTTTTGCGTCTTCGGGAGTAAAAATATCTCCGTTGCCGAAGACCGGAACCTTCAGGGCCTTTTTGATAAGTCCAATCACCCCCCAATCCGCTTTTCCTGTGTAGCCCTGGGCGCGGGTTCGTCCATGAATGGTGACCGCAGAAAGGCCCTGCTCTTCCGCGAGGCGGGCGATGCAAAGTGCTTCTTTGCCGCTTGGATCGGTGAAGCCGGTACGCATCTTGACGGTGACCGGAATCTTCCTTACATGGGTCATGACACTTCTAAAAATCTTCGTGGCAAGGTCGGGTCGCTGGAGAAGTGCGGATCCTGCGCCGGGTCCTGTGACCTTGCGGACCGGGCATCCAAAATTCAGATCGAGAATCTCGAATCCCATCGCCTCGATCATAGCCGCAGCTTTTCCCATGGAATTCGGGTCGTGGCCGACAAGCTGAGCGCCGAGAGGATTGTCGCCGGGGATCCTGCGGACGAGCGGGAGGGTCCGTTTGTTCTCTCGTGCAAGGGCTTCGGCGGAGATCATTTCCGTGAATGCAAGCTCGAGTCCGAATTCGCGGGCGATCAGGCGAAACGCGGTGTCCGTACAATCCGCCATCGGGGATTGGAATACGGGGGTTTTGAGTGAGAATTGCCCGAGTTTTATCATGGAGATGCCTTCAAGATTAAATAAAAGGTCGTACCAGTACCGAATAACAGTTGAAATTAGGGGGATGCGGTACAGCCCAAGTCTTCTGGGTTCATTTCCAGAAGGGGCGACTTGGACAGCCCTAATTTCCGTTGCATGGAAATTGATAAGTATTGGGACAGTACTGTTAATCCCTAAAATCAAATGGAGAACAGTACTAGAAAAAAAAACAAGTCGGGGTATAATACCCGATATTGATTTGCCTTGCCCAGAATTTTGCTGAAATTGTAGTTCAAAAGAAAGGCAGTGGTTATGTCCATGAACGAATCTAGATCCATCCACGCCGCCGAAGATTGGGGCGTTGTGCTCCAGTCGGTCCCTTCCAGGAACAAGAGGGAAATTGTAAAGCGCCTTGAGGAGGTTTTTGAGCTCGACAAGCGTGATGCCGAACAAGTTCTTTCAAACATGCCGTTGATCCTCATAGACAATCTCTCCTTTGGGCTCGCTGCGCGCATCAAGAATTTTTTTCAGAAGATCGGCGCGGTTGCGGAAACGACGAACCATGACATGATCAAGAAAAATTGTTTCCAGGTTCTTTGGCCGCAGACGCCGGACCTTTCTTTTTTTATGAAAAATGAGATCGGACCCGTGGAGGCGTCTGTTCGAGAGGAAAGGAGGAGTGCCGGGTCCGAGGAGATCCCACCTGTCGAGAAGAATGTCGCAAACTATGAGATGAAGATGAATCCGGAAATGCCAAGGATCTATGAGACTCCGTTGCCTGCAAAACCTATACAAGAGTCTCCGGCAGTCCTGCCTCTCTCTCCGCCAACCCCTGTGAAACCCATTCCGGAACCTCCGGCGAGCGTTTCTCTTTCTCATCCAGTCTCCGAAGAAAAACCCGCAGCGCCTTTGTCCTCGGGCGTTGATTCAGATTGGGAACGGCGCGCCAGGGAATTGAATGAAAAACTTCAGAAGATCCATGACGAGAAGCAGGAGTTGCATGTGCAGCACGCGGAAGCGACTGAAAAAGTGAAGAGTGAATTTCAACAGCGGATTGAGGAAGAAAAGAAAAAGAGCGGCGAAATTGCCAAGGCATACGAAGATCTTCAGAAGGAAGCCCAGAAACATGAGGCGTTAACTCGGGAAGGGGAAGAGTGGCGCTCTCGGGCCGCAGCCCTGGATGAGAAGGTTCGTGAACTTGAGGCGAGTCTGGTGCAGAAAACCTCCGCGGTCGAGCATGTGATCCAGGAGAAAGATGAGCTCATCCGGAAGTCTGAAAAAGTTGCTACAGAAAATCAGCACGAACTCACGACTCTCCGGAGCCGCGAGCAGGAATTCTCCCGTAAGATCGAAGGATTGGAACGGAACGTTCAGGAGATGGCCGAGTCTCTGCGATCTCGGGACGGTGCGCTCGCTCAATTCGAGCGGCAGATCCTGGAACTTGCTGAAAAAGCTCAGGGATATGAATCGTTACGTCAAGAACACGAGCAACTTTCACAGGAGCGTGCTACGATCCGCCAAGAATACGACTCGAGACTCGTCGAACAGGAAGTGCGCTTGGCGAAAGTCGAGGAAGACCATCGCCGCTACCGAAGTCGCACAGACCGCAAGAATGCCGCGGCGACACGCGAGCTCGGTGAATGGATTCGTGGCGTTGACACCATCCGCCAGGGGCTTCAAAAATTGATTCTTTTTCTCGGGAGCGAATCTGCGGTTCTCGATAGTGAAAAAAAATCCACTTTGAGGTCTCCTTTAACTCGTGGCCCGGATGCGCCGAACACGGGAAAAATCTAAAATTTCT
>Ga0156526_1006_pt1 | contig 11486 bp, 5 predicted proteins | sample RifOxyB3_FD_111921 | JGI IMG/M metagenome (GOLD analysis project Ga0156526, IMG submission 111921) | Omnitrophica bacterium RIFOXYB12_FULL_50_7
CGGAACAGTCACGCTCAACACCAACGCTGCCGCAGGATCTGATGCGAGCTTGACCAATTCACAGACCGCGTTGGATCTGGGTGCTTCTAACATTGGCGGCGCCCTGACCATTGAGACTGATAGTGGTTCTATCACAGATTCAGGAGTGCTTACGGTGGGTGGGACATCCAATTTCACGACCAGCACCGCGAATGACGACATTACATTGGATCAGGTGAATTTGTTTACGGGAGCTGTGTCCTTGGCGACGAATGGTGCGACGGGGAATATCTCTGTTACGAACGTTGGTCAAGCGTTGGATTTGGGGACTGTGACCACGACCTTGGGCGGCACTCTTGCGATTGAGACAAACGTTGGAAGCATCACGGACAGTGGAGTGATCACCGCGAGCGGAACCTCGAGTTTCACGACTACGACTGCCAACGATGATATTACGTTGGATCAGCTCTCTTCATATGCGGGGACTGTAAGCCTGAATACCAATGGCGCAACGGGCAATGCGGAGATTTCGAATGCCCAGGTCGCTTTTGATTTGGGAGCTTCCACGGTAGGCGGTACTTTAACTATTGAAACTGATGCAGGTTCCATCACAGATAGTGGAGTGGTTATGATAGGGGGCGCTTCCAGTTTTGCTACCACGACTCTTAATGATGATATTACCTTAAACAGTGGGCTTGCAGCTTCCGGAGCTATCACTTTAAACACTACCGGACTTACGGGTAATGCAACGGTTGTAAACACGGTAGGAACAACATTAGCGGCTTCAACGGTAGGCGGGAATTTAGATGTTAACAGCAGTAATAACAGCCTTGACGTCAATGGAGCCCTATCCACCGCAGCTGCAAATGGCACCATAGTGCTTAATGCCGGTACAAATACTCTTACCACGGCTGTTGCCGGAACTATGAATGCGGGGACTGGTACGGTTACATTGACCGCGGATTCGATGGCTCTTTCCGGTGCTATAAACGGAACAGAAGATGTTACTCTCAAGACTGCGACGGCTTCCAGGTCTATAGGCCTTGCCGGTGAAGCGGGTCTTCTTTCCATTAGCACGGCGGAGCTTGATCTGATCGCAAAGAATGCCGCGCGCACCATTATCATTGGAGATGCTACGGCAGTTACCGGTTACACCGGTACTATTACGCTTGGCGCGTATAATTTTGGTGTTTCATCGCTAACTTTGAATTTTTTAAATGACGGTGTCGCTAGCGGCGATGCCGTCTTTAATGGCACAACCACTGGGACTGGAGCCCTGACCATTAACGGCTCAGGCCAGACCACTACATTCAATGCCGATCAGACTTGGGCTTCTCAAACTATCAGCGACGCTGTGGTTCTTGGAGGTAGTGGTGGAGCTGCGGCTACACCCGGCCGAGTCACATTAACTTCAACAGCGGGTAATCTCATTATTCAAACACCTGGAACCATCGAAGATGATGCTGTTGCCAGCAGTTTATATTTGGCGGCAACAGGCAATATCCAGGTCGATGGCGCAATAGGCGGGACGACGGGGTTGGCCTATATTGACGCGGGGGGGGATGGTCTCAATATTACTTCCTCCGGCGGCAATGTTACTATTGATAATATCGGTGGCGCGGCCGCAGGCGTATCCGATAGTACGGTGGTCTCTGCTGCAAACACATTAACCTTAACCGGTACCACCTATAATACTGGGGGCTCCCAAGCTTACACAGGCACGGTAGGAGGCATTGCCTTAAACGGTGGAGGGGCAACGACGTTTACTTCAACCGATGATGCAATCACTTTTAATAATGCGATGGGACTAGCTAACAGCGTGGATCTTGTGGTGACTTCGTCGGGTGGTGCAATTACCACTGGAACCATTGACGGTACTTCCAGCGAGACAGTCAACATTACTTCCACCGGCGGTACTACGAATACCGTAGCAGTCGGAGCGATCGGTACTCTTGCAGCTAATGGAATTCACTCAGTGGCTATCACAGCGCCCACAAGCATTACTCTTAATGGTAACATTACCACCGACAATACGGCCGGTAATAGCGTGACCCTCACAGGTCCTGCAATCTTGGGAGCAGCTGTCACGGTTAATACTTCTGCTTCGACGGGAAATATTGATTTTACCTCAACAGTAGTTAACGGCGGTAATCTGTTGACGATCAATAACACAGGTGTGAGCCTCGCTACGATCAGCGGCGTTATGAGTGGTTTAGGTGGTTTGACCAAGCTTGGGACGGGAACCCTTACTTTAGATGGCGTCAACACCTACACTGGGGCCACGACGGTCAATGCGGGGACGGTGAACTTGAATCAAAGTTTGACGACATCACTGCTGGGTTATTCAGGAGCGGGCATAGTGAACCTCGCAGACGGAATGAATATTTCTTCCGGGGCGATCACCACCACGGGGGTCGGAGTGGGAACCCTGAACTATCTTGGTGCATCGACGACCGGCGGGACCATTGGTACGGCGGTTAATCCCTTGGCCGCGGTCAATATCGAAAACGGCACTTTGACCATGGATCACAATATCGCGGCGACGACAACGACCATCGATTCTGTAGCGGGTGGCGGGGTTGGAACTTTAACCGTGACTGGGCCTCGAACGATCACCGGTGATTTGACATTTGCCAATGTCGGTGTGTTGAATCTCGGAGCAAATGCACTGACGCTTGGAGGAACAGGTATTTTCACTCAGGCCGCCGGGCAGACGATGAACATGAGCATTGCGGCTCTTGGGACTTATGGCAATATCGCGGCTTCTGGGCTCGCGGCTGTTACAGGGGGGAACTTGAATGTAACGGTCGGACCTGTGTTTATTCCTGGAGGAACTCTCTTTACAGTGATCGATGCCGCAGCGAGTCTGGCACCGCTCACGGCGCCGATCATTACGGATACCAGTCTTGTGGTTGGTTTTAACGCGGATGTGACAAGTTCGCTCGGAGATCTTATTTTGGTCTCGACCCGCGCGAATCCCTACTACACGCTTGTGTCCGGCGGGAATAATCAGGCGGCGGCCGTGGCTCTTGAGAAGGCCGGCGAGGAAGGTCCGACGGGGGATATGCTCGCGGTTCTGACCACGCTTGATGGCATGGGCACGGCGAAGGAAATCAATGATGCTATCGGGACGATGATCCCGGACGCGAGCGGCGGAGCGATGGAAGCCAGCCGTGCTTTGGCGAGTCAGGGTTTCGCGATGATTAGTAATCGTTTGGGCGGCGCACGAAGCGGTACGGCCTCGGGCGTCTCGGCCGGAGAAATGCTGAACGGTGTGGGTGTCTGGATCCAGGGTCTTGGGAGCAACATCATCCAGGATTCGCGCAAGGCGATCGAAGGATTCAGGGCGAATCTGTTCGGGACCACGATCGGCGCGGATAAAGTGCTTGATAACCATTATCGTGTAGGTCTCGCGGGTAGTTACGGTTGGGCAGGCGTTCGTTCCAAGCAGCCGGGGAGTCCGTCGGATAATATCAATAGCTACCAGGCGACGATCTACGGGAGTTTTGATTCCCTGGATCTTAATAAATCGCGCCAGGGCGGCAAGAAATCCTACGAGGCGGTGCGTAGCCAGGTTGAGAATTCCTGGTATGTGGACGGGATGGTGGGTTTCACGCAGAATAATTACGACAGTCGCCGGGCGATCTGGCTAGGGTTGGATCATCGCGTCGCGAAGTCGGAACATTATGCCCAGCAGTATTCCACGAACTTTGAAGCGGGCTATAAATTCGTCTTCGAGGAAACGAAGAATCTTGAGGTAACACCGTTCGTGTCCTTGGGCTACAACTACCTCTACATGAACCAGTACAGCGAAGTGGGTGCCGGTGCGCTCAGCCTGAGGGTCGATGGTAAAGGCTTCCATCAACTGGAGCAAGGACTTGGGGTCAAGCTCGCGTATCCGATCGTGGCAAAGAAGGTGGGGACATTTATTCCTTCAGCCAAGGCGGCGTGGCTCTATGATTACATCGGGGACCGGTTCGAGACCCGGTCTTCTTTCACGGGGGGTGGACCTTCTTATGCTACTCAGGCCGCCAAGCCTGCAAAGAGCGGGATGCTCTTTGGTACCGAGCTCGCGTTCCTGAACAAAGGGAACATGACAGTGACCGGGAACTGGGATATTGAGCTCAAAGACCAGTACATGAGCAATACCTATTACGGCACCGCTCGCTACGATTTCTAGGTAAACAAGGAATAAAGGGGACAGGCTGAATTACCCTGTAATTATGCCTGTCCCCTTTTGTTTTTCTCACCCTGGCCACACCGGGTGTGGACAGGGTGCTTCTTGAGATGAAGGCTTATTTGTTTTATGATACACGCCATGAGAATACCCGTGCTTTTTCTACTCGCCGCATTTTCTTTCTCCCTTGCCGGTTGCTTGACCGTGCCGTCTTCTGGGGAACGTCTTTCCACAGCGGATACAATCGCGCAAGAGGCTGGGTTTCACCGGGTTAAAGTTCGCACGGCCCCCTTTTTATTGACAACTTATTCGAAATCTCTGGAGCCCGGGAAAGAACTGCATGTCTATATCGAAGGGGACGGTTACGCCTGGGTGACACGCAATCGCGTCTCCGGGGACCCGACGCCACGTCGCCCCGTGGCGCTTGAGCTTGCGACTGAAGACCCGTCGCCGAATGTGGTCTATCTTGCCCGGCCCTGCCAGTACACTTCCGTGGAAATGAATCCCGCCTGTGAGGAGGAAGCTTATTGGACGGACAAGAGATTCTCGGAAGAAGTGATCGGTTCCATGAACCAGGCGGTCGACAAGTTCGTGAAAGACGCTCAAAGTTCCGGCGTTCATCTCATGGGTTATTCCGGAGGCGGCGCGGTGGCGGCACTTATTGCGGCAAGACGTCAGGATGTGAAAAGCCTACGCACGGTCGCGGGAAATCTTGATCCGAATGGTCTCAATGAATATCATGAAGTGAGCCCGCTTGACGATGCCTCACTTGATCCGATGGAAGTTGCCGGGAAGCTAAGCAACATTCCTCAGTATCATTTTACAGGATCTGATGATTCCGTGGTTCCGGCGATTCTCGCGAAGAATTATGCGGAGAGAGCAGGTCCGAGTGCGTGTGTTCATGTGGAGCGAGTGAGCGGCGCAGATCACGTGAATGGTTGGGTCGAAGCCTGGCCCCGGCTTTTGGCGCTCCCGCTTGATTGTTCTGCAACGGACAACTGACCACGGACCATGGACAAAAGAACCCTTTCGGGGATTTTTTTGCTTCAGTCTGTAGTCTGAGGTCTCCGGTCTGATTTTGAAACCTCGTTCTTCATCGCGAAGAAAAAGGGCAGCGAGCACCGACGGAAAAATAATCGAGCAGTCCTTTTTCCATCAAAGGCTTCTGCCAATAGAAGGCTAGCTAGTCGGGGTCTTTGAAACCTCGTTCTTCATTGCGAAGAAAAAGGGCAGCGAAGCAAGTTCCAGGGCCGCGACGCCTATCATGAGTGTCGGAAGTGAACGGTCATAGAGGAATCCCATCGCGACACCCCCCGCAAGCATCGCGAGGCCATAGGCAACGTTCAGGATACCGTAGCCCGTGCCGCGTTTTCTAAGAGGCGTAATATCCGCGATCGCGGACTTCATGATGGTCTCATGCCCTGCCATAACAATGCCCCAGAGAATAATGCTCACGATGACGAGCCAGGGGATCGTCGTGAAGCAAAGGAACGGGATCACGGCCGAGAGGACCGGGATCATGAGCAGCGTTCCGATGCCGGCCCATTCATGTTTCTGTTTTTCTTTCATCCGGTCGTAAAGTTTTCCGATTACAAGCGCCGCGGCGCCGTCGACACCCATGGCGATCGCGTAGAAAAGCGGGATCTGAACGTCCGAAAGCACGTGTCGGGCTTTAAAATGATAAGCCATCAGGACAAAGCTGACAAAGCCTGTGGTGGCGAAGAAACTAAAGGCCGTGTAAAGCCAGAAGATCTTCGGGAGTTTTTCGGATTCATTCTTCGTGATCGTGGTTTCGAGCATTTCGGGGTTCGGAGTTTTCCAATAAGCGAAAAGAACGCAGGCCATGAGGAAAAAGAAGGGGAGCCAAAGCAGGTGATAGCCCGCCTGATAATCCCGGAGGCCTTTTTCAGCCTGAGTGGTTCCCATGAAAGCGACAGTAAAAAGAAGGGGGCCAATGATCGCACCGACTTGGTCCATGGCTTCGTTCAGGCCGAAGCCGAAGCCTGTGCCGACCTGCTTGGTGGCTTGCGAGAGGATCGTGTCTTTGGCGGGGCTTCGGAGGGCCTTCCCGATCCGTTCCATCACGATCAAAAGTGCCGCGATCTTCCAGAAGCCGGTGAGAGCCAGGAGCGGGACACAGATAAGCATTCCGTAGCCCAGGATCGTGAAGAACCAGTAGGCCTTGGTTTTGTCCGAAAAATATCCTGACAAAAGTCGTATCCCGTAGCCAAGGAATTCGCCAATGCCTGCGATAAAACCGACCGCGAGGGCATTCGCTCCAAGGACCTTGAGATACGGACCATTGACGCTCCGCGCCCCCTCGTAAATGATGTCCCCGAAAAGACTTACGAGGCCGAAGAGCAGAATGAGTTGGAACGCTTTTTGCTTATTATGGGATGCAGAATCTCGAATATTTTCCATGGTCGAACCCTGTCCACACCGGGTGTGGACAGGGTGAATGAAGTTTACTGATTTTCGATGAGAAATCAAATAGAATGTGTGGTGCAAAGCACCGCAACGGATGGCGGGATGCGGATGGCGGAGGGCGATGAACCTTTAGCGTCATCCACCCTCCACCATCCTCCATCCAAAGGAAAGGCATAATGGTTAAGACGAATTTTCTTAAAAACTACTCGTTCTCTCTTATGCTGCTTGGCTCGATCGCTCTTGGCGCGGGGTTAGGGGTTCTCTTTAAGGAAAAGATCGCGGTCGTAAAGCCGCTCGGCGATATTTTCCTGAACCTGCTTTTTACGGCCGTGGTACCGCTTGTCTTTTTTTCGATCTCATCGGCGATCGCGGAAATGTCCGATCTCCATCGTCTCGGGAAGATCATGGGCTGGATGGTCGTGATCTTTGTTGCGACCGGAATTCTCTCGTCGCTTCTGATGGTTCTGGGCGTGACGGTTTTTCCGCCAGTCATGGGAAATCATCCCGTGTTGAGCCTGCCTGCGGAGGTTTCACAGACAAAGAATTTCGGGGAGATCCTTAAGGCCTTTACCGTTCCGGATTTTGTGCATCTTCTTTCGAAACAGAACATGCTGGCCCTGATCGTTTTTGCCATCCTCGTGGGGCTCGCGGCCTCACTTGCCAAGGAAGACGGAAAACCGTTCGTGAACTTTCTTGTGTCTGCGAATAAAGTCATGATGAAAGTGATCCACCTCATCATGCTCTGTGCGCCGGTCGGTCTGGGGGCGTATTTCGCGTATCTGGTAGGGACGCTCGGGGCTGATCTCCTGGGTTCCTATCTGCGGGTGGTGGCAGTTTATTATCCGCTCGCGATCCTTTATTTTTTCATAGGGTTTTCAATCTACGTGTTCCTGGCCGGCGGACGAGAAGGGTTCAGGCGTTTCTGGGGGAATATCCTCACGCCTGCGCTTACTGCCTGGGGGACAGGAAGCAGCCTCGCGACCGTTCCCGCGAACCTTGAGGCTGCGGACAAGATCGGTGTTCCCAGGGACATCAGTCGTATCGTGATCCCGATCGGCGCCACGATCCACATGGATGGCACCTGCATGTCCGCTATTTTGAAGATAGCGCTCCTTTTTGCCTTTTTCGGGATGCCGTTCGCCGGTATTGGCACGATCGTGACAGCCATCGGTATCGCGATCTTAAGCGGCATGGTGATGAGCGGTATTCCGGGCGGCGGATTTTTGGGGGAGTTATTGATCGTCACGCTTTACGGTTTTCCCGTGGAGGCTTTGCCCCTTATTTCCATGGTGGGCACGCTTGTCGATCCACCCGCGACCATGGTCAATTCCACCGGCGACACCGTGGTCTCTATGCTTCTTTCCCGTATCTTGAACAAAAGGAGCGAACGTGAACCTGTGGGATAAGATGGCGGGGATATTCGGAGAAGACAAGGGGAGGGAAGAGATCCCGAAAGGGATAGCGGATAATGTGCTGATCGCTTTTCCGCCGATGATCGAACTGATCCGGAAAAACTTTCCCATCATGAAAGGGCGGTGGGCGCTTGACTTCGGATGCGGGAGCGGGCGGTTCTCCAAAAAACTTCACGAGCTGGGTTTTTGGGTTACGGGTCTTGATATTTCCTCAGAAATGATCAGCGCTGCGCGCCACTATCTCCCTCAGGAAGTCAAACTGATCACCGGTTCCACGGATCAGATTCCGGAGGGCAGGACCTTCGACCTTGTTGCGGCCAGTATGGTCTTTCAATTCATCCGGGAGATCGATATCTCCCTGCGTGCGATTGATCGGCTGATGAAGCCCACGGGCATTTTGATCTTTTCCGTATTCAATCCCCCATTTGTTGCCAATCTTCTCAAAGCCGGGATGCTTTTCAAGAATTTTAACTCCGTGAATTTCCCGACCCGCGGGTTGATGGAACTTGTGAAGGGGACCCGTATTCCGGTCTACCTGCGTCGGGCCGAAGAATATTCCGGGCTTTTAACATGCCTGGGCTACGAGAAGATCTTTGAAGCCGCCCCGCCTTTTACGGAAGAATTCCTCGCAAAATATCCCGTCCCCTTTCCGACCCGGGATCCTGAGTTTCTTATCCTGGGATTTCAGAAGAAATGAGATTCCGACACGACAGCTTTTCAGAATGCTTTTTCAAAAAGATTTTTTCTTTATCTGTGGTCGATTGCGCGTATAATGAATATCTACTTTTTTTGATGCTGCGTAATTATTAATTTTACGGGTTCGCAGTATTGTACCGTTAACCTGTAAGATTAAATATCAAACGGTACCAACCTCAAAATAATAATCCAACAATGATCATCATGATCGTTCCGAAGGCGGTTTTAAGAAGAGATGGCATTATTCTTTTATGCTCAAATTTTGCTCCATGTTTTGGGAGGGATCGCGGGTTTTCTTTTTGAACAGCACGGAGAAAAAGCGAACCGCGTAACGCACGGTTTGGCTGTTCTGGCGAGCGCGGCAGGCATTCTCTTTTCACTCAGCATCCTTCTTACGGGAAAACTTTGGGCTCTGGAATTGCAGGGAAGTTTCCCGGTGGGAGCCTTACGGCTCGCGGCGAATTCCTTTTCGGCTTTCTTCCTTCTAATCATTTCTTTCCTCTCCCTGGCCGCCTCCGTTTTTGCGCTCGGCTATACTCGCGAATACCAAGGCAAGCCCCATTCTCCATCAAAAAATTCAAAGGTTAATGGGACTAGTTCTGGCAACCTTCAATTAGAAGAAAATAGATGCCAGGGCAAGAAAAACATCGCTCTTCTTGGATTTTTCTATAATTTTTTTATACTGGCCATGCTGCTTGTCGTGATCGTGCAAAATGCTTTTTATTTTCTCTTTTTTTGGGAGCTTATGTCTCTCGCTTCCTACTTTCTCGTGATCTTCGAACATGAAAGGCCCGAAGCCCAATCTGCCGGGACGCTTTACCTGATCATGACGCATGTGGGGACCGCTTTTATTACCGCCGCGTTTTTGCTCCTTTTTATCCATACGAGCTCTTTTTCATTCGACGTATTCAGGGCAGCTGCCGGCACACTATCTCCGGCCCTTAAAAACGTTATTTTTCTCGCAGCACTCATCGGATTCGGGACCAAGGCCGGCGTGATCCCGCTCCACATCTGGTTGCCGCAGGCCCATCCGCAGGCGCCAAGCCATGTCTCAGCGCTCATGTCAGGCGTTATGATCAAAACGGCTATCTACGGGTTGCTCCTGTTTCTATTTAATTTTTTAGGGGAAACGCCAGGCTGGTGGGGACATGTAATTCTTGCGGTCGCTATTCTTTCCACGCTCCTTGGCATTCTTTACGCGCTGATGGAAAACGATCTGAAAAGATTGCTCGCCTTTTCCAGTATCGAAAACATAGGGATCATTCTTCTGGGGGTCGGGATGGCGCTCGTCTTCAAAACGCTTCGCCAGCCTCTTTACGCGGGCTTTGCCCTCATCGCGGCCCTTTATCATGTGATCAACCACGCGGTATTCAAAGGGCTTCTGTTTCTTGGCGCGGGCTCGGTTCTTTCCGGAACGCACACGCGAAACATGGAGGGTCTCGGAGGATTGATCCGGAAAATGCCATGGACCGCCGCTTTTTTTCTGGTCGGCGCCGTGGCGATTGCCGCGCTTCCGCCGCTCAATGGTTTTATTAGCGAGTGGCTGATCTTTATCGCGCTTCTTTTGGGATGCGAAGGCGCGAGCCCGGCCATGCATTTTTTTTCACCGGTCCTGGCCGCGCTTCTCGGGCTTGCCGGCGCTTTGGCGGCCTCCTGTTTTGTCAAAGCTTTCGGCGTCACTTTTTTGGGTCGGTCCCGTTCCGGGCATGCGGATCATGCGCATGAAGTGAGCGGATCCATGAAACTCGGGATGGGGATCCTGGCGGCAGGTTGTTTGGGATTATCTTTGGCCGCGCCTTGGGTTATGAAGGTTCTTGGGAGAATCGTCCAGTCGCTTTCCGGAACAGATATTCCGGTAGGGGCCATGGTCCGGAAATCCTTTTTGATGTCACCCTCTGGGTCAAGCCAGTTTTCCCCGCTTCTTATTGCTTTGATCCTTTCGGCATTTCTGATCGGGGTCGTGATCGTCTTGCGTGTGTTGCTTGGAAAAAAGTTTGTCCGCCTCGGACCCAGCTGGGATTGCGGGATGCCGGGACTTGGGTCCCGCATGCAGTATACGGCCACGGGTTATTCCAAACCTTTGCGCCGGATCTTTTCTTTTCTCTATCAACCGACCCGCCGTGTGGAGTTGGAAGATGAAGGTCATGAAATGCTCAGGACCGCGCAGCGTTTTGAGTCAAAGATCACCCATCACGTGGATGAATGGGTCTACAAACCTTTGTCAGAGTTTGTTGCCGAACTTTCCCGAAAGGCCAAGCAGATCCAGACAGGGCACATCCAGCTTTATTTAAGCTATATTTTTGTTACGCTCATCCTCCTGCTTCTTTTCTTTGGAGGGCGTTCCTGATGCCGGCGATCCTTGGGTCCATTTTCCAACTCTTGTTCATGGCAATTCTGGCTCCCGCGCTTAGCTGGTTTATCAAAAAAATGAAAGCCGCTTCGCAGAACCGTGTGGGATCGAGCCTAGTCCAGGTCTATTCGGATCTTTGGAAGTTGTTCCGCAAGGACATGGTGATCTCGGAAACAGCGTCCTGGATCTTCCGCGCTATGCCTTTCGTCCTTTTTGTGTCGATATTTACGGCGGCCTCGATGCTGCCGGTTCTAGGGGTGCATTCTCTTTTTGGTTTTACGGGGGATGTGATCCTCTTTGTTTATCTCCTGGCCTTAGGCCGTTTCTTTTTGACGCTTGCGGCGTTGGATACCGGTACCACGTTCGGGGGTATGGGTTCAAGCCGGGAAATGACGCTTTCTTCGCTCGCGGAACCGGCGCTTCTTCTCGCTTTTTTCTCCTTGAG
>Ga0156526_1011_pt2 | contig 11359 bp, 9 predicted proteins | sample RifOxyB3_FD_111921 | JGI IMG/M metagenome (GOLD analysis project Ga0156526, IMG submission 111921) | Omnitrophica bacterium RIFOXYB12_FULL_50_7
TCTTCTTCTTAAGTCTACGATTCATCGCCATACACAAACGGATAGCAGACAAAAAGAAGTTTTGCAAGATGTTTAAAATATCTATTTATAATTTAAAATAGCAATTTAAAACAAATGCTTCTTTTTTTGATGTTTTTAGGTTTAAATCGATATGCTAACTCAAGATCACCCCGTAGGTGCACCTACGAGGTGATCTTGGGTTCTAAAATTACTTAGAGAATGGATCTAATCCCGTTATATTCTCTGGAGGTGCGTGAGCACCTCAATATGCTTCGTGCGGGGAAACATGTCGAAGGGAATAACTTCCCGGACTTTGTAGCGGCCTGTGCTGAGGATCTGCCGAAGGTCTCGCAAGAGGATCTGAAGATCGCAAGAAAGATAAAGGATATTCTCTCCGGCATCTTCCTTGGCCAAGAAGTCGGCAAGGGATGACGCAATCCCTTGTCGCGGCGGATCCATGAATACCAGCGTATTTTTCCCCCCTCTTTCATACAGAGGGGTTGGGGCCTGCCTGTCCGGTAGGCAGGGAGATTTAGAAAATCCCCCTGATTCCCAATTTTCCGCCACTTTGTGCTGGACGAATCCGTCCTCTGGCGGAGCAAAAGGGGGAGCGCCGGCGGCTGAGGATTTTGAACTGGAGAGAATAAAACGCAGAAATGTTTTCTCGACTTTTCCAGCGAAAATTCCCACCCGAGGTAATTCCAATTCCTTAACGTTCCTTCGGAGACAACCTATACTGTAGGGATTGTCTTCAAAACAGTGGACCTCCGGAACACCATGAGCTACGAGAAGCGGGAAAGTTCCGACGCCTGCATAGAGATCCAAAAACCGGGAGGGCTTCAAGATCTCGAGATGCTCCGCTAATTTTTTTGCGATGAGTTCTGTCACCTCGATATTATTCTGGAAGAATCCCATGGAGCTTGTCCAAAGCGACCGGCCGCCGACAGTGACGCGATAAAGTTTTTCCTCATCACTCGTGAAGATCCGGCCCTTTTCATCCAGTTTGAAGGCTCTTTTTTCTTCGCGCCGGCCGAGTTTGTGTTCGGCGGTAAAGATTTCCTTGAGCCGCTCGTCCGCGAGCATGCAATAATCGATTAGGACCTTAGAGCAGTTGTCGTGGCCGATGAAACCGAGGCGTTGAGGTTTGTGGTTCTTCTCGGTCGTGCGATGGAGCGTAATGCTCTTCCTGTAGCCGTATTCCTTGGGGCCATGTTGAATCGGGAGAATGGGAATCTCTTCGCCCTTGAATGCTTGAGCGAAACTTTCACGCACCTGATTTTCTTTCCACTTCAATTCTTGCGCGTAAGGGAGATGCTGATACTGGCAGCCGCCGCAGCGTTCGATATAAGGGCAAGGCGGATGGATACGGTGAGGGGAAGCCTCCAGGACTCGGACGAGCTTCGCCTTCATGAAGTTGGACTTGTCGCTCAAGATCCGCGCGAGGACTTTCTCACCGGGCAAAGCCCTTTCCACGAAGCAGGCTTTTCCTTCGACAAAACCCAAACCGTCGCCGCCGAACACCAGTTTTTCGATCTTGAGCTCAATATCCATTTTTTTCCTTCTTCCAAACCCCTGGCCACACCCGGTGTGGCCAGGGGGGTATTCCAGTTTTAAGCCTGTCTCAGATTGTCGGGTTTATTTTTCCACCGGCGGTGGCCCCAGAGCCATTGCTCGGGATGTCCCAGGATCTGACGTTCGAGGACTTCATTGAGATCTTTTGTGACCGTACTTTCCCAACCCGATTGGTCCATGTGATGCACGATCGGTTTTTCAATGTGGATCTCATAATGCCCGGGGGATTTCCGGAGACAGTATGCGGAAACGAGCGCGCAACCGGTCTTTTCAGAGAGCCGTGCGGGGATCGAGGTGGTCGACGTTTTGGTGTCAAAAAAATCAACCCAGAGACCTTCATTGCCCGCCCATTGGTCCACCAGAATGGCGACTCCATGGCCGGCTCTAAGTTCCTGAAGGACGGCCCTGACCGAACTGTCTTTCGGGATCGGATTCACAGTCATGACGCGGCGCATGGAATCGATCGCCTTGTCGAGATAAGGGTTCTTGATGTCTTTGACCACGACAGACCACGGCCGCTTCGTGAAATAGGGAAGAAATGAAAGATATTCCCAGGAACCCAGATGCGAGATGACTAGCACGACACCGTGCTCTCTGGAAAAAGCTTCTTCCAGGAATTCGTTTCCGATGAGCTGGAAGCGTGCCGCCGCTTCTTTTTTGATCTTCTCGACCGTGAAAAGTTCCATCATGGAAAGTGCGGCGCTTTGGAACGCAGAGAGTGCGATCTCTTTTTTCCTTTTGTCCGGAAGAGAATTTCCGAGAGCGCTGGCGATATTTTTAAGAGCGATCCTGCGACGTTTCCTGAGAATCCAATAGGTCAAGGTCCCAAACGCACAGGCGATTCTATGCGAGACCTCCACAGGAAGGACTGTCACGAGAAGGGCCAAAAAACGGACGACGAGATATTGAAGATAATAGTTAATGGAGATTTTTTCGTGCATGGGGCATCGTAGCATAAAAATAAAAAGGCATCCGCCTTTTTTCTATACTGGGGAACGTTTCGCCTGACGGCGCGGGGAACGGTCCTCGGGTAACGTGGAACGTTAAAAGCTTTTTCCGTTCAGCGTTCCCCGTTTGCCGTTTCCCGCCAAGCGAGGTCTTTAAAAGATCTCGCGCAGGAGATACTCCACGTCTTCGCGGGTGATGAGTTTTGGGTTTGCGGCGGTGGAGCCGGAGGCGAGCGTTTCCGAAATAATTTTTTCTTTTTCGATCAGGGGTTTTCCTTTGAAGGGGGAAATGATCTTGAGCGTTTTCTGGAGTTCATGGACTTTTTGGAGAAGATCCATGCCGACGGCCTGGCTCATGATGGCGTATCTCTGGTTGCCCATGGCTTCGAGATTGAGTTTGATGGAAGGCGCGAAACAAAGCGAGCAGATCAGCCCGTGCGGGGCATTATAAAGTACGCCCAAAGGATGTGCGAGGCCGTGGATCACGCCGAGGCGCGAATGGGAAAAGGCCAGCCCGGAGAAAAAACTTCCAAGCATAAGCCCGGCAAGATCTTCGTCGCGGCCTGTGTTTAACGCCGGCACCAGATGGCGACTGATCAACTGAATGGTTTTAAGCGCGAAGTTTTCGCTAAACCAGGTCGCATTTTTCGAGATGAATGATTCATACGCCTGCACCCACGCGTCCATTCCCGAATGGCACATGACGGAGAAAGGAAGACCTTTCAGGAGATCCGGATCAAGGATGACTTTGCGCGCGAGGAAATCCTTGTGGCGGATGGAAAGCTTCACTTTTTTTTCAGGATGGATGATCACAGAATTAGGCGATGCTTCCGAGCCGCTGCCTGCGGTCGTCGGGACCGCAATGAACGGGATTCCCGGTCCCTCGAGCGCGCCTCCTTCCTGGTAAAAGACCGGTCTTTCTTTGGCGTAGAAAAGTCCGGCCGCGGCCTTGGCAAGATCCAACACGCTCCCGCCGCCAACCCCGATGATCCACTCGATCTTTAAAGAGCGTCCTTTGGCGATCACCGCGCTGATCTCATCCAGGGTCGGCTCCCCTTGAGGCCTGCAAAAAAAAGCTGCGGCAAGACCCGCTTTTCGGAAGTCCTCCGCAAGTTTTTCTTTCAGGCCATTTTTTTCAAGCGAGGTACCATGAACGATGATGCCGCGCGCGCCGAACTCCGCAGTTTCCTTTGCGAGGTCCGAAAGCCCGCCTTTTTTAAAAAGGACTCTGGCCGGGAGAAAAGTTTCCTGAGGAAATAGAGCGGTCATAGCATAGCGTCCTGTTCGTGGATTTAAAAATTCCAAGATCCAAGAAACAATTTCCAAACAAAATCCAATCACCAAAGATCCAGGAACCAAAGAGGTTTTCGTTTTGGAATTTGAATATTGTAGCTTGTTTGGTTTTTGTATCTTGGAGCTTGGTCACTTCCCGTTTTTGAGGTTAGTATTTAATGATCACGGCGGTGACGATAAGGTTCTCTGCGCCGGTATTCTTGATGGAATGGGAAGCGCCCTGGCCTGTCAGAATGGCGTCGCCCGTCGCGACCTGGAATTCCTTGCCGCCGTCGGTCATGAGTCCTTGGCCTTGCTGGATGATATAAATTTCATCTTCGTCCACATGATCATGGGGGCCGATACTCGCGCCGGGAGGAAGGATAAGCTCTGCGCAAAGCCGCGTACGAGCCTTGATCTCATCGGGCTTGAGATAATGACGGACCGTGATCTCGCCTGTGCCGCCGCGCATGGCTTCGCGTTTTTCAATCTCCTGATCGATTTTTTTCTTGAGCATTTTTTAAACACATTTCTCGGGGAACGGCTAACCCCATTCGCCACATGGCGTCGGACGAATCCGTCCCCTGGCGGACAGGGGCCTGTCAAAAAACGCCAGGCGGGGAACGAAAAAAGATTTAACCTGCCTGCTGGCGTTTGCCGTTCCCCGCGGAACGTTCCCCGTATTTATTCTTTAAACAAGAAATTCTTGAAGCACCAGGGATTTTTCTTATCCAGGTGGGAGCTCTGGTTTTCCTGGAAGAAGACCTGGTAATTCTTGAAAGGGGTCCAGTCGTAAGGCTCTGAGACCACCGTGCCGAGATAAGGTTTTGCTGTGGCGAGGATCTCTTTGTGCGGAAGATCGTCCGGAACCAGGACGCCCTTATTGGGATGTTCGATCATCCACATGGCCGCAGCGACCACGCCGATCGCGACCTGGATCGTGGTAGCGTTCTGATGCGGGACCAGTTTGCGCGCTTCGTCGATCGTGAGAATGCTTCCGGTCCACCAGGAATTGTATTTGTGACCCATGATCAAGGAACCCAGGATGTCCGAGCCCTTCACGATCTCATCCGACATAATGCGACATTTGGGTTGAAGTTCATAATTGCGGCAGCGGAGCTCGTGGACCGAAGCCAGGGTTTCATTGCACGGCATATAAACGTAGTGGACCGTCGGTCGGTAGATGGGTTTCCCGTTCTTCCACACCGTGAGTTTTTCGGAAATGCTGAAAGCTTCGCCGTGGCGGATAACCATGCCGACGATCTCATAGTTCGGGACCCAGGAGCGCACCCAGGTGTTCATGCCCATTTGAGAAAGGAAGATCTGATTCTGGGGACCCGATTCCGGCACCGTGGTTAAAGGAGGCAATTCTTTTTCATGGGTGCCCCAGCCTATCTCCGAGGGGGAGATCGCTTCTTCCCTGAGGCCTTCGATCGACCAGGTGCCGACGAATTCATCGACTTCTTTCGGCTGGTCCGTGATCTGGGTGTCGCGTTCACTCACATGGATCGTTTTTACGCCAAGCTTCATGGCCAGGCGGTGGAATTGTTCTTCACGGATCAGACGTTCCAGGGACTTCCGGTCTTTCTTGGAAGTAGACTTATCGTGAGTTGCCTTTTCGGCAATGTCGAGAAGCCCCTGTTTTGTGAAGTGGCTGATGAGCCCGGGGTTAGCCCCATGGTCCAGCACCGCCGTCGTGGAATCATCCGCCCATTTGGCCGTCATTTTGCGCAGCCCCATCTGCTTGAAATAAAGCGATTTCTCAAGCGGCGTTTTTTTGTCGATATTGGCGTACGGGTCCCATTCCTCGACGGAGGTGTTCACATAGAGGACTTTATTCTCATGGCACCAGGAAAGCATGTCGAGTGAGTCGACATTCCAGGACAGATCAATGATCATGCCGCCGGGGGAGACGTACTTGGAAAGCGTGCGCGCGACGTTGACGGGGCTCAGCTTTTCCTGGGAGTAACGGACCCCTTTTTTGATCCAGGGCGCGAGTTCTCTTCGTTTATCCGCAAAGTCGAGCACCGTGATGTTCTTGTAAGGAATGCGGATGTGTTCAAGGAGGATGGGTAGGGTGCATTTGCCCACGGAGCCGAAACCGATACAAAGAACTTTCTGTTTGAATTCCAGCATGATCAGCATCTCCCGTTATGAAATAAGTGCGTTGCTCCGGTTATTTCCCCCTTTGGCAAAGGGGGACTGAGGGGGATTTAAAAATCTCCCTGCCTGCCGGCAGGCAGGCCCTGGCCCCTCTCTATTGAAAAACTGGAGCAATACACAAATAAACAAGAACCAAGATACAAGAACCAAACAATTTTCAAATATCAAGATCCAAACAAAAAACACCGGGGCGTACTTTTTTCTTTGAATTTTGGAAATTGGAATTTGTTTGGATCTTGTTTTTTGGCTATTTCTCTGGTTCCGGATCTTTTCAAGGAAGAGAGTCCACACGTTTTTTTGGAGCGTCTTTTTCGCGAAGGCGCTCAAAGAATGTGATGTGGAGACGGCTGACGAATATTCGTTCAAGTGCCAGTGCGAGCACTACGATTACCGTCGCGATGATCAAAGGCATTTCCTGGGGCACCGGTTCTTTGGCAAGGAAGAGTTCATCGTAAAGATGGATCAACATGAGCATGAGGAAGATGCCGGCAACCGTGATGTACTCGTGATGCTTGAGGATGCGGCTCCAGAGGAAGGAATCTTTTTCAGGCGCTGCGTAAGGCGTTAACCGCGGAAGGAAAGAGGGAACATTTCGGCAATAATCCTCGTAAGGTTTTCCAAACATCTCTCGCAGGTGTTTTTCTTCACCGCGAATGGTCCCCGTATAGATCCCAAGGAAGCCAACGAGAAAAAGAGCCAGGATGATCCAGTTCCAGACGATCACGGCAACGCCCAATCCTAGAAAAAAATTGCCGACATAAAGGGGATTACGCACGAAGGCATAAGGGCCGCTCATGGCGAGTTTCTGACCTTTCTTTTCCACGAATCCGAGCGCCCAAAAACGGATCAATTCACCGACGATCAAGAGAACGATGCCCCAGCGAAAGGTTCGGTCGTTCATGTTGGAACAAAGGAGAAGGATCGGGATCGATCCCCAGGCTAGTAGCAACCTTACTTTTTTGAACTTGAACCATCCGCTAATCGCCATGATTTTCCTTTTTTTATGTGGAACGAGAGTATACTTTAACTTTCTTCAAGATGCAGGGATTTTTTTTGAAAAAATCTTGGCGGTCCCAAAACTTATCATCCCGCCGCAACAAAGGCGGGATGGGGCGGTCATAACTACCCGTTAATTTTTTTAATAAAAAGAGAGTTATGGCCGTTACTTAGTTTGAATTCTTTTCACCTTATTGATGCCGAGGGATCCATGGGAAAAGCGCCTGCAGGACTTATCAAGAAGCGTCAGGGGTATGCGACTGAGCCTCTGAGACAATGGGTTCTTTTTTTCACTCCGATTCACACGATCCAGATCTTGGGATTTATCCTGGTGTTCATTTTTTCCATCAACTTATCGGGGACACGGGCCTTCCGGTCGTTCGATGACCCCTTCTACGATCAGTTCCTCAAATACCAGCCCGCCCCCAAGGTCGATCCGGCAGTTGTCTATATCGGGATCGACAGGAATAGTCTGCAGGCGATACGACCTTTTCCATGGCCGAAACGTTATTATGCGGCCATGACCCGAATCCTCCGGGAGTGGGGCGCGAAGGCCATCGTGTTCAATCTTTTCTTTACGCCGGGAGCGGATGCCCCCGAGGACGATCAGGCGCTTCTTGAGGAATTCAAGAAAACGCCTAATTTTTATCTGCCGATCTCTTTCGAATCTGAGGGATTTAAGAACTACTATTACATCAATCAATCGGCGCAGGTTTATAACGTACTCGCCCGGGGGATTGGGCATATCAATTACAACCAAGATCCTGATAACGTGATCCGCCGCGTGTATCCTTTCGTGAAGTTCAATAAAGAGCTGGTGCCGCATCTCGGGATCCGGGTCGCGTACGACTTTCTTGGGAAACCCGTGCCGACGATCGAGCGATGCGATTTTCCGCGTGACAGCCAGAACAATCTTCTCATCCATTGGGCGAAGCGCTGGAACGCCTCCTCCGGTTATTATCCGTTCGTAGAAGTGCTGAACAGTTACGCCTTGGTCTCCAAGGGAAAGACCGCACCGATTACGGCCAAGGATTTTCAGGGGAAGATCTGTCTCATCGGCATGACGGCCTCCGATTACAAGGTCACGCCGCTTGAGTCCGCGAGCCCGGGCATCGGCGCGCTGGGGAATATCATCAACACTCTTCTGACCCGGCAGTACATTCGCGTTGTTTCACCCGGGGTTTTCGCCGGGCTTCTTTTGGGGATCGCGCTTTTGGCCGGATTTGTCCTGATCCCTTTCCGGAGCGTGTTTTCTCTTCTCTCGGTGCTGGTGATTGCGGGCCTTTGGATCCTGGTTTCTTTCGCGCTCTTTTCATGGGCCGGGATCTGGACAGGGATCGCTTCGCCGATTTTTCTGATCCTCTTTTTCTTCCTGATCTCTTTCGTGGTCGCGAAGATCCAGGAGTACAAGGAGCGGCTTTATTTTCTGAGCCTGGCGGTACGGGATGAACTGACGGGGCTTTTTGTCATGCGCTACGTGAATACCTTCCTGTCGCAAGCCCTTTCCTATTCACAGACCTTTAAAAAACCTTTTTCGGTGATCCTTCTCGATATTGACGACTTTCGCAAGATCAATGAGACCTATGGCCACAGGACCGGCGACGAGGTGCTCAAAAAGATTGCGGAAGTAATCCGGAATGCCATCCGAACCAAAGGCCGCGCGATGCCGGATATCGCGGGTCGCTACGGAGAAGAAGAATTCATTGTTCTGCTGGTGGGTTACAACCTTGCGACCGCGACCTTCGGGGTGGCGGAAAGGATCCGGAAAGCCATCGAGCAGGTCCGCTTTCAGGTCGCGGACAAGACCTTTACGGTGAGCCTGAGCGCCGGCGTGTCGGTCCTGAGACCCGGAGAAAAAAGCGCGGAGAAAGTCGTCGAACGCGCCCAGGAAGCCCTCCTCAAAGCCAAAGCCAACGGCAAAAACCAGACCTGTATCCTGAACGATTAAGCCCGAACTCCTCGGTGTACGGCGCACCCAGATATATGCGAGCGATTTTTATAGCCAAAGAGAAGGGTTTTGGGTAGAATTTAGCCGTTTCAGTTTTGCCGCTATATGGAGTGAAAAATGAAATTGCTTAACACCTTAAAAGTCCTGGATGGTTTAAACCAGAAGAAGATACGGCTTTTCTCGCCGGAGGAGTTTCGGCGCGTTTTTGGGATATCCCCAAGAGCGGCTCGGGAGTTTATCCAGGACCATAAAGCAGACCTTTTTGTCAAATTCAAGAACGGTCTCTACGCACTTCGTTCCAATCTTCCAGCCGAAACCGAGATCGCAAACCGTCTTTATACGCCTTCGTATCTTTCTCTGGAATACGCGCTGGCTCATTACCGGATGATCCCGGAGACAATTTACTCCGTGACTTCCGTGACCACGCGGACGACGAGGATCTTTACAGCTGAAGGAAGGTCCTATGAATACTCACGTATCAAGCGCAAAGCCTTTACAGGATACCGTAATTTAAAGACAGAGGGCGGTGTGATTTTAATTGCGGAGCCTGAGAAAGCGTTAGTGGATTATCTTTACTTTGTAGATTTAAGGCTGAAACAGCTCAATGAACGGCTGTATTTGAAAGGCAAGGTCAATGGCAAGACGGTCATGCGTTACGTGAAACTTTTTGAAAGAAAAAGTTTGATCGATCTGGCGGGGAAGGTCTTATGATCGGCATCCAGGCGCTCCGGCAGATCGCGGACAAGTATCAAACGACTCTCGATAACATTGTGAAGGAATACTTCCAGCATATTTTCCTTTCGGAGCTTTATCGTGAAAAAAACTCTGAGAAACTCCTTTTCAAGGGCGGCACAGCCCTTCGGATCGTCTACGGGAGCCCGAGGTTCTCGGAAGATCTGGACTTTAATGGGGTCGGGATCTCGGTTACTCAGATCGAAGGGATTGTTGAATCCGTTTTGGTCAAAATAGAAGCACAAGGAATCAAGGCCGAGATCGAAGAATCCAAGAGGACCTCAGGCGGTTATCTGGCTATCTTCCGGTTTTCGGGGGATGAATGCCAAAGCGGCATCCAGATAGAAGTGTCCTTGCGAAGTAAGGCTCAAAGTAAGGGCGGTAGCGCGGCACTCGTCCAGTCGGATCTTGTGCCGGCCTACACTCTTTATCATCTGAACGAGAAGGATATGGTTAGAGAAAAAGTCGAGGCTGCTTTGACGCGTGGTAAGGCCAGGGATTTTTACGACCTTTATTTCATTCTCCGGAGCCGGATGGCGTTCGGGCCTGTGTTCGGTAAGGACAATACGATCAAAGCCAGGCTCGTGAGCGCGATTTCGAAACAACGGCTTGACCTTAAAAGCGAGCTCAAGCGATTCCTTCCGGTCAGCCAGCATATCCTGCTCAAGAATTTCAACAAAACGGTATTGTCCGAGTTAGAAAAACATCTGCCCGCGTAGCATTTTTGGCTAACGAAAAACACTTTGTGCTTCGTCGGTCGGCCGTGTGTAGGACAGGGCTTCGGTAACATCCTGAAATGAAGCATCAACGGGGGTGTTGCCATGACCAAGACAGCAGTCCGGGGTTTGACAAGCAACCTGAAGATTTAAAACGACAACGAGAAAAAAGCGCGGAGAAAGTCGTCGAACGCACCCAGGAAGCCCTCCTCAAAGCCAAAGCCAACGGCAAAAACCAGACCTGTATCCTGAACGATTAAAAACAGATCACTCCGAGTCGCTTCGCTACGGGGTAAGCAGGCTACAGCTACTTTCGCTGCGCGGCGAAAGTTGGTAACGGGTACTGCTTGAACCAACCAGCTCAGAACCCCACTTCACTCGGCTTTGGCTCATGGACACCCTGTACACACCGGGTGTGTACAGGGTGTCCGTTCCTTCTGAACAGTTCCAAGGCAAGTTCTGCTTGAGTACCGGAAAAGAATGGTCTATATTCGTCGAAGCAGCGGTTCCATTTTTCGTGGAGCGTGACGGCAGCTGCAGCAGCTAAATTCTCTCGCCTGCACCAGGTTTCACATACGGGATCGAAGTCTATGCCAGCAATGAATAAACGAGTTCTCAGCGTTATCGCCCTCATCTTCATCACCTTCCTTATATACATGCCCGCTATCCAGAGCGGTTTTATATGGGACGACCCGTCTTTCCTCACAAAAAATCCGATCATCAAAGCTCAGGACGGGCTGTACCGTTTTTGGCTTACCACGGAACCGCCCGACTATTTTCCCCTAACCTCCACGACCCTTTGGTTTGAATGGCGTCTCTGGGGGATGCACGCCATGGGTTATCACATTGTGAATGTCCTGTTACATATTTTAAGCGCGCTGCTCCTCTGGGCGATTTTGGACAGGCTGAAGATCCCGTGGGGGTGGCTCGCCGCGCTGATTTTTGCGGTCCACCCCGTGAACGTGGAGGCGGTGGCGTGGATTACCCAACGCAAGACGACCCTACCGATGGTT
>Ga0156526_1155_pt2 | contig 11348 bp, 5 predicted proteins | sample RifOxyB3_FD_111921 | JGI IMG/M metagenome (GOLD analysis project Ga0156526, IMG submission 111921) | Omnitrophica bacterium RIFOXYB12_FULL_50_7
TCTTTGTGAACGACGAAGTCTCGGTGGCGGAACATTTCAATTATGGATGGGCAGGTGTTTGCGGCGATCAATTTGTGATTCAATGTTCCAAACAACGGCAGGTACTGGATCCATCTTTGAACGAGCAGACTAAGCTAATCTACGAGTCGAACCCGGGGGCCCTGGGCGGACTCCTTTCCAATTTGGGGCAATATCCCGCTTTTGCGTCGCGCGACTACTATGAAAAATTCTCTAATTTTTCATTTGATCAGGCCATGTCACTTCACAAGGCAGCTTTCAGTGCCCGCGTCGCTGGGGGAAAGAAATCAGCCGAAGTGAATGCGTTGGCAGCCGAGCTTGGACAAAGCGCAAAAGTTCCTAAAGGGGTCTATGATATCCTTTATTTTAACGATGTTTTCTTTCAGCCGTGGCGGCTGATCCGTGGGTCCAATCCCGGACTTGCGGCTACAAGGCTAGGGAAAGATACAGACGATTTCCGCAAGACGGTCGAAGAATTTGAAAAAAATTACCAGGGCCAAAAGCAGGTGGCGGTCCAGATAGATCCAAGTACTCTGGAACAGGGCATTGCCGGTTTGAAGACGACCTATAAGGAATATGAGCGTGCTTTCAACGCTTACTACGGATATCTCGGGAAATTCTTTACGGACAGGACTTTCCCCGAATTTGGGATACCGGATTTGAGCGGATTCGAAGTGCAGGCGTACACGGCGCGCGCCGAGCAGGAGATGACTGCGATCAAATTCAAAAATGCGGCCAAAGCACTTGATGAGATGAAACAGGGCTTCCGGGAGATGGAACAGGCCGATCAGCAATTGATGACGGCCAGGGATCAAACGAGCTTACAGCAACAGGCGATCGTTGAGAAGGTGAAGGCTTTCTGGAATGCGCACCGGAATGATCCGGATCTAACGCTCGTGCTTCAGGAGATCGAAAAGGCGAAAAAGGATTACGAGGGAATCCAAATGGGATTTGGAATTGCCGACCATATGCTTCCCGAAAAGGTCAAGAAGGCCATGTTAGGGGTGGGTGGAACAGATTTGTATGGCCAGTTGAGGGCGATCGAAGAGGAAGTCCTGGCAAAGCAGAAGCAAAAGCAGGAAGAAACACTTTTTTCGGACTATCTTTTGACGGGTCCTCGGGTGAACACCTATGATCTGAGCAAGGCCTACGGGGAGGTCGTGCTGCTTCCTGAGCAGCTCCGGCAGGGAAAGATATCTTTGACGGGATGGCTCTCTCATGTGGACGGTATCGATAAGATTCTTTTTTCCGAGGATGGCGGCAGGACTTGGCAGGAGATCCAGATCCAGCAGGCGGTCCAGGTCGAGTTCTCTCCGATCGCCGGAAAGCGTTATGATCCGAAGCTTCGTATCAAGACCAGGCTTTCGAAGGATTATGACCTGACGTTTTTTCCGAATATCACAGGACTTGTTTACCGGGATGTTTCCTATGCCGACCTCGTAAAGGACGTGGTCACAAAGATCGCGAATGCCTATGAAAGCCAGAATACGGCGGATTTTGCTAGCCTGATCTCCCGGGATTATATCGGAAACAGGGTCTATCTTGAGGAAGGTGTCCGTTTCGATTTTGATATGTTCACGGACATACGCCTGAAGATCTACATTGACCGCATTGAAAAACGCGGAGACTTGTATGTGGCGGACACGCACTGGGATAAGAGCCAGAACCCGCGCAAGACCGGCCAGCAGCAGATGACGACCGGAAAGACCGTGATGATGTTCTCACTTGAGGACGGTACTCTCAAGATCAAGAACCTGCGCGGGAATCTGATCTACGCAACGCTTTCACCCGAGATCGCCGAAGCAAGTGGACTCTCCCAGACGATCGTGGAGGAGATCAGGGTTGCCGAGTTCGAACGCAATCCCGTCCAGCCCGGCGCCGGCAATACTGTCAATTCCGGCGGTGTGGGTTCTTCGAAATTAAATGTCCGGACAGGTTCTGTGACCGCCATAGCGCCTATGCCGAATAGTGCGGATTTTGATTTTTCATCCGGTAACGAAGTACCGTCCGGTTCTGGTGATATCACTTTTGAGTTCAACAATATTATGTTTGGTCAGATCCAAACGTCCGCTCAAAGTTTTGAAGCTCTTTCAGAGGCACCCTCAGGCGGATATGCCGGACCCATCACGCCGCTTCCTAGCGGTACAGTGATCGTTTTTACCACGGCCGAAGGGTATTTTGGCAAGATGAACGTTATCGGTGTGAACACTGTTGGGGCTAATGCAACGCTCAGTTTCCAATACGCTCTTCAAACCGACGGCTCTCGCAATCTCAGTACGTAATAGTTTCGAATAGCAATAACCTTTCGCGAGTGTGGAATGAATAAGCTTCTTACCTCATTTGTTGTCATGACCATTTTTCTTACACTGCCATTGGGATCAGCCTCTTTACTTTTGGCAGCACAGAACGGTCAAGCCGTCAAGCAGGGCGCTGCATCAAAAGGCCCTCAAGAAGAAATCAAGAGCCTTGAAAGACGGATCACCGCCGGTAACGAGTTCTTGTCAAAGCAGGATGTCCTTTGCGGGACTCTCGATGGTATGATTTCAGAAATCCGCCAGATCCAGTTACACATTCCCGCCTCCATTACCTGGAAGGAGATGGACGAAACTTTTTCAAAACGGACTGACTCCAGGGAAGCTGCGAAGTACTTCAGTCTTTTATCTCAGGCCCTCTCTTCACTCAGCGCGGGCATCATGTCAGACGCCGTTACGGCGGATGCCGGCAACGTGACGAAAGAGGCCGGCAAAGCCGGCGCGTCCTTGACCAAGCTCGAAGAGGCGTTACGCATGACCCCGGAACAAATCGCCGGCAAGATGAAGGCCGATGGTTCACGGCCCAATCTTTCCAGGATAGCATTCCCGGAAAAACCGCCCCAAGGTATCGTTGAGACAAAACCGGAAGTCATTGAAAAAATGCTGGCAAGCGGAGAGGCGGTAAAAGCCGCCGATCTTACGGATGCAACTAAACCTGACGAGCAGACAATCTTGTCGGGAAGGTCAGGCGATCTTATCCAGGCATGCGAGAGCTCTCTGACGGATTTGCAGCAGCTCAGGCTCAGTCTTACTGTATTGAGCCGTTCGGTCGGTGTGTCTCTGGCGCTTCTGAATGATGAGGTGAGGGCGCTCCGTTTTCGCTTACTCGGAAAACCGGAGGAGGGCGGGAAGAAGTGAAGACTACAACAAGAAGAACAGGTTCGGGCTCGGCCGTCAGGCGAGGGATAGTGTTCGTAGTAACACTTGCCATGATCTGGTCGCCCATAGCGGTCGAGGCGCAGAACGTCGCAAGCATTGTGAACGAAAGACAGAAGAATATCGACACAGCTCTCAAGGCGATTAGCGAGGCTGAGTCCGGTGTTGTGAAGGCCCTGGAGAAGGCACGAAGTCCTGACGCCGTTGCCGGGGATCCCCAGCCATGGCGCGAGCTAGCCGGTCAGATGAGTCGTTATACTCAGACAGTAGACGGTAATCTTCAGGTCATCGATGACAATATGAAGATCATTCTCGAGGCCGATCCGGGTGCCGTGCAGCCGATCATAAGCCTTAAGTCTCCGCTCGGGGACGCGTTGCAGAAGGTCAGGGAACGCAAGAGCCAGATCGAGAAGGCTTACAAAGAGCTTCAAAATCTGATCCTTAATGTTGATGCGCAGATTGCGGATATAACGAGAAGGATTGTTGCCGCCGCCCAGAGCGGTACCGTCGATACTGTCATCGGAGGCCTGCTTCCTGATTCCATTACGGATCTTGTACTCGACGAGGGCGGCGGACTTGCTATGACGCTTGCGTGGACGCTTGGCGCGACGACGCTCGGTGGCGTGCTCGCCGCCGGCCTTGTTCTCAAGAAAGGGTGGGATTTCTATAAGGCCTCGACCGAGGTCGCGCAGAAGATAAAGGCGCTGGAGGATATCAGGGAGGCGCTGTTACGATTAAAGAAGATGTATCAGGAGCTGGTCGAAAGCCTTGAGCCGGCACTCACCGAAGCGATCGCGATTGAAGCAGACCTGACAAAGCATGGCAAGGAGATCGAGAGGCTCCAGCAGAAGGCTGTGACGATGACCTCCGGTTGGCAGCGCCGGGCCCAGGTATTCGAAACGGTCGAGAAGGAGAAGTACGAACCGCCGGCGCCTCCCGCATCGACGGCCAGCCCCTATGCCGGTCCCTCATTGGATTATGGAGAAGCGAAAAGCGAATCCCGTGCAGCCTGGCAGGATCTGCTGGATAATAAAATAGATGGTGCGACCTATCGTTTACGGGTCGAGGCTGCAAAGAACGGGGCCGCCAAGAAGTGCTGGGAAAATATGGAACCGTACCGCCAGAAGTCGGCCGCTGTCGCAGACCAATGGAATAAGGCGCTCGAAGCCCGCAATGCGCAATGGCCTGCGATCGCCGAGGTCCTCGATCAAGAGAATAAAGATCCCAGGAACTTTTATTGGAATCCGATCTCCGGGGTGATACGGATCAGCAACACGCCGGGCATGATCGCGTTCTGGAAGCATAGGAAGGAAGGCGAGGAGATCAATAACCGTTTTATGACCCTGACCAGACAGGTCGGCGCAGAATACGCTCGGGCGGATGCGAGCGAGAATAAGGCCTATACCCAATGCATCACGACGATCGATACGGAGCGTGCAGACAGGGAGAAGGCTGAAGGAGCGAACCTTGCCTCCTTTTATGACACATTCAAGAAGTGGGAGTCCTTCGAGTGGACGAGAAAGTATTCGGAATACGGGGCGTTCGGAGATCAGGTCAATATCACTATCCCGCTCAGGCAGATAGGCTGGAGCGGGGAGAGCCTGGGATGGGCGGCCTGGGAAGGCACGTTCAGGTTTCCTGCTGTTACCGGCGGTATGAAATCGTCATCAGTGGCCGGTCCGCTGAAGGGTGCCGTAGAGCGGTATGCCGAATGGCAGAAGGGCGTCAAAGAGACTGTTTCTGACATGAGGGAGATATTCTCGTCGGCGCGATCGCAGGAAAGCACTGCCTCAGGGCTCGCGAGCGAAGCTGACAGCATGGGATCGAAGGTCGCCGAGAGGGTCGAGGCATGGCTCTATCTGAATCGGTACGCGAATTATATGGATGCGCGTGAGGTGCTTAAGAGGTTGAAGAACTATAAGCCAATCTATGAGTTGCTGTCGGAGGAGAATGGCGCCCAGGCGGAAGCGTATCTCAAGGACGCGGAGAAGTTTGGCGACGATGCGTCGACTGCCGCCTCTTTGATGGCACAGGCGCCGTCTGTGTTGGATGCCGCATCGCGTACGGTAAAGTACAGGGATGCGGTATTTAATGTGCTTCAAAATAATAATATTGGTTCATCGGGCGGGCTTATCGGGGTCCTGTCCGGACAGTACGGTATAAATCAGAAGATGCTTGCAGAATTGGAATCGATGATAGCGGGATTCGCGTCCGAGGATAAACTCAAAGCGTACGTCTCGTCGATCTTGCCTTTGCAGCAGGCATATGGTGTTCAGCGGAATAAGGTCCTGACGAAGAGAGAGATCGAAGATATACGGAAGCAACTCCGCAGTCAGGCCGCCAAAATCGCCAGGGCCAGGGATGACTATGCCGAGGCGTATTCACAGATGGCAGGCGCGGAGAAAGAGCTCGACGGGAAACTTGTACCGCTCAAGGCGGCCATCGCGCCTATTTTTCCCGCGCAGCTTAAATTCCTGTCAAAGAGGTCCGTTCTCGATGAGGTGGCGTCAGAAGGAATCAGTGAACCGTATCTGCCCGATCCCGCGAAGCTTCCCGATCTCCTCGAAGGTGTTGAGAATCTCCTCACGAAGTATATAGAACTCTCTGAAAAATATTATGCGCTCGTCACGCCGATGCTCGAGCGGCTCAAGAAGGAGCCGACGCGTGAGATACAACTTTTAGAAAAGCTTGCGAAACGAGTGGACGAGCAAGGGGCGGGCTGGCTTGCGCTGGAAGGCAATAAATTCACGAAAAAATGGAACGAGATAAGCAGCCAGGCCCACGACATCCTCACTTCGCGTCCCGATGTGCCATCGACTCCGGGCAGTGCTTTGAATAAAGCGTACTTTAGCGTCATGGCTAAATTGGATGTTTTGCAAAAACAGTTTTACAGAAAGTTCATCATCCATAAGATCCCCGCGATTGTCGAGGAACTGCGTGTTCAGATCGCCGCGGTGACGAAGTTTCTCAAGGCTCCGGATAAGAATGGCGGAACACCCGCCGCTATCTCGTGGCGCCAGAAGCTCGAGTCGCTGATCGGCCCCGGGTCGGATGCGGATAGTCTCAAATCAGAGCCTGAGGTGGTGCCGCTGGTGGCAGAGATCAGCAAGCTTATCGTCAAGATCCAGGCGCTTGCCCAGCGGGAGGATGAACTCGCATGGCTGCGGACTTCGTGCCGCGTTGAAGGCGCCCGTCTTAATGGCGAGGCACTTACGAATGCTATGGGTCAGACTGTCGTTTTGACAAAGAACGATCTGAAATCAGGTGCTGTCGAGATAACATTCGGAATCTCTGCCGTAGACAAGATCGACGCGCTTCTAATCTCTGAGGACAACGGCAAGAGCTGGAAAGGTATTTCGAAGTCACAGAATGTCACCTATTCTTTTGTGCCCCAACCCAACCAGCCGTATCAGCCAAGGGTCAAGATGAAGACGGCCATTGTGGAAATCGAAAGCGAGATCTTTCCGGGAGTATCGTCCATCCAGTACAGGGATATCGATTTCATGAAGCTCGTCGCCGAGACGCTCAAGAAATTGGCGGATGCGTACGAGCAGCAGAACGTGTCGATTTTTTCTGATTGCGTGTCCCGCGACTTTCTTGGGAATAAAACATCCCTGGAAGAAGGGGTCCGGTATGATTTTGATACGTTTAACGGAATTCGCCTGGTGCTGTTTATCAATCGAATCGAAAAGCGCGGGGATCAATTTGCGGCCGAGGTCAAATGGAACAAGGACCAAACGGTCCGGAAGACCGGGCGGCAGCAACGCACTAGCGGAAATACCACAATGATCTTTGTTTTCGAGGATGGGGCGATGAAGATCAAAAACCTTCGCGGCAATCTGATCTACGCAACGCTTTCCCCGGAGATTGCCGAAGCGAGCGGTCTTGGGCAGAGCGAGATCGATGCGATCAGGAAGGCTCGAGAATCGGGCATGGGGGCTCAGCCCGGTGCTGGCAGCGGGGATGATACGGGAAAAAAAGGCGGGGATGGAGCGCCGATGGCCACGGCGACGCTTACGACCGGGACCTTCACGTTGACGCAGTACAAACTGCCGCACCCTCCCGATTTTGATATTGAGGGATTTAATTTCAAAAATCAGTCGAAGACGCGTGAGACAAGCCCCTTTCCGGTCCAGGCCGATTTCAGGCGTCGCGAGGGATGGATCGAATCCAGCTCGGGCGTGGTGGACCTTGGCTCTGTCGGGATCGAGAGTGTGGATGAAGCGCCCGCTTCGGGATATGCCGGAAACGCGAGCGGCGCTCAAGGCCACGTGTTTGCGGTCCGTCTTTTGGACGGAACCTACGCCCTTGTCGAAACGCAGTCCCTCGCGGATATTTTTAACACGCCGAACACTAGTACTTTTAAGTATAAATATCAGCGGAACGGAACCCGATCTTTCAAATAGGGAATGGCCCACTGTAGAAATGCAGAGCCAATGAACTCGATTTCAGGCAAGGCAGTGATCGTTTTTACCGCAGCAGAAGGATCTTTCGGCAAAAGGCGCGTTCCTGGCGTGGACACTATGGGGGCCAGGGCAACGTTTGGTTTCCAATACGATCTTCAACCCCGCGCAATTTGTGCACCTAATATTTTTGTGGAGAAGGTTTATCATGTGCGGGGCGATGACTCCACGGTTATGAATTAGAAACAAAAACATAAAAAAAGGAGGACATGTGAAAAAATTCCTGCAAAAAGAAACAGGCAAGCTGATTTCATGGCTGTGCGGATTCGCAACTATTATCTTTGTCATGGTTTGCTCCGTTCAATCAACTTCGCTTTTTGCTTATATCGGGAGTAAGGAAGATTACAACAAAGATCTGGAAGAGACTTTGGCTACGGCCAATGAGCAGTCCGCAAGGCTTATCAGCGCTCCCCTTTCTCTTTATACCGGCTACATTCTTTCCGATGATTTTATAAACTACGCGAAAAGCTTGGGAATGGAAGGGGGCAAGGCTGACCGCTGGCTGACCGAATCAAGGGTTATTTCAACAATTTTCAACACTTTCAGTCTCTACTTAAGCTATGAAAAAAGTGATTCCATCGGGATGACCGCTAATTCTATCAAGGTGCTTCTGAACTTGGCGACTTTTGCTGATATGAATCCGATCCCTCCTCCCTGGGGACCTATCGTCAACTTGTTGATCACCGGAGCTCAAATTACCGCAGAGTCTTACCAGGCAGTGGCACAGACCGGAAGAGAGGTGCAGATAGAAGAACTGTATTTCTTGTTGCGCCAGGATAAGAAACTTCGCCCGGAAAGAGGCGATATGATCAACATGGATACCAGGGAAAATGTAAATTACATATTTGATAAATTCTTGATGTCTGGCAATACTAAGCTTCGCACGCTTGTTAACAGTTACCTGGTTGAGAAATTAGGTAAATCCATTCCTACCGAAGACATGAAGAACCGCTTAAATTTCAATACCGGCATGGGGCTTGAAGCACCCGAGGAAGTAATTACGGTAGAGGAGTTTTATTTACAGAACAGGCAGGAGATCGAGACGTACCTGGCAGCAATATTAGCGGATATCAATTTACTTTTAAAGGCGCAATTTAATGAAATAAACCTGCGCAAAGAATTTATCGCCCAAAAGCCTCTACTAGAGGAACTTGAGAAGATCAATAAGCAGTATGGGAATATCATTGAGAAAGTAGAGGATTGGAAGAAGACAAACTTGGAGCTTACGCAAAAGTACGCCAAACTTGCGCAGAATTTCAATGCTCGCCTTGCAGATGCAAAAAGCAAAAATACCGGGACTGCAGCAAGAGAAGTCAGGGATGAGGCTCAGTATGCCATCATGACCATCGAGGAGAAGGGGTATTACGCCGAAGATCCCCGGGCAGAATTTCTCAACAAGGCCTTAGGGGGAGATAAATTAATCGAATACTTAAAAATCTTGCGTCCTGGGTTTAAGCAGGCACGAGCCCTGGCAAAAGCCCTCGGAGAAAAAGAAGATGCCGAAGAGAAAAAGGCTTACGAAGAATATGTCAAAAACTCCCAGGCAATCATCCAGGGGTTCGCGAGCTTCAAGCTGGATAAATATCCGCTAGATTCCAAGATGGCGGAATTTAAAGAGAAGATAGACAAATACTTCCGCGAAGGAGGCAGGAACGATTCTGAAATATTTAATTCCCTCGGGGTAGATAAATTCTCCGAGGAATTCGATGTTTTTTACAAGAAACAGTGGGAAGAGCAGAAAAAAGCTAATATTGAAAAATTTAAAGAGGTGGATAGGCTATGGCAAAACGTTGATAACCAATGGGAGAAGAGTGAAGAATTTGCCAGCGTTGCTAAGTCTAATGACAGTGAAGCTTTCAAAAGAGCTCAAATGGCTTTCATTAAGAGAAGAGACGAGAAATATGCCGAAATAGAGAAGATCCGGGATAAGGTATTTGCTGCCTGGAACTTGTTTTGTAAGGAGTTTGAACAAAACTCAGGATTTTCTCCCGGATCAGTATCAGGCACGATGGGGGACGCTTCGTCGTATGAGCTTGGAGGGCAGGGCTTTTATGCTTTTGTGCCGTTCCTGAGGGAAAGAATAGCTGAATGGATGCGCATTGTTAAAATGGCGGGAGAAGAACAAAGTGAAATTTACAGCAATGCCCAGCCGCCGGAATTATTAAATGACGTGGACTCTTTCATTAAGAGTAACGACAGAATAATTTCTGATTCTGAAAAATGGGCTTATCCGGAAGCTAGTTTGGAGAAGATCCCCGGCATAGACGAAAATAATCTAAGCGAAACCCTGCAAAAGCTAAAAGACGCATTAAGCAAAAGAGAAACCGCCTTTTCTGACGACTTCTCTACGTATTATGATTCAACTTTATCCACTGGTGTTGAAACAAGTTTTAGTATTATTTCATCCCAGATAAATAAAGTCGACGAGCGCATAAAAGAATTAAGGGCATACATAACAGAAAGAACTAAAGCCAATCAACAAGCTGACTCCTCGCTGGCTCGGTGGAAGATAACCCTTCCTGCCGGGACAGACACAACTATCGAATCAGCCGATAAACTAATAAAAAGCCTTGAAAGATTCAAGCGTACCGTGCCGGAGACGCTTAAAAAACTTGAGGGGCTTTATGAAAATGCGCGGGATGAAGTTGCTGACCAGCGAGGTTTTATTCAAGCCCGCATTGTGCTGGTTAAAAGCCTGATCTCTCTTCCTCTGTTGACGAATTTCGAAAAAACAAAAGATAGCATTAAAGCCGGTTACCCTTTAAAAGCTTCCCATATTAATGAAGGGGCCAAAGGCTATCTGAATAGGGAGGAGGTAAGTAAATTAAAAGAAGATATTTCCAGGACAATGACTCCGGAAAGAATGCAGGCTCTTCAAAGCAGCTCGCCAAAGATTCATAAACAGGTTGTGGAAATTATTAATCTTGTCTCCAAGATCAAGCCTGTTGGAGATAATGAAGTGGCGGGCCTTGACGGTGTTCCGATCACTGCTTCGGAGCAACAGGCAGAGTTAAGAAAGGCAGGCCTTCTTTCTGAGCTGAATGCCCTAAACTGGGAGAAAATATTAACTGAAAATGATATCGATATTGATTCCAGTAATGTTTTTGCGGCCAACTACCGCAAGAGGCTCGGGGAATTAAAAGAAAAAGAAGACGAGGCTAACGCGATGGTTCAAAAGGCCTCGATGCCGGTAGTCATAAAGTCAGTGAAAATTAACGGCAAGGTATTTACCGGAGAAGTTATTGAGGTTGATTTTGCCAAGGACAAGATCATCAAAATAACCGGTGAGATCGAAAGCGGAGTTAATCCTAGGGAGGTCATGGTTTCTACTGACGGGACGGATTTTGTTAAGGGCAACTTTGGAAGCTCCTCTGAAAGAGAAGGGAAAGTATTTACTTCTTTTAGCTATGATCTACCGATAGGGGTTGTGGCAGGAACGAGCGGCAAGGTGACGATCGCCTCTTCGGCCGGAGGTTCAAACGGATATCAGGAACTAACCATTAAGGTGAGTGGCGCTTCTCAGGATAATGCTTTGGCGGGGTTAAATAATTTCCTAGATGAGGCAAGGAAAATCCGTCCCGAAGGAGATTATCACGCAAAGTTCAATCAGATCAGGGAAAAGATGGTGGTTTACCTTAAGGATTCCGGACTTTCTCCCGGAGCGCCCGAGGTTGTTAGT